>JACCDT010834874.1_pt1 | contig 12805 bp, 9 predicted proteins | sample 7446291 | NCBI WGS metagenome assembly JACCDT01 (sample SAMN15323446, study PRJNA562643) | freshwater metagenome | isolation source: river surface water | place: USA:Blue River Watershed | collected 2017-08-17
CGCGGGCGACCTCGGAGCGGACGAACTCGGGGGTGATGACCTTCGGGATGGCCGCGCCGAAGGACTCGCCCTTGTGCTGGAAGGTCAGGTCATGGCGGCGGGTCGAATCCGCCTGGTCGGCCGCCAGACGCAGGTTCTCGCGGATGGCGATGTACTCCATCTCCGGCGTGATGATGCCCTGCTTGGCATAGGCCAGCTGGGTCGGACGCTGCCCCGGCTTGCCCTTGTAAACCTGGCGGCCGGCGCGATCGAACTGGACAAGGCGGTTGCGGGAGGTGGCGCGTTGGGCGGTCTCGGCGTGCTTCCAGGAAAGGTAGCCGTCATCCTCCGGCTTGAGTTCGCGACCGGCCACGGCCTCGACGTCGCCACGCTCGCGGATCCAGGCGGCGCGGATGGCGGGCAGGCCCTTCTCGACGTCGCCATGGAAGGCAGGATCGCCCCAGGGCCCCGACGTATCGTAAATCCGGACCGGCTCGTTGGCCGACTTGGTGCCGTCCGGCCGGGAGGTGTCGGCCAGCTTCACCTCGCGCATCGGCACGAGGAGGTCGGGACGCGAGCCCGGCACGTAGACGCGGGTCGAGTTGGGGAAAGTAGTGGGCTTGTTGTCGGAGACCATGGAAGGAGGAGGGAGGATAAGGGTGGAAGAGGACCGGAGGGTCGGAAGAAAAGGCTGTCCACGCGGACCTGAGTGGAACGCGGGAAACGGGGATGGGGGCTGAAAATCCGCTTCCTACGGCGCCGAGGCGCATCAGGTACGAGGGTTCGAGGCCAAGCCTCATCTCAGTCCGGTGGCGGACTCCCCTGGGAATGAATCTGAAGGAACTTAGCCATCAAGGCAGGGTCGTCACCGCTGGCAAACAGATTAGGGGGGCACCGGGCCGAAGCCGGGGTTTGCATCGGCCCCGCCCTGCCCTAGCCTGCGGGCCGTCCCCATGCCCCTCCTCGAGATCGTCGCCTATTCCTACGCCTCGGCCCTGGCCGCCCAGCAAGGCGGGGCCGACCGCATCGAACTCTGCGAGAACACCGCCGAAGGCGGTACCACCCCGGGCCTGGGCACCATCGAGGCCGTCCGGGAGCTCCCCGGGGTGAAGCTGCACGTGATGATCCGGCCGCGCGGGGGCGATTTCCTCTACACCGACGCCGAGTACAAGATCATGCTACGCGACATCGCCGTGGCCCGCGAAGCCGGCGCGGATGGGGTCGTTTTCGGGCTCCTACGCCCGGATGCCACGGTCGACCTCGAGCGCACTCGCCGGCTCGTGGCGGCCGCCAAGGGGATGTCCGTCACTTTTCACCGGGCCTTCGACTGGGCGGCCCAGCCGGAGGCGGCCCTGGAGGCCATCATCGCCGCCGGCTGCCACCGCGTCCTGACCTCGGGTCAGGCGCCCGACGCGCTCACCGGCGCCGCGACCCTCGCCAAACTCGTCCAACAAGCCGGCCGACGCTGCACGATCCTCGCCGGCGGCGGCCTCAACCTCGGTAACCTCGCCGAAGTCATCCGCCGCAGCGGCGTCTCGGAAGTCCATGCCTCCTTGCGCGGCGTCCAACCGACCGCGATGCGCGTGCGCCCTCCCTCCGTTTCGCTGGGAGCAGCGCCGGATTGGCCGGCCGACGCCATCCCGGTCGCGGACCAGGCGAAAGTCGCGGCGGTGGCCGCGTTGCTCCGGAGCCTGCCCGTCGCCGGCTAGGCACGAAAAAGGCGACCTCGCGGTCGCCTCGTTCCGGACTGAGCGAAGGCTCAGCGATTGGTCGAGAGCTGCGCGCGCAGGTACTCGACGGTGCGGCGGACGTTCGTATCGACCTCCATCTGGTTGGTCACGGTCTTGCGGGCATGGATGACGGTACCATGGTCGCGGCCACCGAAGGCCTGGCCGATGGAGACGAGGGACATGCCGGTGAGCTGGGTCGCGAGGTACATGGCGACCTGGCGCGGGAAGGCGATGTTCTGCATCCGGCGCTTCGAGGTCATGTCGGACATCTGGATGCGGTAGTGCTCGGCGACCTTGCGCTGGATGACCTCGGCGGTGAGGGTGTGGCTCGCCTCCTCGACGAGGATGTCATGGAGGAGCTTCTCGACCTGGGCGAGTTCCAGGGGCTTGCGGGTCATGCCGGTCAGACCGACGATACGGGTGACGGCGCCCTCGAGGTTACGGACGTTGCGGGCGATGCGCGAGGCGATGAACTCGGCGATCTCCGGCGAAAGGTCGAGCCCGCGGGCCGCGGCCTTCTTGCGCAGGATGGCGATGCGGGTCTCGAGGCCCGGGGCCTGGATGGAAGCCACCATGCCCCACTGGAAACGCGAGACGAGGCGCTCCTGCAGCTTGGCGATCTCGGAAGCCGGCCGGTCGCTGGTCAGGACCACCTGCTTGTGGTTGTTGTGCAGCTCGTTGAAGGTGTGGAAGAACTCGTCCTGCGTGGATTCCTTGCCCGCGAGGAAGTGGATGTCGTCGATCAGGAGGAGGTCGAGCTCGCGGTAGCGGCGACGGAACGGCGCGACGCTGCCGGACTGCAGGGCGGAGATGAAATCGTTGGTGAACGTCTCGGAGGAGATGTAGGCGATGCGGGCCGCCGGGTTGGCCGCGTAGACCGAATGCGCGATGGCGTGCATCAGGTGCGTCTTGCCCAGGCCGGTCGGGCCATGGATGAAGAGCGGGTTGTAGAAGTGGCCCGGCTCCTTCGCGACGGCGAGGGCGGCGCCATGCGCCATCTCGTTCTCCGGACCGACGATGAAGTTCTCGAAGGTGTTCGTCGCCTTGATCGCCGGCGCGGGCGAGGCGGACGGGGTGCGCACCGCGGAACGCGGGGCGGGGGCCGCCGGCTGGGGGTCACGCGGCGCGGTGGTGGACGCGCTGAGGCGGTAGTCCATGTTGCTCCCGGCGACCAGCGTCAGCTGGCGGCGCAGGACTTCGCCGTAGTTGCTGTTGACCCAGGCTTCGGTGAGGACGGTGGGGGCTTCGAGCACGAGGATGTTACCGTCGACGATCCCGACGGCTTGGAGCGTGGAGATCCAGGTTTCGAAGTCGGAACGGGAAAAAGTGTTACGAAGTTCGCTTTTGGCGGTCTCCCACAAGGAAAGGTGACGGTCAGGGCTGGCCATGGAAAGGGGTGGAGGGTTGAGAAAGGTTGTTCACAGGCTCTTTGGAAGCCCGAAAGTTGGAAATAATTTGTAAAAGGAAGGAAAGGGCGGAGGGAGGGAGGCGGAGAGGGCCGGAAAGGAGGGAGAACGGGGGGCGCGAGGGTGGTCGCAAGTCGTTGGCGGGATGAAAGTTGGAAGAGAGGAAAAAAGGCAGGGATTGGCTGCCGCCCGCGGGGGCGACACCGGTGGATCCGTGGGGTGCGGAACAGGCGCTTTGATGCGACCCCTTGAGGGAGGCACAAGCGGAAGCCCTGCACAGGATATTCACATCCGGAGGTTGATAAGAATCGGAAGTAAACGGTTGCACTTCCGTCACACGCGACGGAACCCCAATGAACAAAGGCCTCAGAGGGAGCGCGCAAGCTCTGTCAAGTGTTCGTCACCAAGCCGACGCAGGTCCGCCAAGGTCAGACAGTAGCGCAAGCGGTCGCGGATCCGCCGCGAACCGGGCAAGCCTTGGGTCAGCGGCAGCAGGCGATCCAACATCCAACGCACGTCCCGCGAGCCCAAGCGGCTGGCGTGGACCTCCAGGGTCAGTTCGGCCAGCCTGAGCATCGCCTCCCAGCGTTGCCGCGGACCGATCGCGCCGACCGCGGACGGCCGCCCCTCCAAGGCCGCCTTGACGTCGGCGAAGATCCAAGGGTTTCCCAGCGCCGCCCGGCCGATCATCAATCCGGAGACGCCGGACTCGTCGCGGCGGCGGAGCGCGCCGGCGCCATCCAGGACGTCACCGTTGCCGATCACCGGGATGCGCACCGCGGCGGCCACGCGGGCGATCCACGACCAATCCGCGGCGCCCGCGTACCCTTGCTCCTTGGTGCGGCCGTGCACGGCGAGCGCCTCGACGCCCAGCTGCTCGAGCCGCCCGGCGACCTCGACGGCGACGATCGAATCCTGGTCCCAGCCGAGCCGCATCTTGGCGGTCAGCGGCACATCCGGGATGGCGTCCTTCACCGCCTTCACGAGGTCGTACAGCAACGGGGTGCAACGCAGCAGGCCGGAACCGGCGTTCTGCTCGATCACCTTGTGCGCCGGGCAGCCGAAGTTGAGGTCGAGGAAATCGGGGCGGACGCGGTCGCAGACCTCGCGGGCGGCGCGCGCCATCGAGGCCGGCGTCGCCCCGAAGATCTGCACGCCCATCGGACGCTGGGTCTCCGTGAAGTCGACCATCTCCCAGGCCTTGGCGTTGTCGCGGATGAGGGCCTCGGACTGGACGAACTCGGTGACCATGACGTCGGCCCCCTGCTCCTTGCAGAGCTGGCGGAAAGCGATGTCGGTCCGCCGAGCCATCGGCGCGAGGTACAGCGGGAAGCGCCCCGGGCCGAACCACGGCAGGCGCGGTGCGCACCGGCTCACGGGCCGCCTTCCCGCTTCTTCAGGGCGGCCTTCAGTTCGCGCCAGCGGGCCAGCCGCTCCGCGATCGCCGGTTCGGCGCCAGCCTCACCGGGATGGTAAAGGGAGAGCGGGCGGGCGAGGTAGTCCTGGCCGCTGATGCCTTCGGGGTAGTCGTGGCTGTAGCGGTAGCCCCCACCCTGCCCCAGACGCTTGTTGGTGGCGTTATGGGCATCCTTGAGATGGAGCGGGACCTCCTGCCGGGGCTGGCTGCGGACGGCCTCCTTGGCCGCGGCGATCGCCAAGGTGGTGCGATTGCTCTTCGGGGACAGGGCGAGGAAAAGGGTCGCGTGGGCCAGGGCGTACTCGCACTCGGGCATCCCGACCAGCTCGCACGCCTGGAAAGCGGCCGTGGCCACGCCCAAGGCGCGCGAATCGGCCAGGCCGATATCCTCGGACGCGCAGATGACGAGCCGGCGGGCGATGAAACGCGGCTCCTCGCCGCCCTCGAGCATCACGAAGAGCCAGTACAGGGCGGCGTCGGGATCCCCGCCGCGCACCGACTTGATGAATGCGGAGGCGGTGTCGTAATGGTCGTCGCCGCCGTCGTCGTAACGGATACGTCTTTCCCGCGCGAAGGCCGCCACGGCCGCGGGCGTCACGCTCCCCAGCACGGGCGCGGCCAGCACGAGGGTCTCGAGGCAATTCAGCGCCCGGCGCAGGTCGCCGCCGGCCATCTCCGCCACCTGCCGCAGGACGTCCTCGCCGGCTTTGATGCCGAGGGCGCCGAGCCCGCGCTCCGCGTCCGCGAGCGCGCGACCGAGGAAGGCCTCCACCTCGTCGACGGAGAGCGGATCCAGCCGGAAAAGATGACTGCGGCTGAGCAAGGCCGGGACCACGTACAGCCCGGGATTATGGGTCGTGCAACCGATCAGGCGCACCACGCCGGCCTCGACGTCGGGCAGCAACAGGTCCTGCTGCGACTTGTTGAAACGATGGATCTCATCCACCACCAGCACGGTCTTGCGCGCGGGATGGCGCCGGGCGTCGGCGAGCACCTCACGGAGCTCCGCGGCCCCGGACAGCACCGCGTTGACGCGGACGACCTCGGACTTCGTCTCGGCGGCGATCACCTCGGCGAGCGTCGTCTTCCCGCAGCCCGGCGGGCCGTAGAACAGGAGGGACCCGAAGGTATCGGCGCGGAGCAGGCGCGGCAGCAGGGCGTCCGACCCGAGCAGCGCGGCATGACCGACGACTTCCGCGAGCGAGCGGGGGCGCATCCGCGCGGCCAGCGGGCGGCGGGCGGGCGGCAAGGCCGGTACCTCCGCCGGGCCGAAGCCCGGCAGCGGGGCGTCCGTCCCGGTGCGCCGCTCAGCCACGACCTTTCACTTCTCCTCCGCGTAGGGAATCAGGTGGCAGTAAGGCTTCTTGCCGTTGCGCTCGTAATATTTCTGATGGTACTCCTCGGCCTTCCAGAAGACCTGTTCGCCCTCGATCTTCGTGGCGATCGGGGCCGGGAACCGCCGGGCGGCTTCCAGCGCGGCCTTCACCTCCTCGGCGACCTTGCGCTGCTCGGGCGAATGGGCGAAGATGACGGAGCGGTACTGGTCGCCGATGTCCGGCCCCTGGCGGTTGACCTGGGTCGGGTTGTGCATCCGGAAGAAATACTCCACGAGCTGCCGGTAGCTGACCTTGGCCGGATCGAACGTGATCTGGACGACCTCGGCGTGGCCGGTCTCGTCCTCGCAGACCTGCCGGTAGGTGGGATTGAGCACCTTGCCGCCGGCGTAACCGGAGAAGGCCGAGACGACGCCGGGGATCTTGGCGTACTGGTACTCGACGCCCCAGAAACAACCGGCGCCGAAGGTGGCTTTCTCGAGTTTGGGAGGGGTGGACATGGCGGGGGAGTTCTTGGAAACGGGAGCGTCGGCGGCGAGGAGGCCGACGAAGGCGAGGAGGAGGGCGAAGGTAGGCAGGGCTTTCATGGGACGACCCCATGGTGGTGATTTGGCGAGCGCTGGCAAGGGGGACGTATCAGGAGACCAGCCCACGCAGGGCGGCGGAAAGCTCCTCGGGCGGGCGGGGCGGAGCCGTCCGGCCACGCTCGGGGGTCAGGTAAAAGGTATCCAAGGCGAAACCCTGCTCGGTCGCGACGTTGGCGAAGGTGATCGCGTAGCCGGCGCCCCGGATCGCCCGGCCGACGCGGAACAGGAGGCCGATGCGGTCGTTGCACTGGAGTTCGACGACGATGCGGTCGAGCGCGTCCTCGCGGTAGACCTCCACCTGCGGGGCCAGCGGCACATGGGCGCGCCGGCGGGGGGCGGTCAGCGCCGCGCGGGTCTCCTCGGCCGCCACCTCATCCACCAGATCGGAACCATCGACCAGCGAACGTCCCAAGGCCTCCGTGAAACGGGCCTTCGAGGCGGCCTCCTTGCCGATGGGCAGGCTGACGCGGAAGAAGTCGAGCGCCACGTCGTCCTCGCGGGAGAACGCCCGGCACGAAAGGATGTTGATCCCGGCCACCGCGAACGCGCCCGCCATGCGGCTGAAGAGACCGGCGCGATCCCAGGTGACCACGGTGACGACGGACTGACCGGACCCGACCTCGTCATGCCAGTCGACGATCGGCCGCAGGGACAGTTCGGCGTCGCTGGCCGTCACGGCGGTGATGAGCTCGTGGACCATCCGGATATGCGCGGCGGCGTCCTCCGACGAGACATGCTGGAAGTAACCCGCGGGCATCTGGGTGAAGTGGGCCTCCACCTCGTCGGCCGGCGCGACGCCCGCCAACCGGGCGTCCGTCGCCGCGCGCAGGGCCTGGCTGGCGGCGCCTTCGTCGCGGTCGACCTCGCCCGCCAGCCGGGCCAGCGTGCGACGGTACAATGTCCAGTGCTGCCCATCCTTGAAATCGGTCCAGAGGTCCGGCGAGGTCGCGCGGGCATCGCAGCGGGTGTGGACGTGCAGGTGGCTCAGCACCTGATCGTCGCCGACGAGGCGGGCGAAGCGCTCGATATTGGCGGGATCGTCCACGTCATGGCGCTGCCAATACAGGCCCATGACCAGGTGATGGCGGATGACCCCGGCGGCGATGGCCCGCTCCCGGTGGTCGAAGCCGAGCCGCTTCAGGATCGCGTCGGCCATCGGGACCCCGCGTTCGGCATGCCCCTCGATGCCACCGGACTTCGCGATGTCATGGAGGAAGAGGATGGCGTAAAGCAGGGAGGGCGCCTCGGTGCCGAGCACGACGGCGCGGTAACGCTCCTCGACCGGGGTGGCGGCGGCGTAGATGGCGTCGAGTTCCCAGAGACAGCGAAGGGTGTGCACATCGGCCGTCCAGCGGTGGTAGAACTCGAACTGCACGAGGCAGTGCAACCCGGCGAACTCCGGCACCAACCGGTACAGCAGGTCGTGTTCGCGCAAGGCGTCGATGGCCGCATGCACGCGGCCGGCCTCGGTCAGCATCGCCCGGAGGGCGCTCGCGGATTCGTCGGAGAGCGCGAGGTCGGGCGTGAGCAGGTGGGCGCGTTCGCGGACAAGGAGGGACAAGGCCCGTTCCGGGCGGGCCTCATGGACCTGGCAATGGCGGAACAGCCGGACGAGCCGGCCCGGATCCTCCTCGAAGACGAGGCGATGCTGGGCGGAGACCGTGCCGCCGCGGACGATGCGCAGACCATCGACCAGCAGGGGCTCGCCCCACCCTTCGGGCTCGGGCTCGCCCATGACGGCCCCTTCGACCATCTCCACGCAACGCCGGACATGGTCGGCGGCGTCGAAGTACTCGCGCATGAGCGCGCCGATGCGCTCGGTCAAGGTGCCGCGATGGCCGAGAGCCTCGGACATCGTGTCCTGACGCTCCAGCGACAACTGCTCGGTCGGCCGGGTCACCTGGAAATGAAGCTCGCAGCGCAGGCGCAGCAAGGTGGCCTTGGCCTGCTCGAACTTCTGGAGGTCGCCGACCGGCAGGAAGCCGGCGGCGCCCAGGCCGGCGACGCCGCGGGCGATGCGGGCCAGCCAGACGCAGCCTTGGACGTCGCGGAGCGCTCCAACGCCGTTCTTGAGGTCGGGCTCCTGCAGGTAGGCGCTGCCGCCCGCCTTTTCGCGACGCTTCCGCTGCGATTCCACGATCGAACGAGCGAGCGGTCGCCAGGCCTCGCCGCTGAGCATCTCGGAGACCTTGGCCTCGATCTGGGCATAAAGCGGCCGCGCGCCGCAGAGCAGCCGCGTCTCGAGCAAGGCCACGCGGAGATGCAGGTCCTCCTTGGCGTAGTCGGCGCACTCCTGCACGGTGCGCACGGACTGCCCGACCTTCAGGCCGCTGTCCCAGAGCGGGTAGAGGATCGACTCCACCAGCGCCTGCGTCGCCGGCGAATGCTCCGGGACGAGCACGAGCAGGTCGATGTCGCTCAACGGACAAAGTTCCGCCCGACCGTAACCACCCGTGGCCACCAAGGCCAGTTCGGCCGCGGCGGGTCCGGCCCGGAGGAAGAGGGCGTCGATGACGATGTCCACCGCGTCGGAGCGCAATTGGGCGACCTCGCCGCCGGGGACGCCGGAACGATGCGCCGCCAATTGGATCTCCCGGGCCTCCTGCAGGAACTGCTTGGCCCGCGGAACCACCTCGCCGCTCAGGGCCGCCTGCCCGGCGAGGCCATGGTTCAGCGCGGCGCGGCGCAACCGGACGGCGGAGGACTCGAACTCGGGCGACATGCGCAGGCGAACCTGAGGGCATTCGGCGCTTGCTTCAAGGCGATTGCCAAGCCCCGCGGAGCCGTCTTAGTGGCAGGCATGACCGCCTGGCTCGCCGACTTCTGGTCCCACCTGCACACGGCCGAAGGCCTGCGGCAGACCATCGAGGTCGGCGGCATCGGCCTGATGTGCCTGATCATCTTCGCGGAGACCGGCCTGCTCGTCGGCTTCTTCCTCCCCGGGGACTCCCTGCTCGTCACCGCCGGGGTGCTCTCCGTCGCCAATGGCGGGCGTCCGGCCTACTTCGACCCTTGGGCGCTGACCGCGCTCCTGACGCTGGCGGCGATCGTCGGCGACCAGACGGGCCACTGGCTGGGCCGGCGTTACGGGCTGGTCATGGAAACGAAGCCGGACAGCTGGTGGTACAAGCGCCGGCACCTGGAGGCCGCCCGCGGCTACTTCGCCCAGAAAGGCCCGCTCGCGATCGTGCTCGCCCGGTTCGTCCCGCTGCTGCGGACCTTCGTGCCCTTCGCGGCCGGCATGGGCGAGATGTCGACGGCGCGCTTCCTGCGCTGGAACATCCTCGGCGGCGTGCTCTGGATCAACTCGCTGGTTTGGCTGGGACACGCCCTCGGCGCGACCCCGCTGGCCGACCAGCTGCACAAGGTGATCCTGATCGTGGTGGCCGTCTCCCTCGTGCCGCTGGCCTGGGCGGCGGGCAAACGCCTCCTCACTTCTGGGCCGGAAACCAGAACTTGAACGTCGTCCCGGCGGGACCGGTCGACTCGACGACGATGTCGCCGCGGTGGTCTCGCAGGATGCGTTTCACGATGGCCAGGCCCAGCCCCGTGCCGTCCTCGCGGCTGGTGAAGAACGAGTCGAAGATCTTGGGCAGGATCGCGGCCGGGATGCCGGTGCCGGTATCCGTGATGCGCACTGCGACGACATCACCCTGCGGGCCGGGCTCGACGCCGAGCCGCAGGGATAGCGCCCCGCCGCCGACCATCGCCTGGACGCCGTTCATCATGAGGTTCAGGAAGATCTGCTGGATCTGGCCGGCGTTACCCTCGATGGGTGGCAGCGACCCCGGGCAGGTGACGTCCACCTTGACGCCCAGCTGCTGCAGCTTGAGCCGCAGGAGCAGCACGGCGTTGTCGGCCGCCGCCCGCAGATCGAGCGTCTTGAACGCGCCCGACTGCGCCTTGCTCATCCCCAGCACGCGGGAGACCACGCCCTCCATGTGGGCGATCTTCTCGCGCATCACGCCGAGGTCCTCGACGCGCGGGTCGGCCGGAGCCATGCCCTGCGCCAAGGTGTCGGACAGGAGCTTCATCACCGTGAGCGGGTTGCGGATCTCGTGGGCCACTTCGGCGGAGAGCAGGCCGAGCGCCGTGAGACGCTCGCTGCGACGCAGCCCCTCCTCGACCGTGAAGACCTTGGCGTACAGCCGGGCGTTCTGGAGGGAGGACGCGCCGAAGGAAGAGAGGGCCGTCACCAGGTGCTTGTCGTCGTCGGAGAAACGGTAGGCGCCCATGGCCACGCAGACGAGCACCCCGAAGGTCTCATCTTCGTAGCGCACCGGCACGGCGAGCAAGGAGGAGCTGGCGACGGGCTCCGCCAACCGGGCGAACAAGTGCTCCTCGGTCTTGCCGGCGAGCGGGACGACCAAGGGTTTGCGGCGCGTGGCGACGGTACCTAAGGAAGTCTCATCCAGGGAGAGCCGCGGGGCGAAGGCGGAGCCGGCGAGATCGCCGTCGACCTGCTTGAGCGCGAGGGTCCGCTCGGCGAGACCGTAGTAGGCGCAGGCCCGGGCGCCGAGCAGGGCCCGCGTGGCGCGGGTCAGGTCGACGACGATGCCCGGCTCGTCGCGCTCGCGCGCCAGGCCCTGGGCGGCGCCGACCAACGCCTCGAGCTGGGCGGCCTTGGAGCGGAGCTGCCGCAACAGCCAGATGCGGCCGACGGCCTTGGAGGCCTCGTTGGTCAGCAACGAGAGGAAGGCGACATCCTGCTCGGTGAAGGCGGCCGGTCGGTCGGAGTCGCAGTTGACGACGCCGATGACATTACCCATGAGCTCCATCGGTACCGCGAGCTCGGAACGGATGCCGCCGCGGATCTCGACATAGCGCGGATCCTTGGCAACGTCCGGGACCCGCAGCGGTCGGGCATTGAGCGCCACCCAGCCGGTGATACCCTGCCCCTGCTGGATGACCCGCTGGGCCGAGGCCTCGTCGAGGCCGTTGGAGACCTCGATGCGCAGGGAGCCGGTGGTGGGCTCGACCAGCGCGATGGAGGCGGACGACGCCCCGAGGGAGCGGACGATCTCCGCGAGGATGAAGTCGAGCGCCTCGCGCGGGTCCTCCGTCTCGTTGACGAAGGCGCCGACGCGGTAGAGACAGTCGAGGACGCGCGCGTCGCCCGGTCGTTCCTGCGGAGGGCGCGAGCCGGGCATGGTCAGAGCGAGTGATCCATGTCGAGCGCGGGGGCGTCGACGGAAGCCTGACCGATGAGCACCGCGGGCACGCCGGCCACGCTGGTGTGCGGTGCCACGTCTTTCAGCACGACGGAACCGGCGCCGACCTTGGCGCCCTCGCCGATGGTGATGTTGCCCAGGATCTTCGCGCCGGCGCCGATGAGCACGCCGGAGCGGATCTTCGGGTGACGGTCGCCCCGGGCCTTGCCGGTGCCGCCGAGGGTGACCTCATGGAGGAAGGAGACGTTATCCTCGACGACGCTCGTCTCCCCGGCGACGAAGCCCGTGGCATGGTCGAGCAGGATACCGACGCCGAAACGGGCCGCGGGATGGATGTCGACGGCGAGGTGCTCGGAGACGAGGGACTGGAGATAGAGGGCCAGGTCGCGTCGACCGGCCTTCCACAAGGTGTGGGCCAGCCGATGCGCCGAGATGGCGTGAAAGCCCTTATACCAGAGGAACGGGACCAAGGCATGCTCCGTGGCCGGGTCGCGTTCGAGGATCGCGCGGATGTCCCCGCGCATCTGGGCCAGGACCTCGGGATCATGGCGGGCGGCCTCGCCCAAGGCGCGGGCAACCAGTTCCAGGTCCTGCCCGGTCGGGGCCAGCCGCTCCGCGAGCCGGCGGACGATACCGTCAGCGAAGTCCGTGCGGCCGAGGACATACCGATCGAGCAGTCCGGTCAGGGTGGGCTCCGCCCGGGTGATGGTGGAGGCACGCAGCCGCAGCTCCGCCCAGAGGGAGGCTTCGTTGGCGCAAACCAAGGCGATGGAACGGGCGTCGGCCATAGACAGACCCATTCTTTCCCCCGATTTGCCGATTTTGGCAACCCATGAGTCAAATCTGCGTAAAAATGGCGTGCTTTCCCTCTCGTCCGGCGACCTTTCCCGTTCAGCGGGGTTGAAATGATCGAATCAACTCCCTACAAAAGCCACCTCACCCCCCAACACCCATGCGCCTCCTACCCACCCTCCTCGCCTGCCTGGCCACCCTGGCCAGCTACGCCGCCCCGGAAATCGGCAAGCCCGCCCCGGACTTCACCGCCAAGGACAAAGACGGCAAGACCGTCTCCCTCGCCGACTTCAAGGGCAAGACCGTCGTGCTCGAGTGGTACAACCCCGGCTGCCCCTACGTGAAGAAGTTCTACGACGTCGGCGCCATGCAGAACGCCCAGAAGGACG
>JACCDT011093143.1_pt1 | contig 12797 bp, 36 predicted proteins | sample 7446291 | NCBI WGS metagenome assembly JACCDT01 (sample SAMN15323446, study PRJNA562643) | freshwater metagenome | isolation source: river surface water | place: USA:Blue River Watershed | collected 2017-08-17
CTGTGGTTGACTTGTTCAGTATAGGGGCAGGGGTGGGGGCATTGCTGCCCCCTGTGTGCAGGTTGTCAGACTGGCACAGCCTGGCTGGCGTTCGCCTTGCTGTAGCCTCCGAACTGCCCAGCCTGGCGACGCTGGCGGATCGCCTTGCCCCAGTCGCTGCCCTTGGGCTGGGTGCCATGCACCAGGAGGGCGAACGGTTCAGCACCGAAACAGTGGCTGTCGTCGTGATCAACCTCCAGCCCCAGGCGGGCGGCATCATCATCGGTCATCACCACTTTGCTATAGCGAGTGAACAAACCTTCGTCGATCATGTAGTCGAACTTGCCACCGTAGGATGCAGTCAGATAGAAATTGGCAGGCAGGTTAGCTACACCAAACTCGGTGAAGATGTGCAGGGATTTGCTATAGCAATAGAACTTGAGATTGGGGTTCATCTGTGCAACCTTCACCCATGCTTCAAGATAAGCGAGGCTGAAGAAGTCGCCCGACTCATGAATGCGAACCAGCTTGGTGTTGCGAGTCTTGAAGTGTTGCAATGCAACGTTAATCTGATCGGCAGCGTGATCAACACCCACCTGCAGGTAGTCTACAACGGTTTGCAGGTTGTTTGCTCGGTTGTAGAATGCCCCATCGTATTGCACCTCAGAAGATGCAGCGAAGCAACGGAATTGGGTGTGCTCGGTGTCTTGAATGCTACGCTTGCCGTTTGCATCAACAACAGCAAAGGACTTGCAGAACATAGCACCTGGGCAGGTCTTGCCTGCGGGCAGGTTGAAGATCAGGGTCTGGGTGCCCAGCTTGGCGTTGCCTTTGGAGAAGGTGAGCATGGCTCTGTCGTTGGTTGACTTGATCAGTATAGGGGGCGGGTGGTGCCCCCTGGTGGTGCTGGTGGACAGTCTGCCGACTGGCACACCCTCAGAAGTCTACAGCCCAGTCGGTGTCATTGTTGATAGAAACCCAGAAATGGTGTTCGTTGTTGATAGCACGAAGGAAGAAACGATCACCCCTGAATTGTTCTACAATGCACTCGGGATTGTGCTTCATTTTGTTAGCGAAACGGTTTTTCGCTTTCTTAGATTTAGGGCTCACAAATGCCCTGGTTTCGTTTGCAACGAAAGATGCGAGGTCAAACATAACAGAATTGTGTTGACTTGTTCAGTATAGGGGGCTGGATGCCCCCCTGTGGGTGTTACTGTGCCAGTTTAGTTTCTGTCACATCACACACCCAATAGTAGGCACGTTCTGTGGTAACACTAACAAACAGCAGCACACGTTGAGTATAACGAAGCAGGGTCTCTCGCCCACCTTTGTTATACCAATCGCTGACACGGTTAGCAACCCAAACCGTGACGCCAACGATGAATCCAACCACCGTGGCGATTGTATAAAGAATCTGTTGGATGGTTTCATTATCACGAACCATGTCCACCAGTTCGTTATACTTTTCGACGATGGGGTTGTTGAGAAGAATTGGGGTGTTCATTGTTGTAGAGAATTGAACAGCAGTGGTCGATCTCTCAACCACGAACACACCATAACACCAACAACCACCACAGTCAAGGGGTAGTGGACAGTTCAAGAAGTGGCACAACACCTCTTGACAAACACACAAAAATACCCTAGTTTGTATAAAGAATCACAAACTAGGGTTCTTTATTCTTTATACTACACATTTATTCTTGTGTAGTATAATCTACTTCTACTGTTATACTATAATCATCATACTCTATTTCTTTATTCTTTATATCTTCTTCTTTCATTTCTTGTATAATGTATTCTTGAAATGTTAATGTATTAGACATAAAGATTACCTATTAAAATTTAATGTTAAAAAAACTGAGAAATCTTAACTTTTGATTTTTTGAGATTTCTCAGTTTTTGAATTTTCTCAGTTTTTGAGATTTTTAGAATTGTGTATTTTTTACAATTTCACTGGCAAGATCACTACCAACAATGCCAGCAATGAACTCTTCTGTGGAATCATCATCTTCACCCTCAGCAACCCAGATGTCTTCGATCAACATATCAAGATCAGTATCACCTTCACCGAAGTTCTTATCAAATGAATTGTACATCATTTGGACAGCATAGGAGATCAAATCATCCATGTCCATGTCTTCAATCACACGATAGCAATGTGCTTGGCAGAGATCACTAATTTGTTCGGAAGTGAGAGTCATTTTCTCAAGGGTGAATTGAAGTAACGAGTGAAGCATAGCACCAGGATGATGCCAGTGGAGATGACACCGACCAGTCCTAGAACTGTCACAGCATCACCAGTAAAGTTGTAAGTGTCAACCATCATACATCATAGCAAAGGTACTCAGTCATTTCTTCTTTGAACATTGCAGTCTCAGCTTCAGTATTCCATGGAATAGATGCCATGAAATTGTAATGGTCAACCCAACGAGCACATGCAGCCATGATGTCTTCATGTGCCACCACTCGGTTGTAGAAGTGGCTGTTGTCGCAGATCATTGCCATGAGGTGAATCTCTCAGGAACAAATAAAGAATAGCATGGGTGGGGGGCTGTGTCAACCCCCCTGTGCCACTTCAGATAGCGGACTTGAAACCACGGCTCCACAGTGCCAGACGCATGGTGCTAGCCTTGCGAACCTGATCCTGGCTCCGACCCTGGGCAAGGGCAGCCTTCTGGAGGCTGTTACGAGCCACGTCGCCAGCGGTGTTCACCAGAACGTTACGGGCGGTCTGCAGGAGTTGCTGGGAAGTCATAGATCCTCTCGGGGGTAGTTGTTTGGTCGGAAGCTCTCTTGCCTCCGATGCACATAGTATGGCACCCCTGAGAGCCCCCTGCAAGCCCCTCTGTGCCACTTGCAGAACCGTCACAGTGTCACACCACCGAAGCATCTCAAAGCTGCTAGGAATGGCTTGCAGGAATGTGTAATAAAAAAGGGGCATCTCTGCCCCCAAATATTATTCAATCCCAATCACTGTACTCATCGTAATCCTTGAATTTAGTCTTTCGATTATTCCTTGTGGAATATCGTTTGGCATTCTGGACTTCGTAACCGTAGTCCTCATAATCATCTTCAAGGTTCAGATCTTTGAAAGATTCTGTGTACTTACGAGTGCTTTTTGCCATTTTTTAACTCAATTGACTCCTATTTTGGGGTGTTTTGTAGTATTTAGTGGTCAGACAGTGACAATCTGAAGAGTTTGGTCCTCTTTCAGTGCTCGATTGAACAGACGACCAACACTTTGATGGTTTTCCATTGCATTTTCAACCGAATTTACGAAATTACCAGTGGTATCACGGTAATCGTAGCTCTTACCATTGTTAAAGGTAATAGTTACAATACTATCATCACCTGCACGAACGGTGTTAATAGCAGTAGAATCGATATTTTCAATAAGTTTCATAGTTCTCTGTTAATTGTTAAAATTTAACTTTTATGATTTTGAAGTTTTTGGAAAATCTCAAAAATCTAAAAAATCAAGTTTTTGGATTTTTAGAGTTTTTGGGTTTTCTCGATTTCTGAGATTTCCGAACTTCATGAATACAGTATAGGGCATTCGCCCAGGTTTGTCAAGCCCCTTGTGCCAGTCCCTGAAGTGTCACAAGAGCCCTTGACAAGTCTTAGAGTAAGACTGGGAGTTTTGTCAAGCCCCTTTGTGCCACTTTAAGAACTGGCATATTTCGGCTTGACTTTCGGGGGCTGGCGGGCTTAGACAACAACACCCCCGTAGATTTCTATGCTTTCAGCAACATTTAACGAGAACCTTTGTCAGAGAATCAAAACACTTAACTATGTTTTTTTAAACATTTATTAATAATTGAGTTTTCCACAAGTACATCCGTATCCTGTGAAAAACCTCAAAGTGTATTATTGAGAACAACCCAGTTATATCAAGGATTCTCTATGATGCGGAAACTGTATCATCTATAAGACTACAGACCCAACTGTTTCTTCTCAGCATCACTTAGAGAATTAAGGTCTTTCTTAAGTTTTTCAAGTTTTCGTTCCTTTGCTTTTGCCTTCTCTTCTTTTTCTTTCTCCAGTTGTTTCATTCTCTTATTGTATTCCTTATCGGTTTCCTCCCGATGCTTGTAGAGATTATATTCAATGTATTTTTCGCCACCATAATCCCACTCATACTCACTTTCAATTCCTTCCCAACCAGCATCTAATTCTGCTTGAAGTGAAGCAATCATACTCTCAAGAGTACCATCAAAATCCCCATGATACCTTGTAGTTTCTTTAACTTGAATTCGTTTGACAGTCATAGTTCTTTTACAGGTAGTTTGCTATTCGGTCCATACTCATTCACATACTCAGGAAAAGCATTTAATAATTTTTGTTTGTTAATGGGATCTGCCATACGAAAAGCATTAGCGAGAGCAACAACAAATGATCCACCATACTGTTTCATACGACAGATCATTTCGTACATTTCAATGTCAGTCATTTTAGATGAGGTGCAATTTGTGTTTGAAGTTTCAGTTCTTGAAGCAAACTACGGGCAAACTCAATTTCACCATATTCAGCACCAACATTAAAAGTATCATCATAATTGCCAGTTTCGGATGGTGAATAGTCATCACCATAATCATCATAGCAATGCTTGAACTTTGCGGTTTCTTGGAGTTTGGAGAGAAGGAATTCCAGTTTTTGAGTGTCAGTCATAATCAAAACATCCAACTCTTTGTGAAAAATCCTTTGAAGTATTCCCAGAAGGAAATATCTTCTTCCTCTTCTACAACTTCCCGTTGTTCAAAGTTCTTACCTTCATCACCACAACGATCTTCATGCTCTCGTGCCTGAAAAGCTATCATGTCAATCTTTTCTGTACGACCGTTAATGTAATCAGGTCGTTCAAAGTAATGAAACTTACAACAGGGAAGAAAATCATTGACCACATAATAGTGCTTACAATCTTTACAAGCAGGAATGGTGGAAGTCATTTCAGTTACCTTTGAAGAGTTTGTAGATGGCATCAGCAATCGCAATTGCTTCTTCTTTATTCATACAAATGTGTTGAACTCGTTTATCACCAATTTCTTTATCAAACTCCCAATAAGAGACAGTAAACCCCTCACATCCAACATCAAGATGAATGTCTTCGGCAGTATACCAGTAGTCAGAATGTTCTTGAATACGAACTTGGTTTGTGATTTCAAGAGTCATAGGATTTTTGAGAGATTTAACGGCTTGAAGCAAATCATTTCCAGTAAGCATTAGGACACCATCCATTCGTGAACAGGATACTCCATTTGCTCAAGCAAACAAGCAGCAACTTCATTCATTGCTACATTGCGATCTGATTTGGGTACATTGTGCTGTAGATCCATTGCCCGAACGTACAAGGCATCAGCCAGTGCTGTGCGTTGCTGTGGAGTTAGTGTGATGGTGACGGTGGTGTTCATCGGTTTGTTTGAACTGTGCTTATTGTAGGGGATTCTGGGAGTGTGTGAGTGAGTGTTGTGCCAGTGATTCAAGTGTCCTAGGTGGATTGTCTTGCTTCGTAGTCCTGTGCTAGTTCTCTTTCATTATAATACAAGAACACTTCATCTGGATACTGACCAATCCATTCAATGTATTCATCACCTATGGCAATGGCATCATCCATACGATTCTCAGACATCAATTCTTGAAACCGATCTTGCATGTACAGCAGAATCTGGTCTGATTGCTCAGACACAGACTCATACTCTTTTTCTTGTTGACGTTGTTCTTCGTCTGGAGTCATAACTCCTCCTCCTTCTTGATAATAGACATGATTCCCATAGGTGGTTCATTTACCGTTTTGGCTTGCTTTTTATTCTGTTTTGGTGTCTCTGTATAGGGTTTGTATGGTTTTGTAGCAGCTTTATCGAAGTTTCTGTGGCGTACACCACCACCACGATTGCGAGACTTCCAGTTAATGTTGCGACTATCACCCGCTGGTAGTTTAGTTACAGTAACTTCCTTCTCAATAACTTCTTTAGACCACCACAGTATGCTTGGATGTTCAAACACAGACTCATCTTGAATATCATAGATTTGATACACAATATGATGATTATCTGTGTTAATAGAGTGTGCTACTCCACCAATCAATGAATCAATTTCATCCTCTGGACACAGGTAATAATCTCTCTGTTCGGGAGGAACAATCAAAAAATCAGACAACCAACCAGATACTACCGCATCACGGACAGAATAGCGATAAACAATGGTTTTCATCGTCTCAGTCATAATACCTCCACTGTAACTCTATTACTTAGATGATCGTATTGTACGAACTTTTGGTTTTCTGGGAGGGTTTCTTGAATTGCTTTGGCAAAGTCATTCGGGAAATGTCCATGATACCTCCAGAACAGTTCTGTTTCCTTTGGAGTCAGTGATTCCTTGGGAATGGGTCGATATTCAGTTTGAGAAAGGGGAATCAGGAGCATTAGCTCCTTGACATGATCTGCTACGATGTTCATTTGACGTACATGGGATTAGGGACATGCTGTTGAAGAAAGTCAACACAGGCTTTGAATAGATCATATTGATTCGGATTGAGATCCATCCAATCAATCACATCAAATGAATCCCAGTCAACCGTACCGTCTGGGTTCATATCACACACAATCGGTGTGCCGATTTCATCCAGCATGATGGCTTCCGTGCCAATCACGAAATACATTTCCTCGTGTTCCATGTTCCTCCGTTGAGTGTGTTATGAGTGTAGCAGATTATGGGGATGGTGTCAAGTGTGGTATTCTTTCACCACTCTGTTGCTCGATTTAGGATACATTTCTTCGCCACGCATGGCATGATCCACGAAACGCTCCACTCGTTTGATGTCAGTGTCCCATGATTGTACCATCATGTCACTAGAATACTTCAACATCATGAACAAATCATCACGACAATTCACCCAGAATCCAAATCGACGGACCTGAGCGTGATACCAATGAATATCAGGATTATTTGTTAATGATGGTCTTTGAATAATTCGCATTTTCATGGTGATACCTCTTGTGTAGGGGGCTCTGGAGCGGGTGGAGCTGTTTGTGGCGTGGCTGGTAGCTGTGGAGTACTTGGAGCCTGCTGTAGGGGCTGCTGGAGGGGTGTGGAGAGCTTTTCTTCTAGCTTCTGCTCCAACTGGGTCAGCTTTTGTTCAATAGCAGGCTGTGGCTCCTCTATTTTTGGTTCTGGCTGTTGTTGTGCCAGCTTATACCCAGCGGCAGCAGCACCGAAGATACTAGCCAGTGCTGCTACCGTAGAAATGGTTGATTGAAACTTACTCATTGATTCTTAAGAATGGCTTTCAATTCATAGATGGCGTTACTTACAGTCGCCTCAAGATAACCATAACAATAAGGATACCCCTTCTCATTCTGAGTCTCGGGGTCTTTGGTCACACTAAGAGATTTCTCCAGCCCACTCAGAAGACTCTCAAGCTGGCGGGTGGTGATTTCGCTGGTGCTCATGGTGTGTTGGTTGAACTGAGGTTATTGTAGCTCCTCGAGCTCTTCGATCAGGTCCATTGGGACACTTTCGTGACTGTCCTCAAGATAGATGTCTTCAACGTTTCGTAGGATACTCTTCCTCACGTTGTAATCATCGTAATAGTATTCAGTTGTGTCAAAGTCAGAAAAATAAGTCATGATTCGTGTGAATGGTTTCCTCGTACAAGTTCAAGTTCATTATATTGTTGGGGATATACGATTAAACATACATCCCTCACTCTTTCAGTTGGAAATTCTCTTATGCATATTGTCATATATTGCTCACAGGCAAATCTTACATGACCATACATGCCTCTATAATACACTTCTGTTCCTTCGGGCAGCATACTCATATTCTGTGATTGGTTCTGGGTATACACTGCTGCTCAAACTGTCTGGATACATTGTATGTACGATGTATTGTGCTTGGTGGCAATTTGCCGCAACAACATATACATCAGCAGTAATAGAGCTTGGAGCATCATCTGGGGAGTCTTGCCAAGGTAAATCTACCTCGACAAGATATACATGACCATGCTTTAAACTATTATCGAAATCAATAATCAAATCAGCAATCATATTCTTTATTCAATTCGGAGGTAAGTTCAAAACGCAATTCATCAATCTCACCACGAAGATGTTTAATCTCACGTTGAAGACCAATGATTTCACCTTGTTGTGTTTTGATAAGCTCAGCATATTCTTTAATGAGAGCTTCTGCTTGTTCTAGGCTAGTCATGTTAGTTGCCATGGGACAAATGATATTTATTGTAGTGAATTTTACCAAGTTGTGAATCTTGATGTAGTGTATAAGATGCTACACCAAGAGCAATGAGAACAAAAATGATTGACTTCATCCCATACCTCGTGGAAATTCATGCTTGCAATCAGGACACAACCAATGATTGATTCTATCTTCGCCAAGCAGCTCAACACCGATCACACGAGAATAGAAATACGGAGGTGAATAGTTGTGTTGATACTCTTCTGGAATGGGTTTATCCACCCAATTCGATCCACACTCAGGACAGTTCCGCATCTTGGTGATGTCTTTGTATTCCATTTACATAAACTCCGCAAGATAATAGTCTACAGTCACTTCAAGTTCCGCAGCAGCTTCCTCGATACCTTTCCAGAAGAGAGCATCAATGTCAGTCTCGCCTGTTTTGGTGACATAGAGTTCATACTGTTCGTCAGTCATTCGGGTTAAGTGCCTCCCAAGCAGCAAATAGTTTAGCATAGAGTTCGTTACCGTCAACTTTTGTGTGATTTTCCAGATGAACTTGGATATGTTTGTTGAGATACTGGAGAGCTGAGATAAGATAGTTAAGCTCTCCAGAACTGAGACGTACAAAGTCTTCAGGCATCGTATCCAGCGTTGCGGAGCATGGCTCGTCGGCAATCATAGGCGATAAGCTCGTTCGGGTAGACTCCGAGGCATTGGCGGGTTTCACGGTCGATGATCTCCCATTTGGTCGTGCCAATCCTAGCACGAATGAGCATGGGGTTGTCAAGACCGAGAGGATAAGGCTTTTTGATGGTGGTGCTCATGGGGTTCTCCCTTGACTACCCCCGTATCATAGCACAGCGAGAGGGGCTGTCAAGCCCTCGTGTGTTCATTCGCCAATCTTTACATAGATTGGATTTTTCCTTACCATCTTGACAAAAGTGGCATCCCCACCCTTTAATGTGTATCTCTTGCCATCAAATATAATTACACCATATGCTGCAGCAAGAGCATACACAGACATAATGAATGAGTTCTTAATCCATTTCTTGATAACATCTTCATTTGCAGAGCACAAGTACAACATTTCATATGAAGATAGTTTCTCAAAGAATATCTTTGTGTTGTTTGAAAATTGTACCTTTGCTTGATTTGGTTTGGTATTCTTTAAGAAGTCTGGCTTTCGTTCAAATTCTCTTTCAAAATCATTTATGATTTCTCTTGCCTTACCACCCATATGTGCAGTAATATTCTCAATATATCTTCTAGCAATCACTGGTCGTAAGCTCTCATCAATTTGTGCAAATACTGTGCTTAAATCACCTGGACTCATTAAGTCAGATTTCATCAATGCTGCATAGTTTGATAGACCATTGTATGCTTTTGATTGAGCAATTAAATTACCCAAATCTTTGATTTCCATTTGTGTTGCTGTAGTACGATCAAGCAATTTAAATCTCACAGCAATGTTTACTAATTGAGTATGCTTATTAATTTTTGATAGAGAATAGATCTTATTGATTAAATTTGTTTCATATACAAGTGCTTTTCTTTTATCAGTAAGATTTAAGTTTCTTTCTACACTTCTTCTATCGGATATACCAAGTTTAACTGCTTCGGATACAAGTTCTTCTTTCTTTTTGATTGTTGGTTTTGAATAGGTTAATGCAGGAAATTCCTTTGATGTAAAGTTAGCAGTGATATTAAACTTGTCTTGAAATGCTGCTTTTCGTATTTCTTTGATGCTAGCAAATAATCTATTCTTTTCTGGCAATTTACGAATGATTTGTGAGTTAATATAATCTCTTGTGATACCACCAATACCAGAAGCAGAACCAGTTGTTTCAATCGGTGTCAAATATATCTGACCAGACTGCAAGAATGCTTGGTATCGTGTAGTCTTCTTATAATCAACAAAATTAATACCAAATTCAAATGTAGTTCTGCCAATCTCTTTTAATTTGTAATTGAAACTACTATTATCAATTTCAATTACTTTCTCTAATTCATTAACAAATTCTTGTTTATCTTTAATTGATAATAGATGTAATACTGTGGAGAAGAATGGATCTTTTACATCTTTGTTAAGATCATCAAATGAACCAATTACTTTAATTAAACTGGTGATCAAATTATCACTAATTGTTGTCAATCTTAATTGTTTTAATGATATAGGAATGATGTCGCCACGTTTAAATCCTTCATCCATAAACTTTTGATATTGTTTATGTGTCAATGTTCTACCACTGAACACTCGATTCAATGTTCGCATTCCTTCTGCTTGTGGTCGATAGATGAATATATCTGCTGTCGTTAGTTTGTCTGGTGCATTATAATAATTTGTCTCTGTATTTGCAATCTTTTTGAATGGAACTGATTTGTATCGAATGCCTTCAGATGAATCTTCTTCTGCTATATTATATGAAGACAACGAACCTCTTATATTCAGTTTGCTACGATTCCTGATAATGCTCTTAGCTACAGCTACAGAATCTAAAACATAAGAATAATTGTGAATTAACGAGAATTCCTTTAACGTATCTGAAGATGATGAAACATATAATTTTGATTTGTTATTTGAGAGCAAATCATTTGTAGTTTTTAAACTCTCATAGAAGTCATAGATGGTATCATTTCTATTGTTAAAAAAATACCACACTGCATAGCAAGTGAAGTCTTGCTTTTCAGATGTGGTTTTACTATCATTCATAGAAATCATTTCAAAAAAATCATCATTTGATAATCCTTGTGGATAATCACCAAGCAATCTTTTAATTAATGCTTCTATGCTTTTTGTTGTGAATACTGTTTTTATCTTTTTACTAGAAATGATCTCAAGTGCTTTGCGATAAAAGGTAATGTATTTCTTGCCATTAAATGTCATTTCATAACATAATGGTTCATTACCTTTTTGTTCTAATGTTTTATATAATTTTGACTTGGTGTTTGATGATTGTTTCTCACGGCAGGCATTTAAAAACAATTTAATTGGCGTTTTTCCAGATACTGGAGAAGGATCTAGAATATCCTTAAATTTATACTCTGCCATTCTAATGCACTATTCCTTCATGGATATTTATTTTTTCTTCCTTGGCTTTTTAGGTGTTTGCTTTTGTTTCTCTTTTTGTCTGTGTTTTTTGAGGGCTTCGATAGCCTCAGCATCTGTCTTATGATCACTGAGTTGAAATCCATTATGTATTAAAACAAAACGGTCCCCCCAGGGGACCGTAGCATATCCATCTTTAGTTATCATATCCTAATCGTTCTCTACAGTATTTAAACCGTTCCCATTCCTCGTCAGTGAAGTTATCACTAGCATATGGGATGCCCACAACATAAGCACAGAACTTGTTGATGTTTTCAGATTGATTGCTTGAAGCAATAAGAGCACTAGCGAGGAGTTCAATCATTTGTTCATTTGAAGTGTAGGGACAGGCATTCCACCTTCGGTGGGCACATAGATGGTCACGTTACCATTCTTGCTACCATCTTCCAGACCAGTGATATACAGATACTGTAGATACTCACGATTGTCTTTTAGACTATCACCAATGATTTGGTTTGCCTTGGCAACACCAGTAGCACGAATGATCTCAGCATCAGCAAGTTGTTGGGCACTATCTTTCTTTGCTTGTGCTTCAAGCACAGCAACCTGGCGAGTATATTCTGCCTTTTGCAGTTCTGCTTTACCAGCAAGAGATTGTTGCCACACATTATATTGTGGACCACCAATGAAGATGAGACCACCAACCACAACGACACCAACTGCTACGAGAGCAACACCAGCATCAATAAATCCGTTTTGTTGTTTCATCGTTTAGATTCTCCAAGAATTTGTTCCAAAAGTTCTTTATCACGTTTTTTATTGTAGATGCTGACAATAATATCAGCAACACAATATCCAAAGGCAAACGCAGCCATAACTGTAGTAATCATAATAGCTCAAATAAACAGTTTAGGGAGTAATCCAATCGTAACCATCAGGTTTTACAACACTCTCATACCCATCATACTCATCAATACGATAAGGACCAGAGATCTCATCAATAGCAAGTTTAGCACATTCACCGTTTGCTTTCTCACCCAGTTCTTCTACAACTTGAACAAGAATGGGGTCGTGACGGGCAACATCACAGTGATACCAAGTTTGTTTTGAATACCTTTCGTTGAAGTCCTTACGTTCATCTTGGGTCATCAATCGCCATTCTTTTTGGACTACACGTTCTTCGGGTGGAACCAACCAAACATTGAATCCCCACGTAGAATTTTCAAACCAAACTTTTTTGCCTTGAAGTTCCCAGTAACGCTCACACGCTTCACGGGACAGACTGAACCCACCGTAGCAGGCATTATATACTACTTTAGTCATAATCAGTTGTAAGTACAGAGTTGAGTGATGCGACCATATTGAATACCCTCAGACCATTTGCCGCCAGCATTAATACATGCTTGTTTAGATGGGACGATGGAATTGCCAGTAGCAATACCAAATAAAACAGCACATCCAATACCAGCAATTACAACAACAATCATTAGTTCAATGAGAGTGTATCCATTGGATTTATTCACAGAGCAGCAACCTCCTCCATAATGATTTCTACATCACGCTCATCACGATGACCCATAAC
>JACCDT011011809.1_pt1 | contig 12796 bp, 12 predicted proteins | sample 7446291 | NCBI WGS metagenome assembly JACCDT01 (sample SAMN15323446, study PRJNA562643) | freshwater metagenome | isolation source: river surface water | place: USA:Blue River Watershed | collected 2017-08-17
ACCCTCTTTGGGTTTGTCGCCTTTGCTGGTCGAGGAAATGTTCAGCCTGATTGGCCAACTGCGCCACCGTGGTTTGGCCGTGCTGTTGGTGGAACAAAACGTGGGCCAGTCGCTGGACATTGCCGATCGCGCCTATGTGCTCGAGAACGGGATGATCCGCTTCGAGGGCGCGCCGGCAGACTTGCTGGCCAGCGATGAGTTGCGCCGGGCTTACCTGGGAATGTGAACGCCATGCAGCAGCCACAGATGGGGCCTCAAACCCTTGCCCAAAAATTGATCGCGCGCGCCGCTGGTCGTGACGCCGTTCGCGTGGGCGAGGTGGTGACCTGCCAGGTTGACCTGGCCATGTTCCACGATTCTTCCGGGCCGCGCAGGCTCAGGCCGATGCTGGAGGACTTGGGCGCTGAAATTTGGGATCCGCGCAAGGTGGTTCTGGTGATGGATCATTACGTGCCCGCGGTGGATGACGATGCCAAGCGCATTGTGCAAATCGCGCGCGACACCGCCAAAGACTGGCGCCTGCCCAACGTGATTGACTCCCAAGGCATTTGCCATGTGGTCTTGCCCGAGCGGGGCTTTTTGCGACCCGGCATGTTTTGTGTCGGCGGCGATTCCCATTCACCCACCGGTGGCGCTTTTGGCACTTACATGTTTGGCATCGGTGCCACCGAGATGTTGGGCGTGGTGGTGACCGGTGAGTTGTGGGTTCAGGTGCCGCGCACGCTGCGCATGACCTGGCAGGGCCAGCTGGCTGCGGGGGTCTGTGCCAAAGACATGATGCTGCACATGATCGGCCGCTTTGGCATGAATGGCGGTGACTATCAGGCCGTGGAATTTGCCGGTGACACCGTGCGCGGCCTGAACATGCAAGAACGCATGACTTTGTCAAACATGAGCGCTGAAATGGGCGCCCAAGTGGGCTTGATTGCACCCGATGAAACCACGCTCGCCTACCTGATCAGCAAAGGCGTTCCAGCTGACGATTTGCGTGGCATCGCGCAATGGGCGACAGATGAGGGCGCTGCGCTCGAGGACCATGTTTTCAAAGCCACCGATTTGGCGCCGCAAGTCGCAGCGCCCCACAGTCCCGCCAATACCAAAGACGTGGGCCACTTCGTGGGCCTGGAATTGAATGTCGCCTATCTGGGGGCGTGCACCGGCGCCAAATTGGAAGACCTGCGTGCGGCGGCCCAAGTGTTGAAAGGCCGCAAAGTGGCGTCCAGCATGCGCTTGCTGGTGGCGCCGGCCAGCGCCCGGGAGCAAGCTCAGGCGGCGCAAGAGGGCACACTGCAAACACTCATCGATGCCGGCGCCCAAGTCTTGCCCAACACCTGTGGCATTTGTGCAGGCTATGGTGGCCATTTCGAGGAAGGGGCGCGCGTCATTTCGAGCACGGCACGCAACTTCAAGGGGCGCATGGGGCCGGCCAGCGTGGACGTCTACTTGGCCTCGCCCTGGACTGTGGCGGCTTCAGCCTTGCGCGGACAAATCTCCGATGTACGGGAGGTCTTGTGAGCACCGGCCTGATCCTCGCCAATTGTCGTGTCTGGCGCTTGGGCGCTGACGTCGACACCGATGTGCTGGCGCCTGGTGCCTACATGAAACATGGCATGGACATCATCGCCGTGCATTGCCTGGAAAGCTTGCGCCCCGAGTTTGCGTCTCAAGTCAAACCGGGCGACGTGGTCGTGGCTGGTCCGAATTTCGGCATTGGCTCATCGCGCGAGCAAGCTGCGTCTGCCTTGCGCCATCTGGGCATTGCAGCGGTGATTGCGCCATCGTTTGGCGGGCTTTTCTTTCGCAATGCCTTCAACCTTGGTTTGCCTTTGCTGGTTTGCCCGCAAGCTGAAACCATTCAAGAGGCTGAACGCATCACAGTCCATGCCCAAGCGGATGCCTGCTGGGTTGAGCAGGCAGACCACACCCAGTTGCCAGCGCAAGCGATCCCTGATTTTTTATTGGACATGGTTCAAGCCGGAGGTTTGATGAATTTGCTGAAACAACGTCGCCAGGGAGGCGCACATGCGTGATCAAACCACCCCCATGGCCAGCCTGGACCCGGTGACCTTGGCAGTCTTGCGCGGACGCCTGGAGCAAATTGCCGATGAGATGGATGCCACGCTGTACCGCAGCGCCTTCAATCCCATCATTGCCGAAGCCCACGATGCCTGCCACGGGCTCTACGATGCCCAAACAGGCGACACCCTGGTGCAAGGCAAGTCAGGTTTGCCTGTGTTTGTGGGGGCCATGGCTTTTGCCGTGCGTGCTGCGGCCAAGGCCGCGGAACAACGCGGTGGCATGAAAGAGGGCGACACCTGGCTGTTCAACGATCCCTATGAAGGCGGCACACACGCCAACGACTTCAAGCTGGTGCGTCCCTTCTTTCGCCATGGCAAGCTCTTTTGCTATCTGGCTTCGGCGGCGCACTGGCATGATGTTGGCGGCGCGGTCCCCGGCAATTACAACCCGGCCGCCACAGAGTGCTGGCAAGAGGCAGTGCAAATTCCGCCCGTGCGCATCGTGCGCGCCGGCATGCTGGATGAAGATGTGCTGGCCATCTTGCGCGCCAACACCCGCCTGCCCGACAGTTTGTGGGGCGACTTGAACGGTCAGCTGGCGGCGCTCGACCTGGGCGTCACGCGCTTGCACAGCTTGTTGGATGAGCAAGGCGACGACACTGTGCACAACGCCATGCGCGAGTTGCGACAGCGTGCCCTTCGGCTCATGCGCGCCCACATCGGGCAGTTGCCCGATGGCACTTATTCGTTCGAAGACGTGCTGGACAACGATGGCGTGGAAGATCGCGCGCTGACCATTGCCTTGGACATGACCATCCAGGGCGAGCAGATGACGTTGGATTTTTCCCGCACCTCACCCCAATGCGCGGGGCCGGTCAACATTTCCCGTGCCACCGCGGTGGCCGCCTGTTATGTGGCCCTCAAGCACGTGTTCCCCGATGTGCCTGCCAATGCCGGCGTCCTGGATGCGGTGAACTTTGTGCTGCCCGAGGGCCTGGTGATCAGTGCCGCGCGCCCGCGCCCCGTGGGCGGTTACACCGAAACCATTTTGCGCATGATCGATGTGATTTTCAGCGCAACGGCGTTGGCCGATCCCCAGCGTGCTGTGGCGCATGCTTACGGCACCATCAATGCGCTTTCCATTGCCGGCCACCGAACCGATGCGGCACGCAAAGGCCAGCGCTGGGTGATGTTCAGCTTTTTTGGCGGCGGCCATGGCGGCCATGCCGATGGCGATGGCTTGAGCCATGGCAATGCACCCATTTCTACCGCAACCATTCCGCCGCTGGAGATTTTGGAGGCTGCTTATCCGGTGCGCTTCACCCAATGGGCGCTGCGGCCAGACTCGGGTGGCGATGGCGAGCATCGCGGTGGCTTGGGTGCCATCTATGAAATTGAATTGCTGGAAGAGCAGGCCGAAGCCTTTATTTTTGGCGAGCGTGGCAAGGCGTCACCCAAAGGCATCGCCGGTGGTCAAGAGGCCTTGCCCAATGTGTTCGAGTACCAGCAAGATGGGCAATGGCAGCGCCCGCCCATGGTGTCCAAGATGTTGGGCATCCGCCTGAAAAAAGGCGAGCGTGTGCGGCTGCAAACCCCTGGCGGCGGTGGCTACGGCCATGCCAGCCAACGTTCGCCTGCGGCCCGGGCCCAGGACATTCAGCAAGGTTTTGTGACGCCGGTTTCTGGCAAGGAGGGCGCATGAGCGGCCAGACAGTGATTGGCGTGGATGTCGGCGGCACGTTCACGGATTTGTTTGTCCTCGATGAGGCCACGGCCAGTGCGCGCATTGTCAAAGTGCCCTCGACGCGTGGCGAGGAAGCGCGCGGTTTCATGAACGGCATTGCACGTGTCGGCGCTGGCGCCGAGGCCATTGCCACCATCGTGCATGGCACGACGGTGGGGACCAATGCCTTGCTGGAACGCAAGGTGGCCAAAACGGGCATCCTCACCACGCGCGGCTTTCGCGATGTGCTGGAAATGCGCCGACGCGATCGCCCGCAAACCTGGGGCTTGCGCGGCAGCTTCACGCCGGTGGTGCCGCGTGAGCTTCGCCTGGAAGTCGATGAGCGCGTGTTGGCCGATGGCACGGTCCACACGCCTGTGGACCTGGCGCAAGTGCGTGCCCAGGCGCAAGCCTTGCTGGACGCAGGCTGCGAAGCCATTTGCGTGTTTTTCATCCACGCCTACGCCAACCCCGCCAATGAACAGGCGGCCGTGGAAGCTGTTCGGGCCCTGTGGCCTAACCCCTTTGTGACTTCGGCCTCGGAAGTGTTGCCCGAAATTCGCGAATTCGAGCGTTGCTCCACCGCCACCTTGAACGCAGCCTTGCAGCCGGTGGTGGGCAGTTACCTGTCGCGCCTGGAGTCTGACTTGCGAGCCCAAGGGTTCGCTGGCGAGTTGCTCATTGTGCAAAGCAATGGTGGCGTGATGTCGCGCCAGACTGCTTGTGATGTGCCCGTGCGCACTGCGCTGTCGGGACCAGCGGCAGGGGTCATTGCGTGTGCAGCGATTGCGCGTGCGGCGGGCTTTCCCGATGTGATCACCGGTGACATGGGGGGCACCTCCTTTGATGTCTCGCTGGTGGCCAAAGGCGAGGCGGCCTTGGCCGCACAAACCGCCATTGAATATGGCCTGGTGGTGCGCTCGCCCATGATTCAAATTGAAACCATTGGTGCCGGTGGTGGTTCCATCGCGTCAGTGGATGCCAGTGGCATGCTGCAAGTGGGGCCAGAGTCAGCCGGCAGCAACCCAGGGCCGGCTTGCTATGGCCGTGGCAACACACGCCCCACCGTCACCGATGCCAATGTGGTCCTGGGCCGCATTGCAGCGGACCGTCCTTTGGGCGGCGGGCTGTTGCAGGCCTTGGATGCCCAGGCCTCAGAGCGTGCCATCGACGTGCATGTCGCCCAGCCCTTGGGGTTGACGGTGCTGGCTGCCGCCGAAGCCATCCTCACTGTGGCGAACGCCAAGATGGCCGGTGCGATTCGGGTGGTGTCCATTGAGCGAGGCCACGACCCGCGGCAATTTGCCTACATGCCCTTCGGTGGCGGTGGGGCCTTGCATGTGTGCGCCATGATGCGCGAGGTGGGCGTGACCACCGGCTTGATCCCACGCTACCCGGGTGTGACATCGGCCCTGGGTTGTGTGATGGCCGACATGCGCCATGATGCGGTGCAAACCCTCAACCAGGGCTTGGCGGAACTCGACCTTGCCGGCTTGCAGCAACGGCTGAATCAGTTGGCCGAACGTTGTCAGGCCCGTCTGGATTCCGCCGGTGTGCGCTTCGAATCGATTCAAGAAGTGATCAACCTGGACATGTTGTACGCCGGGCAGACGCACACCCTGTCGGTGAAGCTTGAGGCCAGCCAGTTGTCGCGCGAGGGCATTCAACAAGCCTTTGAGCAAACCTACCAGCAGGCCTTTGGCCGTGTGCTCAAGGGCCTGGTGATCCGGGTGCTGAATTTGCGTTATGCCCGCATTGGCGTGCGCCCCAAACTCGACCTCAAGGTGTTGGCACCCCAAGGCGTCGGCTCCGACAAAGTGCTGGGCCTGCAAAAGGTCTACCACCAAGGTGCCTGGTGGGACGCCAAGCGCCTGGCGCGACTCGATTTGCCAGTGGGCGCTTGTGTGCAAGGCCCGGCCATCCTGGAACAACCGGACACCACGGTCTGGCTAGAGCCTGGTTTTGAGGCGCGTGTCGATGATTTTGGAAACCTCTGTGTCAAACATCTGGAGCAGCCCACATGACGCACGCAAAGTCTTTGGGACTTCTCATCGTCGATCTGCAAAACGATTTTTTATCGCCGCAGGGCGCCTATGCCCGCGGAGGGGCCGTCAACCCCACCGCCGCCGCTTTGCCTGAGCGCGTTGCTGCTGTGGCAAAAGCTGTGAAAGCGGCGGGCGGGCTGGTTGTGGCCTGCCAATTCACGCTGTGGCCCGATGCCAAAGGCGACCCGATGATCGCGCCCCATTTGCTGTCGCTTCGCCCCTTTTTGCGGCGAGGCGATTTTCAGCACGGCTCATGGGGCCATGCGCATGTCGATGCCATCCAGCCCTATGTGGATGTGTCGGTCAGCAAGGTGGCTTATTCGGCGTTCTTCAACACCCAGCTCGACTGGGTGCTGCGCCATGCCGGCATCGACACCCTGGCGGTGTGCGGCATTGTCACCAACGGTGGCGTGGCCAGCTCGGTGCGGGATGCGCACATGCGCGAATACCATGCGGTGGTCTTGAGCGATGGCTGTGCCGCCTTCAAGCCCGAAGTGCACCAGACGTCGCTGGTGGACATGGGAACCCTGGCCGATGTGATGACCTGCCAAGACTTTGTCGAGAAAATCCGTGATGGCCACTGAGCACGCGCCCATGCCGCGTGTGCATCACGCGGCTGCGCCAGCGTTTGACACCGAGGTCCCGGTGGCCATTGTCGGTGGCGGTGCTTGTGGCCTGACCACGGCCCTGCAATTGCACACTTTGGGCGTTGCGTGTGTCGTGCTGGAGCGTGACAGCTTTCCCAGTGGTTCCACGGCCTTGTCCTCGGGCTTCATTCCGGCCCCTGGCACCCGACTGCAGACTTCGTTGAAGGTCGAAGACTCGCCCGAATTGTTCATGCAAGACATTCAGCGCAAGGCCCATGGCACGGCCGCGCCAGAGTTGGTGGCAGCTTATGCCCATGCGATTGGCCCGGCCCTGGATGCGCTGGCGCAAGACCATGGTCTCGAGTGGCAGTTGCTGGACCAATTCCTTTATCCCGGCCACAGCGTGCACCGCATGCATGCCGTGCCCGAGAAAACCGGCGCGGGCTTGATGAGCCGACTTTTGCGTGCTTGCGATGCCGCCGGCATTCCCGTTTTGACCGACGCCAAAGTCACAGACCTGTGGGTTCATGCGGGTCACGTGCAAGGGTTGGGTTACCAGCGCCCCCAAGGCGAGCTTGAGCGCTTGGCTTGCCAGGTCGCGGTGCTGGCCTGCAATGGCTATGGCGGCAACCCTGCCTTGGTCGCTGAGTTTTTGCCGGACATGAAAGAAGCCTTGTTCGCAGGCCACGCAGGCAACGATGGCACGGCCATCCTTTTGGGCCAAGCCCTGGGGGCCGGTCTGTCCGATTTGGGGGGCTATCAGGGCCACGGTTCCTGGGCCATTCCACAAGGCGTGTTGATTTCATGGGCGCTGATGATGGAAGGCGGCATTCAAGTCAATGCCACGGGTCAGCGTTTCCACGATGAAACCCAAGGCTATTCCGAGGCGGCGGTGCATGTGCTGGCACAACCGGGGGGCGTGGCCTGGAATGTGTTCGATGAGCCCTTGAATGTCTTTGCCCAAGATTTCCCCGACTTTTTGGTCGCGCAATCTGCCGGTGCCGTCCGCCGCTGTGAAACCGTCGCGCAATTGGCCGACCTGTTGCAGTGTTCAGAACACCAACTGCAAGCCACGCTTGAAAGCGTCCATCCGGGCCAGGATGCGCTCACCGGTCGGGTCTTTCATAGGCCCTTGCAAGCACCCTACTATGCGATCAAAGTGACAGGCGCGCTGTTTCACACCCAAGGTGGCTTGGCCATCGATGCGCAAACCCATGTGTTGGCCACCGATGGCCGGCCCTTTGCGAACTTGCTGGCGGCGGGTGGCGCTGCGCGCGGGGTGTCTGGCAATGCCGTGTGGGGCTATTTGTCGGGCAACGGGCTTCTGAGTGCCGTGGCCGGTGGCTATCTGGCGGCCCAGCGCGCGTCTGAAATCTTGGGCGCATTGAACGGGTCAACAGGAGAGTGAGATGGCATTGGCCGAACGTTTGAAACAAGTCCAGGCCTTGCTGGCCCCTGGTGTTTACGATGCCTTCAGCGCCTTGGTGGCGCAACAGGCGGGCTTCGAGGCTTTGTACCTCTCGGGCGCCTCGATCGCCTACACCCGCCTCGGGCGCTCCGACATCGGGCTGACCACGGCCACCGAAGTGGCCCAAACTTTGGCGCACATCACCGAGCGGGTCAGCCTGCCTGTGATCGTGGATGCCGACACCGGCTTTGGCAACGCCTTGAACACCCAGCGCACGGTGCGCGCCTTCGAGCGTGCTGGCGCGGCCATGATTCAGTTGGAAGACCAAACCTTCCCCAAACGCTGCGGTCATCTGGACGGCAAGGGGGTTGTGCCCATCGCTGAGATGCGGGGCAAATTGCATGCGGCCTTGGATGCCCGCCAGTCGGCCAGCACATTGATCCTGGCCCGTACCGACGCCTTGGCGGTGGAGGGCTTGTCGGCAGCACTGGACCGGGCCGAGGCTTATCTGGAATGTGGCGTGGATGCCTTGTTCATCGAGGCGCTGCGCACCCCAGAAGACATGGGGTTGGCATGCCAGCGCTTCGCCCACCGCGTGCCTTTGCTGGCCAACATGGTGGAGGGGGGCAAGACACCCATTGAAAGCGCGGATACCTTGGCTCAGAAGGGTTTCAAGATCGTGATCTTTCCAGGCGGGACGGCTCGCGCGGTGGCCCATGCCTTGCAGGCCTACTACGCCAGCTTGAAGCAGCACCAGACCACCACGCCATGGCGGGACCGCATGCTGGACTTCGAAGGGCTGAACCAGCTGATTGGAACGCCGGAGTTGCTGGCTCTGGGGCAGCGCTACGAAGAGAAATAACCTGGGCAAGATCCCCCCAACGGTATTCTGTAAGATACTGCCCATGGCATTTCAAACGATCACCCTCGGTGGCGGCTGCTTCTGGTGTCTGGAAGCGGTCTACGTGCGCGTGCGCGGCGTCACCGATGTGGAGTCTGGCTATTGCAATGGCCATGTGCTGCGGCCCACCTATGAAGACGTTTGCAGCGGCGACACCGGCCACAACGAGGTGGTGCGACTGACGTACGACGACCAAGTGGTGAGTTTGCGCGAGTTGCTTGAAATTTTCTTTGTCATTCATGACCCGACCACGCTGAACCGGCAAGGCAATGATGTCGGTACGCAATACCGCAGCGGCATTTACACCGAGCAAGCAGCGGACCATCAACTGGCCTCGGACATGGTCAAGGCATTGCAGCAGGCGAAGGCCTTTGATGCGCCCATCGTCACTGAAATTTTGCCCTTGCAGAATTATTCAGCGGCTGAAGCCTATCACCAGGACTATTTTGAGAACCACCCGAACCAGGGCTACTGCGCTTATGTGGTGGCACCGAAGGTTCACAAATTCCTGAAAACGTTTGCCGATCGCGTGAAGGCATGAGGTTGCGCTACAGCACGGCTGCGGTTTTTTGTCTTGCCCTGCTGTTGGCCCAGTGGCTGGGCTTGCAGCACCGCGTTGCACACGCTGCGTTGTCTGAAGCTGGGGCCGCCCTCAGTGTGGTCACGCATGACAAGGCAGGCGCAGAGCTTGGGGGCGCTGGCCATGACTGCAAATTGTTCGACCATGCCGCACATGGCGATGGCGTTGCGGTTGTCCCTCATTCAACGCTGTTTTTTCCCAGTCCCTTTTTCTCATGCCCCGCGATGCCTTTGGTCGCCACGACCCTGCGGCATGCGCGCCCCCTTGCGCAAGGGCCTCCTGTCGCTGTTTGAAGTTGCTTGACAGCCTTGGGCTGTCTTTCGCATGGCAAGGTGCCTGTGGGGGTACTTGCCTTTGGCTTTGACATACAAGACAGAGGTTTTCATGAGATTCAATGTTGTTCATTTTTTGTCGACCCTTGGGCTGAGTGCGGTGGTCGGTGCCTCACCTTTGGGGGCTCAAACCAAGTCGGCGGCTTGGGAGGCCGGCATGGTGCTCGACTCGACCGCGACTTCCCAGGCTTTGGCCTTGGGTGCACGCGATGCTGGCCTGGGGTTGGGGCACAGCGATTTGCTGGTGCGCGGTACCGTCGGTGCGTTGTTCAGCGCCGAGGCCATCGTGGGGTTTCACACTGCAGACCGCAAGCTAGAGCATCACCTGGAAAACGCTTGGCTGCAAACGCGCGCGTTGCCGCAAGGCTTTCAGGCGCGATTGGGGCGCTTTGCGTCCCAAGTGGGCTACCTCAACGAGTTGCACCCCCATACCGACGATTTCACCGAGCGGCCGCTGCTCTACCGTGGCTTTTTCGGGGGGCATTGGTTGGGCGATGGCCTGCGCATGAATTGGACGGCGCCGACGCCTTTCTACCTGAGGTTGGGCGCAGAGAAATTTTCATCCTCTTCCACCCTGAACCTGAAAGTGGGCAACGACTGGGGCCCCAGCCACAGTTGGCAATGGGGCGTGTCGCAGATCACCAACGGCAAGGACACCGAAGTGGTGGATCACGATGCTGCAGAGGGACATCATTCGCATGCGGCACAGTACATCGGCCGCCGCGTCTGGTTGACCGACTTTGTGTGGAAATGGGCGCCCAATGGCAACAACCGCAACGAACAAGTTCGGCTGGTATGGGAGCATGCGCAGGTGAGCCGCCTCCACCCAAATGCTGACGCCGGCATGAAGAACCAGTCTTCCAGCCTAGGCGCAGTCTGGCGTTTCCGACCCGCTTGGGAGGTCGGTGCGCGCAGCGACTGGCTGCGCGTCAACCAGGCAGAAAGCAGCGGGGGCAGCGTCTTGTTTGCCAGCGGGCGTCTGCAAGAAAATGCCTTGATGCTGGCTTACAAACCCAGTCATCAACAAACATGGCGTTTGCAGTGGACGCAACAACGGGCCCTGGGGGCCAACGATGAAGGCGAGCCGATTTTTGCCAGTCCTGCCAAGCGCAGCTTTCAGCTGCAATATGTGATTGGCTTGGGAGCCCATGGTGCGCACAGTTATTAAAGCCAGCCTGGGCGTCTTGTTGTGTGGCGCAGCTTTCACAGCGCAGGCTTTCAATGTGTTCGCCTGCGAGCCTGAATGGGCAGCGCTCACCAAGGCCTTGATGCCTCAGGTTGTGGTGTTCACGGCCACCCACCATTTGCAAGACCCGCATCACATCGAGGCGCGCCCTGCGCTGATTGCGCAATTGCGCAGAGCGAACCTGGCGGTTTGCACCGGCGCTTCGCTGGAGGCCGGCTGGCTGCCGATGCTGCAGCAAAGGGCGGGCAATCCAGCCGTCCAAGAGGGGCGGCCGGGCTTGTTCTACGCAGCTGACCATGTGGACCTGATCGATCCCTACAAAGGCAGTGTGACGCCCTTTTCGGGCGATGTTCACGTCGAAGGCAACCCGCACCTTCACGCCGACCCGCACCGATTGTTGAAAGTGGCGCAAGCGCTGCGCCAAAGGCTGACCGAGTTACAGCCTGATCAAGCCTCAGCCATTGACGCGCGCCATCGGCAATTTGACGCCAGCTTGCGTGCCAAACTGGCCGAATGGGAGAGGCGGGCGCAAGCGATTCGGGGCAAAGAAGTCGTCGGGCAGCACGCCAGCCTGGCTTACCTGTGGTCCTGGCTGGGCCTGCGCCAGGTAGCCGACCTGGAGCCCAAGCCAGGCATGCCGCCCACACCGGTTCACCTCGAAAAAACGCTGCTGAAGTTGAAGGCTCAGCCTGCGATGGCGATTGTGGTGGCATCGCACCAAGATCCGCGGGCTGGCAAATGGCTGTCGGCGCAGTTGGGGTCTGCCGTGCCTTTATTGATCTTGCCGGCAACCGTCACGCAAGAAGGCGAGGCTGCCTTTTTTCAGTGGTACGAACAGTTGGTGAGCGCACTGGTACAGTCAGCCCGATAACGCCCTATGGACATTTGGTTTTTGTTCCCCACCCTGGCTTTGCTGGCCGGACTGCTTGCATTGGCGCCCTTGGGCGCGCAAGTGCTGCGCCGTGGGGTGGTGTTCATCGACCTGGCCGTGGCCCAAGCCGCTGCGGCGGCGGTGCTCTGGCTGGGCGCGTTTGTGCACCATGAAGATCCCTGGGTCATGCAAGCCATTGCCGGCGCTGGCGCCTTGGGCGCCACTTGGGGCGTGGCGTGGCTGGCGCGTCGCTGGCCTGAGCAACGCGAGGCCTTGATTGGCTTGCTCTATGTGGCAGGCGCCGCCTTGGCCTTGCTGGGGGCGCGCTTGCACCCGCATGGCAAAGACCACCTCATGTCGTTGTTGGCGGCCGATGTGTTGTGGGCCGATGCCTTCCAGGTGGGCTTGCTGTGCGCCTGTGCGTTGGCGGTCTGGTTCTTTTTTGCTGGTGCACGCCAGCGTCTCGGGCAAGACCGGTATTTCTATGTCAGCTTTGCGTTGGTGGCCAGCGTGGCCGTTCCGGCTTTGGGGCTTTTCCTGGTCTTCACCTGCTTGATTGCTCCGGCACTGTGGATGGCGCGAGGGCACAGCGTTGGGCGCGCTTTGGGCGGGGCTTTCGCGGCAGGCTTGCTGGGGCTGGCCGCTTCCTGGGGCTTGGATGCGCCCAGCGGCGCGCTCATGGCGCTGGCGCTGGCCCTGTTTGGTGTATCCAGCCTGTTCAGTCCTTCCCGCTAACACATGCCTTCCATTTTTTCCTCTCTGATTCCTGTGGTCGTGCTGATTGCGGTGGGTATGTTTGCGGGCCGGCGCGGCTGGGTCACCACAGCCGGTGCCAAAGAGCTCACAGATTTGTCGTTCCTGGTGTTGGCGCCTGCTTTGCTGTTTCGCACCATGAGCCAGGTGCACTGGAGCGACATCAACCTGTCGCCGGTGGCGCTTTATTTCGTGGCCGCCATGATGCTGTTCGCCATCGTGATCTTGAGCCTGGGCGCTTCACGGCGCTCGGCGGTGATGGCCTTGGCCGCGACCTTCAGCAACACGGTGATGATTGGCATTCCCCTGATCAGTCTCGCCTTCGGCCCCGCCGGTCTGGTCTATTTGTTCACCTTGATCTCTATGCATGCCCTGATTTTGCTGACGCTGGC
>JACCDT011634011.1_pt1 | contig 12790 bp, 6 predicted proteins | sample 7446291 | NCBI WGS metagenome assembly JACCDT01 (sample SAMN15323446, study PRJNA562643) | freshwater metagenome | isolation source: river surface water | place: USA:Blue River Watershed | collected 2017-08-17
AGACCCGCGAGATGTACGGCGACACGACCCTCGGCCGCCAGTTCCTCATCGCCCGTCGCCTCGCCGAACGCGGCGTCCGCTTCATCCAGCTCTGGCACGGCGCGGGCCAGCCCTGGGACAGCCATGACGACCTCGAGGTCCAGCACCGCCGCCTCGCGATGGAAGCCGACCAGCCGATCGCCGCCTTGCTCACCGACCTCAAGCGCCTCGGGATGCTCGAGGAGACCTTGGTCATCTGGGGTGGCGAATTCGGCCGCACCCCGACCGTCGAACTCCCGACCCCGGGCTCCAACGCCGGCAAGATCAACGGCCGTGACCACAACAGCCACGGCTTCACGATGTGGATGGCCGGCGGCGGCGTGAAGCCCGGCCATGTCCACGGCGAAAGCGACGAGTTCGGCTTCAAGGCCGTGAAGGACGTCGTCCACGTGCACGACCTCCACGCCACCATCCTCCGGCTCCTCGGCTTCAACCACGAGGAGTTCACTTTCCGTAGCTCGGGACGCGATTTCCGCCTCACCGACGTCCACGGCAAGATCGTCCAATCGATCATCGCCTGATGAAGCGCCTCGTCCGCCTGCTGCTGCTGTGCCTGACCGTCACCTCGGCCGGCGCGCTCGAGACCAAGGTCATCAAGGACGTCCCTTATAAGGACGACGTGATCTCGCTCACGCCCTACGAACAGGAGCGGTGCAAGCTCGACCTGACCGTGCCCGTCGGCGCCAAAGGCTTCCCGAGCTACGTATGGTTCTACGGCGGCGGCCTGAAGAACGGCGGCAAGGACCTGCGCTCGGAGTACTGCGCCGAGATCCGCGCCAGCCTCGCCCAGGCCGGCGTCGCGGTCGTCACCCCGGACTACCGGCTCAGCCCGAAGGCGAAGTATCCGGCCTACGTCGACGATGCGGCGGCGGCCTTCGCCTGGACGGTGAAGCACATCGCCGAGCATGGCGGCGACCCGCGGAAGGTCTTCATCGGCGGCCACTCGGCCGGCGGCTACCTCGCCCTGCTCGTGGGCATGGACCCCGAACGGCTCAAGCCCCATGGTCTGTCGCTCGCGAACGTCGCTGGCATCGCCCAGGTCAGCGGCCAGGTCTTCAACCATTACACCGTGCGCGAGGAACGCGGCCAGGCCCGTTACGGCATCACCTCCGACGAAGCCGCTCCGGCGTTCCATATCCGCAAGTCGCTCCCGCCGATCCTGACGATCTACGCCCAGAACGACATGCTCAGCCGCGCCGAAGAGAACATGTTCTTCGTGACGACCCTCAAGGCCGTCGGGCACACGGAAAACTATTCGCTGCGGGTCGACGACCGCGACCATGGCACCGTGGGACATAACATCCGCAATCCCGCCGACCCTGCGCGCCTCGCGATCCTGAACTTCATCGCCAAGCAGTCCGCCGCCCGCTGACCGCCATCGGCTGACACCTCTTTCAAGTCCTCATGCTTCTCCGCTTCTCCCTCCTTTGCTTGCTCGCCCTGCGCCTCGCTGCGGCGGAGACTTACGACGTCGTGGTCTACGGTGGCACTTCCGCTGGCGTCATCGCCGCCGTCCAAGCCAAGAAGATGGGCAAGTCCGTCATCGTCGTCGGCCCGGACGTCCACCTCGGCGGACTCAGCAGCGGCGGCCTCGGCTACACCGACACGGGCAACAAGGCCGTCATCGGCGGTCTGGCCCGCAACTTCTACCATCGCGTCTGGGTCGAATACCAGAAGAACGAGACCTGGAAATGGCAGCGTCCCGAGGCCTTCGGCAACAAGGGCCAGGGCACGGTGGCCATGGATAAGGATGAGCGTACGATGTGGATCTTCGAACCGAGCGTGGCCGAGAAGGTGTTCGAAGATTACGTGAAGGAATTCGGCCTGACCGTCCTCCGCGACGAATGGCTCGACCGCGCCAAGGGCGTGCGTCTGGCCGACGGACGTATCGCCGAGATCACGATGCTCTCCGGCAAGAAATTCGCCGGGAAGATGTTCATCGACGCCACCTATGAAGGCGACCTGCTCGCCGCCGCGGGAGTCAGCTACCATGTGGGGCGCGAGGCGAATTCCGTCCATGGCGAGGAATGGAACGGCAACCAGGTCGGCATCCTCCACCACGGCCACCACTTCGGCGCCGTGAAGAAGCCGATCAGCGCCTACAAGGTCCCCGGCGACCCCTCTTCCGGCCTGCTGCCCCGCATCTCCGCCGATCCGCCCGGCCGGCGCGGCGAAGGCGACAAGCGCGTGCAGGCCTATTGCTTCCGCTGGTGCGCGACCGACCACCCGGACAACCGCATCCCCTTCCCGAGGCCGGCGAACTACGACGCGTCGCAATACGAGCTGCTCGTCCGCGTCCTCGAGGCCGGCTGGCGCCAGACGTTCCATAAGTTCGACCTCCTGCCGAACCGCAAGACCGACACCAACAACCACGGCCCGTTCAGCTTCGACAACATCGGGATGAACTACGACTACCCGGAAGCCTCCTACGAGCGCCGCCGCGAGATCATCCGGGAACACCGGGACTACCAGCAAGGCCTGCTGTGGTTCCTGGCCAACGACCCGCGCGTGCCCGCCGACGTCCGGGAGGAAGCCAACCGCTGGGGACTGCCGAAGGACGAGTTCAAGGACAACGGTCATTGGCCCCACCAGATCTACGTCCGCGAGGCCCGCCGCATGGTCGGCGCGTTCGTGATGACGGAGAACGAACTGACCAAGAAGAAACCTACTCCCGACTCCGTGGGCATGGGCTCCTACACGATCGACTCGCACAATGTGCGCCGCTACGTGACCCCGGAAGGCAACGTGCAGAACGAGGGCGACATCGGCGTGCCCATCTCGCCCTACTCGATCGCCTACGGCGCGCTCGTCCCGAAGCGCGGCGAGATCGCCAATCTCTTCGCACCCGTGGCCTGCAGCGCCACGCACATCGCCTACGGTTCCATCCGCATGGAGCCCGTCTTCATGATCCTGGGGCAGTCCGCCGCCACCGCCGCGGCTCTCGCGATCGACGGCGGCGTCGCCGTGCAGGACGTCCCTTACGCCGCACTCCGGACCCGTCTGCTCGCGGACGGCCAGGTGCTCGAGCACGAATCGTCCAAGGAAAAGCCCAAGGGCCACGGCTCCGCCAAGCCGGCCTCCTCGCTTCCCGGAGTCACGGTCGACGACGACGAGGCGGTGCTCACCGGAGACTGGAAGCAGAGCTCAGCCAACGGCGGGTATGTCGGCTCGGGTTATCGGCACGACGACAAGGGCTCCGCTGGTGCCGCCTCCGCCGCCTTCGTCGGCAAACTGCCTGCCGCGGGCACCTACGCCGTCAGCCTGTCTGTCGTCCCCAACGCCAACCGCAGCCGGGATGCCTTGGTCCGGATCGAGCATGCCGAGGGGGTCGCCGAACTCCGCGCCGACCTGACCGGCAAGGGCGCGAAGGATGGCCTGCTCACGCTCGGTGCTTATCGCTTCCCGGCCGGTCCCGCCAAGGTCGTGGTCAGCAACGACGGCGCCAAGGGCTACGTCCTGATCGATGCGGTGAACTGGCTGGCCCGCTGAATAGGCGGTCTTCCCCATTAATCCGTTGAAACCCCGGGCCCGGGGGATTGTCATAACGACATCCCCTATGCGCCTTTTGCCGTCCGCCGCCTGCCTCGCCGTCGTCAGCCTCCTCGGCGCCGAACCTTCCGGCGACGTCGTCCGCTTCAACCGCGACATCCGTCCGATCATGTCGGACACCTGCTTCCATTGCCACGGCTTCGACCCGAAGTCCCGCAAGGGCGGCCTACGACTGGACATCCGTGAGGAGGCGCTCAAAGCGGGCAAGAGCGGCGAGATCGCCATCGTGCCCGGCAAGCCGGAGGAGAGCGAGATCATCAAGCGGATCTTCTCGAACGATCCCGAGGAGGTCATGCCGGAGAAAGAAGCGCATAAGACGCTGACGCCGGCCCAGAAGGAACTCTTCCGACGATGGGTCGCGCAAGGAGCCACGTACGAGCCCCACTGGGCGTATAAGCCCCTCGAAGCGCCGGTCGTGCCGCCGATGCCCGCCGGCGGCAAGAACCCGATCGACGCGTTCGTCGCCGCCAAGCTGGCGGAGAAGAAGGCGACGATGTCGCCCGAGGCCGCCAAGGAGCGCCTGCTCCGACGCCTCTCGCTGGACCTCACGGGCCTGCCGCCGACGCCCGCCGAGACCGCGGCCTTCCTGGCGGACGCCTCTCCCGACGCCTATGAGAAGCAGGCCGACCGACTGCTCGCTTCGCCGCACTTCGGCGAACGCATGGCGGTCTGGTGGCTCGATATCGCCCGCTTCGCCGATACGGTCGGCTACCACGGCGACCAGAACCAGCGCATCTTCCCCTACCGCGACTACGTCATCAACGCGTTCAACACCAACAAGCCGTTCGACGTGTTCACCCGCGAACAGCTCGCCGGCGACCTGCTGCCGAACCCGACCGAAGAGCAGCTGACCGCCAGCGGCTACAACCGCCTGAACATGATGACCCGCGAAGGCGGCGCCCAGCCCAAGGAGTATCTCGCCAAATACGGCGCCGAGCGCGTCCGCTCGGTCTCCAACGCCTGGCTGGGCAGCACCTTCGGCTGCGCGGAGTGCCATGACCACAAGTTCGATCCGATCAAGTCCGCGGACTTCTACTCCCTGCAGGCCTTCTTCGCCGACGTGAAGCAGTGGGGCGTCTACGCCAACTACAACTATACCCCGGAACCGGAACTCAAGGGCGTCGGCAACGACCACCCGTTCTTCCCCGAGGCCCGCGTGAAGAACGCCTATCTCGCCAAGCAGGACGCCCGCCTCCGCGCCGAACTCGAGGCGCACTACGCCGAGGTCGCCAAGGCCCTCGCCGCCGACCCGAAGGCCCTCGCCGCTTACCAGACTTGGCAGCAAAGCATCGCAGCCACGCTGGCCCGGCATCCCTCCGGTCTCATGAGCCCGGCGGGCAGCTCCCTCCTGAAGCCAGCGACGCCTACCGCCGCCGGAAAGGCCGCCAAGGCCGCGCCCAAGAACACCGACGCCGCGAAGGCGAAGATGAAGGCCAAGGCGCCGGCCGCGCCGGCTGCGCCGGAACCCACACCGTTCGCCGCGGACAGCCTGGTGAAGATCCCGAAGGCCCTCGGCAAGGGCGATGACTTCGCCCTCCGTTTCGATGCCCCGGGAAGCTCGGTCGCCTCGGTCCGAATCGATCTCCCCAAGGGCTCTCTGCCCATCGATGCTACCGCGAATCTGGGCGTGCGCTTCGCCATCGCCGATGCCAAAGGAAAAGAACGTGGCGTGGGCGTGACCCTCGCCGACGCCTCCCACCGCGAGCCCCGCTACAACAGCGGCACGGAGCTGACCGACATCAACGGCGGCTGGACCCTGAAGATGCCCGACGCCGACGTCCATGCGGTCTGGCTTCTCGACACCGCGGTCACTCTTAAGTCGGATGAGAAGTTCGTCGTCCATCTTGAGAACGCGCCGGCGTTGACGCTGAAGGTCTCCCTCTCTCCGCTCAGCCACCACGATCCGCTCCAGATCACGAGCCCGGCCAATCTCACCGCGGCGGCCTCCGCCCAGCCGACCGCGGCCGGCATGCCGAGCTACCTGACCTACTCGGCGACCAGCCGCGAATCCTTGCTCAAGGCCCGCTCCTTGAACGCCGAACTTCGCCGCCAGAACCAAGGCTACGCCTGGACGATGGTGACGCAGGCCACCAAGCCGCTCGAGGTGCGCGTCCTTCCCCGCGGCAACTTCCTCGACCAATCCGGGCCGGTCGTCCTGCCCTCGACGCCATCCTTCCTTCCCGGCCTGCGCACGAGCACCGAACAGAAGCGCCTGACCCGTCTGGACCTCGCCGACTGGATCACCTCGAAAGACAACCCGATCACGGCCCGGACCTTCATGAACCGCCTCTGGCAGGCCTTCTTCGGCACCGGCCTGAGCGCCGTGCTCGATGACCTCGGTTCGCAAGGGGAACTCCCCTCGCATCCCGAGCTGCTCGAATGGCTCGCGCTCGAATTCCGGGACAAGGGCTGGGACGTGAAACGCATGGTCCGCCTGATGGTCACCAGCCACGCCTACCGCCAGAGCAGCAGCCTGCGACCCGAGCTCAAGGAACTCGACCCGGCCAACCGCCTCCTCGCTTCCCAGAATCCCCGCCGGCTCGACGCCGAATTCATCCGTGACAATGCGCTCGCCGTCGCGGGCCTCCTGCACGCCGAAGACATCGGCGGTCCCAGCGCCAAGCCCTACCAGCCGGCCGGCTACTACGAGCCGATCCAGTTCCCGAACCGCACCTACGTCGCCAGCGCCGGCCCGGACCAGTGGCGCCGAGGACTCTACATGCACTGGCAGCGCATGTTCCTGCACCCGATGCTCGTCAACTTCGACGCTCCCGCCCGCGATGAATGCACCGCGCTGCGAAACTACAGCAACACGCCGCAGCAGGCGCTGACTTTGCTCAACGACCCGGTCTTCGTCGAAGCGGCCCGCTCCTTCGCCGCCCGCCTCCTCACGGCTCCGGCCGGCGCGGATCGCCTCGCCCACGCCTTCCGCCTCGCGGTCGGCCGCGAGATCAAAGCCGCCGAGCGCCCGTCGCTCGAGAAACTCGTCGCCGATCAGAAGGCCTACTACGCCGCTCACCCTGAGGATGCGGCCAAGCTCCTGAAGGTCGGCCAGGCCCCGGCCCCCGCCGGCGTCGATCCAGCCGAACTCGCCGCCTGGACGCAGGCCTGCCGCGTCCTCCTCAACTCCCACGAAGCGATCACCCGCTACTAAGACCATGCGCCCTTACGACCCCGTCGCCCACGCCCTGTCGATCAACCGACGGAGCTTCCTCACGAAGAGCGCCTACGGCCTCGGCAGCGCGGCCTTCGCCATGCTCGCCGCGAAGTCCGGCTTCGCCGACCTGCACGCCGCGCCCTTCTCCAAGGGCGTGCTCAAGGCCCCGCACCTACCGGTGAAGGCCAAGCGCGTCATCTTCCTCTGCATGGCGGGCGGCCCGCCGCACCTCGAGCTGTTCGACAACAAGCCCGTCCTGAAGAAGCTCGACGGCCAGCCCTTCCCCGAATCGTTCACGAAAGGCCAGCAGATCGCCCAGCTCCAAGGAGCCGTGCTCAAGGCCCGCGGGGGTTCGTTCGAGTTCAAGAAGTGGGGCAAGTCCGGCACGGAGATCACCGACATCTTCCCGCACATCGGGTCGGTCGCCGACGAGCTGTGCGTCGTGCGTTCGCTCAAGACGGAGCAGATCAACCACGACACCGCCCACGCCTTCTTCAATACCGGCTCGATCATCAAGGGCCGTCCCAGCATGGGGTCCTGGCTGCTCTACGGCCTGGGGTCCGAGACCGAGAACCTGCCGGGTTACATCGTGCTCACCTCCGCAGGTCGCACCGGCCAGCAGCCGATCTCCTCCCGCCAGTGGTCCAGCGGCGTCCTGCCTAGCAAATACCAAGGCATCCAGTTCCAGTCCAAGGGCGAGGCCGTCCATTACATCGGCAACCCCGAAGGCGTCTGCCAGAGCACGCAGCGCCAGGTCATCGACGAGATCCGCCGGCTCAACGGGCAGCTCGCGCAGGAGACCGTCGATCCGGAGATCGCCACGCGCGTGGCCCAATACGAGATGGCCTTCAAGATGCAGTCGAGCGTGCCCGAGCTCCTCGACTTCAAGAGCGAATCCGCCAAGACGATCGAAGCCTACGGCATCAAGGAGGTCGGCGACGGCTCCTTCGCCTCCAACTGCCTCATGGCCCGCCGCCTCGCGGAACGCGGCGTGCGCATGATCCAGCTCTATCACCGCGCCTGGGACCTCCACGGCGGCCTCGACAACGGGATGAAGATGGGCGCCGAAGACGTCGACAAGGCCACGGGCGCCCTCATCCGCGACCTCAAGGAACGCGGCATGCTCGACGACACGCTCATCCTCTGGGGCGGCGAATTCGGCCGCACCCCGATGGGCCAGGGCACCGGCCGCGACCACCACATCGCCGGCTACTCGGTCTTCCTCGCGGGCGGCGGCGTCAAAGCCGGCACGACCTACGGCGCCACCGACGAACTCGGTTACAACGCCGTCGAGAACGTCGTCGATGTCCACGACCTCCACGCCACGATGCTCGCGCTGATGGGCATCGACCACCACCGCTTGAACGTGAAGTATCAGGGCCTTGACGTCCGCCTGACGGGCGTCGCCGGCAAGGTGGTGAAGGGCATCATGGCCTGAGCGGTAAACGACACTTTAACGCCGTTTAATTTCGGCGTTTAGACTTCAACGCGCGGACCGAAACCGTAAGGTCTTCCCATGCCCCTCCCCCGCTTCACCCTCGCGGCCGCCCTGCTGGCTTCGGCTTTCGTCCACGTCTTCGCCGCCGACGCCGTCACGCCGTCCGCCAAGACCGAACTTTTCAACGGCAAGGACACCGCCGGCTGGGTCGTCTTCCCGGAGGCCGGCAAGGATTCCTGGTCCATCAAGGACGGCATCCTGGCGTGCACGGGCAAGCCCAACGGCTTCCTCCGCACCACGCAGAGCTACAAGCAGTATCGCTTCACGGTCGAGTGGCGCTTCACGAAGCCGGGCAACACCGGCGTGGTCGTCCACATGACGCCCCCCGATGCTGTCTGGCCCAAGAGCATCGAATGCCAGGGCATGCACAAGAACCAGGGCGACTTCTACTTCTGGAACGGCGCGACGCTCTCGGGCGGCACGGAACTGAAGGACAAGAAGTCCGGCAAGGTCCGCGGTTATCGTCTCGGCAAGCAGGCTGACGCCGAGAAGCCAGCCGGCGAATGGAACACCTTCACCACGGTCTGCGACGGCAACACGGTCACGATCCTCGTCAACGGCAAGGAAGTGAACAAAGCCACCGGCACCAACCTCTCCGAAGGCTTCATCGGCCTGCAGGTCGAAGGCGGCGCCTTCGAGGTCAAGCGCTGCACCCTCGAACCCCTATAATTCGGCAACCCCTATCCCTACCCCTACCCCTCTATAGTCATGCGCCTCCTCCCTGCCCTCCTCGCCCTCGCGACCTCCGCCCTGATCGCCGCCGATGTCCCCGCCGGCTTCACTTCATTGTTCAACGGCCAAGACCTCGCCGGCTGGCACGGATATAACCCCCACAGCGTCGCCAAGCTCACGGGTGAGAAAAAGGACGCCATGCTGAAAAAGATGCGCGACGAGTTCTCGCAGCATTGGTCGGTGAAAGACGGCGAGATCTACAACGCCGGCACCGGACCCTACGCCACGACCGACAAAGACTACGGCGACTTCGAACTGACCCTCGAATACAACATGGCCCCGAAGGGCGATTCCGGCGTCTATCTCCGTGGCGCCCCGCAGGTCCAGATCTGGGACCCGACCGATGAGAAAGCCTTCAAGCACGGCGCCCAGCTCGGTTCCGGCGCCCTTTGGAACAATTCCCCCGGCAAGCCCGGCAAGGACCCGCTGGTCCTAGCCGACAAGCCTGCCGGCGAATGGAACACCCTCCGCATCGTGATGGTCGGCGCCCGCGTGAGCGTCTGGCTCAACGGCAAGCAGACCGTCGACCATGCGACGATGGAGAACTACTACGACCGCAAGGCCGCCCTCGCCGCCAAGGGTCCGATCTGCCTCCAGACCCACGGCGCCCCGATCCGCTGGCGCAATGTCGCGATCCGCGAGATCGCCGGCGAAGAAGCCAATCAGCTCCTCGCCGCGAAGGCCGCCGAAGGCTTCAAGTCGATCTTCAACGGCAAGGACTTCACCGGCTGGGCCGGACCGGTCGACAATTACGAGGTCGTCGACGGCGCCATCCGCTGCAAGACGGGCAAGGGCGGCACGCCTTATTACAATCAGGACCTGACCGACTTCGCCGTCCGCCTCGAGTTCAAGCTGCCCAAGGGCGGCAACAACGGTCTCGCTCTCCGCTATCCGGGCACCGGTAACACGGCCTACGTGGGGATGTGCGAACTCCAGGTACTGGACGACAACTACGACAAGGTGAAGGGCAAGATCGATCCCCGCCAGGTCCATGGCTCGGCCTACGGCATGGTCGGCGCCCAGCGCGGCTTCCAGCGCCCGATCGGCGAATGGAACTTCCAGGAAGTCACCGTCGTGGGCTCCACGCTCAAGGTCGAGCTCAACGGCTTCGTCATCCTCGAGACCGACCTCGCCAAAGTCGACATGGCCACGGTGATGGCCAAGAGCCCCCACCCGGGCAAGGACCGCAAGAACGGCTACTTCGGCTTCGCCGGCCACAACGACCCGGCGGAATTCCGGAACGTCTCGCTGAAGGACTTGGCAGGCAAATAAGGCTGACCAGCCCCCCTTCAAAACCCCTCGAAAGAGGGGTTTTTGTTTAACTACCCGTTGCAAGGAACTGGGTAGCGGCTAATCCTGTCTTAACTCCGCACACCCCATGCGTCTTTCTCGCCTCAGTCTCATCGCCGCGTGCCTCTTCGGATCCCTCTCCGCTTCCGCCGAGAAGGTTCAGTTCAATCGCGACATCCGCCCGATCTTCTCGGACACGTGCTTCGCCTGCCACGGGCCCGACGAGAACAAGATCAAGGGTAAGCTCCGTCTCGATTCCCTTGAGGCCGCCCGCAAGGGGGGTAAGTCCGGCGAACCGGCGATCCTGCCTGGTTACCCTGAAAAAAGCGAAGTCATGAAGCGTCTGCGCACCGACGACGCGGACGACCACATGCCGCCGGCGGAATTCCATAAGGTGCTCACCAAAGATCAGATCGCCCTCGTCGAACGCTGGATCAAGGAAGGCGCGGAGTATCAGGGACACTGGGCCTTCCAGACGCCGGTGAAGCCGGCCGTCCCGATGCCGATCATCCCGTTCGGCGGCAACGCGATCGACGCTTTCCTGGCGGCTCCGCTCGCCGCCAAAGGACTCACCCCGAACGGCCCGGCGCCCAAGGCCACCCTCCTCCGTCGCGCCGCACTCGACCTGACCGGCCTGCCGCCTTCCGATGCCGACCTGCAGGCCTTCCTCGCCGACAGCTCCCCTGAAGCCTGGTCCAAGGCCCTCGACCGCCTGCTGGCCTCGCCCCATTACGGCGAACACATGGCCGCCCAGTGGCTCGATTTCGCCCGCTACGCCGACTCCAACGGCTTCCAAAGCGACACGCAGCGCACGATGTGGCCCTACCGCGACTGGGTCATCAAGGCGTTCAACGACAACAAGCCCTTCGACGCGTTCACGGTCGAGCAGCTCGCCGGTGACCTGCTGCCTAACCCGACCCGCGATCAGATCGTGGCCACGGCCTTCCACCGCAACCATCGCCTCAACGGCGAAGGAGGCCGCATCGTCGAAGAATGGTTCGCCGAGAACGTCATCGACCGCATCGAGACCACGGGTTCGACCTGGATGGGGCTCACGATGAACTGCTGCCGCTGCCACGACCACAAATACGACCCGATCTCGCAGAAAGAATTCTACCAGATGTTCGCCTACTTCAACTCGAACGACGAGTCGGGCGTGCTCGGGGACTTCGGCGGCGCCGGCTCCACGCGACGCGGGGGCAACACGCCGCCCTTGCTGTCGCTCCCGACCGAAGAACAGCAGCAGAAGATCGACGCGGCCGCGGCCCAGCTGGCCGCCGCGGAGCAGGCGCTGAAGGCCATTCCGACGGACCAGCCCGCAGCCTACGCGGCCTGGCTGACCAAGCAGCGCGCGGCCGTCTCCCAGGTCGGCGTGGCCTGGAGCCCGCTGACCGAAGAGAAGGTCTCGGCCAAGGAGAACGCGGAATTCCAGCGGCTCGAGGACGGCTCCTGGCTGGTGTCCGGAGGCACGGCCAACAAGGAGACCTACGTGGTCGAAGCCACCCCGACCGGTTCCATGCTGACCGCGGTCCGCCTGGAAGCCCTGCCCGACGACTCCTTGCCGAACAAGAGCCTCGGGCGCGCCTTCAACGGGAATTTCGTGCTCAGCGCCTTCGAGGTCCGCCTCAAGACCGCCGACGGTAAGACCACCAACATCCCGCTGACCAAAGCCGAAGCCGACTTCGACCAACCTGGCTGGACGATCGCCAAGCTCGCCCCGGCCCCGATGGCCAAGGGCAAACCTAAGAAGGCCTCCAACGACAAGGCGGGCTGGGCCATCGCCGGCAACGAGGCCAAGAACCGCGTGCCGCGCAAGGCCATCTTCACGGTCGCTCCGACGCCGATTCCCCAAGGAGCCAAGCTCGTGGTGGTGATGCGCCATGAGGCGGTGTCCGCCCACAGCATCGGCCGCTTCCGGCTCAACACGTCATCGGTCGACGCGAAACTTCTCTCGCTCAAGACCGACCCCGCCGCCGAGAACGCGCGCCGTCTCCTCGCCAAGCCGGCCGAGCAACTCACCGCCGCCGACCGCAAGGTCCTGGCGAAACTCTTCGCCGACAGCCCCGAGCATCCCCGCGCCCAGGCGGTCGCCAAGGTCGCCGCCGCCAAGCAGGCGCACGACGCCGCGCTCGCCGCGCCGGTGACGGTGATGGTCATGAAGGAACTGCCGAAGCCGCGTGACGCCTTCGTGCTCCTTCGCGGCGAATACGACAAGATCGGCCCCAAGGTCGAACGCGCCCTCTTCCGCGCCCTCCCGCCGATGCCCGCCGGCGAACCGAACAACCGCCTGGGCCTCGCCCGCTGGCTCGTCGACGGGAAACACCCGCTGACCGGCCGCATCTGGGTCAACCGCGCCTGGGAACGCTTCTTCGGCATCGGCCTCGTGAAGACTTCGGAGAACTTCGGGTCGCAGGCCGAATGGCCGAGCAATCCCGAGCTGCTCGACTGGCTGGCGGTGGAATTCGTCGACCGCAAGTGGGACATGAAGGCGATGTACAAGCTGATCATGTCCAGCGCGGCCTACC
>JACCDT010024559.1_pt1 | contig 12785 bp, 10 predicted proteins | sample 7446291 | NCBI WGS metagenome assembly JACCDT01 (sample SAMN15323446, study PRJNA562643) | freshwater metagenome | isolation source: river surface water | place: USA:Blue River Watershed | collected 2017-08-17
CAAGAGCTGGGTGTTACAGTAATTGATGAGGCTCAGATGTTGCAACTATTGCAACCTCAATAAATTAAATCGCTAGAGTGTCCAATATTTCTGTTTCAAGCTGTACTTGAATCTTGGGATCCTTCGACAGATTGTGTCCGTCCAGCAAGAACACGTCTTCAATGCGTTCGCCCAATGTATTGATCCTAGCGGTGTGCAAAGAAATATGATGCTCAGCCAAAATCTTCGCAATGGCGTAAAGAAGTCCTGTTCTGTCATTGGCAGATACTGACAAGACATAGTATTGACCACGTTCATCAGCTCTCAGGCAGACACGAGGTTGGATTGGAAAGCTTCTTGATTGTCTGGATAAGCGACCCTTGCTTGGGTTTGGTAGTGGTGCACTGTGTTGCAGCATCGCAGCCAAGTCATGTTCAACCAATTGAATGATGTCACGGTAGTGGCCACCTTCACGCAACAAATTAGTGCCAGCAATTTGGAATGTGTCCAAGGCATAACCATGTTGCGTTGTATGAACCTTGGCATCAAGAATAGAGAAGCCTTGCTGATCAAAGTAGGCGCAAATCCTGGCAAACAGATCTACCTGGTCCTTGATATACACGCCGACCTGCAGGCCTTCACCAATCTGAGATAGTCGCGCGCGCACGATAGGTTCTGGATGGTTCACGCGTCCATGTAAATGTTTGGTCAGCCAGGCAATATCGCTGGGCTCATGCCTCAAGAAAAAAGAAATATCTAATTGTTTCCATAGATTCTCATGAGCATCCGCTTGCAAACCAAAAAGACGCAGCATTTTTTTTGCTTCTGACTGATTCTGCTCAAGCTCAGAGCTGAGATCATGTTGCTCACCACCTAAGATGCGCAAAGTCAGCTTATACAAATCTTCCAGTAGTTTGCCTTTCCAGGCATTCCATACTTTCGGACTGGTTCCTCTGACATCTGCAACAGTCAACAAATAAAGCGCTGTTAATCGTCTTTCAGTTTTTACTTTTTTGGCAAAAGCCTTGATCACATCTGGATCGCTGATATCTTGTTTTTGGGCTACTTGGCTCATGGTCAAATGCTCGGCAACCAACCACACCAATATCTCGGTATCTTCTTTGCTCAAGCCATGCTGTTTTGCAAACAGACGAGCATCTTTTCTGCCAAGCTCAGAGTGATCGCCACCGCGCCCTTTGGCGATGTCATGGAATAAGGCCGCCAAGATCAAAAGCCATGGCTTGTCATAGTTGGCAGCTAATTGACTGCAGAAAGGGAACTCATGGGTGTGTTCCACGATCCAGAAACGGCGCACATTACGAAGCACCATCAAGATGTGTTGATCGACTGTGTACACATGAAATAAATCGTGTTGCATCTGTCCGACTATTCGCCTAAAGGCAGGCAAGTAACGACCCAAGACACTGGTTTGATTCATCATGCGAAATGCGTTAGTAACACCGTGAGGTTGGCGCACAATCTCCATGAAATATTCACGGTTCTCAGCATGATTGCGCCATTGGGCATTCATGAGATTTCTGGCGTTGTATAAACCTCTTAAGATCTGTGCTGAAAAACCTGTGACACCAGGTGTTTTTGTGTAAAGCAAAAATGCCCGCAAAATTTGATTGGGATGTTTTTCAAATAGGTTGGGGTCAACAATATCCAATAAACCTTGTCTCTCAACAAAATGCTCCGAGACGGGCCTTGTGACTCTTGATTCTTTAGGAAAGAGAATCGCTTCGATGTTTTGCAAAAGAATTTCATTGAGCTGGGTCACTGCTTTTGCGGCCCAGTAATACTGCTTCATGATTTTTTCGCTGGCACGTGTGCCATTCTCTGAAGTCAGACCAAATGATTCGGCCAACTGAGTCTGTAGATCAAATACCAAGACATCTTGACGTCTTTTCGCAACCAAGTGCAATTGAGTGCGCAAGGTTTGCAATAGTTTTAGATTTCGATTGATCTCTAAAGACTCACGCTTGGTAAGAAGACCTTTTTTATGTAAATCAGAAAAGCTATTACCCAGCTTGGCCGCTTTGGTCATCCAAAGAATCACTTGCAGATCTCTCAAGCCACCAGGACTCTCTTTGCAATTAGGTTCTAAAGAATAGGGTGTGTCGTTGTATTTATGGTGACGTTGGCGCAGCTCTGATAACTTCGCTTGATAAAACGCTTTGGCATCCATGGCCGCATCAAACTGCACCAAGAAGCGACGGTAGAGTTTCTTATCTCCACCAACTAAGCGGGATTCTAGAAGAGCAGTTCTAACGGTGATGTCAGCAGCTGATTCTTCCAAGCACTCTTCGATATTTCGAACTGAAGATCCAATCTCAATCCCCAAGTCCCAGCAACGAGTGATAAAGCTTTCTACTTTTGGGTTCGCTAGGGCCAACTCATCAGCGCTGAGCTTTTCAGAAAGCAGCACCAAGATATCAACATCTGAATAAGGGTATTGTTCTGCGCGACCAAATCCACCTACAGCCACCAGAGCTGCGTAGTCATCCAGGCCATTTTCTTGCCAGGCCAATAACAACTGCTGATCAATCAGCTGGCAGATATCTTTGGTTAATTTATGGACGTTTAAATCTTTTTTGAACTCTTCAAAGCGAGCCTCGCGACGTGTTTTTAGGGTTGCAAGGGTGTCCATCTTGATTGATTAAGGTCTGAATTTGAGATTGCTAACACAGGCAGGTGGCGGTGGGCTGCCTGCTGAATAGGTCAACACCTCAACGCCAGTTGGAGTCACCAAGCAAGTATGTTCCCACTGGGCTGAAAGACTGCGATCTTTGGTCTTAACAGTCCACTGATCTGGCATGGTTCTGATGTCTCGTTTGCCAGCATTGATCATGGGTTCAATGGTGAAGGTCATACCTTCATGCAGTTGCTCACCCAATCCTGGTTTACCGTAATGAACAATTTGCGGCTCATCGTGGAATACCTGACCAATGCCATGACCGCAATACTCTCTGACCACGGAATAGCCTGCATTTTCAGCATGTGTTTGAATTGCATGACCAATATCACCCAAGGTGCAGCCTGGTTTAACCTGTGCAATACCCAGCCACATGCACTCGTAAGTGATTTGCGACAGTCTTTTCGCCAAAATAGACGGTTCGCCGATCGAAAACATCCGGCTGGTGTCGCCGTAGTAGCCTGTTTGAGTGATCACGGTGATGTCTAGATTAACAACATCGCCATCCTTCAAGATCCGGTCGCCAGGAATGCCATGACAAATCACATCATTGACCGAGGTGCAAATAGATTTGGGGAAGGGTGGATAGCCTGGGGGCTGATAATTGAGGGGCGCTGGGACCGTTTTTTGGACATTGACCATGTAATCATGGCAAATCTGGTCTAGTTCCCCAGTGGTGATGCCTGCCTTGATAAAAGGGGTCACATGATCCAGTACCTCACTGGCCAAACGACCAGCTTCGCGCATACCGGCAATGAATTCTTGAGAAGTGGGTTTTTTAGTTTCAGTCAACATACCCCGATTATCCAGCATAAATTCATTGTTTTCATGGCTCTAATACGATTTTTAGGGTAGAATACGCACACTGTTTCAGATGGTCTGGAACAGAATCACGAACCAAGCCGTCCATGGTGGCACTTTTTAGTGCAGTCAGGACTTGGTTCTAGACACAACCCTTAGGAGATTTACATGTCAGTGACTATGCGTCAAATGCTAGAAGCCGGTTGCCATTTTGGGCACCAAACTCGCTTCTGGTCACCAAAGATGGCCCCTTATATTTTCGGTCATCGCAACAAAATTCATATTATTAACCTCGAAAAAACACTTCCAATGTTCTTGGAAGCGCAAAAGTTCGTGCGTCAAGTAGCTTCAAACCGCGGCACTATTTTGTTCGTTGGTACAAAGCGTCAATCAAAAGAGATCATTGCTGAAGAAGCAACTCGTGCTGGTATGCCTTACGTTGATGCTCGCTGGTTGGGCGGTACATTGACTAACTTCAAAACTGTTAAAGGTTCCATCAAGCGCCTTAAAGACATGACTGCTGCTCGCGAAAATGGCGATTGGGAGCGTTTGTCTAAGAAGGAAGCTTTGACAACCAGCCGTGATATCGAGAAGCTAGAGAAATCATTGGGCGGTATTCAAGATATGGCTGGAACACCTGATGCGATTTTCGTGGTGGACGTTGGTTACCACAAGATTGCTTTAACTGAAGCTAAGAAATTAGGTATTCCTGTTATTGCTGTGGTTGATACAAACCACTCACCCGAAGGTGTTGATTACATCATCCCAGGTAACGACGACTCAAGCAAAGCAGTTGCTTTGTATGTTCGTGCGATGGCTGATGCTATTTTGGAAGGCAAAGCAAACGCAGTGAACCAAGTGTTAGAAGCTGTTAAAGGCGACGCTGACGAGTTCGTTGAAGAAGGAAAGGGCGAGTAATGGCTGCAATTACTGCTGCAATGGTTGGCGAACTACGCGCCAAAACAGATGCTCCAATGATGGAGTGCAAGAAAGCCTTGACTGAAGCTGATGGCGACATGGCTAAAGCAGAAGAAATTCTGCGTGTAAAACTTGGAAGCAAAGCTGGTAAAGCTGCTTCACGTGTTACAGCTGAAGGCGTGATCACTGCTTTCATCAACGGTACAACTGGCGCATTGCTAGAAGTTAACTGTGAAACAGACTTTGTTTCTAAGAACGATGACTTCTTGGCATTGAGCAATGCTTGTGCAAAATTGGTAGCTGAAAAGAATCCTGCTGATGTGGCTGCTTTGTCTGCTTTGCCATACTCTGGCAAGACAGTTGAAGAAGTTCGTGCTGAATTGATCGGTCGTATTGGTGAAAATATGTCATTGCGCCGTTTCACACGTTTTTCAGGTGAGAACAAGTTGGTGTCTTACTTGCACGGTACACGCATTGGTGTGATGGTTGAATACACTGGTGATGACACTGCTGCTAAAGACGTTGCCATGCACATTGCCGCGATGAAGCCAATTGCTTTATCTGCTGCAGACGTGCCAGCTGACAAGATTGCTACAGAGAAGAGTGTTGCTGAACTTAAGGCTGCTGAATCAGGCAAGCCAGCAGAAATCATCGCTAAGATGGTTGAAGGCTCAGTTCAGAAGTACTTGAAAGAAGTTTCTTTGTTGAATCAAACTTTTGTTAAAAACGACAAGCAAACTGTAGAGCAAATGTTGAAGGCTGCTAACACAACCATCAAGAGCTTTACGATGTATGTTGTAGGTGAAGGTATTGAAAAGCGTCAAGATGACTTTGCTGCTGAAGTTGCTGCTCAGGTAGCTGCTGCAAAAGCCACGGCCTAAGTAGTTCTGGTAGTTCGAAAAGGCACGGGGCTAAAACCTTCGTGCCTTTTATACTTTTGTAACTTGATAAATGCTAAATAAAGAGAGACTGACTATGCCAGCTTATAAAAAAGTTTTGCTAAAACTATCAGGTGAAGCCTTAATGGGCGATGACTCATACGGCATCAATCCCGGAACCATTGATGCAATGGTGACCGATGTTGCTGAGGTGGTGCATAGCGGTATTCAGTTGGCCATTGTGATTGGTGGCGGCAATATCTTCAGAGGTGTGGCTGGTGGTGCTGCTGGTATGGATCGCGCAACCGCTGACTACATGGGTATGTTGGCAACAATGATGAACGCACTGGCCCTTCAGGATGCATTGCGTCAAAAAGGTGTTGAGGCTCGTGTTCAATCAGCCCTAAGAATGGATCAAGTCGTAGAGCCTTATATCCGCCCTAAAGCCATTCGTCACATGGAAGAAGGCAAGGTAGTGATTTTTGCCGCAGGAACAGGTAATCCTTTCTTCACCACGGACACAGCTGCTGCTTTGCGTGGTGCAGAAATGGGTGTTGAAGTTGTTTTGAAGGCAACGAAGGTAGATGGCATTTACACCAGTGATCCGAAGAAAGATCCGACTGCCACGCGTTACGACACCATCACTTTTGATGAGGCGATCATCAAAAATCTACAGGTCATGGATGCAACAGCGTTTGCTTTATGTCGCGATAGAAAATTACCCATCAAAGTTTTTTCAATCCTCAAGCCAGGTGCATTAAAACGCGTGGTCATGGGTGATAGTGAAGGTACTTTGGTACACGTTTAAAAGGAAACATCATGTCTGCTACTGAAATTAAAAAAAATACAGAACAAAAGATGACTAAATCAATTGAGTCATTGAAGTCTAATTTGCAAAAAATCAGAACGGGTCGTGCTCACCCAGGCATCTTGGAGCAGATCAACGTTGATTACTATGGCAATCCAACGCCCTTGGCTCAGGTAGCCAACTTGGGTTTGGCCGACGCCAGAACTTTGACTGTTCAGCCTTGGGAAAAAAACATGATGGGCGCAGTAGAAAAAGCCATTCGTGAGTCTGATTTGGGGCTTAATCCTGCAACTCAAGGCAACATCATTCGTGTGCCAATGCCTGCTTTGACTGAAGAGCGCCGTAAAGAATTAACCAAAGTCGTCAAGGGCGAAGGCGAAGATTCAAAAATTGCAGTGCGCAATCTAAGACGTGATGCGAATGAATCATTGAAGAAGCTAGCGAAAGATAAAGAAATTTCAGAGGATGACGAGCGTCGCTCACAAGATGAAGTTCAAAAAATGACAGATCGTTTTGTTGCTGAAATTGACAAGATCATTTCTGAAAAAGAAAAAGAGATCATGACCGTTTAGGCGAAGCTTAAATAGTCTTTATATGGTCAAAAAAACCAATCCCTCACACATCAGCACAACTTTGGCTGTGCCTGATGTGGCGAGCATTCCTAAACACGTAGCCATCATCATGGATGGTAACGGTCGTTGGGCAACCAAACGTTTCTTACCAAGAGTTGCTGGACACTCACAGGGCCTCAATACCGTTAGAGAAATCGTCAAAGAGTGCGGTGATCTAGGTGTTGAATATTTGACTCTTTTTGCTTTTAGTTCTGAAAACTGGCGCAGACCTGCCGAAGAAGTTGGTTTTTTAATGAAGTTATTTTTGACTGCATTGGAAAAAGAAGTGTCACGCCTCGATAAGAATAATGTGCGCTTAAGGGTGGTGGGTGATCTGACCAGGTTTGATCAACAGATTCAGGAGCGAGTGATTCAGGCAGAAGAAAAAACTGCGCACAACACAGGTCTTAATCTCACCATTGCAGCAAACTATGGTGGTCGTTGGGATATGTTGCAAGCGGTATCTGCATGTCTTAAAGCAAATCCAAGCATCACTCCTGAGGGTGTGACGGAAGCTTTATTGACACCTCATTTATCCATGTCGTATGCACCAGAGCCTGATTTGTTTATCAGAACTGGTGGCGAACAAAGAATCAGTAATTTTTTACTCTGGCAATTAGCTTATACAGAGCTCTATTTCACAGACTTGTTATGGCCTGACTTTGATGCCAAGGCTCTTCAAGCATCTTTTACTTGGTATCGCGAGCGTGAGCGACGTTTTGGTCGAACCAGTGCTCAAGTGATTGATGCGGAAAAATAGAACAGCATGTTAAAAACCAGAGTCATCACTGCAATTGTGCTCTTAGGTATTTTCTTACCAGTGCTCTGGTTTGCACCTCTTATTTATTTGGGTGCTTTGCTTGCTCTTGTTATTACTTTGGCTGCATGGGAGTGGTGGAGATTATTATTTCCAGATAATCAACGCAGAGCATTCTCATACGCAGGCTTATGTCTTCTCAACTTAGTTGCTTGGTTGATGTATGCCGATATTGAAGCTGTCAAAATTCTTTTGTGTTTGACTTTGGGCTTTTGGTTGCTGGTGGTGCCATTCATCATGAAGCAATCACTTCAGTTGAACCTTGCTTCTTGGCGCTGGCCTTTGGCTGCGATCGGCTTATTTATTCTGCCAGCCTGTTGGTTTGCATTGATGCATTTGCGCTCAGTGAGCATGGCCTTATTCCTATCAGTACTTATTTTGGTATGGGCTGCTGACATTGGCGCTTATTTTGCTGGCAAAGCATTTGGTAAAAACAAGCTGGCAAAAAATTTAAGCCCCGGCAAATCCATTGAAGGTGCTGTTGGCGGTTATTTATTGGTGATGGTCCTCGGTATTCTTGGAGCCACTTTATTTGCTGACCATCCTTACACACAAGGCAATTTCTTTGCATTGATTCAGTCTGCTTGGGGATGGTCAGGGATGATTCTTGTGACTGCTCTGTGTGTTGCGATGAGTGTTCAGGGTGACTTGTTTGAGTCACAAATGAAGCGGGTGGCTGGAGTCAAAGACAGCAGTGGATTATTGCCTGGTCACGGTGGGTTTTTAGATCGCATTGACGCACTTCTTCCTGTATTGCCCCTAGTAGGCTTGATCATTTTGATGGCGAGCCAATGATGAGACATATTTGTGTTCTCGGTTCAACAGGATCAATTGGGGTCAGTACCTTAGATGTGATTCGTTCGCATCCAGATTTATTCAAAGTTGTATCTTTAACAGCACATTCAAATATTGAACTTCTTGCAAAGCAATGCGATGAATTCAAGCCAGAAATGGTGGTCGTTGGCTCTGCTGAAGCTGCAAATCGTTTGAATGAGCTATTGAAGTCCAATGGTTCGAAGATAACAGTTGGTCATGGGGCAGATGCTTTGGTCGCTGCTTCAACATTGACTTCAGTTGATACGGTGATGGCTGCGATTGTTGGAGCAGCAGGCTTGGTGCCAACGATTGAAGCGGCCAAATTAGGTAAGCGTATTTTGTTGGCTAATAAAGAAGCCTTGGTGATGGCTGGTGACATCTTCATGTCGGCCATCGCAAGCAGTGGTGCTGAGCTATTACCAATCGATAGTGAGCACAATGCGATTTATCAATGTTTGCCTGATGCTAATACGTCGAATGGTGGCTCTCGTGGCCGTTATTCATCGATGGGTGTGAAAGAGATTTTGTTAACGGCTTCAGGCGGCCCATTTAGAAGTCATTCTTTGGATCAGTTGAAAGATGTCACCCCTGAACAAGCTTGCGCTCATCCAAACTGGGTCATGGGACGAAAAATCTCAGTCGATTCAGCGACGATGATGAATAAAGGCTTGGAGGTCATCGAAGCACATCATTTATTTGGCGTGCCTGCGGAACAAATCAAAGTTTTGATCCATCCTCAAAGCGTGGTTCATTCGATGGTCCGGTACATCGATGGATCGGTGATTGCTCAGCTTGGGCAACCGGATATGAAAACACCGATCGCTTATGGCTTAGGCTGGCCTTTAAGGATTGATGCTGGGGTCAAAGAGTTAGATTTCACAGCAGCTCATGACCTGAGTTTTGAGCCAGTTGATTTGAAACGCTTTCCTTGTTTGTCATTGAGTTATCAAGCTTTATCAGCAGGTGGTTTGGCGCCAACCATTTTGAATGCTGCCAATGAAGTTGCAGTTGATTCTTTTTTGAAAAATGAAATTCGATTCACACAAATTTCAGAATTGGTTGAGCGTGTCATGAATCAAACAAAAGTGAGTGACAAACTCAGCCTTGACAGCATCCTCAAGGCAGACAAGATGGCGCGACAAGATGCCCTAAGAATTGTTAAAGGATTGAACTCATGACAGTTATTTGGAGTTTATTGGCCTTTTTAGTTGCCTTAGGTCTTTTGGTGAGTTTTCATGAGTATGGTCATTACAGTGCCGCAAGGATGTGCGGCGTCAAAGTATTGAGATTTTCAGTTGGCTTCGGCAAGACCATTTGGACCTATCAAAAAACACCTGATTCCACAGAATGGGCTCTGAGCAGTTTGCCTCTGGGCGGTTACGTCAAAATGGATGAAGAATCATTCAGAAGCCAAAAGCTTTGGAAGAGGTCTTTCATTGTGGCGGCTGGCCCATTGGCCAACTTCATTCTTGCAATAGCCTTTTTGACGATTTTATTTGCTTCTGGTGTCCCTCAAATACCTTCTAAATTAGTTGAGCCCGACAAGGCCAGTGTTGCCTATGAAGCAGGTATTTATGCTGGGGATACTGTGATTGCCTGGAAATCAGAGGGCGATGAGTCCTTTAGGTCGATTGCTAGCTGGAATCAGCTTAGATGGCGTTTGATGGATGCCGTGACCAGTTCTGAAGGGTTTGTTTTGAAGGTCAAGACTCCCCAAGGAGTGGAGCAAGATGTTGTTTTTAAAACAGAAAAAATGCCTGTTTTGACTCCAGATACAGATCCATTGGCAAAATTAGGCATAAAACCAGATGTGAGCGAGCCAATCGGCATATTTGAGCTCAAATTGGGTATTTTTGAGGCAATCAGCGTTGCAACTGAGAGAGTTTGGGATATCAGCGCCATTTCTGTGCGGATGTTGGTGGGCATATTCACTGGTGAATCGTCGATTAAACAGATCGGCGGTCCTTTGAGTATTGCCGATATGGCCGGTAAAACAGCTCAAGTTGGCTGGCAATCTTATTTGGGCTTTTTGGCGATGATCAGCATCAGCTTGGGGATTCTGAATTTGATCCCATTACCCATGCTAGATGGTGGTCAGCTACTGTATGATGGATGGGAATTGCTGTCTGGAAAGCGCATTTCAGATAGCGTACAAAATGTATTGCAAAGAGTTGGTATGGGTAGCCTCCTGTTTTTAACTATATTGGCTTTGTTTAACGATATTTCTAGATTGTTTTTACGTTGAAAATACATCATAAATTTATTAAAACCCCATTGGCTGCAATCGCAGTCAGTTTGTTATCTACACCATTGATGGCTGCTGATCCATTTGTGGTGAAAGATATCCGCGTTGAAGGTTTGCAACGCGTAGAACCAGGTACGGTTTTTAGTTATTTACCTGTAAGAGTTGGCGAAACTTTTACAGACGATAAGGGTGCTGATGCGATCCGCGCCTTGTATAACACCGGGTTTTTTAAAGATGTGAAAGTTGAATCGGACGGTCAAGTCTTGGTGGTTAAGGTAGAAGAGCGACCATCAGTCTCGCAACTAGAGTTCACAGGTATTAAAGAGTTTGATAAGGATGCTTTAAAGAAATCCTTGCGAGCAGTGGGTGTAGCGGAAGCGCGTTACTACGACAAGGCCTTGATTGATAAAGCTGAACAAGAATTAAAGCGTCAGTATGTGTCCCGAGGCTTTTATGCTGCAGAGGTTGTGACAACTGTCACGCCAGTTGAAAGAAATCGTGTAGCGATTGTGTTCAACGTTGATGAAGGACAAGTGTCAAAGATCCTTCAAATTAATATTGTTGGCAATCAAGCATTCAAAGAAAAGCAGTTGCGTGAGGAAATGCAGTTGTCAACGCCCAACTGGTTGTCTTGGTACACCAAAAATGATTTGTATTCCAAGCAAAAGTTAACCGCTGACCTTGAAGCCATTCGTTCCTTTTACTTGAATCGTGGTTACTTGGAGTTTGTGATTGAGTCAACCCAAGTTTCAATCTCCCCGGATAAAAAAGGTATTTACCTTAATATCAATATCAGAGAGGGCCAACAATACAAGGTTGCCTCAGTAAAGCTTGCTGGTGAGTTGTTGGGTAAAGATGAAGAGTTGACCAAATTGGTTAATTTAAAAGTGGGTGATGTGTTCTCATCAGCCAAATTAACTGAAAGCACAAAAGCCATTGCTGATAAGTTGGGTGCCTATGGATATGCATTCGCTGCAATCAATCCACAACCTAATCTACAAAAAGACAAGCAAGTAGTTGATCTTAGTTTGATTGTTGATCCAGGTAAGCGCACTTATGTTCGCAAAATCAACATTTCTGGTAACAATAAAACTCGAGATGAAGTGATTCGTCGTGAGATGCGTCAGCTAGAGAGCTCATGGTTTGATAGTGAAAAGCTCAAACTTTCTAAAGATCGTATCAATCGTCTTGGCTACTTCACTGATGTTGAAATCAATACTGAAGATATCCCTGGTACATCTGATCAAGTGGATGTCGGTATCAAGGTTGCAGAAAAGCCAACAGGTTCATTGAGTCTTGGTGCTGGTTTCTCATCAACTGATAAGTTGATTTTGACAGCTGGTATTTCACAAGAAAATGCTTTTGGTACAGGAACCAGTATTGGCTTGAACGTTAATACCGGACGAGTTAACCAAACCATCGCTCTATCAAATTACGATCCGTACTTTACTGAAGATGGTATCAGTCGTTTCACCGAGGTTTACACCAGAACCTCTCGTCCCTTGTATTACACCGGCGATACAGAGTACAAGATTGAATCAACGGGCGGTAACTTTAAGTTGGGCGTTCCTTATTCTGAAGTTGATAGAGTCTTCTTTGGTTTAGGTATTGAACAACTGAATATGCAGACAACGGTTAATTCGCCACCGAGTTATCAGGCTTATGTTGCTGCATACGGTAATAGCAATATGAACGTACCGTTTACGATTGGTTGGTCACGCGATGGTCGAGACAGCGCTCTGATTCCTTCACGCGGCACCTACCGTCAAGCGAACCTTGAAGTTGGTACCCCAGTGGCTGATCTTCAGTACTACCGTGCTTACTACCAACATCAGTATTTCTTACCTTTGTTTAAAGGCAACATTCTGTCTTTCAACGGTGAAATTGGTTACGGTGACACATTTAGTAATAAACCATTCCCTGTGACGAAAAACTACTTCGTCGGTGGCATTGGATCTGTGCGAGGCTTCCAACCTGGTTCTTTAGGCCCCACAAGCACCAACACCACAACAGGTCGAATTACCCCAGTGGGTGGTGCGTCTAAGTTAGTCGGTAATGTGGAATATACTTTCCCTATTCCAGGTTCTGGCGTTGATAAAACTTTGCGTATTTTCAGCTTCTTTGATGCTGGTAACGTATATGAAAATACCCCAGATTTATCAGGTTTAAGAACTTCTTATGGTTTTGGTTTATCTTGGATATCACCGCTGGGTCCTC
>JACCDT011505382.1_pt1 | contig 12779 bp, 13 predicted proteins | sample 7446291 | NCBI WGS metagenome assembly JACCDT01 (sample SAMN15323446, study PRJNA562643) | freshwater metagenome | isolation source: river surface water | place: USA:Blue River Watershed | collected 2017-08-17
ATCGCCCCGTTAGTGGTGAATAAAGTTATCGGCATCTCTCCGCTCGTGGTCATTCTTTCTCTTTTGATCGGCGCACAGCTTGCCGGATTGTGGGGATTGCTCCTCGGTATCCCGGTCGCCGTTTGTCTGCTAGAATACTTTTCGGACATCGAGAAAGGCAAAAATACCGTTGTCACGCCATAAACTATGAACAAAAAACCATTCTATATCACAACTACGCTTCCATACGTAAATGCTGACCCGCATGTGGGTTTTGCGATGGAACTTATCCGTGCAGATGTCATTGCCCGAGCAAAAAAGCTTGAAGGCTACGAGGTGTTTTTCAACACCGGTACCGATGAGCACGGCTCAAAACTTTATTAAGCTGCAGAAAAAGAGGGGATTTCAACCAAGGAATATGTAGATGGCTATGCGTCAAAGTTCCGCGGACTAGCAGAACTTCTCGGCATTGATTCCGACGTGCACTTTATCCGGACTACTGACGCTCATCACGAATCCGCAGCGCAGGAGTTTTGGAAGCGTTGCGAAGCGAATGGCTATATTTATAAAAAAACATATCAGATCAAATATTGCATCGGTTGCGAGCTTGAAAAGACTGACTCAGAATTGGTGGATGGAAAGTGTCCGATTCATCCTACTTATGAAATTGAACTTATTGACGAAGAAAACTACTTCTTTAAATTTTCAGCGTTTCAGCAGCCGCTTTTGGATTTCTACACAAAAAATCCTACATTCGTAATTCCAGATTTCCGCTTCAATGAAATCCGCGCATTCGTCGAGCGAGGTCTCGAAGATTTTTCAATTTCACGATTAAAGTCAAAGATGCCATGGGGAATTGCCGTTCCTGGAGATGATTCACAAGTCATGTATGTATGGTTCGATGCGCTCGTAAACTATATCTCAACACTTGGCTGGCCAGAAAATGAAGAGCAGTTCAATACTTTCTGGAAAGATGGAATGCCGACGCAATATTGCGGCAAAGACAATCTCCGCCAGCAGTCAGCGATGTGGCAGGCTATGCTTATGGCTGCAAACCTGCCAAATTCAAAACAGATAGTCATCAATGGATTCTTTACCGGCGAAGGCGGCATGAAGATGTCCAAATCAATTGGCAATGTTATCGATCCATACACTGTAGTGGAACAGTTCGGCTTGGATGCACTTCGCTACTACGTAGTCGCAGAAGTTTCGATGTTCGAAGACAGCCCGGTTTCAATGGAGCTTATAAAGGCTTCATATAACGCAAAACTTGCAAACGGATTGGGGAACCTGACTTCACGAATCATGAAGATGGCATCTACCAATCTTGAAAGCGCACCAGAAATTCCTGAAATGACGATCCAAAAAGAATATTTTGATTATTTAAATAATTTCGAAATTAATAAAGCAGTGCAGATGATTTGGTTAGAAATCACAGCACTCGATACATTAATCCAGGAAACTCAGCCGTTTAAATTGGTAAAGACTGATGCGGAAGCAGGGAAGAAGATTATTCGAGAATTGGCAACACGACTCTATACTGTCGGCAGAATGCTCAATCCAATACTTCCTGAAACTTCGAAGAAAATCAAAGAATTGGTAAAGGAAAATAAAATGCCCGACGCTCCGCTCTATATGAGAAAGGACTAAGCAAGAAAAAATCCCGTTGCCTTGGTAGGAACGGGATTTTGTATTTTAAAATTGTGTGTGGTTATTGGCAGGCTATCATGTAGTCCGTCAGTTCTCTCGGCTGTAATGGTTTTGCAACCAGCGGCGTAAAGAATTCAGGCATAACAATATCTGCTTTTTGTTTTGTAGGCGTAATCTTTAATATGGCATTTCCAGTAATACCTTCGTGCAAGATTGAATTTTTGAAAAGATCAATCTCATATAGGTTCCCATTCATAAAGAATGAGAATCGGTATTTCTTGATTACTTTGGTATGAGGATCACGTTTGGCAAGCAAATCATCAATTTCTTCAATAGTAATTATTCTTTCAACTTGAGTGTACTCATCTTTGCCTGTTTTCCGTTCGCGGGTGTAGAAGAATAATTCCGTTCCTTTGTAGCGTTTACTGCGAAGTCGAGGAGGTTTTTGGGCACCGTTTTCATTTTTTAAATAATACTGAGTAATGAGTATCTCCGACACATGTACTGATACATCTTCAAATATCTTCTTGTCGAAATCATGAAGATAAAAGCGCATTGATTTTGTGTCGTTTAGCGGAATAGGTAGTCCTCTGTCCTCGCAAAGCAGCTGGAAGCCTTTAAACAGTTTTTGTGAAAAAGTCCTGCCGTCATTGTAGACAAATTTGAAGTTGGGGTGTTTACTGCACCATACAAATGTGTGGTCGCAGGTTTCTCCTGCTCCCGGTTCGTCTTCGTATCGTGCCTCGTTGGTTTCTTTTCCAAAAAAGCCTGGTGCGTTTTTTGCAGCACTTTGAAAGTAGATGATAAGGTCATAGCGTTTACTCATGCTCCATATGGTCATGCCGAATTGCTTAATGACATGCATAAAGTCTTTGGTGTCTACATAGCCGCCACCATCAAACAGGGTTCTGTCGCAGAGAATAAAAATTTTCCCCTTAAAGTCATCATGTAACGCTTGTACGATAATTGACCACTCAAGTACAAGTATTTTTAGGAATACTTTGATTTGAAATGCAACAGATCCAGGTTTCTCGCCTTCATTAATAAGGATGGTAGCTGCCTCAGGAACTCTATACACTCTATGTCCCGCCTCGGTTAAGATGTTCGTTACATAGTCGATAAATATTGTTTTGCCTCCACCAGGTCCTCCGGAAATGCCAATGATGTTTATTCTTCCGGTTAAACGTAAAAATACGAGTTTTACGAATAGGAATAATAAATAACAAGCATTGCTTAGTGATTGATATAATTTTTTCATAGAACATTCATATTTTGGTTAAGGTAATAAAACACTATTTTGAAAGGTAAGTCAAGAATGTTAGTTTTGAAAAACGTATATACTTAAAGCTATGAAATACGACTATATCGATATCCACTCACATATGAATATTTCGCCACTGGCAGATGATCATGAGCATGCCATGGCACATCTTCGAGAGCACCGAGTCGGTACAATTACTGTTGGTGTGGATTACGAAACTTCAAAATCAGCTATACATCTTGCCGAGGGAGAGGAACTTTGGGCTACTGTAGGGCTCCATCCAACTGACAATGACAAAGAGGTATTCGATTACAATGCCTACAAAGCCCTAGCACAACACCCAGAAGTCGTCGCCATCGGTGAATGCGGGTTAGATTATTTCCGAAACCAGGATCCTGAGATGAAAGTGAAGCAGGAAGCGCTTTTCAGGCAGCATATTAAGCTTGCACAGGAAGTAGGGAAGCCCCTCATGATTCATGCACGTCCAAGCAAAGGAACCATGGATGCATATGAAGATGTTCTGAATATTTTAGAAAATATTTCTGAAGCGCCCAAAGCTAATTTCCACTTCTTTGTAGGGAATATTGAAATAGCGAAACGCATTCTCGCAATCGGTGGAACAATGTCATTCGACGGACCAATTACATTCACTACCGAGTATGATGAAGTGATTGCTTTTGTTCCGCTTGAATCTATGCACGCAGAAACAGACGCGCCCTTTGCAGCACCAGCACCATACCGAGGTAAGACATGCGAGCCATGGATGGTTGTCGAAGTAGTAAAAAAAATCGCGCAGATAAAAGGATTGCCTCTCGAAGAAGTTGCGAAACAATTACGCGCAAACGCGAATAGTTTTTTCGGTATCTAATTTTACTGGCATAACCCTCAAGTCTTTGCCTCCGTGGCTCAAAGCTGTTTATGGCGCGAAGGAACACTTTTGAAACGCGAGTTTACGAGCGGGTCAAAAGTGTTCCGGCAGCGCTCTCCGATAACTTTTAATCCTACCTTTACAAATAGCAAATTTGGTGCTAAAGTGGTCATATCTCTCGTTTGGCGCACTCATTACGTAGATGCGTCACATCAGCCCATAACGAGAAGTCCTGTTTTCAAGCAGGAACCTATTATTACTTAGGTCAGGCGGGCTGCCTGATTTTTTTATTTGTATATGGCAGAAACACAAGAAAAAGACGGACGCGTGTATGAACTCGCGTACCTCTTTATCCCACTTCTCGCAGAAGAAACAGTGATGGCTTCATTCGGAAACCTCAAGGCACTTCTCGAAAAGCACGGTGCAACCTTCATTGCTGAAGAAACACCAAAGATGATGGAGCTCGCATACCAGATGAGCCGCATTATCGAAAACAAGAAGACATGGTTCGACAACGCTTACTTCGGATGGATTAAATTCGAAATCGAGCCGTCAGCTATTGCTGAGATCGAAGAAGTCTTGAAGCGCGATGAACAGATCATCCGTTACATGACTCTCAAGACTGTTCGCGAGAGCACTATGGCTTCAAAGAAGCCAATGCGAGAATACCGAAAGCGCACATCTGAGAAATCAGAAGGCGGCGAGGAAATTCCAGCAGCTCCAATGAACAAGGAAGAAGTAGACAAGCAGATTGACGCCCTCATTACCGAATAGGTATACTGGAAGCGTACTCAAAGCTATCAATTAAGTAATCAAACAATCACATGTACATCAACAAAGTCACTATTTTAGGAAACCTTACTCGCGATCCAGAAATGCGAGCACGCCCATCAGGGATCAAGGTAGCAAGCTTTTCTCTCGCGACAAACCGAACCTGGAAAGACCAGAGCGGAAAGAAGCAGGATGCAACTGAATACCACAACGTTGTGGCATTCGGAAAGCTCGCAGAATTGATTGCTCAATATTCAAAGAAAGGAAGCTCTCTCTATGTAGAAGGACGCCTCCAGACACGAAGTTGGGATGACAAGGTTAGTGGCGAAAAGAAGTATCGAACAGAAATTGTCGTTGAGACATTCCAGTTCGGTCCACGTCCAGCTGCTCCAGGTAGCACAGACGGTTCAGGGACACGAGTATGGCGCAAGGAAGATGACGCAAAGAAACCCGCAGGTGGCGCTCCAGCAGAGGAATCTGACGGAATGGACACGATCGAATATCCAAGCGAAGACATCAACGCCGAAGACATACCGTTTTAGCATTAATTCATAGAACGCATCAATGAAACAAGATTATTTCAGCTCAAATAACGTCAAGTATATCGACTACAAAGACACCGATATCTTGAAAAAGTTCATCAATCCTAACGGCCGCATTTTCTCACGAAAAAAGACTGGCGTTACAATGAAGAACCAGCGCAAGCTCGCGCTCGCTATCAAGCGCTCACGATTCATGGGACTCCTCCCATTCGTAGCTAAATAGCATAGTAAAAAAGAGCCGCGGCCTAAGGCCGCGGCTCTTTTTGTTTCTAAAATTTATACTCGCTCGTAGTATTCACCAGTTTCAGTGTTTACTCGGATTGTTTCTCCTGCTTCGATAAAGAGGGGAACGTTCACGACTGCACCGTTTTCGAGAGTTACAGGTTTGTTGCCACCTGAGGCGGTGTTTCCTTTGATTGCTGGAGGAGCGTCTTTGATAAGGAAGTCCATCTTGATCGGAAGCTTGATCCCGATAGTCTGTTCTTCTCCATCATTATCAAAAATGAGGGCTGTTACAACAGTATTGTCTTTGAGGAACTTTACTGAAGTGCCGATAACTTTCTCATCGATTTTGAAGCGATTCTTTGGGTCTTCGATATCGCAAAACCAAAATTCGCCGCGGTTTGAATACAAGAATTTAATTTCACGCTTTTCAATTTCCGCTTCTGCTACGGTGTCCGAACCCTGGAATGTTTCGTTGTATGTGCGTCCGCCTACCAAGCTCTTGAGCTTTGTCTGGTTTTGCGGCTTTCGCTGCTGGGTGCGGGCTACGTGAGCCTCGAGCACTTCACATGGTTCGCCATTATAGACGATGATTTTGCCCTGTTTGATTTCGTTGTATTCAAGTAATGCCATAACGTTTCTACTGATGTATCTCTACATATTCTTGGTAATGCCTTGCATTCTAGCCGAAAAAGGCTTAAAAGTCCAATAAATAAGGGGTCGCACTTCGATTCTGGGAGCGTTTGTAGATAGGGGAGAAAACTGATTGTAGGTACTTTAATATTAACTATATAAATAAAAAATTGACATAATTGATTATCATTATATAATCAATCTAATCTTTGAAATCTAAACACTATTTTTGAACCAAAATTTGTAACAATGAAAAAATATAGTCTACCTGGGGGTCCTGACGGTCCAACACTCGTTTCTGTTCACGATACAATTTTCGAACAGATTTTACATATTGAAAATGCTGCGAAATATTTTCTTAAAGAAGTTAATTACCCGAAAAAACTCTCTGTACGCAAAAAATGGCCAACAGAACAATACTTCACTGCTGTGAATTTGTTTCTGAAGGAAAATAGGTCTTTTTTGGCTTGTGGAGCTTTTACAACAGTTATTGGTGTGTGTGGTAAAAAAGAAAATGATGCCATGGTTAAGTTTCGTGCGGCAATCATTTACAATATTCTTTTTATTGATACATACAAACTGCTTGAATCAAAAGTACACACAGAAACATATCTACTTTTCTGTAATCCTAAAGACGATACAGATGAGCTTATGTCACTACAGGCTGTAATTTTGGATTATGAAGCTGGAGTTAAGCTTCACGCACAACAAATTATTGTTGGCTGTGGCGAAATGAGAGCGATTTTAGAAAGTAACCGATAAGCAAGAATAGAAATAGATACACAAAAGCGTCCGAAATAAATTCCGGACGCTTTTTTCTTTGTGAATTTTTATTCTCCTGAGCTTGCTACCTGCATTTCTCCGAATCGTGCGCGGATTTCTTTTTCGAATTCTTTGACGACTTTAGGATTTTCCTTGAGCCAGGTACGAGTTGCGTCGTAGCCGCGACCCATAGGAATCTTTTCACCTTCTTTGTTCTTGTATGAGTATGACGAACCGGACTTCTCAACGATGCCGAGCTTTTCTCCGAGGGCCATCATTTCGCCTTCGCGTGAGATGCCTTCGCCATAGATGATATCGAATTCAGTCTGCTTGAATGGGGCAGCAACCTTGTTTTTTACCACCTTTACGCGTGTGCGGCCTCCAACAACTTCTTCGCCTTTCTTAATCTGGGCGATACGACGGATATCGAGACGGACGGAGCAGTAGAATTTGAGAGCTTTTCCTCCTGGTGTTGTTTCTGGATTACCAAACATAACACCGATCTGCATGCGGATCTGGTTGATGAAGATAACAGTTGTCTTTGAGCGTGCAACGATAGCAGTGAGCTTACGGAGCGCTTGAGACATCAAGCGAGCCTGCTTACCCATGTGCTGCTGGCCCATATCTCCTTCGATTTCATCCTTAGGAGTGAGTGCAGCGACAGAGTCGATAACAACAACATCGATTTTTCCTGAGCGAACCAATGACTCGCAGATTTCAAGACCCTGTTCTCCTGTGTCAGGCTGGGCGATGAGAAGTTCATTAATGTTTACGCCGAGGTTTCCTGCGTATACTGGATCCATTGCATGTTCAGCATCGATGTATGCGCAAACACCTCCGGACTTTTGAGCTTCGGATACGATATGAAGTGCAAGAGTTGTTTTACCTGATGATTCTGGTCCAAAGATTTCAATGATGCGGCCTCGAGGAACTCCACCGACACCAAGTGCCATGTCGAGTCCAAGTGATCCGGTAGGGATGACATTGATGTCTACTTTCGGAGCATCTCCCAATTTCATGATTGCGCCTTCGCCAAATTTCGTCTGAATGGATCGGATAGTCGCTTCGATTTCTCCACCCATTTGTTTCTTTTCTTTTTCTTTCTTTTTGATCATAGCAGTCTAAGTATCTAGTTGATAATTGAAGTCAGTTCAGAAGATTCTGGAGGGGGAGGCAAGTTCACTGCAGTTCGTGATGTTGCAGTGTGGTATGTATAGAGTGTTTCGCTTTTTGTTTTGCCGAAGGAGTTTGTTGAAGATACAGTGATAACATTGAGGCCAGGCAACAGAGCGATTGATTCTGAGAATGTTCCTGATGCATCCATGAGAGCAGTGCGACCGTTGATGGTAACTTCCTTTGCGTGTTCTCCGATTCCTGAGAGATTAAGAATAGGTTCAGCAGTGCTGTTTTGGATTGGAGCAACAGTTAAATGTGAGCCAAAGATGATGTTGCGTCCTTGGTATAAACCAAAAGAAACAAGCACCACCAGAAATGCTAATCCACCTCCGATTGTAAGTAATTTTTTTAAATCTTCTCGCATATTCTCATGTTTTTTGCCTCGTAAGAGACATGTCTATTATCTCACTTTTCTGCACACAAAGCCACTTGTGGATATCTCAAAATCTGTCCTTTTGTTGGAATTTACATTCCAACATTATCTACAGGTTTTTCAAGGACTTCTCGGGGTTTTGCACCGTTTCCAGCGCTCACGATTCCATGCTCTTCCAGCATGTCTATAAGACGAGCAGCACGGGCATATCCAATACCTAATTTGCGCTGAAGGAACGATGTTGAGGCTTTTTGAGTTTCAATGACAATTTGACGGGCTTCCTCGTACATATCATCATCGGGCGCATCGCCTTCGTCCATAATTGAGGCTTCAAAGATGGATTTATCTGCCGAGATGTTGCTTCCGGTGAGGTTGAGTTCGTTCTGGATCTCATCTGCATAGTTATCAACGAGGAATTTAACCACCTTCTTTACCTCGTCTTCAGAGATAAAGGCTGATTGGAGACGTTCTGGAGAAGACATTTCACCACTAGAGTAGAGCATATCTCCGGCACCGAGGAGTTTTTCAGCACCTGGAGTGTCGAGAATCGTTCGTGAATCAATTTGTGAAGCAACCTGGAGGGCGACTCGGGCAGGAATGTTTGCTTTGATCAAGCCAGTAACGACGTTAACTGAAGGGCGTTGTGTTGAGAGAATAAGGTGAATACCGACAGCACGTGACATCTGAGCGAGGCGAACGATGCCTGATTCAAGTTCACGAGGGTATGTTTGCATGATATCTGCCAACTCGTCGATGATAATGACAATGTACGGAAGCTTTTCGAGACCGCCTTCCTTCTGATCTTCATCTTTGCCACGCTTCTTATTATATGACTCAATATCACGGCTCGTGTTCTGTTCGAGAAGGTTATAACGGCGATCCATTTCCTTTGCTGCCCATTTGAGCGCGAGGATTGCTTTCTTTGGATCGGTGATAACTGGAGTGAGGAGATGCGGAATCTTGTTATAGAGCGTAAGTTCCACACGTTTTGGATCGATGAAGATGAATCGGAGGTCTTCTGGTCCATTCTTATACAAGAGAGAAGTAATGATAGTGTGGATTGTTACTGACTTACCGGAACCTGTGGCTCCCGCAATCAGGGCATGCGGCATTTTGGCGAGGTTGGCGATGATTGATGTTCCTGAGACATTTCTACCGAGAGCAACCATGAGCGGCTTTTCGGCGTGAGTGAATTTGTCATCTGACAAAAGGGAAGCAAGTCCAACCATAGATTTTTCTTTGTTTGGAATTTCAATACCCACCAATGACTTTCCTGGAATAGGAGCTTCGATACGAATTGTCTTTGCGGAAAGGGCGAGGGCAAGGTCGCTTGAAAGGCCAGTGATGCGGGAGAGCTTCACGCCTTGCGCTGGCTTGAGAGCGTAGCGAGTAATAGAAGGACCGACAGTGATCTCATCCATTTCGACTTCTATGCCGAAGTTCTGAAGTGTTCGCTTGATGATATTTGAGTTTGCTTTGATGTCACCAGTGCCTGGCTTTCCTTTATCAGTAGCCAAGAGTGAAAGTGGAGGGGGAGTGTATTCGTGTGAAATGTACGGCTTGAGCGGTTTCTTTTTTTCAGAAATAAAATCCTCATCCTTCTCTTCCGGTGCAGAAGCGGTAACAGGAATAGATACAGGAGCTGGTTCATCTTCTTCCTCTTCAATTTCTTCAACGACTTCTTCAACCATTTCCTCTTCCTCATCTTCTTCGTCCGCTGGCTGTTCAAGCGCGCGCTCTTTTGAAAAGAAATTGCGGATGCGCGCGCCCATTCCTTCCCAGTCAGGTTTGTCATTGAAGAGCACTAATATTGAAATGATAAGTAGTCCGCCGACAAAAATAATTCCGGCGTAGATGCCGAATAATTTCATGAATGGCCAGAATACTGCCTGACCCACAAGTCCACCATGATGGACATCTATTGATGCAGCATCAACGAGAGCGAGACCTGAAGCTAAAAATAATAGCGAGCCGATGCTGTGAGTGATCGCCAATTCAGGACGCTCTTCTTTTAATAATGATACGCCAAGAATCAGCGCGAGTACCGGTACCAAATAATAGCCGATACCAAACAGGGAATTGAACGCACTATATAGAACATCACCGGCAGGTCCGGCGATTCCAAAAGGTGCAAGTACGAACAAAAGTACAACAACAAAACACGCGATCGCAAAGATACTATTTCGTGCTTCTATTGATAGATATGACTCGCCGTCTTCTGACTTTGAACGCTCTTTTTTAGTGCTCTTTTTTTCTTTCGGTTTGGATTTTTTTAGTATGTCTTTGGCCATGAAAATTGATGGGATAAATGATGATGAGTAGGGAAATGTCCGGCAGAAACTCGTACCTGTATTTTATCACATACCCCTGTGGAAAAGTATTTAATTTAAGATTACAAAACGGAAGAAAGAAACTACCTATTTTCATGTTTGCCTTTTAACCGACAGTCCGCTATAGTAGCTGTATTAAAGACAGGGACGGACCAGAAGTGGACACCCCAGCAGTCTAAAAGACATATAAAAATTAATCCCAATCTATAATGGACACAAACGGACAACAGCAAAATAACATAGAAAAATATAGGGTAGATGGCATGTCCTTGAAAAATAAGATGGACAAAATTGCCGCAGCTATTCATATGGTAACGGACTGTATTGAGGACAATGAACCAATTCGTTTCAAGCTCCGATCTTTGGCTGTTGAACTTGCGAGCGAATCTCACGAGTTCATCTACACGCCATCACGAGACCGTGGATTTATCTTTGCAGATATCGAAATTGTTGCCACTGAAATTATGTCATTTATCAGCATTGCTCGATCAGTCCGGATCATTTCAGAGATGAACGCAGACATTCTTTTACGAGAGCTTTCTGCCAATACTGAGCGCATGCGCGCATGGACTGAAACAGGATTTTATGAAGTTGAAAATGGAGATCTTTCACAGCCTCGAACACCGGTTACTTTTACGCTCAATGAGTCACATTTTAAGGCCGACCAGAACCGTGAACAGAATCGATTGGCGTCTTCAGGAATTGCTTCACGGAAGGACACTGGAATTGAACAGAAAACAGAAAAAATGACACAAGCTGAGGATCAGTCTAAAGGACAAAAATTCAGCTCAATGACTGCTGCAGTTAAAATTAAACATGAAGCAGAGGACAGCAAAAAATTCGACATGGCTGTGAAACTGAATCGCCGTAATACTATTCTAAAAATCATAAAGGACAAAAAAGAAGTAACGATAAAGGACATATCAGCGCTTATTGCTGATGTTAGTGAGAAAACTATTCAGCGAGAACTTATTACACTTGTCTCTGAGGGTGTCCTTAAGAAAGTGGGTGAGAAACGTTGGAGCAAATACATGCTCGCATAATTCGTTTCTTGTAATATTTTGCACACTGTTCCGTCACCGTATCTGTAATCTCCGTCTCACTGCTAGCTCTATATATTTATTGCTTTTTGGGGTGAGATGTGAGATTATAAGGGTCTGATAGCTTCTAGCCCTTCTACGGGTTTTGGGGCTATCCGCGTTGGCAATTTTTTTAGGTTCGAACTGTCACAAGAACGAACAAAAAAAAATTCTAATGAGATAGGTGTGAGTATTCATAATTCTCTCATGAATATTCACAAAGGCGTGTCACGTTACCGGAGATAGGAACCAGTAACATTACATTCTGACGCGCCTCGGATCGATCATTGAAAATTGCATATTGTTATATCCTCCTTATTTGGAGAAAAACGTTTACAGTTTTCTCTGTGTCATCCTCGGCATAGACGATGATGTTTGTTTCAAAAACATTTTATTATTTTTTTGAAGCGATAGGCGTCATTGGTGATTGGTCCGATAGCATCCGTATGTCTTGCAGCGTATGTGATGCACGCTTTCGTAACATACATATATATGTATGGCATGAGAGTATATCGGCCCTGTCGACAAGGCAGATATCTTTTTGATTCGATTTATCGAAACAAAAAGGTTCAGCGGGTTTGATACTTCCCGCTATCAAAAAATATCCGGAGTAAACACATAGTGATCACTCATTCTAATTAAATGAAGATCGCACATGATTTACATATGTCTGCCCGAGGCAGACATAATGCACACTTTTACGTTGTCGAACGTAATACATTAAGTGCATATCACACAAATGGATTAGTGGTATCGATACTCTGATTATAATCTCTGTGTTCAACCACTCAATCTATAGTTTCAATTTATTATGACTACATTCATCAAATCAAGCGCTGCTAAGGCAGTTGTAGGTTTGTTGGCCCTTGCGGTTTTCGCGATTGCATCTTCAGCATCAGCTGCATATACATTCACACAGAACCTCACTGTCGGTTCAAATTCACCTGAAGTTAAACAAGTTCAGATGTTCTTGAATGCTAACGGATTTACAGTCTCAGCTACAGGAGCAGGCTCACCAGGAATGGAGAGCAACTACTTCGGTGCTAAGACAAAGGCAGCAGTTGCAGCATTCCAGGCAGCTAAAGGAATTTCTCCAGCAGCTGGTTACTGGGGTCCATTGACTCGCGCTACAG
>JACCDT011003818.1_pt1 | contig 12777 bp, 10 predicted proteins | sample 7446291 | NCBI WGS metagenome assembly JACCDT01 (sample SAMN15323446, study PRJNA562643) | freshwater metagenome | isolation source: river surface water | place: USA:Blue River Watershed | collected 2017-08-17
GGTTCCGCTTCTCCTTGTCCAGCCGATGCCGGCGGCGGAGCTGGCGGTCGACCTTGTCCACGAGCACGTCGATGGACTTGTAGAGGTCCTCGGATTCCTCCCGGACGACGATGTCCGGCCCCGGGACCTCCAGGCGGATCTGGGCGCCGAATTCACGGCTGCGGTCCCGACTGCGGGTGTGGATGAGCTCGACGTGCACGCGGACGATCCGCGGGTTGTGGCGCAGCAGTCTTTCGATCTTGGCGCACACGGTCTCCTTCAGGGCGTCCGTGAGTTCCATGTGGACTCCGGACACCAGTATCTGGGCCTTGTTCATGCGGGGTGTGTTGAGGGTCTGGGCGGTCCAATCTGCGTCCATGCCCGCACCGTCGACCGTCACGGCCTTCATCCGGAACTTCTCCTGCGTGATCGTCACGGGCGGTTCGTCGGGCATCGGACGCGCGATTGTCTCGCGCATCCATGAGCATGCGCCGAATCTCCCCGTCTTCAACCTGTCGCGTACGCCGCCCCCCCGGGGCTCAATCCAGGGCAACCTGACTCATGTAACCTGCGACCTCACGCAACCGGCTGCCATCGAGCAGGTTGCCGAGGGATTAAGGCGCCTAATGCCGCGAGAAGGGCGGATGCTACTGGTTAATAACAGCGGATTCGGGTCCTACGGGGAGTTCCCGGCGCCCGGCGTGGCGAGAAACCTGGAGATGATCGACCTGAACGTGCGCGCGGTCGTGCACCTCACGGGCCTGCTCTGGCCGGACCTGCGCGCGCGCGGCGGAGTCGTGGCGAACGTGGCGTCGCTGGCCGGCTATCAGCCCACGCCGCTCATGACCACTTACGCCGCGACCAAGGCGTTCGTGCTCAATTGGAGCGTGGCGCTCGACGCCGAGGCACGGCCGCACGGCGTGCGCTGCGTGGCGATCTGTCCCGGGCCGGTGTCGACCAACTTTTCAAAGGCCGCGGGCTTCGCCTCCTCGACCGGACTGGGCGGGCAGAGCGCGGAAGCATGCGCCGAAGAGGCCTTGGACGCGATGGCGGCGGGAGCGCCGGAAAGAGTGACGGGGCTGCGTCACCGCCTGCTGAGCGTGCTGTCGGCGCGCCTGCCGAAACCCTGGGCGGCGGCGATCGGACTTCGGATGATCCGTCGCCTCCGGCTGGACCGGCTGCTGAAACCGGCCGACTAGGCGGCGCCGTCCAGAAGCTCGCGCGCGTGCGCGAGCGCCACCTTGCTGCTGCGGTCGCCGAGCATGCGGGCCAGTTCGGATTCCCGCTCCTTGCGCCGGCCGTGGACCGGGTCGATGGCGACCGCGGTGGTCCGGGCGTCCTGAGTCTTGGTGACGACGAGGTGCGAATGTCCCAGCGCGGCCACCTGGGGCAGGTGGGTGACGCAGAACACCTGATGCCCGCCGCCGAGCGCGGCGAGCTCTCGCCCGACCTGGGCGCCGATCTCCCCTCCGACGTTCGCGTCGACCTCGTCGAAGACCAGCACGGGGGTGCGGTCGACGGCCGCCAGGACGGTCTTCAGCGCGAGCATGACGCGGGCCGCCTCGCCGCTGGAGGCGATCTGATCGAGCGGGAGGAGATCCTGTCCGGCGTTGGGGCAGAAGAGGAACCTGACGGCGTCGGCGCCGTCCGGTCCGAGTTCCGCGGAAGTCACGTCCACCCGGAGGTCGGCCTTCTTGAAACCGAGGGAGCCGAGCATCCTGCGGGCGGCGGAGGCCAGCTTCTCCGCGGCCTTGGTCCGCGCCGTGCGCAGCGCTCCCGCCTGACCGCGGAGAACCTTCTCCAGCGCGGCCGCTTCGGCCCGGACGGCGGCGACCCGGGCCTCGACGTCTCCCTGGGACGCGAGGCGACGACGCAGGGCTTCGCGACGCTCGCGGACGCTCGCGGCGCCGGGACCGTGCTTGCGCCGGAGTTCCAGCCAGAGGTTCATGCGGCCCTCTAGTTCCGCCACGCCCTCCTCGTCGACCGAGAGCCCCCGGGCGAGCCGGGAGAAATCGGACCGGAGGTCGTCGGCCTCCGCCGCGAGCGAACGGAGCCGGTCACGCAGGGCGGCGGCCTCCGGATCGATGCGCGCCGCGTCCTCCGCCGCCTTGAGCAGCCTGGGCAGCACTTCTCCGAGTCCGTCCGACCCGAGGCCGGCGTCGAGCTGGGAGAAGAGCGCTGAAAGTTCCTGGGCCCGCGACGCGCGGCCATGCTCGCGCTCCAGCCGGACCACGGCCTCGTCCGAAAGGTCGAGCGAATCCATGCGGTCGAGCTGGGAACGGAGGAACGCCTCCTCGTCTTCCGACAGGCGCTCCGCGCCCGCCGCCTCATCGGCCTCGCGCAGCAGCGCCTGTCGGCGCCGCCAGCCTGCGCGGTATTCGTCCAACCGGGCGCCGAGACCGGCGTGCAGATCGAGCATCTCCATCTGCGTGGCGGGCCGCATGAGCTTCTGGGGCTCACCGGGTCCGTGGAAATCGATCCAGATTTCGCCGAGCTTCTCCAGCTGGGCGAGGGTCGCCGAACCGCCGTTGACGGAGATGCGGCCCGCCTTGGTGGCGTGCACGGAGCGCTTGAGGATGAGAAGCCCGTCGTCGCAGGCGGGCAGGTCCAGCTCGTTGAGCAGCGCGGCGAAGCGCGGGTCCTCCCCGCATTCCAGCTCCGCCTCGACCGCGCACTCCTCCGCCCCCTTGCGGACGATCGTCCTGGGGGCGCGATTGCCGGCCAGCAGTGAGAGCGCGCCCAGCAGCACCGACTTGCCCGCGCCGGTCTCGCCCGTGACGACGGTGAAGCCGGGGCCGAGCGTGAGCTCGGCCCGGTCCATGAGGGCGAGGTCGCGGATGAGAAGGCGGCGGATCATGCGGAAGGACGGGCTCCGAAAAGGGCGGAGCCCACGCGCAGACAAGTCGAACCCGCCGCGACCGCGGATTCAAGGTCTCCGCTCATGCCCATGGAAAGTTCGGGCAGCGAAACCCCGAACCCTTGCGCGAGACGGTCCCGGCAGAGACGCAGTTCGGAGAAGGCGCGGTCGGCCACGGCCATGTCATCGGAAAGGGGCGCCACCGCCATGAGCCCCCGGACCTTGAGGACGGGCCAGGCGAGCGCGGCCTCAAGCACCGCAGGCGCCTCCTCCAGTTCGCATCCGAACTTCGCGGGATCGCGCCCCGAATTGACCTGGATGAGGACCTCCCGGGTCAGACCGGCCTCGGCGGCGAGTCGGCCCAGCCGGGCGGCCAGTTCGGCGGAATCAACGGACTGGATGACGTCGAAAGTGTGTAGAGCCGCCTTGGCCTTGTTGGACTGAAGGTGCCCGATGAGCTCCCAACGCAGCCCCGGGGGGCAAAGCGGACGTTTCTGGGCGGCCTCCTGGACGCGATTCTCGGCCACGGCGGGGAACCCGAGCGCGTGGGCGAGCGCCGCGAACTCCGCGGGGTGCGTCTTGGTGACCGGAAGCACCCTGACCGAGGCCGGATTCCGGCCCGAACGTGCGCAGGCCTCACGGACCCTGCCCATCAGCACGTCCAGACGGCTTTTGAGCTCTTCAGGGGTCGGCATCCTGTCGAAACAGGGGAGCAGAACCGCGAGGGAGTCAACGCGGCGGGAAGCCCAGCCGAGCGTTTGATTAGGAAAACTACACTTGAACCCATTTCCCATTAGTTTAATTAATCTGACCGCCCTTTCTCCGTCATGCACATCGAGAATCTCAAGATCTTCCGCGACCTGGTGGACAACGAAAGCTTCTCCAAGGCCGCCAAGCTGAACGACATCACGCAGTCCGCGGTCAGCCAGCAGCTCCGCTCGATGGAGAAGCATTTCAACGTGCTGATCGTGGACCGCAGCCAGAAGCAGTTCAGGCTGACGCGGGAGGGCCGGAGCCTCTATGAGGCGGCGAAGGACATCCTCAACCGCTACGAGCAGGTCCTCAGCGAGATGCAGGAGATGCGCAAGGTGGTGAGCGGCACGGTGCACGTCTCCACGATCGTCTCCATCGGCCTGCATGAGCTTCCTCCGCACGTGAAGAGCTTCATGCAGGAGTTCCCGCACGTGAACGTCCGGGTCGAGTACCGCCGCTCCAACCTCGTCTACGAGGACGTCGTCTCGAACGCGGTCGACTTCGGCCTCGTGGCCTTCCCGCAGAAGACTCGTCAGATCGAGATCATCCCGCTCATGGAGGACCAGCTGGTGGCGATCTGCTCACCGCGGCACAAGCTCGCCGGCAAGCGCGAGATCGAGCTCGCCGACCTCCAGGGCTGCAAGTTCATCGGCTTCGACCAGGACATCCCCACCCGCAAGGCGCTCGACCAGTTCTTCCGCGAGCAGCGCATCGAGCTGGAGCCCTCGATGGAGTTCGACAACATCGAGACGCTCAAGCGCGCCGTCGAGGTGGACGCGGGCGTGGCGCTCGTGCCCGAAGGCACGATCCGTCAGGAAGTCGAGCAGGGCACGCTGGTGATGCTGCGCCTGCGCGACCGGCGCGTGGCCCGGCCGCTGGCCATCCTTCACCGCAAGGGACGCGTGCTGACGCCCGCCATGAAGCGCTTCATGGCGCACCTGCTCAACAGCGCCGGCGGCAAGAGTCAGGCCTGAGCCGCGGGCCGCCGGACGGCGCGCAGCGAGAGGGCGAAGGAGGGCAGCGCCGAGGCGAGCAGCCACCCGAGGCCGCTCCACAGCAGGGCTTCCGAGTCAGGGCTCCGCAGGGCCGTTCCGGCAAGGCCCCACCACAGCAGCGCGCCCGCGAACGGCTCCCAGGCACGGCGGATCGAGGCGCGGGCCAGCGACCAGGCGCCGGCGAGCGCGGCGCAGATGCCGGCGGCCACGGCCGAGCTGAAGGCGCCGAGCGCGAACCGGGCATAAAGCACGAAGCCGCAGGCGACCAGCAGGGCGAGCAGCACGGCGCCCCCCACCCTGCGGGTCTCAGGGATGACGGACAGGGGCAGCCGGTTGGCCCGGAGATAGAGCGCCGAAGCCATCGCCGCCATGAGGATCGAGAGCGACCAGACGTAGGCGAGGCCTGAGACGGGGATGGAGTAGGTCGCGATGGCCCACTGGGCGAGAAGGCATTTGGCGAGGATGAGCGACCAGAGCGCGCCGAGACGGTCGAGCACGACGGCCTCCCGGTAGGCGCGCTCGACCGAGAGCGTGAGCTCGGCGCCTCCGCCCGGGGGCAGCGATGTCAGCGGCGAGTTCAAGGCGTTCAGGAGACCCAGAGCCGGAGGCTGCGGATGGCGTCAGCCACCTTGGCCGGGACCTCCCGCTCCCAGCCCTTCTCATCCCGGCTGATGCGGTCCGCGAGCGTGCGCGGCTGGCAGGACATCGCGGCCATGTCCGCCCCGTCCAGCGGCACGAGGAACCCGTTGTTGAGCAGATGCTGGTAGAGTCCGCCGACGGTGGGCCGCATCTGCAGGTCGCCCGCCGTGACCACGGAGTCCTCCGCCACGCTGTAGCTCTCGGCGAAACAGACCCGGCAGGCGACCGGATCGCTGATGAGCCGGCGCAGCTGGTCTCCGCGCATCGGGTAGACGAGGACGCGCACTCCGTCCTTGAAGAGACGCCCGCAGGCCTCGAGGACCCCGCCCTGGAGATGCTGATAATGCTCGGGGTCGAAGAGGTCCACGAGGTTGTTCATTCCGGCCACGAGCGTGATGGCGCCCGTCGTATGGAGACGGAAGTAGGCGGGGAGCCGGTACCATCCGCGGTGACGCGTGACCAGCAGGTGACGTCCCGTGAGTCCGACGAGGCGGATGCGGTCGATGACTTCGGACTCAGGATTGGGGTCCGCGCCGATGCACATCTCAAAGAGCGGCAGCACGGAATCCCCGCCTTCGGGCACGCGGCGGCTGGCGCATTCGAGCATGTCCACGTTGACCAACGAGACCGGACGGAACGTGCCGCGGGCGACGACGACCGAGCGCTTGTAGAAGACTTCACTGGGGACCTGGGGCTGCCCCTCGGGCCCGAAAAGCACGGCGTCGGTGAGGCCCAGGCGCACCAGGCGGAGCGCGGCGACGCGGTTGTCGAACTGCGCGAAGGCGGGGCCGGCGAAGCGCACGTACTCGACCTCCACCCGGCCCGAGCCGACCGCCTCGATGAGGGAGAGGAGGAAGCCGTCGACGTCGGCGCGTGCGTGGAGGGCGGAATGCAGGAGGTTGACCCCGACCGCGCCGAGGGCGTCCTGCTGCCTGCCGGCGTCCTTGTCCCAGAGCCGGAGGTGCAGGATCACTTCGCTCGGTTCGGCTCCCGGGCGGTCCTGGAAGCGGACGCCCATCCAGGAATGACCCTGCCCTTTGCCGTCATGGGGCGTGGTCGCCACGGTGTCGGCGAAGGCGAAGAAACGGGTGGTCGCGCCACGGTCGGAGGCCAGACGGTCGACCAGCAGCTGGTACTCATGGCCGAGCATCTGCTCCAGACGTTCGCGGGAGACGTAACGCCTCGGGTGCCCGTAGATGGCGTCGCTGATCCGCATGTCGTAGGCCGACATGCTTTTCGCGACGGTGCCGGAGGCGCCGCCGGCCTTGAAGAAGTGCCGGACCACCTCCTGACCGGCCCCGATTTCCGCGAACGCGCCGTAAGCGGTCCGGTCCAGATTGATCGCCAGGGCCTTGCGGGCCACTGCCGACGCCAGGTCTTCGGATGGCTGGTCCATGCCGTAAAGTTAGAACGGAAGTCGACGGAAACAAGCGGAAGCGGGAGAGAAAAAGACGCTTCGGGCTGGCGAAAACGGGGCAGCGAGGCACCCTTTTGAACAACTCCGAAAACATGAAGGAATTCCTGCGCAGCCTGCTGGCGTCCACTCTCGGAACCCTGATCGCGGGAGCCGTCCTAGCCTTTGCCGGCACCGTCCTCCTGGTGGCCATGGCCGGCTCAGCCGGCTCTCCGGCCGACCTGCCCGTGCATGTGCGGCCGAAGTCGATGCTCGTCATCGGCGGCGGCCTGCGCGTCACCGACACGCCGGAGTTCGGCGAGCCCTCCTTGGGCGACCTGCTGGGCGGCGGCGAGGGTCCGCGCGTGGACCTGCTGCGCGCGGTCGAGGCCGTCGACATGGCGGCCAAGGATCCCGCCATCGCCGGCATCCTGCTGGCGGGCGAACTCGACGCGGGGATGGCCCAGTCGGCCGAAATCCGGTCGGCGGTGGCGGAGTTCGCCAAGTCGGGCAAGCCGGTGATCGGTTGGATCGAGAACGGTTCGCAGGGACAGTACTACCTGGCGAGCGTCGCCAAGCCCCTCTTCGTGCACCGGTCGGGTGAAATCGAGCTCAAGGGGCTCGCCTCCTACGGTCCCTACTTCGGGGAGACTCTGTCCAAGGTCGGGATCGGGGTGCAGGTGACCCGCGTCGGCAAATACAAGTCTGCCGTGGAGCCGTTCATCTCCTCCTCCATGAGCGAGGCCTCGCGTGAGCAGGAGACCGCCCTGCTGCGCAACGCCTGGGCGCGGGTGCTGGCGGAAATCGCCGGTTCGCGGGGCATCGCCGCGGCGGAGATGGTGCGGACCGTCGACGCCGGCGGCGTCTTCGGCGCCGAACGGGCCGTGAAGCTCAAGCTGGCCGACGCCGCCCTTCACCGTGACGAGCTCGTCGCCAAGGTCATCGCCGCGGGCGCGGCCTCCGCGGAGGACGGCACGTCATTCCGGCAGATTTCACTGGGGCGCTACGCCCGCAAAGTCCGGCTGCCCTCCCAGGGCGGACGCATCGCCGTGGTCTACGCCGAAGGCGAAATCGTCGACGGATGGGGCGATCCGACCAACGCGGGCGGCGACCGTATCGCCCACAGCCTCCGCCAGCTCAGGGGCGACGCGGAGGTCAAGGCCGTCGTCCTGCGGGTCAACAGCCCGGGCGGCTCGGCCTTCGCCAGCGACGTCGTGGCGAGGGAGGTCGCCATGCTGCGCGCCAAGGGCGTGCCGGTGGTCGCGTCGTTCGGAGACGTCGCCGCCAGCGGCGGCTATTACATCGCCGCCCGGGCGGACTCGATCGTGGCGGACAGGCTGACGATCACGGGATCCATCGGGGTGTTCGGACTGCATTTCAACTACGGCGAGCTCGCCCAGAAAGTCGGGCTCGGCACGGACGGGGTGAAAGTGGGCGCCTACGCCGACCTTCTCTCCTCCCACCGGGCCGCCACGCCCCAGGAGATGGCGGTCGTGCAGACGCTGGTCGATGAAGTCTACGAGGACTTCCTCGGAGTGGTGGCCGAAGGACGCAAGATGCAGCGCGACGGCGTGCATGCCGTCGCCCAGGGCAGGGTCTGGCTCGCGCCGGACGCGAAGCAGGCCGGCCTGTTGGACTCCTTCGGGGGCCTCCGGGCCTCGATCGAAGCCGCACGCAGGCTGGCGAAGCTGGAACGCGTCGAGATCCTCCAGGTGCCCCGGCTTCATGAAGGGAGGGAGAACCTGCTGGAGCAGCTGCTCTCGCCCGAAGACGAGGAGGATCCCGTCTTCACGCGGGGCGCGGACGCCGATCCGCTTCGCGGCCTGATCCGGGCCAACGCCTCCCTGCTCCGCTCCTTCAGGAGCCTGAACGACCCCAAGGGCGTCTACCTTCGCGGACCGGACAGGATCGAGTCCCGCTGAGGCACTCGCTCAGGGACGGCGCGGCATCTGGGCCTTGGCCTGGGGCATCCAGGACTTGAGGTTGGCGATGCGCGTCGAATCAGAAGGGTGCGTGGAGAGGAACTCGGGCGTCTTGCTGCCGCCCTTGGCGGCGAAGCGGGACCAGAAGCCGGGGGCGGCCTCGGGGTTGTAGCCGGCGCGCGCCATGAAGAAGAGGCCGAGCTTGTCCGATTCGGACTCATGGGCGCGGCTGTAAGGAAGCATCACGCCGACCTGCGCGACGGCGGGCAGCGCGACCATCCAGGCGTTGCGCGTGCTCTGCGACTTGTTGCGCGTGGCCTGGTCGGCGACCGCGACGGAGGCGGCCATCACGAGGCCCTGGGAGACGCGTTCCGCGCCATGTCGGCAGAGCACGTGCGCGACCTCGTGCCCGAGGATCACGGCGATGTCGTCGTCGGTCGGCGTGAAGGCGAACATGCCGGTGTTGAAGCCGATCTTCCCTCCCGGCATCGCGAAGGCGTTGGGCGTCTTGTCGTCGATGACGGCGAACTCCCAGCGGGAGGAAGGAGGCAGGACTCCGGCGCGGTCGTCGGGGCGGGCCGCGGCCACGACCTTGAGGCCGATTTCGCGGATCTTGGCCAGGCGCGGATCGTTGGGCAGCTTCTTCATCTTGGCGAACTCGCCCGCGGCGAGGGCCGAGACCTCCTTGTCATCGATGAGGATGAGCTGTGAGCGCCCGGAGATCGGGACGGTTTCGCAGCCCGCGAGGAACGCGGCCGCGGCGGCGAACAGGAGTGCGATCAGACGGTTCATGACGGGAGAGTCAGCGGGGCGGCGCGTTGTCGGGTCCGGCGGCGTCCACGTAGTACTTGCGGTAGGAGGAGTCATAGGAGTCCGTGTAGACCGAGGCCATCCGGACGGACATGCGGTTCAGGACGACGCCGAGGAGCGGGGCTCCGGCCTCCCGGAGACGGGCGAGGCAGGAGACGGCGTTGCGCAGGCTGACGAGATTGAACCGGACGACGTAGATCACCCCGTCGACCTTGGGAATGAGGTGCAGGGCGTCGGAGACGGCGCCCACGGGGGGCGAGTCGATGAAGACCCGGTCGTACTTCGAACGCAGCTCGTCGAGCAGTTCGGAGAAACGGGGGTGGTTGATGACCTGGGTGGGATTGCGGCAGCTGACTCCGACCGGCAGGACGTCGAGTCCCGGCGCGACGTCCCGGACGACGGCCTCCTCCAGCTTCATCTCGCCGTTGAACCAGCGGCTGAGGCCCCCGTCGCCGGCGAATCCGAGGGAAGGCCCGACGTTGGGCAGCCGGAGGTCGGCGTCGATCACCAGCACGCGCTCGGCGTGCTGGGAGAAGAGCAGCGCCAGGTTGGTCGCGACGAACGTCTTGCCCTCGCTCGGCCGCGTCGAGGTGATGAGGAAGACCTTTCCGCCTGAACTGGCGGGGCCGATCTTCATGGAGGAATAAAGGGCTCGGACGGCCTCGGTGGCCATGCGGTCCTTGTCCTGCCTCGCCAGTAGCGCGCGGTCGGGCCCGACGGCCTGCGAGAGCTTGGGGATGGTGCCGAGGAGCGGCAGGCCGAGCCCTGCTTCGACGTCGCGCGCGGACTTGATGCGGTCGTCGAAGGTCCCGAGCACGACGGCGAGGCCGAGGCCGAGCGCAAGGCCGACGGCGAGGCCGATGAGCCCGCTCATGTAGTAGTTCTTGTTGATCGGCTTGTCCGCGACGGAAGGCAGGTCGAGGATGCGGATGGAGGTGCTGGCGCCGCTCGAGCTGGAGCGCAGCTTGGCCTCCTCGTAGCTGAGCTTGAGCTTGGAGAGGAACTCCTCGGAGCCCCGGATGTCCTTGTCGACCCGCTCAAGGTCTACGTTGGCCGCCTGCAGGCGCGATATCTCGTCCTCCTTGGCGACGAGGTTCTTCAGGATCGCCTCGTAACGGGCGCGGGCGTTCTGCAGCGAGGCGTCGAGACGGGCGACGGAGAGGCTGACGGCCTCGTCAAGCTGCCGGCGGGTCTGCTCCATCTGGGTGCGGCTCAGGACCAGCGCAGGATGCTGGTCCGTGTACTTCTTCTCCATCGCCGCGACGGTGACCTTGAGGTCGGTGAGCTTGGTCCAGAGGGCGCTGACGCGCTCATCGGTCCGCACCTGGGGAACCTCGGCGACGTCCTTGCCCGCGGCGCGCTGGGCGGCGACGTTGCGCACGACGATCTCGCTCTCATCGATCTGCTTGCGAACTTCCTCGCGGTCCTTGACCAGGACGGACCTTTCCGCGGTGAGCGTGCCGGTGTCCTTGGCGATCGCCAGGAGCTTCTGGCTGCGGATGAGCTCGTTCTTCTGCTCGTAGAGACGGCGGACCTTGTCCTCCAGCGACTCGATCTCGATGCGGGCGCGCTCCACCAGCGGGTTGGCGATGTTGAGGCGCTCATCCTCGCTGTTCTTCTGGATGGCCTCGCAGAAGAGCCGGGCGACGTGGCGGGAGAGGTCGCGGTCACGGTGGGTGAACTCGACGTTGACGACGAGGGTCTGGCGCTGGGGTGTGATCCCGCGCTGACGCGCGAAGACCTCCTGGTCCGTGAGGGGACCGGTGAAGATGTTGCCCGCCTGGTAGGGCTCGAGGACCTGCTTCTTCTCCGCGGCGGTGAGACGCTTGGAGACTCCCTCGATGATGGCGGAGCTGCGCATCGACTCGACCGCGGTGAAGAAGTCGTCGTTGGAAAGGATCTTGAGGCTGTCCTCCACCGTGGAGTTCTGTCCGGCGATCGTGGGGGCGAGGCGGAAGACGCGCAGACGGCCGGTGGCCCGGTATTCGGGCATGGTGCCGTAGGTGTTGAGCAGCGAGGCGGTCATGCCGACCAGGGCGACCAGCAGGATCCACCAGAACCGCTCACGCAGCATGATGAAGTAGGCGCCAAGGGGGCTGCCGCCCTTGTTCTGCGGCCCGTAGGAACCGTATCCTTGGCCATAGCCCTGTCCATAACCCTGACCGTAGCCTTGGCCGTACCCGCCACCGTAACCTCCGTAGCCACGGTAACCTCGGGCGCCCCGGGGATCAGGCTCAAACCTCTGCTCACCGGACTGCTGTTCAGGCTTCTCCATGGGTCAGATGCGGCTGTCGTCGACGTAGATCTGGTCCTCGTCCTCGAGCACGAAGTCGGGCTCGTCGCCGGAGTCGATCTTGCGCATGTCCTTGCTGATGACCTGCACGACTCCGTCACGGATGCGCTTCACGGCGACGTCGGAACGGCGGCCTCGGGGAAGGATGCCTCCGGCCATCGAGAGGGCCCGGCCGAGGGTGAGGCTCTCCTCGGGGGGGATGGAGATCGGGCCGGGCTTGCCGACATAGCCTGACACGTAGACGCGCCGCTCCGCATACGTGACGATGGACAGGATCACCTGGGGCTCCTTGAAGTAGCGTCGGAAAAGCCGGGCCAGCTCCTCCTGGGACTCGGTGACGGTGCGACCGGCGAGGGGCACCAGCTGCTTCAGGAAGGGGACATCCACGGTGCCGTCGGGATTGATCCTCCGCTCGATCAGCGTATCGGCCTCATTGATGACCTGGATCCGCACGGAATCCCGGGCGCGCAGCCGGTAGGTGTCCTTGCCTTCCGCACGACGAGGGGTGGGCGCGGGGTCGGCGAGGGCGGACGGAGAGACCTCTCCGGCCGGGGCTGATGCGACAGGCCGGGAAGGCTCGGCCGGGGCGCCGCCGCCGACACGGAGCACGTCCTCCGAATCCGGATCAGGGAAGTCGAATTCGCTGGCACGCCGGGGTGTGCAGGCCGTGGAGGCGACGGCCGCGAGCAGAAGTACCAGTATTTCCCTTTTGGTGAACCGCATGATGGATCGGTGGGCGGCGCGGAGCCCGCACCTCATGCTCAGTAGCGGAAGGCCGCGGAGAGCGTGAAGGTGTTGGAGTTGAAATTGCCGTCGGGGTTGGAGGCGATCCGCGAATCGGTGAAGTTGTAGCCGGCGTTGAAGGTCAGGTGCTCGTTGTATTTGAAGTCGGCCCCGAGCGTGTAGACCATCGTGTCGACGGGCGTGAGCACCCCGGCGTTGAGGGCCTCGGTCTCATTGCGGGTGACCGACAGGTTGAGGGAGAGCCCCTCGATGGCGTTGGCCATCGTGAGCCCGTAGGTGTAGGCGGTGGAATCGTTCTGGCCGCCGGTCGAGGACGCCGTGACGTCGCGGGAGAGCGTGAGGTTATGGGAGAGACGCTCGGTGAGGACGTGGCTGAGCGAGACGGACCAGGA
>JACCDT010746891.1_pt1 | contig 12774 bp, 17 predicted proteins | sample 7446291 | NCBI WGS metagenome assembly JACCDT01 (sample SAMN15323446, study PRJNA562643) | freshwater metagenome | isolation source: river surface water | place: USA:Blue River Watershed | collected 2017-08-17
CACGCGCATGGAGACGGACGAGGAAGAAGCTGAGCGCGAACAGCGAGCCGCCAACGAGGCGGACCGCCGCCGGACGCAGGAGCTGCGCACGCTGGCCGAGCTGCAGGCGAAGTACGGCAAGAGCGCCGAAAAGTGTTCAAAACTCTAATAGCCTGTTCAAAAGATTAAAAAATGACTGACTCAAACATACCGGCAGCTCAGCATCTTCAAATCCTCCTCCTTCGCCTTCTGGAAACACAAACATGCTTGGCCACACACCTACCCCAACTCCCGCGCCAGGTCCGGGAGCAGTTCCAGACCAACTCGTATACATTATCCGACATACAGAGCTCGCTCGAGGCACAAGCAGCGATGCCGGCCAGTACTCCCGCGCCCTGGTCTGCCCACAGTGCGGAGAACTCTGGGGTCGTCTCTTTCAGCCCCTCCATCCCGACTGGCGTGCGACTGACGCCGGCTGTCCAGACTGCGAACCCGTGGAAAATTCCCCCTGGTATGTTGCCGGCTCCTTCATTGGAGCCCTCCGAATCCGCGCCGCCGCCCTCGGCCAAGACTACGACTGGGAGACACACCTTCCTCCCGCAGTCCTCCGCCGGGAAGCCCGCCTCCACCTCCTCTGGTGGCAATCCGAGTACGGGTTGACTTGGCGGGCAAGGGGATGATACAATTGGGGTATTAATGCTGTCGTAAATCCCCCTAACTATTCGGCCTTTTTTGTGGCTGGCCGCACCAAAAGCCACGCACCTTAGGAGTATTCATGAACACACCAGTTTCGCCGCCCGCTGCGGCTTCGCCACTTCCGGGCATTAAAGTCCTTCTCATGGGTGGGACCGGGAGCGGGAAAACTTTCTCCATCCGCACACTGATTGCCGCGGGCATCAAGCCTCTGTGCATCTTCACCGAGAACTCTTTCGACGTTCTGGGCGACGTTCCGAAAGAACAGCTCCACTGGATGTATATCCCGCCGCAAGCCGCTGGGCTCCAGGTCCTCAAAACCGCGGCCTCCCAGATCTCCATGCTCAACGCAGACCAGCTGCAAAAACAGCATGACATGACGCGGGCTCAGACCAACCAGTACATGCCACTGCTCAACGCACTGATGGATTTCAAGTGCCAGCGCACCGGCGAGTCTTTCGGGAATGTCTCAACCTGGGGGACAGACAAAGCCCTCGTGATTGATTCCCTGTCCGGCCTGACGATCGCGGCAACCAAGCTCGCCGTCGGCGAAAAGTACGCCATGACGCAGCCGGAGTTCCAGGTCGCCATGAAGACCATCGAGAACCTCATCAACCAGATCTGCAACGGGTTCCACTGTCATGCAGTCGTGACGGCCCACACCGAGCGCGAAGTGGACGAAGTGAACGGCGGGGCCAAGATCTACCCTTCCACCCTCGGGCGCAAGCTCGCCCCGGTCCTGGGCCGGTACTTCACCGACGTCATCCTGGCCAAGCGGATGGGTACCAAATTCATCTGGGACTCCGCGGACCCGCAGGCCGACCTCAAATCCCGCAACGCGCCCATCGCAAGCGAGCTCCCGCCCTCTTTCGAGCCGCTTGTCAAAAACTGGCGCCAGCGCGGCGGCATCATCTCCCCACTTCCCCGAGCATAGAGGCCCGACTCTCCTCTGTGTATTTTCAACTGAGTCAAACCAACTTGTAACCAAGGAATCAAAATGAGCAATTTCAACGCAGAAGCCTTCATGAATGCCACTTTCGGCGAAGCCCACGACACCATCTTGGCTCCGTGCCCGGCTGGTGAGTTTGTGGCCCAGGTGGCTTCCATCACCCCGGCAGACGGCATCATCGGCAAGGGCGACAACATCGGCAAACCCTGGGCACGCCTGGATGTGGCGTACGAGATTCAGGACGAATCCGTGCGCCAGCAGCTGGGCCGCTCCAAGGTCACGGTCCGGCAGGGCATCATGCTCGACCTGACCGACGCTGGTGGTATCAACATGGCGAAGGGTTCCAACATCGGCCTGGGCCGGTTCCGCGAAGCGTGCGGCATCAACCAGGCCGGCTTCTCCCTGGCGCAGGCCGTGGGCCGGACGGTGAAGGTCTCCGTCAAGCACGTTCCCGGCTTCCGCGACCCCTCGATCATCGTGGCCGAAGTGACGGGGGTGGCGGCACTGGCGTAATGATTCGGGGGATTAACGGCCTATTTGCCCGCAAAATGATTCCGGCACCATAGGTAGCCTAAATCGTCCGCGACGCGATATAGCCCGTTTTCCCCCCATTCACCCCACATTCACTATCATGCAGACCATACCAATCTCCACCGTCACCATCCCCGAGGGTCGTCAGCGTACCGCCATCCCGGAGGACCACATCGCCTCGCTGCTGAGTAGTATCAGCGCAAGCGGCTTAATCGTTCCGATTGTCCTGCGGGATGGTTCTACCCTGGTTGCCGGGGAATGCCGGCTTTCCGCGGTCAAGATGCTCTACACCCTGGGCGGAACCCTGCGGCACGCGGGTCAAGCTGTCCCGCCGGGCGAAATCCCTTACATCGACTTCGGGGCGCTGACGAAGCTTCAGCAAATGGAAGTCGAGTATGCGGAGAATGCTCATCGCCGCGACCTGCCCTGGCAAGATAACGCGAAGGCTATTGCCCTCCTCCATGAGCTTCGCACGGCCCAAGCTGTCGAGCGTGGCGAGCGGCAAACCTTTTCCGACACCGCCCAGGAAGTTTTCAAAGCCGCGGGCGGCCACTATACTGAGACCGTGTCTTCCAGTGTGATCGCGGCCAAGCATCTTGCCGACCCTGATGTGGCCAAGGCTAAGAATGCCAAGGAAGCGGCCAAGATCATCACCCGCAAGGCCGACACGGCTCGTCGCGAGATGCTCGCCGCCGCTGTAGGCCGCGTGTCCATCTCTGACCGGATGAAAGTCTACAACGCCGAGGCTGTGTCCTGGCTCAAGGAGTGCCCGAATGAGCAATTTGACGTTATCCTCACCGACCCGCCTTACGGCATAAACGCAGACTCATTTGGTAGCGCAACAGGCCGCATGGCTGGCATCAAGCACGAGTACGAAGATTCTCGGGAATCCGCAATGGGGCTCATGTTGGCCTGCATCCCCGAATGGTACCGTGTCGCTAAGGCGGAGGCGCATCTCTACCTTTGGTGTGATGTTGAGACCTTCATTGAACTTCGAGAGGCTTGTCGTGCAGCCGGCTGGTGGACATTCCGTACTCCGCTGGTCAACGTCAAGCCCGAGGGGGGTCGTGTCCCCTGGCCGGAGCACGGCCCTCGTCGAAGCTATGAGCTATGTCTCTTTGCTGTCAAAGGCAAAAAGCCAGTCGTATCAATTCGACCGGATGTTTTTGAGAGTCGCCTGGAGGAAGGCAACCTTGGGCACGGCGCCCAAAAACCTGTGGAGGCCTACGTCGAGCTCCTTAAGCGATCAGTTCGCCCTGGCGACACCGTGCTCGATTCATTCGCGGGAACTGGAACCATTTTTGCAGCAGCACAGCAGCTTGGACTTTCCGCCACCGGGACAGAGTTCGCTGCCGCCGCCTACGGCATCTGTCTGGAACGAATCGCGGGGCTGAAATGAGCCAGATCGCTTTTGTCCCTTTTGGGCGGATTAACCTCCACATCGTGCAGGTCGAGGGGGTGGAGTATCTCGCTTCCTCGACCGAAAGTGTCGGGGGCGCTGTCGCCATCCCGTACTATCAAGTCGTCTCCCGCCTGCCCCCAACCTGGCGCACAGACGGCCTCTTCCAAATCCTCGAAAACGTCATCACCCTTCTCGGAGCTCCTCATGCGACCAACAGGCCCGTGCCCAGCGACAATCATGATAGTGGGGGAAGCGCCGACGCACGACGACCTGTGGAAGGGTGAGCCTTTCACCGGCTCCGCCGGGGACGAGCTGAGCCGGATGCTGCACGAGGCCGGGCTCTCCCGCTCAGCCTGCTTTGTCACCCTGGCTGCCCGAAAGGTGCCCCCGAAGGGGGACCCGGGAGAGTGGGTCTCGAAGAACAAAAATTCCCCCGGAATTGGCTGGGTGAAAGTTGGGAAGCTGTGGTTTTCCCCGGAAGTTGCGGAATCGCTCGATCTCCTGCAACGCGAGATTGAGCTCTGCCGTCCGAACGTTATCGTGGCCTGTGGGAACCTGGCCCTGGCCCTGCTCGGCGGAGAGTTCGGTGTGAAGGCTTGGCGGGGCTCAACCCTCCCATTGCTGCTCGGCACCCACAAAGCAAAGGTCGTCCCCATCTACTCCCCGCGGGCTGTCCTGCAAGATTGGTCTGTCCGCGCAATGACGGTTCACGACTTACGAGCGCGGGTGGCTGCGGGTCAATGGAGCCCGGATGTAGTTACCCCGAAGTATGACTTCGTAATTCGCCCGAAGTTCGACCAGGCAGTAAACTACCTCACAGCCCTTCTCGGAAAGCTCGAGCAACGCGAAGTGAAGCTTTCTGTCGATATCGAGACCCGCGCCGGGCACATCGCTTGCGTTGGCTTCTCCGAATCTAAGACACAGGCTTTCTGCATTCCGCTGATGTGCATCGAGCGCTGGGACGGCTATTGGGCCGAGGGAGAAGAAGTCATCTTGTGGCGCCTCATGCGGAAAGTGCTTTGTCATCGAAATGCTCGCTGCATTGGGCAGAATTTCGTTTATGACATGCAGTATTTCTGGCGCTGGCTTCTGGTCAAGCCGACTTTCTGGTTCGACACGATGATCGGGCATCATCTGCTCTTCCCCGGCACACCGAAGGGGCTCAGCGTCCTGGCCAGCCTCCACTGCGAGCACTATGTCTACTGGAAAGACGACGGCAAAGAGTGGGAGCAAAAGAAGGGCGAAGACACCTGGTGGTGGTATAACTGCCAAGACTGCGCGTATACCTACGAGATCGCGGAAAGCCTTTTCCCGGCCGCGCAGGCCGCACTTCCGACACAGTGGGACTTTCAGCAGAACGTCTTGCAAGATCTGCTTTTCCGCGCAATGATTCGCGGGATACGAGTGGACGTATCGAAGAAGTCTCTATTCGCTTTCGAGCTCCGCGAAGAGATCACCAAGCGCGAAACCTGGATTCGCGAGGTTCTCGGCCACGAGCTCAACATCAAATCCCCGAAGCAGATGAAGGAGCTTTTCTACGACGATCTGAAGCTCCCAGTCATTAAGAGCAAAAAAACACACGCCCCGACACTGGATGACAAAGCTCTCGAGCGGCACGCGCGGAAGTTTCCTGAGCTCGGACTATTCATTCGGAAGATTCAGGAACTCCGCTCCCTCGGCGTGTTTCTCTCCACCTTCGTCGAAGCCCGGCTCGATCGGGACCAGCGTATCCGTAGTTCCTACAACGGAGCGGGCACCGAAACCTTCCGGTTATCCTCCAGCGAGAATGCGTTCGGTTCCGGGCTTAACTTGCAGAACATCCCCAAGGGGACCGAAGGTGACGATCACACCGCTCTGCAGCTCCCCAACGTGCGAAAGCTGTACATTCCAGACCCCGGCTACACCATCTTCGATATGGACCTGGACCGGGCGGATTTGCAGGTTGTCGTGTGGGAGGCCGATGACGACGAGCTGCGGCAAGCCTTGTCCGAAGGCGTAGACCTGCACACGCTCAACGCGAAGACGCTGTTCAATCTCTCTGGCTCGCTCGAAGAAATCAAGAAGCGCCACCCGGACAAGCGGCAGTTGGCAAAAAGCTGGGTCCACGGGACAAACTACGGAGGCGGCCCGCGCACGATGGCCATGACCTGCGGGATAACTGTCCGGGAAGCGGAACGCCTGCAAGAACGCTGGTTCGCCGCGCATCCAGGCATCAAGCGCTGGCATACACGGCAAGAAGCCCTCCTCCGCACCAAGCGCATCGCGGAAAACCGCTTCGGCTACCGACACGTCTTTTTCGACCGAATCGACAACGCGCTGCCACAAGCCTTGGCCTGGGTGCCGCAGTCCACAGTTGCGTGCGTCATCAACCGAGCCTGGGAGTCCATCGCTACGAAGTTGCCAGAGGTGGAGATCTTGGTTCAGGTACACGATTCACTGGTCGGTCAGTTCCCTACCTCTGCTGGCCCGGCGATCATTCCGCGGATTCTGGACGCCGCCAAGATTGTCGTCCCATACGAGCGCCCGCTGATCATCCCGGCGGGGATTAAGACTTCCACTGTATCCTGGGGAGATTGCGAATGAAGATTCAGTACGAGATTGTCTACAGCGACACAAGCAAGCGCACGGTGCGCCTTACCTATCAAGAATGGCGCACCGTTTTCCTTACTGGAAAATTCGAAGGCGCCGCCGTACTGTCTATCGAGCCACTTGGGCAGCCCACCCACCGAGTGACTTTCTCCGCCGGAGGCGCTGATGGCGGGAAGGCTGTTTCCTGATTGGATTAAAGCCTTCCAGCAGTACGCTTCGTTCGGAGAAGCGCCTCCGAGGATGTACTTCTGGACCGGGGTCTCGGCTATTGCTGGGGCTCTGCGCCGGCGCGTCTGGATTGATCAGCATTACTTCAAGTGGTTTCCGAACTTCTATATAATCTTCGTAGCTCCGCCAGGCGTGATTGCGAAGACGACAACAGCTGATGTAGGCATGGACCTGCTTCGCCGGGTTCCGGGAGTCGGGTTCGGCCCTTCTGTCGTGACCTGGCAGGCTCTCGTGCAGGGCTTTGCTCAATCCGCCGAGATGTTCGAGTACAATGGAGAATTTATCACGCAGAGTGCTATGACCATCGCCTCGGGGGAGTTCGGTAACTTACTCAACCCGCAGGACAAGGAGATGGTGGATATGCTGGTCAACCTGTGGGACGGGAAAGGCTTTAAAAAGCAAACCAAGCATTCCGGCAGTGATGACGTTGTAAACCCCTGGATTAATCTCATCGCCTGTACTACACCAGACTGGATTGCGGGGAACTTCCCAGAGTACATGATCGGCGGAGGCTTCACTTCTCGCTGCGTCTTTGTCTATGGAGATAAGAAAAACAAGTTTGTCGCTTACCCCGGAATCGAGGTCCCCCGCGATATCGGGAAGCTGTCTGATGAGCTTGTCCGGGACCTCGAACACATCGCAACCCGCTTGGTCGGGGAGTATAGACTCACACCCGAGGCGCTCGAATGGGGCCGTGTATGGTACAAGGAACACAACACCCATCGCCCGGCTCATCTGGATGACTCCCGCTTCGGGGGCTACATCGCCCGAAAGCAGACCCACACCCACAAACTCGCGATGATCTTGGCTGCGGCTCAACGGGATGAGCTCCTCATCACTGCGGAAGACCTCCAAGTAGCTACTGAGATGGTTACTGATCTCGAGCCCGAAATGAGCCAGGTATTTAAGAAGATTGGCCGGACGGATAGCAGCTTGGCAACAGATCGCTTTGTAGAGTACTTAGCCCGTCGCGGGGAGTGCCCTTATGCGGAAGCCTATCGCTACATCCACGCACAGTTTCCTCAGTTCAAAGAATTCGAGGATATGCTCAAGGGGCTTATCCAAGCCGGGTTTGTCGGTCTGACTCAGCTCCCCGACGGGAACTTCTTGTTGAAGTCCCTGCGATCAGCTTAGGTCTTGTTTCGGCTGACAAACCAGTAGCCCAGAACAGCGGACGCCTGACCTGTAATCCACATGAGAGCTTGCATACCGACCTCAAATTGCTGCTCGCGGGAGAGCCCAGACCAGCCATCACCCAGGCGGTTGATGAGAATCCAGTTGAGGTATGTCGCGGCGGCAACCAGAACAATCGTAATGACCGGGCGGATAAAAGCTCGCAGGGCACTTGCGAAGACCAGAAGAACTTTCCACTTCCCAGCTTGCTTGAGCTCCTCCGCCGTGATTTGATCGGCCTGATGCGCTTGCCCAATGGCAACGAACCGGGCAGACTCGATCGCGGATTCCCCCTCGATGATCGCCACATCCTTGCGGCCCGCAGCCTCAACTCGAGCATACTCCAGATCTTTATCCTTGACCGCAAGCTCATGCCCCCAGCGAGCTGTCTCATGCGCCAGCTCCACGCGCTTCGCTTCAATATCCGCTTTTCGGTTGAGCAGAGCAAACACGCCGCCGAGAAGTGAGCCAACAGTGCTTGAACCGAGAATTGCAAGAATGGCTGAAATCATGATATCTCCAGATAAAAAGGCTCTCCCGCCAAGGCGGTCGTGAGAGAATTAACCGCGGGCTTCGAAACTAAACCAGCGAACTGCATAACCCCGTGCTCGTTGCGGAGGAAGCCATGACGAAGGCAGGGCGCGATGCAGCCTTGCAAATGCGTGACCCATCCCAGCGCGGTATCCCCCGCAAAGTTAGCTGAGTGAATCAGCACATGACTGCGGCCCGGAACATCCTGCACGCCGTAGACTAGACCCTTACTCGGGGAGCGAACCATTTTCACCAGATAGCGCCCCGGTGGGATACACGAAACTCCCCGACGATTTTCGCGCCAGGGTAACTCGATTGTTTTCCACTTCTGGCCATCAAGAATCAGTTCCCCCGGCGTACCCTGATCTGTCGACGGCCCACGAAAAAGCTTAACGGTTTTCATGAGTTGGGAAAGGCCTCTGTTGGTACGGAATAATTCGAAGTTGTGTATCTCGCGACACCCATCGTCAACCGATAGTCATTGATCCACATCTCGCGACGCCAGCCGGTGCAGTTAATTTCTAGTGGCGTGCCTGCGCCTACGGTGTAAGTCACTGGCCATGCTATATTTGCTTGCAACGTCCCGTCAATGTGAATGAGTTGCGACGCGCCGTTACTGGTGAAAGAATAAAAATGCCAAGCATTGATGGAAGTGTATGTTCCCACCGGGCCGTAGGAATGAGCCCCGCCATTCGCATATGCTTGAAGCGGGAAACTTCCTGTGGCTGTTCCGAACCAAAGAGGTCGCTGCGCCAATCCTCCATCCCACCGGCCCGTGATGCCGTGTTGTCCTGTCGCGCTTCGCCGGAACCAAAAATCAAAAGTCCAGACCCGGCCGAAATTATTGAAGTCCAAATCCGCCACATAAGGCAGAGATAGCCCACCAGTAGTCGGCAGGTAGATGCTTGAGCCGCCCCACTTCGATTGGGCTGTCGAAGTGATGACGCCGGACCCGGAAACAGACCAACTGTTGCCCTTCACATCGGTGAATATCGTACCCCCATCTGCCCCATTGCCGGGAATCAAAGAAAACACATTGGCGAAATAAGGATCTGTAGGCCCGCTCGCACCTAGGCTTTTACCTGTACCGAATGAGGGTTTCCCCCGGAAGGCTGAACTCAGCATATCATGAACACCAGAAGTCACCAGCGGCGATATAATCGGAAGCCACTTTAGTCATGCGAATATACCTTGCTGTAACTGGCAAGCTGGTCGTATACTGCTTCGTGACTCCGTTAGCGTGGCCAGCGGTGGTGAAGAGGGTAGTCCACGAAGCCGGGGCGGCGGCGAGCGCATACTGAACCAGCCGTCCGTCTGTGTAAGACGGTCCCCAACCATCGAAACTCGCATTAATGGGAGCAATATTGATGGTCGAGATAAGTATGTCCGCTCCAAAATCGAGCATAATCCAACTACCGCTAAGAGAGTTGGTCGCAAGGACTGTGTCCGCCGCAGCCGAAAGCCCATCCGCCATCTTCGAAACAGGACTGTCCCCGGAATAACCCCCATACCGGCTGGAAACTGTGATGGCTGTCGGGACTAGGGGCACCGCGGCTCCGCCAGAAGGAGCAAGACTCCGAGCTCCCCCGAAAGCCGGTTTCCCTCGAACAGCCGATGACAGCATCACACGCCCTGACCCAGCTGTGCATCCACCGTCGCCGTGCCTGTGTCCAGGATGGTTGCGATGTAATCAGCATTCGGGGGGAAAGTGAAAATCCGCTCACTCGCGGGCAGCACCGGGCTGCCGGTAGAGGTTGTGACTGTCAGACCACTGGCGCCGAAGCGCACAAACAAAACCGAAGTCGTCGAGCGATTCACAACCCGGATGTTGCGCTGATCCCTGGTCGGCGAAGTCGTGAGCTGCGTCGCGGCAGATGCGGTCGTAGCCGAGATCGGAACGTTGTTCCCGATCGGGCTGAATGCTTGGATTTTCATGATAAGCCTTTCTTGTTAATGGGGGAATTTATCCCCGGATTATTACCCGAATTTAATCCACCCCTTCCCGGTCGCCCACCCGACAAAGGCGGCGCCGAGAAGAATTAGGGCCTTGTTGAAGACGGAGCGCCCGACCTGGGCATAGAACTGCTCCGTCACTTTCTTCACCGCGAGTTCCGTAGCCAGTTCTGCGATGCGAATTTCGCGATCAGTGAGTTCTTCATTTGACACTCAAGCCTCCGAAATAAACTGCGGCCCAGAGTCCCGCGGAAGCCGCGACTGGGGCGCAGAGTCCGGGCCAATCCCACACTCCGAGCTTTTCGCGATCTCGGACTTCTCGGCCAATGTAGAACATCGCACCAAGCAGTGTCCAAGAGTGCGGAACATAAATGCAGGCGAATGAGATAACGAGTGCGATAATTGCATGGCGAAACCAGTAGTAAGGGACCAGTCCGCCAGAGCCGATCTTGCAGTTCGTTGCCACCTGGGCCAGGTTGTCACCAAGCCTGCGCTTGTTGAATCTCGGCGCCATGCCGCGGAAGACGGTGGTGCGGATGCCGGTCATCAGCAATGTCTCCCGTCTGGGTCAAAGGTGTCCAGCAGGTTCTGGCACATCCAACGGGCGATGGCGCCTCTCCATGTGGGTTGTCCGCAGTGGCGCTTCAGCCGGGCCGTCACCAGCCATTCCCTGGGCCACTCCAGCAGCAGTGCGGTCATCAGCGTGGCGTTCACCAGGGCGTCCAGCACTACGCCGCACACAATCAGTGGCGAGCCCATCACAAGCGCCGTGGTTGACAGCACGCCGGCCCGCCTTGCCCGCTGCAGGGACATCACCACGATGTACAGCGCCCACAGCAGGTAAAAGGCGGCGAGCGGCAGCAAAAAAAACGTAGTCACCATGCTCGCTTCGCCTCAAAACGGTACTTCCAGCTAGATGCTGTGACGCCAGCCGAAGCCCCGGAGCTCTTGTTGTTCACTCTCCATCCGGTAGCTGTTACGCATACCGTCCCTGTTGATGTGGCCGTGGTCCACGCATATGTCGGCGAGTTTGCTCCGCCGGCCCCGTGCTGCGACGGCGTGATGCGGTCCCCAACGGCATATCCAGAGTCGGTCGTCGTGCACTCAGCCACGAACTTTGATTCGATGTCTGAGACGCCGATGTTGTGCGATGCACTCACCGCCGACCCTGCTGCCGGGAGCGTAGCCGTCCATGCGCCTATGTACCGCCCCATCAGGGCATACCAGGTGATGGCCGACACCACACCACCAGCAACAGTGACCTGGCCGACAAACACGCGGTAAGCCTGATCCGCGCTGGACCCGTTGCCTACCTTCATCGTCATATCCTGCACGTTGAAGGTGCTTTGCCCGCTGGTGGTGCTGTATGTGCCGCCCCACTGATAGTTAGGCGCCAGGGTTGTGCTGCCTGTCGTGCATGTGCCGTCGGTGTTTACCGTCAGGTACAGGTACATCGTGCCGTTTGTGCTTAAGCCCGTCCACGAGGCGTTGACAATGCTTCCCGCAAGGTCCACGGCGCCAGTTGAAGCCGCTCCGTTGGCCGCCGTGGCCACCAGCGTGCCGGTCATCGTCACCGTGGTGCTGCCGGTTGATCCGCCAAAGTTCGGCAGGCCATTGGAGTCCACGGGTCCACTCAGGACCGTCTGGCGCACCGGGGCCGCATAGGCAGCAATGGCCGGTTCGGCGGGCGGCATTTCCCGCACGATCAGGTCCGTGCCGTCATAGACGACCTTGCTGCGCCAGCCGCTTGGGATCAGCGCACCAACGGATACCAGCGCGCCAGTTGAGTCCCGGTACTTGAGGCTCTTTGCGGCAACGGCGCTGATGTTCAGCGTCGGCGTGCCTGAACTCGCCGTGTGGAACTCGACGTCAAATTCCTGATTTTCCGCATAGGCCGTGATAGCCGGTGTCGGCGTGAGCGTGAAGGCTGTAGCCGTTCCTGCCGTTGTGAACGCGGTGTATGTCTGGCCCTGCAACTGAGCTGGGGTTACGTAGGTCAACAGAGGCCCGCCAGTAGCCCGTTGATAAGCAGCCACCACCCAGCCGTCAGGGTTAGTGAAGGTCGCCTTGGGGATGGCGATACACGTGTCCCCAGCAGCGGCGATAATGTTCGCGCCTGTGGGAAGGATAAGGGTGCTTGCGTTATGCGTCAGGGTCGGCGTATCAATAAACCGCAGGAACCGAGGGCCGTTGTAGTTCGTGCCCAGGCTGGTGATTGGCCCCGTAGAACCGGTGACTCGCAGGAAGCTGGAGTTGACCGCCCCGATATCCAGCGTAGCTGCAGACGCAATCGCCGTCTCAGCACCTTGGGCGAAGAGCTGCTCCCATCGCAGGCTGTCACCGGCCGCAAGGCCAGCCGCGAGGCCTGTGAGCTTGAACCCGCCCATCGGCAGATTGGCTGTCGCCGCACTCTGCCCATTCCGGGTCACACAGAGCGTAAGGGCCGTCTGCAGGTCACTCAGAAGCGTATTGTACTTCGTCGAGTCAATGACCGTGCCGGGCACTCCCTGCGTCCCCGCAGGCACCACATAATTCCCACTTCCGTCAAAAGGCATGATCAGTTTCCTTGTTTCGGTGCGTTCTCAGCGGCACCGGGTACAGCCGCCAGCGGGGCTACCATGCCGGTCGCGAGCCGGAGCTTTGCCGCGATCTGCGGGTCATTTTCAGCAATCCGCCGCAACATTGCCAGGTTAGCGGGAGTCGGCTCTGTGAGCAACCGAGCGATGTTGGCAGTCTCTTCCGCGCG
>JACCDT010974961.1_pt1 | contig 12762 bp, 11 predicted proteins | sample 7446291 | NCBI WGS metagenome assembly JACCDT01 (sample SAMN15323446, study PRJNA562643) | freshwater metagenome | isolation source: river surface water | place: USA:Blue River Watershed | collected 2017-08-17
CAGGTCGTTTTGGTGCTTTGGATATCCAAGGGGGCCAAGTCCACAGCTTCAAAGAGAAGCCCCGCGGTGATGGCGCGCTGATCAATGGTGGTTTTTTTGTGCTGTCGCCCAAGGTGTTGTCTTTGCTCGACGGCGACGGCACCATTTGGGAGCAAGAGCCGCTCACGAAGTTGGCAGAGCAGGGCGAACTCATGGCATTCAAACACACCGGCTTTTGGCAACCCATGGACACCCTGCACGACAAAATGACGCTGGAAAAAATGTGGGTTACTGGTACTGCCCCTTGGAAAAAGTGGGACTGACATGACCCCGCATCAAACCAAGCCCGATTTTTGGCAAGGCAAGCGCGTGTTGATGACCGGGCACACCGGCTTTAAAGGCAGCTGGCTCAGCCTGTGGTTGCAATCGATGGGCGCCGAGCTTCGGGGCATTGCGCTGAACCCACCCACAGAGCCAGCGCTGTTTGACGTGGCCCGCGTGGCCCAAGGTATGGACCATCGGGTGGCGGATATTCGGGACTACGAAACGATCCGCGCCTTGGTGGCTGAATTCAAGCCCGAGATCGTGATCCACATGGCTGCGCAGCCACTGGTGCGCCTGTCCTACCAGCAGCCCATCGAAACCTACGCTACCAACGTTATGGGTACGGTGCACGTGCTCGAGGCCGCCAGGCATGCAGGCAGCGTGCGCGCCATTGTCAACATCACCACCGACAAGTGTTACGAAAACAAAGAGTGGGCTTGGGGCTACCGAGAGGATGAGGCCATGGGCGGTCATGACCCCTATTCCAGCAGCAAAGGCTGTGTGGAACTTCTGAGCAGCGCCTACCGCAAGTCATTTTTAAAGGATGCAGGAATTGCCATGGCCACAGCGCGTGCAGGCAACGTCATTGGTGGTGGCGACTGGGCGCTGGACCGCTTGGTACCCGACATTTTGAAAGCGTTGGAGCAGCAGCAACCTGTGCAAATTCGCAACCCATATGCCATTCGTCCGTGGCAGCATGTGCTTGAGCCCTTGTCGGGCTACTTGGTATTGGCCGAGCGTTTGTTTGAACACGGTCAGCAAGACGCCGAGGGCTGGAACTTTGGTCCTCGTGACGAAGATGCCCAGCCTGTGCAGTGGATTGTGGAGCGCCTTTGTCAAGCCTGGGGCGATGGTGCCACTTGGAACGCTCAGCCAGGCGATCATCCACACGAGGCGCACTTTCTTAAACTCGATATTTCCAAAGCTCGCCAACGGCTGCAGTGGGCACCCCGCTGGTCGCTTCAAACCGCTTTGGGCCACATCACTCAATGGCATCAAGCTTGGCTTGCCGGACAAGACATGCGCACTATCTGCCTTCAACAAATCAACAGTTACCAAACCGCACCATGAGCACTACCACCGTCACCTTCGAACCACAGTTGGACAAGCTGCGCAGCCAGATTAGCGACCTGGTCCAGCAATACGCCGACATTGCGTATGCGCCCCAGCCATTTGTTCCAGGCCAGAGCTCCGTACCCGTTTCCGGCAAGGTCATTGGAACGAAAGAGCTGCAGTTGATGGTGGACGCCTCATTAGACGGCTGGCTAACCACTGGCCGCTTCAACGCGATGTTCGAGAAGCGCCTCGCGGAGTTCCTGGGCGTGAAGTACCTGATCACAGTGAACTCGGGCTCGTCGGCTAACCTGGTGGCCTTCTCAACGCTGACCAGCCCCAAGCTGGGCGACCGCGCCATCAAGCAAGGTGACGAAGTGATTGGCGTGGCAGCGGGCTTCCCGACAACCGTCAATCCGATACTTCAGTTCGGCGCCGTGCCGGTGTTTGTCGACGTGGATCTGGCAACGCACAATATCGATGCATCAAAAATCGAGGCGGCCATCAGCCCTAAAACTAAAGCCATCATGTTGGCGCACTCCTTGGGTAACCCCTTTAATCTGGACGTGGTGACGGCGCTGTGCAAAAAATACAATCTATGGCTGGTTGAAGATTGCTGCGATGCACTGGGTGCCACTTACAAGGGCCAGATGGTCGGCACTTTTGGCGATATTGCGACCTTGAGTTTTTACCCTGCTCACCACATCACCATGGGCGAGGGCGGTGCGGTATTTACCAACAACAGCGAGCTAAAGCTGATTGCAGAGTCGTTTCGCGACTGGGGCCGTGACTGCTACTGCCCGCCCGGCAAAGACAACACCTGCGACAAGCGTTTTTGCTGGAAGCTGGGCGATTTGCCAGAAGGCTATGACCACAAATACACCTACAGCCACCTCGGCTATAACCTGAAGATCTCCGACATGCAAGCCGCGTGCGCCCTGGCTCAGTTGGACCGTGTCGATGACTTTATTGCCGCGCGCAAAGCCAATTTCAGCCACCTCAAAACCAAGTTGAAATCGTGTGAAGAATTTCTGCATTTGCCTGAAGCCACCCCCCATGCTGAACCCTCCTGGTTTGGCTTTCCGCTGGTCTTGAAAGAAACCTCCGGTGTCAAACGGGTGGATTTGCTGAACTACCTGGACCAACACAAAATCGGCACGCGCTTGCTGTTTGCCGGTAACCTGATCCGCCAGCCCTATATGTTGGGCCGCAATTACCGCGTCAGTGGCGAACTCACCCAGACTGATGTGGTGATGAACCAGACGTTTTGGCTGGGTGTTTACCCCGGCTTAAGCAAGGATCATCTGGATTATGTTGTCGATAAAATCGAAACATTCTTGGGCATTAACTTTTGATCAAATCAAAGAAAGTAAGACATGAGTAATAACAAAATAAGCCATCGCGACCGTGAATTGTTTGAGAACCTGTTTGTTCTCGAGCTGGCCAACAACCACTGGGGCAAATTGGAACGTGGTTTGAAAATCATCCACGACCACGGCACTGTGGTTCGCTATAACAATGTCAAAGCCGCCATCAAATTGCAATTCCGTGATGTGGAAGAATTCATCCACCCCGAATTCAAAGGGAATGCCGAGCTTCGTTACATCAAGAAAACAGAAGATACAAAGCTGAGCAAAGCTGACTTCACGCAGATGGTTGAGGCAATTAAAAACATTGGTTGCATTCCCATGTCCACCCCGTTTGACGAAGCCTCGGTGGACTTGTGTGTCGAATTTGACATGCCGATCATCAAAATCGCCAGCTCAGACATGAATGACTGGGTGCTGATCGAAAAAATCGCCTCCACGCGTCGCCCCACCATTGTCTCCACCGGGGGTGCCTCCGAAAAAGACCTGGACGACCTGGTTCACTTCTTCGAAAAACGTGACATCCCCCTCGCCATCAACCACTGCGTGTCCCTCTACCCGAGTGAAGATGATGAGTTGCAACTGGATCAAATCGATTATTTGAAAAATCGTTACCCCAGCCACGTCATTGGTTTGTCCACCCACGAATACCACGACTGGTCATCTTCCATGCTGATCTCCTACGGCAAGGGTGCCCGTTCCTGGGAGCGCCACATTGACATCAATTACGAAGGTGTTGCCGTGTCCTCCTACTGTTCATTGCCTGAGCAGTGCGACACCTGGTTCAAAGCCTTCCACAAAGCCAAAGAAATGTGCGGCGGCGTCTCCGACAGCCGTCGCGTCATTTCGCGCAAAGAAATTGAGTACCTGGACGCCCTGGTGCGCGGCGCCTATGCCAAGCATGACCTGGACGCGGGTTATACCCTGACCAAAGAAAGCTTCGAAAAAGACTTTTACCTGGCCGTGCCCTTGCACAAAGGCCAACTGTCTTGCCGCGAAGTCATGAATGGTGAAAAGCTTTTGAAACCCATCAAAGCAAATGAGCAATTGAAAATTGACCACATTGATGGGCCCTACAGCGAAAACACCAGCCTGAAAAACCTGATTTTGAATCGCGGTATTTAAATGAAGCGCATCTCGGATCGAATCGCCGACTGGCTGGTTGCGCAGGGCATCGAACAAGTCTTCACCGTCACTGGCGGTGGTGCCATGTTTTTAAATCAGTCATTGGGCGGGCACGAGAAATTACGCACCACCTTCATGCACCATGAGCAAGCCTGTGCTATGGCAGCCGAAGGTTATGCCCGTATTGCCGGAAAGCCCGCGGTGGTGATGCTCACCACCGGTCCCGGCTCGGTGAACGCCTTGAATGGCGTTTATGGTGCGTTTACAGACTCCATCCCCATGATTGTGATCTCGGGGCAAATCAAACGAGAAACCTGCATCTCGTTTAATGACGTACCCGGCATCCGGCAGCTGGGAGACCAGGAGGGGCCGACCATTGCCATGGCCAGCCCAGTGTGCAAGTATGCGCAACTGGTCCGATCCGAGGCAGATCTGGAGACCTTCTTGCCCAAGGCCTACACCGAAGCGGTGTCAGGCCGCCCTGGCCCTGTATGGCTGGACATTCCGCTGGACATCCAGCAATCAACGCAGCCCATTGCCATTCCAGACCCTGTCCCCACCGCACCCGTGGTGGACTCGGACGCCTTACGGGCTTCCTGCAAAACCATCATTGCCCAATTGCTGGCGTCCCACCGGCCTTTGATCTTGGGTGGGACGGGCGTCAGACTCTCAGGCGTCGAAAACCGGCTGATCAGCCTGGTAGAAAAGTACGGTATTCCCCTGTCCACCGCCTGGACCCACGATCTGATCGCGTCCGATCATCCCTTGTTTGCCGGTAGACCCGGGACCATTGGCACACGAGCCGGCAATATTTGCTTGCAAGCGGCAGACTTCATCCTGGTGCTGGGTTCCAGACTGAATGTGCGGCAAACCAGTTACAACTGGGACTCATTTGCCAAAAATGCCTGGTTAGCCCAGGTCGATGTCGACCCCGCAGAACTGAACAAGCCCACGGTCAAGCCAGATCTGGGGGTCGAAGCCGATTTGCGGGCTTTCATGCAAGTGTTTGAGCATGAACTCGCCCTGGCGACACTGCCCAAATTCTCAGCCTGGGTCAATTGGTGTCAAGACATCAAGTCGCGCTACCAGGTGATGGCGGAACACCAGCAAAACAAGGGTGCACCCCTGAATCCCTATGTCATGGTCGATCGTGTGTTCAAGCAGATGCGCGATGACGATGTGGTCGTGTGTGGCAATGCCTCGGCCTGTATCCTGCCCTTCCAGGTGGGCCAGCTGAAAAGCGGGCAAAGGCTGTACAGCAATTCCGGTTCAGCCTCCATGGGCTACGACTTGCCTGCAGCCATTGGCTCGGCCTCTGCGGCCGTGACCGGTCAAAAGAACCGTGTCATTTGCTTTGCGGGGGATGGCAGTCTGCAGATGAATATTCAAGAGCTTCAAACCCTGAAAACCACCGGTTTGAATGTCATTGTCATCATCTTGAACAATAGTGGCTACCTGTCCATCTGGCAAACCCATGAAAACTTCTTTGGCCGCGTGATCGGCGCCACCCCCGCCTCGGGTGTGGAGTTCCCAGACTTTTCAGCCGTGGCCACGGCCTACGGGCTCAAAGCTGCTGCCATTCGTGATGAAAACGATTTGGCGCATTTTGATGCCTTGTTGCAACAGGATGGGCCACTGATCATCGATTTGCACGTCGACCCCCGACAGGAATTTGCACCGCGTATCAAATCGCGGGTGGATGAGCATGGCAAATTCGTCACGCCTGAGCTTGATGACATGCACCCCTTTTTAGACGAAGCTGAACTCAAACAACTGCGCCTGGCTGCCAGCCAGATTCGCGCGGCAAACCCTTAGGATATGTACCATGCCCTCTCTCATTGAAGAATTCAGTCAGCTGCGTGCTGCCGCGCAGCCGCCCCGTGTCATCGACTCTAGTCGTCCGCTTTGGATTTTTGGTGCTGGGGGCTTTGGCAAAAGCCTTTGCCAAGCCATGCTGGGTCGAGGCATTCAGGTGGCCGGCTTTGTCGAGACCTCGCCTAAATCCAGTGCCGTGCTTGACTTGCCCATCGTCGATTGGGCCACTCTCGGCCAGAAGGCACCGAATGCCCAAATTGCCATCGGCATCCTGAACCGTGGCATGCCCTATGACCAATTGATTCAGATCGCCAAACAGGCAGGCTTTACTGACCTGCTGATGCCATGGGACACCTACGATCAATTCGACAAAGAATTGGGTTGGCGCTTCTGGCTGAGTACGCGGGAGTTCCTAACTTCAGGCCTCGATCGTATTGCTGCAGTTTCGTCACGCCTCGCCGATGAAGAAAGCCGACGGACCTTGAAGCGCATCACGGCTTTCCGGCTGGGCTTGGATACAGACTATGCCAGTGTCAGCTCTGCCGACAATCAGTATTTCAACGACTTTACCCTGCGTCGCTTGCGCAACATCCCCATGACGTATGTCGATTGCGGGGCTTATAACGGCGATACCTATTTAGACCTGGTGGCGCAAGAGGCCATTCATTGCCGCCAATCCTTTTTGCTTGAGCCTGACCCAGAAAATTTTGCTGCCCTGGTTGCCAATACGGCAGCGCAGGGCAAGCAAGAGAACACCGTCTGTTTGCCCCTGGCCGCGGCTGATCGGTATGCCATCCTGACTTTTAGTTCAGGGCAAGGCGAGGGCGGGGCCATCGGCGCCCATGGCAATATGAGCATTGCCGCTGTGGCACTCGACGAAATGCTGGGCAACACGCATATCGACTTCCTCAAGTTGGATGTGGAAGGGGCGGAAGCCCAAGTGCTCAAGGGCGCAGAAAAAACCATTGCGCGCTGTCGTCCTGTGCTGGCCCTGTCGCTCTACCACAACCCGCAAGACCTCTGGGTCTTGCCTGAGTTGTTGTTCGCCATGTGTCAGGGCTACGACTTTTACATCCGCCAACATTTTTTCAATAGCTTTGATAGCGTGCTGTACGCCGTGCCTCAAAACCATTGAGCGGTGACATGAAACTCTTGCTCACTGGCGGCACAGGTTTTTTTGGCAAAAGCCTGTTGAGACATTGGTCCAGCCAGGCTGAAGCAGGCTTGCCCGTTCCCCAAGTCTGTATCGTGAGCCGTTCGCCTGCGGCATTTTTAAAGACGTATCCTGAGTTCAAGGCTCACGCGTGGCTCAGCTTCAGTCAAGGGGATGTGTTGACGCCCACCAGTCTGCCCAACGGTGATTTCACGCACATTTTGCATGCCGCCACAGACTCCACCATGGGGCCCAAGCTTTCGCCACTTGAGCGTTATCACCAAATTGTGGACGGTACCCGCAACCTGCTTGACTATGCTATCGCCCACCAAGTTAAGCGCTTTTTATTAACCAGTTCTGGCGGGGTTTACGGCCCGCAACCTGAGGCAATGGCGCAATTGCCCGAGTCCTATGCGGGCATGCCAGACCCACTCCAAGCGAATCATGCCTATAGCGTGGCCAAACGCTGCGCCGAGCACCTGTGTGCTTTGTATCAGGATCGTTATGGCCTGGAAACTGTTGTGGCACGCTGTTTTGCCTTTGTTGGCCGCGATTTACCGCTGGATGTGCATTTCGCCATAGGTAACTTTATCCGTGACGCGCTGACCCAGCCAGACATCACGGTGGGTGGGGATGGCACGCCCATCCGTTCGTATATGGATCAACGCGATCTGGCCCACTGGCTCACCATGCTTCTCGTGTCCGGCCAAGCGGGACAGGGCTACAACGTGGGCTCTGACCAGGCCATCACCATTCGCGACTTGGCGCACTTGGTTCGCGATACCCTCGCACCCGGCAAATCGGTGCGCATCATCGGAAAAGCCTCGGAACATAATTTCCGTAACCGGTATGTGCCCTCCATTCAAAAGGCACGATCAGAGCTGGGTTTAGGCTTGGACTTTTCGCTTGAAGCCTCCATCCAAGAGACCGCCAAATTTGCGGTGATCAAGTAAACCTATGGCCAAACGAAGCATCATTTTTGATCTAGATGGAACGCTGATTGATTCGGCGCCGTCCATCCTGAATTCCCTCCAAGCCGCACTGGATGAAGCTTCTGTTACCCCTAAACAGCCGCTAAGCCAAAACCTGATCGGTCCGCCTTTGCCACAAATCATCGCCGAGGTGCTTGGTAAGGAACAGCAAGCATGCATTCCAGACATCATTGCGGGTTTTAAGCGCCATTACGATACCCAGGGTTATCGCAGCACAGTTGCCTATCCCGGCGTTCAAGACATGTTGGAACAGTTGAAGAAAAAAGGGCTTGATCTTTATATTGCGACCAACAAACGTATCGCTCCCACTCGAAGTATCTTGAAGCATCTTGGCTGGCAGGATTATTTCAAAGAGGTCTATGCTTTGGATTATTTTCAAACTCCAGCGATTGATAAGTCAACAATGCTCTCGCGCATTATTGATGATATGGGAGAAGGCACTCAAGATTTGATGTATGTGGGAGATCGCTTTGAGGATTATGAAGCTTCGGAAAGAAACCGAATATCATTCTTGGGTACATCTTGGGGTTATGGGTTTTTAAATAAATTCTTAGACGTTAAAAATATCTTGACATCACCTTCTGATCTAATAAAAATCTATGATGGTCTCCATTGAAGGTGGTAATCGTCCCCTACGACCAAGGCAAAGAATGGCTTGCACAACAGCTGACAGTAAACACTGGTATGGCTGTGTGTTTCTGCGACCCGCACAGCCGATGGCAAAGAGGTAGCAATGAAAACACCAATGGTCTGGTTCGCCAGTACCTGCCCAAAGGCACAGACCTGTCGGTCAAATGTCAGGAACAGCTAGATGCCATTGCCAATGAGATCAACAACCTTCTCCGCAAGGGCTTGAGAGTACGATCACCCATAGCGATATATCAGGAGCTACTCCTGAACTTACCTGAACAATCCACCCTCATCCATTAAATCAAAGGGTTTTGCGTTTCAGATTTTAAACCCCCAGGATGGGTTTGCCCCTCGTTAATATGTTTTCTTTTTTTAAAATTCATCGCGACATTATTTTTGTTGCACTCTACCGGGTGTTTCAGGTCGGATCTGTGGGGCTCACTTCGATTTTTATCCCGCTTCTAGTTGACGAAGTCGAGCAAGGTATTTATTTTGTTTTTTTAAACTTGGTGGCTGCTCAATTGTTGTTTGAGTTGGGGTTAAACCAAGCGGTCCTTCAAGTTTCATCGCACGTTTTAGATCGAAATTCAAACAGTTACCTTGCATTGATCTCTTGGTTAGATCTGGTATATAACCGCATTGCGATTAAATTTTATTTGATAATTTCACTGTTAGGTGCTGCCTATCTTTATTTCTTTACCCCGATAGAATACTTGTACGTTATTTATTACTGGTTATTAGTTGCACTTTTCGTGGCTTTGGGGTTGTCCGTCACATACCGTTACCCTTTGATCGAGTCAGAGCACCGGGTGGCATTGTCTTATTGGGGAAGATTTCTCCCGCTGTTATTTTCTACAGTATGTGTCTGGATTCTGTTATTTTTGGGTTTTAAACTAATTTCGGTCGTCGTCGGTTATGGAATTCAATCCGTGATCACATACGTATGGTTGAATAAAAACTATCCTGTGGCTAAGTATGACTCCAAAAGTGGTGACGATCAAGATTTACATATATTGCAAGTTAAAGGCATCAAAAATAAATTTGCACTGTCTTACATCGGTGGCTACATAGGATTTAATTCGGTTGTTCCGATTGTGTATGCATTGGTTTCGCCAGCTGATGCTGGTCGTGTGGGATTGTCCTTGGCCTTGTTCTCAGCGGTGACATTGGTAGCCTCGTCATTCGTCACAGCAAAAAATGCAGCCATGGCTAATTTAATTGCCGCTGGCAGGTTCCAAGAGTTGAACGCGGGATTCAAGCAATTTTTTTGCTTATCTGTGGGGGCGGCCGTTTGCCTTTCAATCGCAGTGTTTACTTTGATCGCGCTCTTGAATGCTATCGGGTACGACTTTTCTGCGCGACTGATGGCTGCTCCAGTACTCGTTGCTGTTGCGTTTGCTGCTTGTGCTAACACCGGCATCTACGCCATGGCCATCTATGTGCGTTCCCACAAGGTTGAACCGTTTGTAGCAGTTTCATTGGTATCAGCAATTATGACCCTAGTACTTGCGGCGATCGGCGCCAACCACAATGCCAGCTGGTCAGTTTATGGATATTTGGCACCGGCGTTGCTGGTCTCTTTGCCTTGGACCATTGCTATTTTTAAGCACTACTATCGCTCTAACATAAACTGGTGACGAATGCTGACCATTTATATACCTACATACAACCGGCTGAGGCATCTTCAGCTGCTGTTGACATCATTATTCGTCGAGCTGGATGAACATCCCTCTATTTCCAGTAATGTGATTATTAAGATTTTCAACAATAATTCCTCTGATGATACTGAAAAATATTTAAAATCATTGACAAGAAATAATGTTTTTGTGGTTAATCGTAAAAATAATATTGGTGGTGATGCCAATATTTCTGATGGCATTAAACAATGCGATACGGAGTATTTGTGGATTCTTGGTGATGATGATATTCCATATAATGGTCTTTTAACTAAAATTATTCAATTTTTGACTCTACAAAAGCCTGATTTGCTATACCTGCCGGCTGTTTGGTGTTCGGATGTTTTTAAAGATTCGATACCCTCTGTTGCGAGTGATTTTTTTATTAAGAAAAGAAATCCAGAGCAATTTATTAAAATAGCGGGAATAAAGTTAACATTTATAAGTAGCTTTATATTTTCATTCCGTCATTACTCATTATTTAAAAATAATGAGGATGTGCGTTTAACTGCAAACAGCAATTTTGCTCAACTTGCATTCTTTAGTCCCGCTATTATCTCCGGAAGGGGGCTTTATGTGATTAATCATGCGGTAATTCGTGCAACAGGTAACACCAATTTTCAATATTCCCTAATAAACTCTTTTGGGATTGATTTGCCAAATATCGTTAAAAAAATATTCGCCATTAATACTACTTTGTCTGATTTAATTATTAAAAATCTGGTGATTGCCTTTCTGCCATCATTTTTGTATTCAATTAGGTTTGGGTCTTCGAAGTCTTTCGATAAATATATTCCATGGGAGAGCCTTAAGTCAGCGCTTAGGAGTTACAAAGCTTTCTGGATTTTTGTTTACCCATTGAAGTTTTTACCTAAATTTTTGGCATTGCCGTTGGTCGTCCTGGGGAGACTTTTCCGATGAAGATCTTGGCGGTTGTTGATTTCCTCAGGTTCAACGGATGGCTGGCTACTTTCCGTTTGGCGGTTGATCTTGTTTATTCTGTCTGCAACTTTCGGATCGGTGCATGGCTGCGGTTTCCAAGCGACATTCGGAGTCGCGGCCGTTTGGATATTGCCAAGAACTGCCGGTTTGGCCGCTACAGCACCATCGAACTGTTTTGCAAAGACAGCCGACTGACCATTCGTGAAGGTTTTCGCTCCAATTCGCATTTGCACATCGGTGTGGTCTCGAGTGTCACCATTGGCAAAAACGTCTTGGTCGCCAGTGGTGCTTATATTTCCGATCACTCCCATGGTGCTTATGGGGACCTTTCGCCGTCAGCTCCGAGCACAGCCCCAGTTAGCCGGCCTTTGGTCAGTGCTCCTGTGGTGATTGGCGATAACGTATGGTTGGGCGAAAAAGTGGCCGTGCTACCAGGTGTTCGCATTGGCCACGGGGTGGTGGTGGGGGCGGGTGCCGTCGTCACCAAAGACGTGCCTGACTACTGCATCGTGGCGGGTGTGCCTGCTCGGGTGATCAAGCGTTACGATTTTGAACAGCAGCAGTGGGTGGTGGTGTCATGATGGCGCGTTGGCGCGGTCATGGTTGGGTATTGGTGATCTCGCTGTTGGCAGCGGTCGCACTGCTTGGGATCGAGCGGGCCATCGGCATTCCTTGGGATTACCACCCCGATGCGGTGACCTATGCCACGTTGTCTTCAAAGTTTATTGCTGAAATTGTTGAACCGCCTCTGTTCATCTTCAATCGCATCCACTTCGCCCTGATGTACGGTTTGGGCGAAAGCGTGGTGGCCATGACGGCGCTGAACATGCTGGTGCTGGCGTTGACCAATGTGTTGATTTTCCATGCGCTCAAAGACCGGATGTCGCAGCAAAGCGCGTGGGTGCTGGTGCTGTTCTTGGTTTTCTTGCTGAACCCGTATCGCTTGCACTTGGCGACGACGGTGTTGAAAGACACCCTGATCATTTTCTGCTTGGCTTTGATTCTGACGCAACGGGCATGGTGGGCTTGGGTGCTGCCCTTGCTCATGTGGCGTGTGGCCGCGCTGTTTTACCTGTCGACGGTGCTGCCCAAGCGTTGGTTGATCGTCGCTGGGCTGGCCGTCTTAGTGTTTTTGGCGATCAACTTCCCTCTGATTTTGAGTTTGGCGGATCAGTCGGCTGACAGCAATGGTATGCAGTTCCGTTCATATGACTTGGTCTATAACTTTGCTGAGCTTGGCGTTTTGGGTACAGTCTTGCGCATGCTGGTTTGGCCGCTGCTGTCGTTGTCGGGTGTGTTCGTTTTCTTCTCCAGCGGTTGGTTGTTTGTGCCCGTGGCACTGGGGGCCTTGGTATCACTGGTCTTGGCGGTGTTGTTGACGCGGCGCTTCAGCCCATGGCCTTGGTTGGCTGTGTATGCCAGCATGGCGGCTTTTGCGTTTTTCGCCAGCGGCTTTACCACTTATATTCGTTACGTGTATCCCCTGATCGGTCTTTTGCCTTTGGCGGTGGGCTTCTTTGACCGCAACTCTTTGAGACAAGTCCAACCATGAAAAAACTGGCGATCGTGGGCACCAATGGTTTACCCGGCCGGTACGGTGGGTGGGACCAGTTGTTGGCGCATTTGGTTGAGCGTTTGTCGTCCACCCACGACATCACCGTTTACGCCAGCAAGTACCACTACGAAGAATACCCGCCCACGTACCG
>JACCDT010216232.1_pt1 | contig 12760 bp, 10 predicted proteins | sample 7446291 | NCBI WGS metagenome assembly JACCDT01 (sample SAMN15323446, study PRJNA562643) | freshwater metagenome | isolation source: river surface water | place: USA:Blue River Watershed | collected 2017-08-17
CTTTGGCTATGCCATATCGGTTCATTAATTCGGCAAGCACCGCACCAAATATAGTGGTGGTATATGCAGCGTGTAGTTTGAGCGAGCCCTTTGTAATAACATCAGTCAAAATCTCATTTTGAGGAATGCCCCCGGCAATGGCAATCAGAATTGCCATAACAGGCAGCGCAAGCAAGGCAGATATGCGACGCGTGTACATGAGCGCCGTCATTAATAAGAAAAGAAGAATAACTACTATAGGAACTAATTCGATCATCAACTCATGATCTCGCTTTATCGAGGTCAGTGTCAACATTTAATCTTGGACTACGTATTTTTCCCATGGGCTAATTAGCGCCGACTCATTTAAATTAGAGACGTCATCACCTCTTGAAAACTTCCAGGCATGAATAAAATGCAAACAGGCACGCAATCTATTTATATGCAATCGGTCCAACTCGACTTCGCGCATATCGCCGAGGCTGAGGTCAAAGCCCACCTGGACATGACCAATCAGGCCTTCCATGCAGCGCAACAGGCGATAAGCCCCTACATATTATCTCTGGAAATCAAAAAAGCCCGCATCCAGTTGGAACAACTGCAGAAGCTTGGACCATCGATGAGCCCGTCAGAAATCGAGGGCTTCGATAATCTAAAAGGATTAATTGCCGAAGCTCAGATCAAACTTGATGCCCAACGCCCCCAATACACACGATGCCTGAAAACTTTGCTTATTTTTGTAAGTACCGCTGCGCGTTATGCCAAGGTCGATAAAGATATCGCCAGACGCGGCGCCATACTTAAGAATATCCTGAAACAAACCAGAGAAAGTCTCAAAATCATCGAATCAGGCTCGGATCGCGCATTTATAAACGGCAGCCTCGACCAGCATCTGATATCGAAACGCGGAACTATGCCCCTGCTTGAAGAAGAGGAGCTGGAACTAACCAAAATGTTCCTGGAATCAAGCATCTCGTGCATCGACGCCAAGCAAGAAAAGCGACTGGAGATGTTTGCGACCAATCCCGCTATTCAGAACCTCTTAACCGCACACGAAAACGGAGCAATTCCAGCTCAAAGTTCAGCCATTTTATTTTTAGATTCAGGTCGTCCATTTTTTAGAATCGATTCTTGTTTCATTCCAAAGACTCGTCCGGGACAATCAATCCAATCAGCACTCGAACACGCAGCACGCACACCCGAATTCATCGACTTAGAACGTCTGGGAATGGGACTTGGAGCCGACGGTGCGGGACTATTCAGATTCTCCAGTCAAATTGAAAATATCACCGGATGCGTTATTCTCTCGCCCGAACTATCCGATGGAAAACCATTAATCGTGCCCGGCATGAAGCATCCAAAACGTCTGGTATCAGGCATCTTTGGCGAAGTGCCCGAAGATATCAAAATCGGTCTGCCCTACGGCACTATTTTGAACAAATTCAAAGACGTGTCCAACCTATTGCTTGAAGAGCGGCTTTGCGCCATCAACAAGAAAGGCATTAAGAAATAGCCGATCCAGACAAGACCAATTGACCTTCAATTGGCTGACCTTCAACTGCTTCTTTAAACTTGGCGTCACCAGTACTTTTCGCTTGCGCATCCATCTTTTGCAAAGCGGCATACAATGCTTCGAGGTCCGAGTTAATCAAGGCGAGATCTTCAACCGAGATTGCTTGTTCGGCATCGCTAATAGACTTAGACGGATTTTGATGCACTTCAAGCATCAGACCATCAGCACCACAGGCAATGGCAGCACGCGACATGGAACGAACCAGCTTACGCTGACCTGTTGCATGACTTGGATCGACTATAACAGGCAATTTGGTCAAAGACTTAAGAATTGGAACAGCACTTAAATCGAGCGTGTTTCTAGTCTTAGTCTCAAATGTGCGAATGCCACGCTCGCACAAAATAACTTGGTTATTTCCGCCAAGCATAACATATTCGGCTGCGTACAAAAATTCGTCGATAGTGGCAGATAGTGCTCGTTTCAACAAAACAGGTTTATTGGTTCGACCCACTTCTTTGAGCAACTCATAGTTGTACATGTTGCGGGCGCCTATTTGGAAAATATCCACATAATCATTTGCGGCTTCAATCTGTTTTTCGGACATCACTTCTGAAACAACCGGCAGTCCCGTCTCAAGGCTTGCTTCTTTCAAGTATGCAAGCCCAGCCTCTTGCAGTCCGCAAAATTCATAGGGGCTTGTGCGAGGCTTGAACGCGCCGCCACGCAATACTTGCGCTCCGACCGATTTAACTCCATCGGCCAATTCAAGCAACTGATCAAGACCTTCTACCGAGCAGGGTCCGGCAATTATTATTGGCTTAGCGCCGCCGCCAATGACGACTCGCTCTAGTTTAACGCTAGATTCTTTTTGTTCGAGCACTTTTGGATAAGACTGCCCGATGCGCAAGACTTTGGCTACGCCGTCAATTTGACTAAAAATATGTGTTGGTTTGGTTTGGACATCGCTTTCGATTACGACCACAGTATCGGTGTAAAGCCTGCCTAGTTGCCCGCTCACGCCAAGCGCCTCGAGTTTGACTAAAACTTCGCGCTCGCCGTGTTGGCCAATACCCTTTTCCAAAACGAGAATCAAAAACGTGAACCTGTGAAATCTGTTCGGGGATGCCTTTGACTAAATCTTCTCATATTTTGTCAAGAACAAGTTTAGAGTTAAGTTAAATGGGTGCTAAACTCTTGCGCCTGCTACTATTGAGGGTCTTATTAGACTACGTTGAAGATTCTTTACGTTGAGCGACGAAAGCCAAGAAACTTACACAAAGCAAACTCCGGTCACCTCGTTTCATTTCACCACCGGGGCTGCCTTTGGTGTGCTCAAAGAAAGCTTCACGCCGGGCTTTTGGAAGCCAGTCGCAGTTTTATTCCAGAAAAGTAAAAAGCACTTCATAAAGCCCGCAGCCATGCTTATAGCGGGACCTTGCGTCATTATGGCTGGATTTTACTTTGGCTCACTTGGTATGGGCGAAGGCGTCCAAGATGTTATTGCCGTTATGATCCGCTATCTCGTTTGTTTCACGATCGGATCTCTAACCGGAACCGTCCTAATCGTCTGGTCAATTAGCGACTGGCTAGTTAAATTAACTGCTTTTTGCCGGTCTTTGCAAAACGGACAAACTCTGGATGATAGCCTCAATTTTTTAAAAACGCGCAAGGGCTTTCTTTTTGTCTCTTGGTTTTTGTATGGAATTTTGATGACTCCGTTCATTTTGATCTTAATTGCATCAAGTGCTATCTCTTTGATGCAAACGTCCATTATTCCTCAACCTCTCGAATTGCCTGACTACATCAAAACCGCGTCAGACGCCGCAACTGGCGTAGGCTTGGTGTTCACCACAATGTACGGCGCTTTGCTAATAGCCGTAAGCGGCATTTCAAACGGCAAAGGTAGCTCAGCTGCAATTCAAGCGTTTGTCGGATCTTTCAAAACTTTTATTCCACTCCTAATTTACTCGATACTGGCAAATATCATTTATTGCGTTACGATGGAATTGGTGTTCACCGTGGTTTCGATTCGCATGTCGACACAAGCTTACGTACCAGGCATGTGGGAGTTAGTGTACATAATTTTTGGTTCAAGCTTTCTGCGCGGAATCGCATCATTTTTCACCCTACCCTTTTTGATTGCCATCCCGGCTGAGATAACCAAGCGTGCCATTAAGAACTAAAGACTCTGTTACGATTTTGTCCGATCCGATGTCAAACTTGTCGGATTTAATCGTTCAGATTTCAAAAGCGAAATCGCCAATTTTTTGTTTGTTAATTGCTGGCACAAAAACTAGCGACATCGAAGGCATATCCGCTGCTGGAGCTACCGCCAGAGACCGGCGCCTAACGCCCAAAATAGATGCTGAAATACTTGTAAATAATCAACCTTCAACCGGCGGAGTCATTCCGGTTTCACCATCTGGAATAGTATCGCCAGTGGTGATAAGCAAAGCAATCTTGAAAGCACTGAGTTGCCCAGTAAAGATAATCGATTGCGGAACCTTCCTTGCCCCACAGTGTGAACACGAAAGCTTCGGCACAATACCAGCAGAGTGCTTATCGAGTGGTGCTGCTCTAGATCTTGAACACACAAGAAATCTTTTTGAGCGTGGTCGCGAGCTTGCCTTTTCTCTGCAAAAAAAACACGATTTAATTATAGTAGCTGAATGTGTCCCTGGCGGAACAAGCACTGCTCATGCCATTTTGTCTGCCATTTATAAATCGCTTCCCGAATTTTCTTCAAGCAGTCTTCCTATTCCAAACGCAAAACAAAAATCGGATCTGGTAGCCGAGGGATTGGCCAAGGCACGCATTACGCCTCAATCTCCGCCCGATCCGTTTAGATTCATGTCATGCGTTGGAGACCCTATGCAGGCTGTGGCTAGTGGACTGGCACTAGAATTGGCCTTCAAAGTTCCCACTATTCTTGGCGGCGGCACCCAAATGCTAGCTGTACATGCTCTGGCTCAGATGATTATGATCAAACAGCCAGAAAATTTAGTTGTAGCAACAACCGGTTGGCTAGCTAGCGACTCGCACGCAAAACTAGCACTACTGGCACAGACTTTAAATACACCGATGATAAGTGCAAAGTTTGATTTCACCAATTCTAAACACCCAGGCCTGCAAGAATACGAAAAGGGCCACGTCAAAGAAGGACTGGGTTCTGGTGCGCTTTTGTGTTTGGCTCCCATTCTAGATGCAGAAGCCTACTCAAAAGAAAAACTCTGTCGTTTAATAGACGATTGCTATGACGAATTAGTCTTAAACAAAGGATAAATACTGGCAGTTCATGCCATGTTCACTTACTAAAATGATAATTTCATGTAATGGGCGTAATGAGTCAAAATAGTAACAGTACCGCACATGTTCGGGTGCAAAATGTAAGTAAGAAGTACAAAGATCATAATGTACTTGCGCTGCAGAATGTGAATTTAAATATTGCTCGAGGAAAGCTTGTTGCACTCATGGGCCCAAGCGGATGCGGCAAGACTACTCTTTTAAATTGTCTTGGCGGGCTCGATGTACCTGATGAAGGCAGCATCACAATTGGTGATAGCTCGCTTTCTTCAATGAACGAGATGCAACTAACAATTTTGCGCAGACAAAAAATCGGTTTTGTTTTCCAGTTCTTCAATTTGTTGCCTACTCTGAGCGTGACTGAGAATGTCGCTTTACCACTACAATTAAACGGTGGTCTTTCATCCAAAGAAATTGACACACGCGTGCTTGAAGTTTTAGAAAAACTAAGTATAAGCGAGCGTCGAACTTTTTATCCCGCTCAGTTATCTGGTGGAGAAATGCAGCGCACAGCGGTTGCGCGTGCGATTGTGCACAAGCCGCAACTAATTTTGGCAGACGAACCCACAGGTAATCTCGATTCTGCAAATGGTATTGCAGTGCTCAATATTTTACAGAAACTATGTCGCGATCAAAACGAAACAATCATCATGGCCACGCATAGCCCAGATGCGGCTGAATATGCCGATCTTGTAGTGCATATGAAAGACGGTCAAATTACAGAGCCGTCGCCATGAATTTCTTCGCGCTCTTTTATCAGTTTATTATGCGCGACTTTGTCGCAAACAAAGCTCGGACAATTTTGACTGTCCTTGGAATTGCCCTTGGCGTGGGCGTCATGCTCTCTATTAGCCTGGCTAATCAGACGGCTTTGAAAAGATTTGAAGACAATTTGCAATTGGTCACAGGCAAATCTGATCTTGTAATTGCGCCGACCACACAAGATAGTCTGAATGAGAATTTGCTTTGCGATTTGACTTTCTTGTGGGATCAAAATATTAGTTTCACTCCCATCGTCGAGCAATTAACAGCAGTTCTTGGTGAAAAGCCAGATATCGTACTTGCGCTTGGGGTAGACGTCTTTGCCGATCAATCTTTCAGGTCCATTAATTTAGACCAGAAAAAAGATACGCCATTAGAAATATTAAACGACAATGCAGTCTTGGTTGGTGAACGCTTTGCCGAAAGACACCATTTAAAAGATGGATCTACTTTTAAAATCTTGGCTAACGACAAAGAAGTGGAACTAAAAACGGCTGGCATACTCAAGTTTAGCCAGACCGGAATGGCGTTTGGCGGCAATGTTTTAGTAATGGATATTGGTACTGCCCAAAAAACGTTTTCGATGCAAGGACGCGTGTCACGCATAGATTTGATGTCGGATCAAAAAATAAATCCTGAGACAATCATCGCTATTCAGGAAATCTTACCTATTAATGCTTCAATCGAGAGTCCCAGCAACCGTAACGCTCAAGTACAGAAAATGTTGCAAGCCTTTCAAAATAATTTGATGGCACTAAGCCTGGTATCAATGCTTGTCGGTGCGTTTGTTATATACAACACGATGTCAATTATCATTATTAGAAAACGGGCTGAAATAGGCATTCTCCGCACTATCGGCTTAACACGCCCAGCCCTGTTTGCTCTCTTTCTAGGGCAAACGTTATTGTTTGGAATTTTTGGTTCAGCACTTGGATTGTTTTTAGGGACAGTTCTTGCAAAAGGAACCGTTCAGGCCGTTCAAAAAACTGTGGTCGCATTGTACACCCAGCAACCCGCTGCACAAGTGGCTCTAGACCCATCGATGCTGGTTGGAGCTTTTGCTATTGGCATAATTTTCACCATGGCAGCCTCACTTGTTCCTATTTTAGAAGCAACGCAAGTACAGCCATCAGAATCGATGCGACGCGGTTCGTTTGAAGCTAAAGTGGATCGCTCATCTATGAAACTGACTATGGCAGGCTTGATCCTCCTTGCAGGAGCGGCTGTTACATGCACTTTGCCGGCGATAAATAACTTTCCGGTGATGGGTTATTTGTCTGCCATACTCACCGTATTTGGTGTATCGTTTTGCTTGCCCAAAGTTCTGCAAACTGCACTTGAACTTATCAAAGGCTGGCTCAAACACACAAAACGTGCCGAACCAGTACTTGCCTCAGCCAATCTGCGAGGTAGTCTTGGGAGGACATCCGTGGCGATTGCAAGTTTGATGCTTGGTATTGCAATGATGGTCAGTCTCAACATCATGATTTCTAGTTTCAGAGAAACTGTCATCATGTGGGTCAATCAAACTTTGCAGGCAGATTTATTTATTGAATCAACTTCGCGCTCTGAGGCAAGCAAAGGCGCCAAGCTCAGTCAGGCTCGAGTTGACGCTCTAAAAAATGTCGAAGGCGTTGAAGACATAGATAGCTTTGTTCAACAGCCATTTGTATACAAAGGAAGACTAACCAATTTAGGTTCAGGTAAATTAGACGTTTTAGAAAAGCACACCCAACTCAAATTTCTTGATGGTGAGCCTTTTGAGGCAGTCCACAATCGAATTAAGCAAAACGAAATGTCCTGCATTGTGACCGAGACTTTTGCCAATAAAAACGATGTTAAAAAAGGCGATGTTTTAGAAATTCCTTCATCAAAAGGATTGCTCAAAGTCACAATACAAAACATCTACTACGACTACGCAAGCGACCTTGGATACGTAATTTTGTCACGCCAGGTACAGCAAAAATATTTCCCTGCATCAGGTTATTCGAGTTGCGCCATTTACTGCAAACCTGGCTTTGATGCAAATGTCGTTCGCAGCAATTTGCTTGCCACCATGGAGCCCAATGCACGCGTAAATGTACTGACCAACAAAGAGTTGAGACAAGAAGTGCTGCGTGTGTTTGATGACACTTTTGCTATTACTCACGCGTTGCATGCCATTTCTGTGCTGGTCGCTATTTTGGGTGTGGCAAATTCGCTTTACGCAATGACGATGGAAATGCGACAGGAACTTGCCATTTTAAGATTCGTTGGTGCATCCATGAACCAGCTCAGACAAATTATTTTGTATCAAGCCGCCTTTCTGGGAGGACTTGGCGCCCTAAGCGGAACACTTGTAGGAGCCGTTCTTTCGCTCCTGCTCATAAATGTAATTAACAAACAATCTTTTGGCTGGACTATCAATTTATCCGTTCCATGGATTGCAATTACTGAGTCATTCTTGCTTGTTGTATTCTTCTCGGTAGTCTCAGGATTATTACCTGCGCTATCTATCAAAAATTTAGTAACACCAGATGCGGTGAGAAACCAATGAGAATACTCGCAACTCTACTGATACTACTTACTTTCGTTAATTCAACGGCATTGGCTGCTGGTCGCAATTTCGAGCTTGCACGTCCAGGCTACAAATACTCTTTTCCAAAGGACCATGGCAGTCATGAAAACTTCAAAACAGAATGGTGGTATTACACAGGCAATCTAAAAGGCGAAGACGGCAATCAATATGGATATGAGCTTACTTTCTTTAGATCGGCACTGAATCTAGATAGACCCATTCAAAATTCTATCTGGGCAATGCCAGATATTTACATGGCTCACTTTGCCATCACAGACGTGAACAACAAAGAGTTCTACACTAAAGCTAGACTGCAAAGACCCGGTCCCGACTTTGCTGGCAGCACCAAAGACAAACTAAAAGTCTGGACACTTAACTGGTCCGCCACAATGGACCAAGGCGAGAAACAAACTCTCAAAGCAAAATCAAACGACTGCACTTTAGAGCTTGAACTAAATCCACAAAAGCCACTTGTAATTCAAGGCGAGAACGGCATCAGTCGCAAAGCCGCAAAGGGCGACCACGCCTCACATTATTATTCGTATACCAGACTAAAAACCGAAGGCGGGCTTACAATCAAAGGCAAGCGTGTGAAAGTCACGGGTACTAGCTGGATGGATCACGAATTTGGGTCGAATCAATTAGATGAAAATCAAATTGGCTGGGATTGGTTCAGTATTCATTTAGACAACAACAAAGAGATTATGCTCTATCTGATGCGTCTAGAGGACGGCAGTTACGACCAGGCATCATCGGGCAGTTTGATTTCAGAAAATGGCAAGTTGACCCACTTAAAATTATCTGATTACAAAATAAAATCAATCGGTAAGTGGCGCAGCAACAAAACTAAAATCGAATACCCAATGGGATGGGAAATTGAAATCCCAGCCCAAAAAGTTCACTTAAAAGTCAGTCCTAAATTGGATAATCAAGAGTTCGCCCGTCAAGACGGCAACGCTGTGACTTATTGGGAGGGCGCCTGTTCTGTGCTAGGTACATACAATAACCAACAATGCAAGGGAGACGCTTATGTTGAGATGACGGGCTACGGCGACGCCTTCAAACTCAAAATATAAGCAAGAAAAAATGGAAGCACAAGAAATCGATTTGAATAAATATCTGGGCACCTGGTACGAACAGGCGCGGTATGAAAATTTCTTCGAACGCAAATGCAAAAGCAATATTTCTGCCAAATACACTTTGCTCGACGATGGTTCAGTTGAGGTACTTAACAGTTGCACGACTCATTCAGGCAAATTTACTAAGGTTAAAGGAGCCGCCCATAAAGCAAAGTCTAAAGACGTCACTTTCAAAGTGACTTTCGCTCCTAAAATTTTGCGTCTTTTACCATTTGTATGGGCCAACTACACAGTGCTCTATGTAGACCCCAAGTATGAATTCGCCTTGGTGGGCGAACCAAGCAAGAAATATCTCTGGTTTTTGTCACGAGCCAAGAACGCTGATCCCGACATGTTTAAACGCGTGAAAGCGATTGCACAAGAACAAGGCTACGACTTGAGTAAGCTCGTTTATCCTGAATGATAAATCTGAATACAACCGTCTGGATCACAGGCGATCAGTGCAGCATGAAAAACACTGCCCTCAAAGCGGCAGACAAATCGAAGTCTATTATTTTGATGATTGAATCAGTTGCAAGAGGCAACCGAATTCAGTATCACAAAAAGAAGCTTGTACTTATTTATTCAATAATGCGCCACTTCAGACTGGAACTTGAAGATGCTGGCTGGAAGGTAGATTACTACGAAGAATATCCTAACTTTGCAAGAGCAGTGACTGAACATTTTGATAGATACAAAACATCCAAACTTGCGATGATGGAACAGTCTGAATTTGGTGCCAACGAAAAATTACAACAACTTGTGCCCAAATCTGTTGATGTAGAAATTACTCCACACTGTAATTTCATATCTACACACAAAGAATTCGAAGACCTGCACAAGACACCAGACTCGCGAGTGACGATGGAAAATTTCTATCGCATCATGCGCAAGAAGACCGGACTTTTGATGGACGGTTCAGATCCAGTTGGTGGCTCCTGGAACTATGACAAAAGCAACAGGTTGCCTCCCGACAAAGATTTCAAATGGAAAGTAATCAAAACATTCAAGCCAGACAAAATAACTCTGTCAGTAATAAAAATGGTCGATAAACATTTTGCAGACCATCCTGGTAGCACAGATAATTTCATCTACGCTGTAACACGAGCTGATGCGGTTCTTGCGGCAAAAGATTTTCTGGATAATCGCTTAAACGAATTTGGTCCACATCAAGATGCAATGCTTGAAGGTAAGCCATTTCTAAATCATTCTATTTTATCGCCATATATAAACACGTGCCTTTTGCATCCCCTAGAATTGGCTCGCAAAGCCGAAGAAGAATATCGTGAAGGGCGAGCACAATTATCCTCGGTCGAAGGTTTTGTCCGACAATTGATTGGCTGGCGTGAATTTGTCTGGCGCGTATACTGGCGCCTCATGCCCGAATACAAAGAGCGAAATGCACTTGGTGCCGATCATAAATTGCCCGAATTCTTCTGGACTGGCGATACGAAAATGCGTTGCATGTCGGATAGTTTGAAAACCACAATTGACTATGGCTATGCTCATCACATCGTGCGCTTGATGCTGCTTGGCAATTTTTCACTGATAGCCGGACTGTCTCCATTAGCTGTAAATGAATGGTTCACGCAGATGTTCGTCGATGGTTACGACTGGGTAATGGTGCCAAATGTGATTGGTATGACTCTGCACGCAGATGGAGGGTATGTTGGCACAAAACCTTATGCCGCGTCAGCAAACTACATCAACAAAATGTCTGACTATTGCAAAAAATGCAATTACGATCCAAAACAAGCAACTGGCGATAAAGCCTGTCCGTTTAACACTCTATACTGGGATTTTTTGATGCGCAACGAAGACCAATTCAAGTCTAATCACCGCATGGGAATGATGATGAAAAACCTTGCAGGCAAGCCCGATCACTGGCGTGCAGAAGTGTCAAATCATGCTCGAAAAATACTCACAAATCTTGAATCTATTTGATGAATAGACCCCCTCTTGACGATTCCAGAGCAAGTATCAAAGGGATTCGTTTTATAGATTGGGAAGCAACGTAAGCTGTCCTGTATAATCCGCTGACAGTAAACTGAGAGAAAAACAGGTATGCAGAAACGAAGTTGTAGAGTAATTCAAGCACTTTTCTTGGTACTTGCACAAGTTTTGTATTACAGCGGCACCGCCCATGCTGAGCAACAATCATACAAAGTAAAATTCGTCCATACCGTTCGCAATTTAAGCAATGCCCCTGTAGAAAATGTCATAGTCAATGTAGCTATTCCAGCCAGTTGCAAGACTCAACAACTTAAAGACTTGCGCTCTGAATGTAATATTGGTGTTGCACCTTCTGTGGTGACTGACCATTATGGACAGAGTGTCTACTCTTTCAATCTCGGACGAATCGAAGTTGGACAATCTATCAACGTCGGCTATAGTTGTCGCGCAGATTTCTATGATGTCTTGCCTATAGATTTAAACAAGTATGGCACCGCCAAAATCCCTGAGGAAATTTTGAAAGTCTATACTGGAGACAATCAAAGAATTTACGATCTGAGGAATCCTGCTCTATCTTCATTGGCAACGCAGTTTATCTCGCGCTATCCACGCGCTGAAGAACGCGTTCGAGCTATCCATTATTATGTCGCTTCTAACATAAAATACGATCGCGAAGGTAAGTGGGATAGTGCACCACAGGTGCTAGCACGCAGGACGGGCAGTTGCTCTGAAATCAGTTATCTCTTTTGCGCACTCTGCAGAGCAACCGGCATACCGACAAGATTTGTTGGCGGTTCGCGCATGCGCCGCGCGGCTCCCTATGAAGACCCAGTCGGTCACCGCTGGTCCGAGGTCTATTTTGCAGGACTTGGCTGGGTGCCTTTTGATCCAACCCTCGACGCTAAAGACCCAAAACAATTGAAATACTTCACCAGTTTTTTCCAACCATCTCTGATCACTTTTCACGGCGGAGGGTCGAGTTCATTGTTGGCAAACGCCTATAATAGCAATTGTACTCAGCGCGGCAAACTTGACAGCCAGAGAGTCTTTTACTGGAAATAAGTGACGAGCGTCGGTGATGACTTCGTCTATGTCTATAGCGATTCTGCACTTAGAGTTTCCCCTAGTGACTCTAATGTAGTTTTGCGATAACATGAAGCCATGAACAAACAGGCCGCACTAATAACATTTCTGCTTTCTATTATTGTGTTTCAACCTGTATCTGCGGAAAAACAGTTGGATAACTCGAGCAAAGTTAGAGTTAAAGCAATCGCTGGCATGGAATCAGGACCTAAAAGGATGCGCTTAAATCCCAACATAAAAGTTGGGCAGACCAGCAAAATAAATGAAATCAAAGATGCTGCCGACTGGGCCAATCCGTATATCACAGTCGGAGACAACGAAGTTAGCGTCGCTTGGGGCAAACCCCGGCATCAAAAGACGTTTAAAACGGTAGAAGAAGTTGAGAAGTTTCTGGTAAACCTTCCGGTGCCTGCATGGCCATACGGACGCATCATCGCTCTTTCGGAGCATTCTATTGGTAGTTTGCCTGGAGCCAAGGACTACCGAAAGCAC
>JACCDT010249930.1_pt1 | contig 12757 bp, 14 predicted proteins | sample 7446291 | NCBI WGS metagenome assembly JACCDT01 (sample SAMN15323446, study PRJNA562643) | freshwater metagenome | isolation source: river surface water | place: USA:Blue River Watershed | collected 2017-08-17
CTTCCGCCCATTTTAAAATAAGTGGCAATAGTAACTCTAAGCCTGTGGCGCCTGCTTCAGCTTCTGCAAATGGATAAAGCTTAGCATCATCATCCACAGGAGTGTGGTCAGAGCAAATGGCATCAATTGTGCCATCTATTAATCCTGCACTTAACGCTTCTTTATCTCTCTGACTTCTTAACGGTGGCCTTAAGTGTGCGTTAGAATCGAAGAAGCCAATATCAAAATCAGTTAGATGTAGGTGATTAGCACTGACGTCACAACTGATTTTTTGACCTGCTTTTTTAGCAGCTCTTACCATATCTACGCCTTCTGCTGTAGATAAGCGACATAAGTGTACTTTTGCGCCAGTTTCTTTGGCAATGCGCAAGATGCTTGCAATCGCCAATGTTTCTGCTGCAGCTGGGATACCTTTAAGGCCAAGTCTTGCTGCTACTTCGCCATCGTGCGCTACACCATCCTTTGCAAGATAAGGCTCTTCTGGACGAAGCCAAACTGTAAAGCCAAAAGTTGCTGCGTACTGCATAGCGCGCCACAACACTTGGGTATCTTTAATTGCGACGTCCGCTTGTGAGAAACCTACACAACCAGCTTCTGTCAGCTCACACATTTCAGTGATTTCTTGGCCGTTTAATTGGTGGGTTAAAGCGCCAAGTGGATAGACATGGGCTAGATTAAGTTGTTTAGCACGATGTTTGAGCATTTCAACCAATCCAGGCTCATCTAAAACAGGATCGGTGTCAGGTGGGCAAGCTAAGCTAGTGATTCCGCCAGCTACTGCTGCTTGCATTTCGCTTTCCAATGTTGCCTTATGTTCAAAGCCTGGTTCACGTAATCTGGCAGAAAGATCCACTAAGCCTGGGATGACGATTAAACCATTCGCATCGATGGTTTGATTCGCCACAAAACCGTCAGGACTGTTGCCTATGGCAACAACTTTCCCTGCAGCGATGAATAAATCTTTTTTTGAATCGATCCCATTTTTAGGGTCGATTAAATGGCCATTTTTGATATGTATTTTCATTATGAATTTCCCGCCAAAATGCTCATGACAGCCATGCGAACTGCGATCCCGTAAGTTACTTGCGGGAGGATGACTGATTGTTTTCCATCAGCCACCGCGCTATCAATTTCTACACCACGATTCATAGGGCCAGGATGCATCACAATCGCATCCGGCTTAGCTAAAGCGAGCTTTTCTGGCGTAAGACCGTAGGTTTTAAAATACTCTTGAGAGCTTGGTAACATCGCACCAGCCATGCGCTCATTTTGTAACCTTAACATCATGACGACATCTACATCTTTCAAGCCTTCACGCATGTCGTGAAATACGTGTACGCCAAGTTTCTCGACGTTTTCGGGTAGCAATGTTTTTGGTGCGATGACTCGTACTTCTGGCACGCCCAAAGAGGTGAGGGCGTGTATTTCTGAGCGCGCAACTCGTGAGTGCAAGATGTCGCCGACTATGGCAACACGTAGGTTGTGCATTTCAGGTTTGTAGCGACGTATTGTGAATGCGTCTAATAATCCTTGGGTTGGGTGTGCGTGACGACCATCTCCAGCATTAATCACATGAATGTGAGGTGATACATGTTTTGCAATCGTATGCGCTGCACCCGATTGTGCGTGACGAACCACGAACATATCTGCGTGCATTGCAGTTAAGTTATCTATTGTGTCGAGAATGGTTTCACCTTTTGATTGAGATGATGTGCTTACATTAAGTGTAATTACGTCAGCTGATAAGCGTTTCGCAGCAATCTCAAAGGTGGTTCGTGTGCGAGTGCTATTCTCAAAAAATAAGTTACAGACAGTCTTGCCTCTGAGCAATGGTACTTTTTTGACTTCTCTCTCAGCGACGCCGACAAAAGATTCTGCGGTATCTAAGATCTGTTTGATGATGGCTTTTGGTAAGCCTTCAATAGAAAGTAGATGCTTGAGTTTGCCGTCATTAGTTAGTTGAGGGTTTTGCATTACGAATTCTCTTCCAAAGTCAGGTAAAAATGGCCATCTGCGTGGCGTAGCAATTGCAAGTTCTGGTCTGGCGTTAAAGTGGTTTCATAAGCGCTAATTTGAGGGGTGATGGGTAATTCACGGCCACCACGATTCACTAGAACTGCCAAGCTAATACTCGCTGGGCGGCCGTAATCGAATAGTTCATTCATCGCTGCTCTAATGGTGCGGCCTGTGTAGAAGACATCGTCGATAAGAATGATATGGCGACCTTCGACTTCGAATGGAATGTGTGATGGCCTAGTTTCCGTATGAAGTCCTCTTTGGCTGTAATCATCTCGATAAAATGAAACATCTAAAATCCCATTTGCCAATGCGTTACCAGCCGGACTTATTAGAGGTAAAAGTCTTTCCATTAACCAGGCCCCGCCGCTATGAATGCCAACAAGTGCGGTCTGAGATGTAATGAGAGGCTTTATTTTTTCGGCCAGCTGTTCGAATAAAACTTCTGCGTCAGGTAGATTTTTCATTTTGAAGAGGTGTTCGTCTCATGCGTAATAGTGTCAAAGTAAGATTGTAATATGAGTTGTGCTGCAATTTGATCTAACATCGGTTTTTGTTTGCGGCCATCAATCCCAAGTTCTTTGAGTGATTGGCTCGCTTCTGCTGAACTTAGGCGTTCATCTATCATAACGATAGGTAAGCCAAAACGACCATCCATTCGGCGTGCAAATTTTTGACATAAGGCAGTTACTTCGTGTTCTTCGCCATCTAAACTTAAAGGAAGCCCAACAACTAATGTGCTTGGGCTCCACTCTTTTATTAATTCTTCTATTAGTTTAAATCTATCTTCGTTGGATTCGACATTAAGCGTTGTGAGTGGATGTGCAATCCCTAGCATGTGTTCACCAGAGGCAACGCCGATTCGTTTTAAACCAAAATCAAATCCCAATACAGTGCCTTCAAAAGAAAGCTGTATGGTTTTATCGTTATTAATAGCTTTTAGGGTTATTCCATTATGCATGCCCAGCCACCTCAGATAAGCTTGCATAATCGACCCCAAGTAAATTCATTGCGGCACTTAATTTTTCTTTATTGGGAATGTTGAAAATAATATCGTCGGTAGCTTCTACCGTCAGCCAAGCATTCTTGCTCATTTCTTCTTCGAGTTGCCCCGCTGACCATCCGGCAAAGCCTAAAGCAATTAAAAATTTCTCAGGTCCCGTCCCGTTGGCGACGGCTTCTAAAATGTCTTGGGAAATAGTGAGTGCGGTATCACCATGAATTGCAATGGTTGAGTCCCAGCTTCCTGCTGGTTGATGCAAAATAAAGCCACGCTCTATCTGCACTGGTCCGCCGAATTGAGCTGCCTGACTGGCAATTTTTTGTTCTGAAATATCTAAATTAAGTTGCGCAAAGAGTGCTTCGAGATTGAGTTCAATAGGCCTGTTGATGACGATGCCCATGGCTCCAGTATCGTTGTGTTCGCAAATGTAGGTAACAGACTTTACAAAATGTGGGTCTGTCATTGCGGGCATTGCAATGAGAAAGTGTCCGGTAAGGTTGACGTTTTCCACGTTGCGAATTATATCGTTAATTGCTTGCTTATGTCGATTCTAAATATCCTGTGACTTCAAGGCCAAAGCCAGCCATGCTAGGCATTTTTCTTGGTGTCGCCATCAATTTCATTTTGCGCACGCCTAGGTCGAGCAGAATCTGTGACCCTATGCCGTAATTTCTTAAGTCCTGTTTAGAGCGAATGGGGTCATCTGCGTGTTGGATTCGATTAAGTAAATCTTCCCCATTTTCATCGCGATGCAATAACACCATCACCCCACAATCGGAATTCTGAATCACTTTAAGAGCATTTAGTGTGTTCCATGAATGGCTTTTGCTGCTGCTGTCTAATAAGTCAAATGCGGAGAGAGGTTCGTGAACGCGCACTAGCACTTCGTCATCTTTATTAGGTTTGCCTTTTATCAGAGCTAAGTGGGTTTCGTGAGCAATCTTATCTTTGTAAGCGATGAGTTTCATTGGCCCATAAGGCGTTTGAATTTCTCTTTCTGCCGCACGTTCTATCAGGCTTTCATTTTCGCTGCGATAGTGAATTAAATCTGCAATCGTGCCTATTTTAAGTTGGTGTTCTTTGGCAAAGGCGATCAGGTCTGGAAGCCTTGCCATACTTCCGTCGTCTTTTAGAATTTCACAAATCACTGATGCCGGTTCTAATCCTGCTAGTGCTGCTAGATCACATCCAGCTTCAGTATGGCCTGCGCGGACTAATACTCCACCATTTTCCGCCGCTAATGGAAACACATGGCCAGGACTCACAATGTCTTTAGCCACAGCATTTTTGGCAACAGCAGCTTGTATGGTGCGAGCACGATCAGCTGCAGAAATTCCTGTGGTGACGCCTTCAGCTGCTTCAATCGAAATGGTGAAATTGGTATGCATACTTGAGCCATTTTTTTCTACCATAGAAGGTAGTTTTAATTGGCGGCAACGTTTTTCGGTTAATGTTAAGCAAATTAAACCTCGCCCATGCTTGGCCATAAAGTTGATATGCTCAGGCGTTGCAAATTCTGCGGCTAAAACTAAATCGCCTTCGTTTTCTCTATCTTCCTCATCGACCAGAATGACCATACGGCCTAAACGAATTTCATTAATGATTTCTATGCTTGGGCTAATATTTAAACTGCTCATGTTGTTTCACTTTCTTTGCCCCATTGCGTCATACGTTCAACGTACCGCGCAATCAAGTCGACTTCTAAATTAACTCGGCTACCAACCCCCAAATATTGGAGGGATGTTTTTTCTAAGGTATGTGGAATGAGATTCATGCTAAAAACATCTTTTTCGATAGTATTCACTGTTAGGCTGACGCCATCGATAGCAATCGATCCTTTTACAGCGATATAGCGAGAAATATTGTGAGGCGCGCGCACCATTAATAACCAACAGTCACCTACAGATTCAAAACGAACAACTTGACCGACCCCGTCAACATGACCGCTCACTAAATGACCACCTAATCTTTCGGAGAGTTGTAAGGCTTTTTCTAAGTTGATGATTTTTGGACTGTCTAAACCTACTGTGCAGTTAAGGGTTTCTTTTGACACGTGGGCTTCAAAGCTAATTGCATCGAACTTAATTGCTGTTAAGCAGACGCCATTAACCGCAATGCTATCGCCAGTTCTGACATCTGACATGTCCAGATCACCAACTTCAATTTGAAGTTTTACATCATCGCCAGATGGAGTGATGGACGTGATTTTGCCGGTTGCTTGAATTATTCCTGTAAACATCCTGTAATTTTAACAGATTGGGGACTTAAGCCTGTTAAAATTCTCTAGTGGATTTCGGCCTGAGTTTAAAAAGCTTTTCTTAGATGGGTTTGTTTGTAAAGCTGAATATCCAAAAATAATTTGAAATGGATGATGAGTTTAATGAAAAAGATACAGCCGTTTGAGTTTTTTGTGGGTATGCGCTACACGCGTGCTAAGCGCCGTAATCATTTCATTTCTTTTATCTCATTAACTTCTATGGTTGGCATTGGCTTAGGTGTCGCTGCGCTCATTGTTGTACTCTCTGTCATGAATGGTTTCCAGGAGGAGTTGCGTTCACGTATTTTAGGGGTCGCCTCACATCTTCAAATTACAGGGCCCAATAATACGTTGGCGGGCTGGTCTGATTTAAAAGAGATGGTTCAAGCTACCGAGCATGTTGAGGGTGCTGCTCCATACATTATGGCGCAAGGCATGCTTTCTAACGGCCAGGCTGTTCAGGGCGCTATTATCAGGGGCGTTTTGCCTGATGCTGAAAATCAAGTGTCAGATTTGGGCGTAAAAATGCGCGCTGGTCATATTGATGATTTAAAGTCGGGTGAATTTGGTATTGTTCTAGGCGCTGAGTTGGCTCAGTCATTAGGTGTGATTTTGGGTGATAAAGTTGTGTTAATGGCACCTCAAGGTCAATTTACACCAACAGGCGTAGTGCCTCGTATTAAGCAATTTACAGTGGTGGGTTTGTTTCAGATTGGGATGTACGAATATGACTCAGGCCTAGCTTTGATTCATATTGACGATGCCGCAAAACTTTATCGTATGGGCGATCAGGTTTCTGGATTGCGTTTGAAACTGGATGATTTATTCCGTGCTCCGCAAGTTTCGAACCAGCTGGCACGAAGTTTGACTGAATCTGGGCATGATGACTATTATTTAACTGACTGGACGCAAGAGCATGCGAATTTTTTCCGAGCGGTGCAAATGGAAAAGCGAGTCATGTTTATCATTTTGGCACTGATTGTTGCGGTTGCTGCCTTTAATATTGTTTCAACATTAGTGATGGCAGTCACTGATAAGCGTGCCGACATTGCCATCATGAGGACCTTTGGTGCAAGCCCTGCAAGCATCATGGCTATATTCATTGTTCAAGGCGCGCTGATTGGTATTGTTGGAACAATTGTTGGGGGATTCTTTGGTGTCTTAATCGCACTAAATATCAGCACGATTGTGCCGTTCATTGAGCATCTATTTAATGTTCAGTTTTTAGCTAAAGATGTTTATTACATTAGTGAGCTTCCTTCGCATTTGATTTGGAGTGATGTAATCACTATCGTAGCCATGTCGTTCTTATTAAGTTTATTGGCAACTTTGTATCCAAGTTGGAAGGCTTCGCAAATGAATCCAGCGGAGGCTTTACGTTATGACTAATCCAATTATTCAAGCAAAAAATTTGCAGAAAACTTACGTGGGCTTAGATGTGGCTGTTTTGAACGGCATTAGCCTTGAAGTGAAAGCGGGTGAACAAATAGCGATAGTCGGTACTTCTGGATCGGGCAAAAGTACACTCTTGCATTTGTTAGGCGGTTTAGATGCTGCAAGTGCTGGTGATATAAGCGTCATGGGGAATACGCTGGCTGATCTAAATGAAACGAAGCGAGGTGAACTACGTAATCAATCATTGGGTTTTGTTTATCAATTTCATCATTTAGTGCCTGAATTCACGGCGCTTGAGAATGTTGCAATGCCTTTATTGATTCGTCGTATGGATAAAACCGTTGCATTAGCGCTTGCTCAACAAATGCTTGAAAAAGTAGGTTTGGGGAATCGTATGGAGCACATGCCTAGTGAGTTGTCTGGTGGCGAGCGTCAGAGGGCTGCGGTTGCACGTGCTTTAGTTACGCAGCCCAAATGCATCTTGGCTGATGAACCAACAGGTAATCTAGATCGGCATACAGCGCATGCTGTTTTTGATTTGTTATTAGAAATGAATCAAAGCCAGAACGTTGCGTTGATAGTAGTTACCCATGATTTGGAGCTTGCGGCTAAATTAAAGCGGCAATATAGACTCATTGACGGCAAATTGTTGGCGGTTTCATAAATTATTCTTAATTTTAGATGGTGCAATGATCTTGGCTTTTACTCAGTTCGGAATAGATTTAACGGATTTGCGAGAATACGCAAAACGTTATTGGCGTTATTGCTCCGAGCTTGCTGAAAATAGAGTGACGCGCTAAAGTAACGGCAGTTTATGCAAACTGAATAATTTGCATGGTTTGGTTTTTTAAAGAACATTTTAGGAGTGTTGCGTGTTAGAAATTATTAAAGCTGCTGGATGGCCGATTTACCCACTTATTCTCGCTTCAATTCTTGCAATTGCAATTATTGCTGAGCGTTTTTGGACATTGCGTTCCGAAATTATTGCACCTTCTAATCTTCTCCCGGAAATCAAAAAATGGGTTGAACAGGGTAAGGTTTCTAAAGAGGCTTGTGAGAAGTTGGAGCAACATTCATTGTTAGGTGAGATTTTTGCTAGTGCGCTTAGCAACTCTTCCGCTTCACGTGAACAGGTTAAAGAATCGATCGAAGAAGCTGGACGCTCTGTTGCGCATCAATTAGAAAAACATTTAACAACTTTAGGTACTATCGCAACCGTAAGTCCTTTATTAGGATTGCTAGGTACAGTTATTGGTATGGTTGAGTTATTTGGGGCATTTAATGCTGCTGGCTCAGGCCATGATGTTGCGCAATTCGCAAAAGGCATTTCAGTGGCTCTGTACAATACAGCTGGCGGGATTGTCGTGGCGGTGCCAGCAATGATTTTCTATCGATATTTCCGCGCTAAAGTTGATGGTTTGATTGTTGAAATGGAGCAGCAGGCTGTTGCATTGGTTGAATTTATGGACGGCGGACGTAAATAATCATGAATTTTCAACGTGGTAAAAAGCACGAAGATTTAGAAATGAATTTAGTGCCTCTGATTGACGTATTGTTAGTCATTATTATTTTCTTAGTGGTCAATGCTACCTTCTCTAGAATGAGTGAGCTGCAAATTAATTTGCCAACAGCAGAGGCTAGTCCGGTTGAGCAAAAGCCAGTCGTTGTTAATGTTGGAATTGATGCGACAGGCCACTACGTCGTTGAGAAGACGGCTGTTGCGGGTAGCGATGTTAGTTTGCTAGCGGCGGCTCTTCAAAAGGCTGTTGCTGGCGGCAAAGAGCCGACTATTATTATTAATGCGGATGCGAAGACTACCCATCAATCTGTTATTAATGTGATGGAAGCTGCGCGTCAAGCGGGTTATACCCACATTACTTTTGCAACTCAACAAAACTCGGGTTCCTAACCCATTTTAATATTGGCTGATGACTATCAAGACAAAAGCCTTTTGATAAAAGCCTCAGCATTTGTTGCTGGGGCTATTTCTTTTATTGCCTCTATTATTTATGACTTCAAACAAAAAGACTTCTGAACAAAAAATCCCTGCAGCTAATTTGAGCATGAAGCTCTATTTTAGAATGGTGAAGTATGCGATTCGTTATTGGAAAGTGTTTGTTTTTAGTATTCTTTCTTTAGTGGTTTTGTCTGCGACAAATACTGGTTTTTTAGCAACCATTAAAATGGTTACGGATGAAGGTTTTGTGAAGCAAGATTCAACAAAGCTTCATGTTTTGCCCTTGATGTTATTTGGCCTGTTGGCTTTACGTGCATTTTCTGGATTTTCAGCTGGCTTTGCTATGCGTTGGGTGGCTCGTCGAGTTGTTGAAGATTTACGATTGGATGCATTCAAAAAATTGATGACGCTACCCGTTAGTTTTTTTGATGCTAATTCCGCTGGAGTAGTTACATCAAAGCTTACTTACGATACTGAGCAGATGTCTAAAGCTGCAACGAGTGTTGCAGTGACGGTGGTGCGAGATACGTTGACCATCATCGGGATGGTGGCTTACATGATTTATCTTGATTGGCGATTGACCCTCATTTTTGCTTTGATTGCCCCGCTTATGGCTTTTTATTTGAAAGCGATGACTCCAAAACTGCGATTTGCAGGTAAGGAGGTGCAAGGCTCGATGGGTGAAATGACGCAAGTGGGCGAGGAAGCTGTTTCAGGCCAGCGTATGGTGAAGATTTTTGGAGGCGCCGAGTACGAGTTTAAGCGTTTTGCTGGTGCAGTTGGTCGAAACCGCCATATGCAAATTCGTTTAGCACGTATATCAAGTTTAAATAGTATGGTGATTGAATTACTTGCCGCTGTTGCTTTGGGGGCTGTGGTTTATTACGCGATGGGTAAATTTAGTGCTGGTGAATTTGCTGCTTTTATTGGTGCGCTATTGATGTTGATTGCTCCAATTAAGAGTCTGACTGGTATTAATGAAGACCTACAAGTTGGATTGGCTGCTGCAAATAGCGTTTTTGTTTTGATGGATGTGCCTTCCGAGACTGATGAAGGCCAATTAGAAATTGGACGTGCTAAAGGCGAGATTGAATTCCGAACTGTCGGTTTGCATTATGAAAGCGCTAAAAACAAGGCGCTTGATAATTTGAGTTTTGTTATTAAACCGGGTGAGAAATTAGCTCTGGTTGGTCGTTCTGGCGGCGGCAAGACCTCAATGGTTAATTTGTTCCCTCGTTTTTATGAGCATCAACAAGGTACTATTTTGCTTGATGGGGTGGACACCCGTGAAATGCGTCTGAGCAGTCTGCGTGCTCAGTTTGCATTGGTAAGTCAGGACGTAGTGCTTTTTAATGACACGGTATTTAACAATATTGCCTATGGTGGATTGCGAGATGTCACTGAAGCGCAGGTGATTGAAGCGGCTAAGGCAGCAAATGCTTGGGACTTCATTCAGCAACTTCCTAACGGGTTGCAAAGTGAGATTGGTGATAGAGGTGTGAGGCTGTCAGGTGGACAACGTCAGCGTTTAGCGATTGCGCGTGCGATTTTAAAAGATGCACCAATTTTACTATTAGATGAAGCAACGTCTGCTCTAGACACTGAGTCCGAGCGTTTTGTGCAAATAGCTTTGGATGGCTTGATGAAAAATCGTACCAGTGTTGTTATTGCACATCGATTATCAACGATTGAAAACGCAGACCAATTTTAGTGATGGAGCGCGGAGAGATCGTTGAAAGTGGTACGCATGCTGAACTGCTAGCAGCCGGCAGTCATTACGCTAAGCTTTATCATAAGCAGTTTCATTAAGTTAGGTACTTGATGTCTGAGTGGTTACAAAAGCAGTGGTTTTGCAAATCGGTATGGCACTTATTATTGTTGCCATCAGCTGCTATTTACCTAGGATTAATTCACTTACGTAAACTTTTATACAAGCTTAATGTTTTTAAAAGTTATGCTTTACCTGTGCCAGTGATCGTTGTCGGTAATATTAGTGTTGGAGGAACAGGTAAAACTCCAGCGGTTATTTATTTGGCGCAGCAACTTAAGCTTGCGGGTTATTGCCCTGGAATTATTAGCAGGGGTTATGGGCGATCTAACTCATTGGTGCAAGCTGTTTCTTGTGGCAGCACCCCTGACCAGGTTGGTGATGAACCCTTATTGATTGCTATGCGAACAGCGTGTCCTGTATTTGTTGGTAATAACAGAGTTGCAGCGGGAGTGGCTTTAGTTAAAGAGCACCCGGAAGTAAATGTAATTATTAGTGATGATGGCTTGCAGCATTACCGTTTAAAAAGATCCTTGGAGCTGGCTGTTGTAGATGCTGATAGAGGATTTGGTAATGGCTTTTTAATTCCGGCAGGCCCTCTGCGCGAGACTGTTGCTAGACTTTCGTTAGTAGATGCGATTGTTGTGAATGGAAATGCTGAGGCATTGAAGCCTGTGCCGAATAAGAATGTTTTTTCTATGCGACTTGTTGGGGAAACCTTTTTTTCTTTGGATGGTAAGCAAAAAAAATCTGCAGCATATTTTAAGAAAAAAAAATTAGCGGCGGTGGCGGGGATTGGAAACCCCGATCGTTTTTTTGGCCACTTAAGAATGATGTCTCTGGACTTTCAATCTCAAGCCTTTCCAGATCACCACTTGTTTTGCTTGGAGGACTTCACTCCTTTTAAAGACAAAACAATATTAATGACCGAGAAGGATGCTGTGAAGTGTCAAGATTTTGCTGCTGACATTTGGATGTTGCCAGTCGATGCTATGATTGAGCAGGGTTTGATGAAAGTTATTTTGAATAAATTAGCGCGTATTTAGGAAGCCTCATGGATAGTAAATTACTTGAAATTTTAGTCTGCCCCATTTGCAAGGGTCCGCTGCACTATAAGAAGAACGAGCAAGAGCTATTATGTAAGCCATGTCGATTGGGGTTTCAAATAAAAGATGGCATACCTGTGATGCTCGAGGGTGAGGCCCGCAAGCTGTCGGATAATGAAGAAGTTTAATCCGCAATGATTACGAACTTTAAAGTTGTTATTCCTGCTAGATATGCGAGCAATCGCTTATATGCAAAGCCATTGTTAGATATTGCTGGCAAGCCTATGGTAGTTAGGGTTGCTGAGCGTGCTGTGTCGAGCGGTGCAAGTGAGGTGATTGTTGCTACCGATCATGAAGAGATTTTGAATATTGTTACACAGCATGGATTCAAGGCGGTGATGACTAGCAATCAACATCCTTCAGGGACGGATAGAATTGCTGAAGTGGCGCGTCAATTAAAATGGGCTGATGAAGAGATTGTTGTAAATGTACAAGGCGACGAGCCATTGATTGCACCAAGCCTTATTAAAGATGCTGCGCAGAATTTGGCCAAACACCCTGAAGCTTCAATTGCAACAGCTTGTCACTTAATACATGATAAAGCTAGCATCCTAAATCCTAACGTGGTCAAGGTGGTGTTGGATGCCCAAGGGCATGCCATGTATTTCAGTCGTGCACCTATTCCCTATCCTAGGGATGCCTTGGCAGCAAATGAAGATATTCCAGTGGGTATGCCTTGTTATCGACATGTTGGTATTTATGCGTATCGCGCAAACTTTCTTTATGCTTATAGCAAGCTTGAAAGCTCTGAAATTGAACGCTTTGAGTCCTTGGAGCAGCTAAGGGCATTGTGGCATGGTTATAAAATCAGTGTTTTTGTTACGCCAGATGCGCCTGCTACCGGGGTTGATACCGCACAAGATCTTGAGTTGGTTAGAAGTATTTTTGCCGACTTATCAAATAAGTCCTGATTCCCAATAAAACTTAGGTTTGTCATTGACAGGCTATGGCTAATATTGCTATAGTCTCACCTCTCGACGGCACCAATGTCGAATCGGACGCGGGGTGGAGCAGTCTGGCAGCTCGTCGGGCTCATAACCCGAAGGTCGTAGGTTCAAATCCTGCCCCCGCAACCAGTAAGAATTAAGAATATAGTTGTTGACGAGAAGTTTGCGTTCTGTATAATGCGCCCCTCTCGTTGCTAACGTTGTAGCGCAAGTTACGGTGTTAGTGAAGTGTAAAAAGAAGTACCTGCTCTTTAAAAAACTGAACAATCGATAGGTGTGAGTGCTTGTAGCTGGTTAGTTACATTGAC
>JACCDT010078610.1_pt1 | contig 12754 bp, 16 predicted proteins | sample 7446291 | NCBI WGS metagenome assembly JACCDT01 (sample SAMN15323446, study PRJNA562643) | freshwater metagenome | isolation source: river surface water | place: USA:Blue River Watershed | collected 2017-08-17
ACGTAATTGTTAACTACATCAAACAAATCGATCAGCAGTAAAATTTCAAGGAGAAAAAACAGAATGTTTCCGTATATCATGCAGGGAAAGAATTTGGTTATTGTGATCGGCACCAATAGCCACACCATTAACCCCAGCCACATTGCTTATGCCAAAATCCTAGAGGCCATCAAAGCCAGTGACTGGGACCTGGTCAAGAACTTGGTTGAACCCCAGAAGGTGATCCTGAACTATGGACAGGGGCACATTGCCGTCCAGGGCGACAAGCTGTTCTGGAAGGGGCAGGAATTCAACAACTTCCTGGCTGACCGGATTGTGCAGATGCTGCAGGATGGATTCCCTGTAGAACCTCTGGTCCGATTCATGGAGAATCTCATGCTGAATCCCAGCAAGCGAGCAGTGACTGAACTCTATGGCTTCCTGGAAAAAGGTCGGCTGCCCATTACTCCCGACGGCCACTTCCTGGCTTACAAGAAGGTTCGCAACGACTACAAGGACGTCTACAGCGGCACTTTCGACAACAGCGTGGGTCAGGTGGTCGAGATGGAGCGCAACCCGGTGGACGACGACAAGGACCGCACTAGCAGAACCGGACTGCACTTTTGCAGTGAGAAGTATTTGGCCCACTTTGGCGGCGACCGTGTGATGATTCTGAAGATCAATCCTCGCGATGTGGTGAGCATCCCTAGCGACTACGGCGACACCAAGGGCCGTTGCTGCCGCTACGAAGTGATTGGCGAACTGGGTGTGGATCCTGCTGAGGCATTCACTGCTTCGGTCCAGGACAACGCCAATGGGCTACCTGCCGCCGAGTAGAATAACCAAGCTCGCCAACGATCCTATTACATATTCTAAATGGGATCGTTGGTGGGCGTGGCAGCCTGTGCGCACCATATCAGGAAAACGAGTTTGGTTTACTTGGTGCTATTGGAGAGTAAAGCGACAAGGTTTTGCATATCTCCGATACGAAATTCAGTACGGTACACTTTTTGATATTCTCGCTCATCCTGACGGAGACTAAACTGTGCTTGATAAATTGAATGATTGGACAGGTGTTCAGTGGGTAGTAGGCCAGGGATACGTTACTAATTGGCGACGTTGGTGGGCGTGGCGGCCTGTGCGTACTGTTAGCGGACAGCGTATTTGGTTTACCTGGTGTTATAGTCGATATCGATTGGAAATCAGCCGTAGCGACCTTTACGCTCATCAAAGAGTGTATGAATATGCCACAGCGTTTGATCTGCTCAAGGAATAAAATATGAGTGAACTTTGGGGTGATGATTTTAATTGGCGCAGTGATTGGCAACGTTGGTGGGCATGGCGTCCAGTTACCACAATATCAGGGAAACGGGTTTGGTTCAGTCGATGCTATCGTCGACGTTGTGGGTTTACAGCAAGAGACGGTCAACCTGTATTCTGGACCGAATACGCTACATTATTTGACGTAATGTACTACATATCAAACTAAATTCTAGTGCGCCTGAAGCTGAAAGGTTTAGCCGGAGCCTCTAAAACTCCTGGGTGTGGGTTCGAGTCCCACCAGGCGCACCAATAATAAATACTGTGAGGAGAAAAACAATGACGTAGATGACTGAAATACTGTGTGACAATGTGGTATTCCACTTCAATAAAGCTCACTTAACTGACCCTACAATTCCCATGTGGGTTGTCAAAACCAAGGGCAAGACTTTTTATGTGAACCATGTGGACTGTAATTTACCTTGGAGCACCAAAGAAACTCCCAACAATCCGCACACCAAAGGCAGCATCAAAATTCGAGATTGTGTGCTGACCATTGACCAAAACAATTGTGCTAGCATTGATCGCCCCACAGCTGAGCAACGGCGCAGATTGAGTGGACAGCGAAACCCTGTTCGTATCATCTACGGCGGTGTGTACAAGTATTCCCTGGAGGAAGCTATTCGTCGTCACGATATACAGTTGGTCAGAACCCTGGGTATTACTGGTGAATGTGGCAATTATTTTCTGATCTCCGAGCTAGCCAACCCTGACGATCTGGTGATATTGACCCTAGCTATGCCACCACACAGTATCAGAGTTTTAACAGAAAATGAACTCTACTATGGTTTGCTGGACCAGACTGATCAGGACCAGATTGCTGATCCCTATGAAAACACAGAATATTAATCAATTAGTTTGCAAATTTACCCAGGAGATTGTACAATAACAATATGCACGATTTATGGACAGAAAAACATCGTCCTAGCACACTGGACGGCTATGTATTCACTGATCAACATCAGAGAGCTCAGATTGAAAAATGGATCTCAGATCAGCAGATACCTCATCTGATGTTCAGTGGCGCTGCAGGTACTGGCAAAACTACTCTGGCTAAAATTCTGATTAATGCACTGGAGATCCATCCCTATGATCTTTTGCAAATCAACGCCAGCAGCCAGACTGGTGTTGATAACATGCGAACCACCATTGTGAACTTTGTAAGCACACTGCCCTTTGGTAGCATCAAAGTGGTTCTATTGGACGAAGCAGATTATCTCAGTCCCAACGCACAGGGCAGTTTGCGTGGAATCATGGAAGAATACTCCCAAACTGCCAGATTTATTCTGACATGCAATTTGGCGCACAAAGTTATCCCTGCACTTAAAAGTCGATGCCAGGGTTTCCATATTGAAAAGCTGGACGTCACTGAGTTTACTCAGCGAGTGGCAGAGATATTGCTTGCTGAAGGAGTGACGTTTCAGGAGAACACGCTGGATATCCTGGACACCTACGTTAAGAGTACCTTTCCGGATCTGCGCAAGTGCATCAATACTTGCCAGATGAACACTGTGAATGGTGAACTCACTCTCAAGGCGGCACAGGATAACAATACAGCAGATTACAGAATTGCAGCCGTGGAACTGATTAAATCTGGCAACATTCGCCAGGCTCGTAGCCTGATTGCCAAGCAAGTATCAGCTGACCAAGTAGACGAGCTGATTACTTGGTCTTATCAGAATCTAGATCTGTGGAGCAATACCCCAGAAGGACAGGATCAGGCCATCCTGATCATTCGCAAAGCAGCAGTAAATGCCAGCTTGGTAGCTGACCACGAAATCAATGTGGCGGCCATGCTGGTAGAGCTCAGTCAAATCAACTAAGGAAACAACATGTTCTTATTAGCAAAATACTATAAGGTACCTCGTGATCCACGCCGTACCAGTGAAAAAGGTTATATTCTGGACCAGGAAAATTTTCGTTGGGACGAGTCAGTGAACTTCGTGATCAAGCCCAGTGAAAAAGATGTCCGTGAAAACAACGTGGTACTGGATATCTTTGGACAGCAAGTGATCAAATGCAGCGTAGCAGACATGGTGGGCACTGATTTCGACATGGTGTTCGCCTACTACTACAAAAACTATCAGACCTATTTTGATCGCATGTTTGCTGCGGTGGGCATCAAGGCTGTGGACCAGAATGGTGATGCCATTCAGGTAGAGCAGACGGGACCGCCCCCGGTTGAACATCCACGACAACCAGAGGCGGAAACCCCAACGTCAGAATCTGAAAATCAAACAGTTTCGCCGTAGATTTTCAGGATCTCGGCCACAGCAGGATGCCGTTCAATGTGTTGGTAATTGAATTCAATACCCTTCACATAACGGCATTTTCCTATCTGTGTCACCAGAGTCTTGAAGTCCAACAAACCATTCTGTGATGCTCGGCGATCTGTCTGTGCCAGATCGCCAGTCAGTATGATTTTGCTGCCTTCACCAATGCGAGTGAGCAACATTTTCATTTGTGCAGGAGTGGCGTTTTGCATTTCATCAGCTATGACCCAGCTGTTCTTGAAAGTTCTGCCTCGCATATAAGCCAGCGGGGCCAATTCAATCACCTGGTTCTGAATCATCTGTTCCACCTGATTCTGATCGTAACATTCTCTGATGATATCAAACAGAGGCTGAGTCCAAGGAGCCATTTTGCTGTTGAGGTCACCGGGCAGATACCCGTGACTTTCTCCTTCTACTCCCACTGCTGGTCTGGTTAGTACCAAACGCTTCACTGTTCCCTCTCTGAGTGCATGAATTCCAGCCATCATGGCCAACAGAGTTTTACCAGTGCCTGCTGGTCCCACTGCAAACACTATGTATTTGGTGGGATCCATGAGCAGATCCAGGTATTCTTCTTGAACAGCATTTCTGGGCACAATATTGTAAGAATTTTTCTGTACCCGATCAAATTGAATTGTGTTGTTGGCATTAGCCGCGGCTGCTGCCTTCTGTTGCTGTCTTTTTTTTGACATTAAGACCTCCCTGCAAAGTGTGGATGTCACAGGTATTTACTGTTTTTTCAAAAACACCGAACTCATACAGAATTATCTGATCTGTTCAGCTAAGTAAAGAGTATGACTTTTGACTCGGTTTACATAAATACCGTAAAGGCAATAACACATGGCAACTGAGCTTAAAGCAATTATTGAAAACATCAAACAGGTCAGCATGTCCAAATCCTCGCTGGATACACTGATGGATTTTGAAAGAGTGCTGGATGAAATGAACCTGTATGCTTTCATGAACTGGAAGACTGGTGAACTGGTGCAGGGTCCTGAGATAGGAAAATACCGTGTGAAATGCACATTCATGTGGCCCTACAGTGTGATGCCTGACCCTGATGGTGCCAAGCGACTGCTGAACTTTGGTGCCAAAGTGCAATGGTCTCGAGATTGGTTGATGTATCCTGTGGATGTAAAGTCAGCAGACGATTATCGTCCTGGTACCAAAAAGCCCAAAATTGCACAGAAGCAGATCTGGTTAGTAACCATTGACTTGCCCAAGAGCCTGATCAAAGACATTGAACGTGGTTCGCAGGATGTGCTCAACAGCACCATTGACCTGGCTGATATTGATGCTGCTTATGAAAAGGATCTGGACAAGCAGGGCATTAACAGTGATCAGACTGAAGAACAAGTGGGTGACGAAATAACTGGCGCCGCTGCGGCACCTGGAGAACAACTGATATGAAACAGCTAAACGAAGGTTTTGAAGTGGGCGATCTCAAGGATGTTCTGCAGGACTGGTTTCATGTGGACGAATACAAGAGCAAACTGGGTCGTGACGACAAGAACTGTGTGATCAGTTTTGCGGTAGACGACAAGGTAGCAGCTAACGATCTGGTGGACTTCCTGGAACGAGGCTATGACTTTGTGCTGGATGCTGACGTCAGCAACAGCGAAATCAGCATCAATCGTTATCTGGTGTTCATGGAAATTCCACGCCGCACCACTATGTATGAGAGAATTCAACAGATTCTCAGTGATCTCAAAGCAGCCAGCGGTCTCAAGCCCGACCAGTGGCGCTTCAAGCACATGAAAGATCCTGACTATCAGCCCTTCACTGAACAGAATTTCAACTCAGTGGTGGCACTGAGTCCCAAACAATATCGCAAACGTTATCAGAAACCCATCAATGACATCAAGACTGCCGCAGGTTTGCCGGTATCAACTCCGCCTGTTGAGGATGAAGATCTCAAACAGTTGCAGAACCTGGCTGGCATCTAGAAAGGATCCAGTATGTTTTTAAGAGCAAAGTTAATGGCCATAGTGGGTGTGGGCCTGGCTGTTATGTTATTGGGATTCTGGATCTATTACAAGAGTTCGCAAAAACGTCTGGAACAACAGGCAGCAGAACTGGCTCGCAAAGAAGTAGAAATTGCTGAACAAAAAGCTGTTCGCGAGCAAATGGAAAAAGACATCAAACGTGCCACAGAATTGCGTGGCGAAGTCAACAGAACCATGCAACGCACTCAGCAGAGTATTGATGACATGCGAACCCGGATGGCTCCCAGAACCAATCCAGTCACCGGTCAAACCACATCACTGGGTAAGGCTGCGGTGGAAAAAACCGATACCATAGAGCGAGCAGTAAATCGCGGTACCCTGGATCAACTCAGATGTTTCGAATTACTAACAGGAAGTCCACTATCCGAAGGAGAACGCAATGGCAAAATCACCAATTCACTTTGCCCTGACCTGCTGGCTCAGCCTAAACCTGTTGCTGTTAAGTAGTTGTTTTAGTAGAAAAATCAATATGACTGTGGCTCCAGTGGAACGCAACCCCATTGATCTACCAGCCATTCCTCCACTGCAATTGGATGCTATGCGATGGCAAATTGTGACTGAAACCAACTTTCAGGAACAGATGAAAAAAATCAAAGATAGTGGCATGCAGCCTGTGTTCTTTGCACTGGACGAGAAGGGGTATGAGGCTCTGGGCATCAATATGACCAAGATTCGGGGATACATCAGCCAGCAAAAATCAGTGATTTATGCTCTGAAAAGCTATTACAATGTGCCAGATAATCCTGAATCATTGACACCACCAGCTAGTGTGATTGCACAAACACAACAAGCACAACCCAGTTCTCCTGCTCCGGTACAGAAGCCAGCTGAAACTCCAGCAGCCAAACCTGCTGATTCCAAACCCACGAATACTACGTCCACAGATAATAACCCCAATCCAGCTAAAAAACGTCTGGTCAAACTGATACCTCCTTTTGTAAAGAAATAACCCCTGGTATTTTTGGTCATTTTTGGTGTAAATAACATAACAACCAAAAGGAGACCAAAAATGCCTGGTGTAAAGGAACTTTCTTTTGCTGAACAGAGCTGGCTGTTCGCTGTATTGAGCAAGCTATGTTATCTGGACCCAAAAGAGTCAAAACCCCAGTTTAAGAAACTGGGTTATTCCAATGTGACCTATCTGGATCGTAACGGTTCACAGGGTTATATTCTGGAAAATCGCACTGAGAACATTGTGGTTTGCCGCGGCACCGAAGTGTCAGATCCCAGAGATGCCATAGCTGATCTCAAAGTCTGGTACGCCAAAGAACCACGTCTGGGTTTTGTTCATGCTGGATTCCGTCAAAGTGTGGACAACCTCTGGGACGAAGTAAAACATCATATTCTGGAAGACGGTTACAAGCCGGTGTTTTTTGCAGGGCATAGCCTGGGTGGCGCCATGGCCAGCTTGATGGCCGTGCGTATGTTACATGATCCCGAAATGATCAAGCCACAGAAACTATACACCTATGGTGCTCCCAGAGCATTCAGTTTGCTGGGTAGTAGACTGACCTGCGCTGGTGTAGAACATCATCGCTGGGTCAATAACTTGGATATTGTGCCTCGCAGTCCAGGAGTGCTAATGGGCTATGGCCATTTTGGCCAATTGCATTATATCAATAGCTGGGGCAATGTAACCAAAAATTACAACGTATTCCAGAGGGAATGGGATCGAATCAGTGCCTGGAAACGAGCTGCTGAAGATGATTCACTGGGTTATGTGGACAGTCACGGCATGGTGCAGTATGTGGCTGCACTGGAACGATTCAAGAACAACATCATGTTGCCTGAGGGCAACTAACAGAAATCAGGAGATTCAAAATGGGACTAATTGCTCGACGAGCTGAAAAATATAAGAGTGTGGATGGTTATTTGAAGGAACTCTGGCGTCCACTCATGGCCTGGAACTACGCCATAATTGTGTTGTTTGACTTCATGCTGGGACCCATCCTGTTGGGCATCTACAGTGTGGCCACTCATCAGCCCTATATTCAGTGGCAACCACTAACCATCCAGGGCGGAGGTATGTTTCACATTGCCATGGGTGCTGTGATTGGTGTTAGTGCCTGGAGCCGAGGTCAGGAAAAGATAAATGGATCCGATACTGGCGGCATGCCCAGTATGCCCAATTCCTGGGACACCAACGCCAAACCAGGACCAATGATCCCAGCCTATGTTCCACCACAGCAGAATCAGCAGCCACCACAGTTTGTGCCTCAACCACAATTTACTCCTCCGCCACAACAGTACAATACTCAACCACAATTTACTCCTCAGCCTGTGAGTAATTTTGGAGGCTATCCTGAACCAGCTCCTGTGATGGATAATCAGCAAACCTTTACTCCGCCTGCTCCCCAGGTCATTATGGAGCCACCTTCTGATCAGACTACTAGATCCAAATCTGGCTTCCCCAAAGCCAAGAAGTTCTAGACGATAATTTTTCAGCAGATTCAACAACATTATAATTACTGTAAGGAGTATACAAGATGACATTACACGAACAAATTGTTGCTGCATACGAAAGCTATGTTGCTGAATCTGAAAAGTTTGAAGGTCGGGGAGTCAAAGCTGCTGCGGCTCGTGCTCGCAAGGCACTGGGCGATCTGGGCAAGCTAACCAAGGCACGCAGAGCAGAAATCCAGGAAGCCAAGAACGCCGAAAAGTAATCCATGCCCAATCACACTGATCCCTGGAGCATATTGGGAGTACAGCGTGATGCATCAGCTGAGGAAATCAAAGCAGCATACAGACGATTGGCCAAGGATCATCATCCTGACAAGGGTGGTGATCCTGATCGTTTTATTGAAATACAAAATGCTTACCAGCAGCTGACATCACCACCTCCTCAACAATCCACTCCGCCACAATCGGCATTTGATGATCTGTTTGAAAATCATTTTGAAGATCTGTTTTCTCGGTTTGGTTTTGGGTTTAATCCCAATCAGATCAATCGCAACAACAACTTTGAAACTCAAGTCAAAATCACTTTGGCTGAGAGCATCACAGGATGCAAAAGGACTCTGAGGATCAATGATCACGGTACTACTAAAACCATTGATATTGTGATACCTGTGGGATCACAGTCAGGTGATGTGGTAAAATATGCTGGTATGGGCAGCACAGCCAAGGCTGATGCACCTCCTGGTAGCCTGTACGTCAGAATCCTGATAGAACCATTTCAGGACTATCAAATACAGGAAGGCAATCTGTATTGTGAAAGAATCATACCAGTATGGCAAGCTCTGTTGGGTACTCAAATCAATGTGATTGATCCTTTTGGATCTGGCATTGAGGTGCAAGTGCCTGCAGGCGTAGCACCTCATACCATTTTGAGAATACCCGAGCGTGGAGGATTTTGCCGAAACCTCAACAAACGAGCCGACATTTTGGTCAAATTGATAATCAAAATGCCTCAGATCACTACAGAACAACGCCAAATTATACAGGGTTGGGTTGACTCGGATCAGAGATAACTGCTATCATTGTTATATAAGGAGATTCCAATTGCTAAGAGATAATCCAGAAATCAGTCTCGTACTTTCCAAGGCCGTTGACTATGCCAAAAGCCTGAATCATCAGTACGTCACAGTGGAACACCTGCTCTATAGTATGTGTTGCTACAAGAATTTCAAGACGGTGCTGAATGAGTACGGGGCCGATGTGGATTCGTTGCTCACTGAGCTCAAGATCTACATTGAAAACCAGACTCAGCTGAAGTCCCGGACTCCGGATGTGAGCCCCGGGCGAACCAGCACTCTGGAACGAGTGTTCAATCGTGCAGCCAGCCAGGCTGTGTTCCAGGGACGTGAGCACATCCAGCTGCTGGATCTGTACCTGGCCATCACTGCTGAAAGCAACAGTTTCGCCAACTATATCCTGATCAAGTATGGCGTGGAAAAGGATCGTTTCCGTCCATTCTGTGAGGAAAACTATCGTGAACACCGGGCTGGCCGCAGCAGCAAGGAAACGCTGAGCCGAGAACAGGCCACAGAGCTTCTGGAAAAGTATTGCGTGAACCTGAATCAGCAGGCTGCTGACGGGCGCATTGATCCGGTAATTGGTCGAGAATCCGAACTGGTGGAAATGACTCAGATCCTGGTCAAACGCAACAAGAGCAACATTCTGTTGGTGGGTGATCCGGGTGTGGGCAAGACTGCACTGGCTGAGGGACTGGCCCTGAACATTGTGAACGGAGAAGTTCCGGATTGTTTGCAGAACTGGACTGTGTGGAATCTGGACATTGGAACCCTGGTGGCCGGCAGCAAGTACCGGGGCGAATTTGAAGAAAAGCTGGTGGAGATTATCGACAGTCTGAGTGCGCTGGGTAACTCCATCCTGTTTGTGGATGAAGCCCATCAGATGCGCGGTGCTGGTGGTGGTGCAGAGCGTGGGCCTGATTTTGCCAACATGATCAAGCCCGCGATCAGCAAGGGCAAGATCAAAGTCATTGCCAGCACCACTTGGGAAGAGTACAGCCAGAGCTTTGAAAAGGATCGTGCGCTGATGCGTCGGTTCTATCGCTTGGGTGTTGATGAGCCCACACCGGCAGAAGCCAAGCTGATTCTGCGAGGGTTGCGTGGCAAGTTTGAAGACTTCCACCAGGGCCAGATCACTGACGATGCCATTGATGCTGCTGTGGATCTCACTGTGCGTTACCAGACTGATCGCAAGCTGCCCGACAAGGCCATTGACATGATCGACAGTGCTTGCGCTCGTTATCGTATCCAGAATCAGTCCAGTTGGACTGTGAGCCGTGCAGATATCCTGAACGAAATCAGCAAGGCCACCAAGATCCCAGTGGATCAGCTGGATCAGAAGCGTCGGGATCAGTTGCAGGATCTGGACACTGACATCAAGCAGAAGCTGTATGGCCAGGACCACGCTGTGGACACTGTGACTGAAAAGATTCTGATCAGCCGCGCTGGCCTCAAGAGCCCCAACAAGCCCATTGGTAACTTCCTGTTTGTGGGTCCCACTGGCACTGGCAAGACTGAGCTGGCCAAACTGCTGGCTGAAAAGTTGCAGATGAAACTGCATCGTTACGATATGACTGAGTATCAGGAAAGCCACAGCATCAGCAAGCTGATTGGTGCGCCTCCGGGATATGTGGGTCATGATGATGGCAAGATGGGCGGCGGTTTGCTGATTGGTGACATCGAAAAGAATCCCAACAGTATCCTGCTGTTTGACGAAGTGGAGAAGGCTCACCCCAATGTGTTGCAGATTCTGCTTCAGATGATGGACGAAGGCTTTGTGAGCGGCAGCAATGGCAAACGAGCCGATTGTCGCAACTGTCTGATCCTGTTGACCAGCAACCTGGGTGCTCAGGACCTGGAACGCAACAACATTGGCTTTGGGCAGGATCTGTCCAAGGTGGATGATGGTGCCGCAGTCCGTGACTTCTTCAAGCCCGAGTTCCGTAACCGATTGGATGGCATCTGCCGGTTCAATAGCTTGGATCAGCTGAGCTATCGCAAGATCGTGGTGAAGTTTGTCCGGGAAATCAACGACCTGATGACAGACCGTGGAGTGGAAGTGGTGCCCACTGAACAACTGATCGACTACGTCATTGAAACCGGAGTGGACCCTCGTATGGGTGCCCGGCCTCTGTACCGAAAAGTCAATGATCTGATCAAATTGCCTTTGAGCAAGAAGCTGCTGTTCGAAAATCTGCCCACTGGTACTAAATTGTGGTTGGACTGGCAGAACAATCAACTGATGATCCTGGAGGAAAACCCCAATGTGGACTGTGCTGAGCAAGCAGTATCCTAACTTTGAAGTCCTGGTTCACAACCAATACTTCCACGGCGACTATCCAGTCGCCGTGGACCTGTATGATCCTGGCGCTTACTATCTGGATCAAAATCGCAAGTATGAGTGGCCCAGATCTCCCAAACCACTGAATGCTCGTATCCGCATTCACGGCAAGGATATTTGTGCTGAAGCTCTTCGACAAATTTTCCATTGGCTAAAACAGAATCAGTACAATCATCGCATAGACTACAACAAAGCCACTGTGTTTTTACGAGCAGATCAGATTGATGATGCCCTGAAGTTCCTGACTGATGTGCAGCCTCTGATGAATCCCGGAGCCATCAAGATCAGAGCAGTGGATGACGGTGTGGGTATTGGAGAAAAGAAAGTTTCTGCTAAATTCAAAAAGTTCCAGTTTCAGGTGATCCTGAAACCCGGTTGGTACACTCGTGAAGAAGTGGAACAATGGATGCACGTGGTGAAAACTCAGGAACCAGACATCTATATGACTTCGGGTCTGAGAAAAACTTTTCATTGGTGTCTAAACCAGAACAAGGCAGGTTGTGCAGTCACATCGGTTTATATGTTTGTGAAGGATCAAAGTACTCTGACTTACCTGTGGTTGAACTTCCCCACCACTATTAAGAAAACGTTCCGATTGGTGTAACATGTTACAAATAATCAAAGAAAAATATCCTGACCTGAAGGTTCAAAGTCAGTCCAAATATCTACACGACAAATATGGTTACACAGTGGAAATCAAATACATTGGTTGTCTGCTGGATGATAATTTTCGCAAACACACCACTACCCCGATTTCACTCAGAACAACCAAGCAGATAAATCGGTCACTGCCCACTGGAGAGGGCAATCTGCATCTGGAAGTTGCTCGTCAGATTTTTCAGCATCTGGTTGAGCCTTGGGAAAACAAACAGATAGCTTCCAGATACAACTACATGGAAGTGATTAGATTGTATTTTCAGACACCTGGTGAAGTTGTGGAATTGGTGGATCTGATTCAAAATCTGGAAACTCAGTACCAAACACCCAAACTGATCAATCTGATCAAAGCAGTGCCAGAGAATCTCAGCATGGGTGAACTCGCAATAACCAATCCAGCACTGAGTGAGTATCAGTATCGAGTCATGCTCAGAGATTTCAGATTTCAGGATCAGAAGAATTTTATAGGTTTGCTCAAAACCTATCAGACTGACATCAAAATGCACTGGATGTTGGAAAGACTGGTAACCGCAAACAAACAGATGGCGTCACTATACATGGCCCAATGGGTCCATAACGCTGACTTCTACAGCAAGAACAGCGAGATCCTGACCTTTCTGAGCTTGGCTTCTCCGGCACTGATCAGAAAAATTTACCGGCTGAATCACCAGCAGTAAATACTGGCACCATGGCACAGATACA
>JACCDT011165669.1_pt1 | contig 12752 bp, 14 predicted proteins | sample 7446291 | NCBI WGS metagenome assembly JACCDT01 (sample SAMN15323446, study PRJNA562643) | freshwater metagenome | isolation source: river surface water | place: USA:Blue River Watershed | collected 2017-08-17
CGGCGAGACCGGCAGTGTATCGCACTCGATCTTTTTGTTTGGGATGCCCAAAGTGGGGAAGACAACCGAAGCCTGCAAGTTCCCTAACCCGCTCGTTGTGGAGTGCGAACCGCGTGGCGCTCAGTATGTCGCCAATGTCGATGTGCTCCCCATGCGCGACCTAGCAGAGTTAGAGCGCAGCACTGATGCCATCTTGCGCCAACCGCACAAGACCATCGTGTTGGATGGCATCACCTGGATGCTTGAGCAGGCCGCCAAGTCGGCTGGCAACAAAGACCCTCGCCAAGCCTACAAGATGGTTGGTGATCGCTTCCAGATGTTGCTGGGAAAGATTCTGGGCAGCGATAAGACTGTAATCGCAACTGGTCACAGCCGAAAGTCGGACGACCCAGATAAGGCGGGGAAGGTCGAAATTCGACCCGACATGAACCCTGATTTGTCTGACAGTGTGTTTGGGGCATTCTCTATTGTCTGCTACTGCTTCCCAACCGCAAACGGTAGCAAGATGCTGACCAAGCCAGACGACAACGATACCCGTCGCATTATGGCTGGCGACCGCTCAGGCAAGCTTCCGCGATTGATGGATCTGAGTGCAGATAAGATGATGGAAGTCTTGGGCATGAAGACGGTCCCACAAGCCGTGGCGGGCAAGTAACCCAGTAGGCAGTTAATCGTTTAGGTGGGGGCAGAAATGCCCCCCCCAATCAATCTATAAAAGTCAAGGAGAAACAAAATGTCAGCGCAAGAATATTTAGAAACACTCGCAGCGGAACATCAGAAGCGCGTCGATGATTATCGCGCACTGCAAGAGGCGCAAGAGCAAGAGCGTACGGACGAGCTTCCATCCAGCTTGTTTGAGCGTGAAGGAAGAATACTTCTTAACCTTCTTGAATCCTGGTGGGCTTGTGCGAACCTTGCGCTTGAGATTGCCAAAGAACAACTGATAGGCTTTATCAATGCGCTCAACAATGTCCTGAATGGCCTGAGAGCCAACAAGATTCCAGTGAGAGAAGCGGTCAAACTTTTTCGACTTGGTCAAATGTTTCATCAACTGAAACTTGTTGATTCCCTTGCCAAATAGACGATAGTAGCGACGGTGAAGAGCAATACAGTGATTGTAGATCAACCCGGCAATGTCAATCTGTTGATGCAAGTGCTTATTCTTTTTGCTTCGATACAGTTTGAATTTGTAGGTTCTGACCATGTTTTTCTAACTCTTCCGTCACAAGTCTTTCAATCAGGTCAATCAGTTTTTCGTTTGTCAACGCCCCGCAAAGCTTTAGTTTTTGGTTCGTTGACCGTCTAATTCTTAGTTGTGTATAGATGTCTTCCATACCAACTAATTGTATAGCATGTATAGCAATAAATCAAATGTGAAAGCGGGTGGAAACTATATCCTGATTGAGTACAATCAGAGACTATCCGTCCCACGGCTAAAGCCCACAGGCTTTAGCCGTCTAATTGATCGTAAATCGTGTGTTTTGAGAACGAAGAAGGTCGATGCACATCAGCATCGCCCTCCTTTTATTGGTTGCATCATGTAACCGCTCTTACTGTGGGTGTAGCAAAAAATGCTATATGATTCAGTGAGGAGGATTACAAATGCAAAGAAGGAAATTGCGCGTGGTGCTGATCACCGACGCGGACGGCGGAAAGCGACAACGTTCGCTCTACGCAACTGAGATTACCTGGCAGATGGCTGATGCTATCAAGGCTAAGATGCCCGCCAATCCAACGATGGGCGAGGTGTTTGAGAGTCTGGTTAATTTCGCCAGGATGATGCCCGAAGCGTTCGGTCTGGCTTTGCCAGAAGATACGACAGGTGCGATCTGGGAGTTGGCTGGGCGGATTGCGAAGGCAAATAAACTGGGGAGCGCTGGTGGATTGTTTGACCGGCTCGTGTCAACTGTGTCGCTATTCCCTGAGCGATTCTTTCTGGACAAGCCGGGGGATAGCGTTGAGAAAATATTTTCTGAACGGGCAGAGTAGGCACTCTGCCCGTATCTACGTCAGCGGTTATTGTCGAGGATATCCGTCTCCGCCTGAGTGCTGCGCGGCTCCGGTCCTCGCTTGTGCATCGTCGGGTCCGACAACCACGCACGCAGGGCATCTTCGTGATATTGCCAGCCGACAGCGGTGCTGGTAGCGATCACTGCACCTTTCCCATCTCGTCCCCGCTCGGCAGCTTTGCGCAGCGTAACCGCTGCGCTCTTGGGGTTGAATCCAAAGTCGTTTACAGCAATGAATCTGGCCTCGTCCGCTGAGATGGCGCGCCCCTTCTTGGCTTGCCCGACTGCAAAATCAAGCAACCTTTGCGGGTTGTAGCCTGCCCGAACAAGGCGCTGAAACGCCTCATTCTTAGCGAATGGATACTCGCCCTGGGGATACACGCGCACCCAGGCAATGGTGTTATTATCGGCAGGCACGGCTTTTACATCCACCTCGCCGCCGATGAATTCGTTGATCGTGGCGCAGGCTGCCTTTACCTGTATTGGTGTGAGTAGATCATCCATATTTTTGAACTGTTGCTCCCTTTTGTGCAACTTTCTGCAATAGACACGCCAGGCGGCGCTTGTTTAATTCGGTGCCAACAAACGGCTTACCTGCTGAAAATGCCGACATTCCAACTAGCCCGCGCCCCATGCAAATGTCACCCAGCACGCCGTATTGCTCGATCTCGCCAGCCTTGGCGATCACCTTTGCTTCATCCATGCCGGTGTAATCAAAGTCAATCGAGCCGCTCCGGCTGCCACGAAGGATATGGCAGCGGTGCTTGCGATAGTAAACGACGTCCCACTTCTGTACGACCGGGTACATGCTAGCGAGTAGCGACTGCCATCTATCGACCGCCTGGAATCCAATCTCGATGTAGCATGTCGCTGGATTAATATCCTGTACGCGCTGAAAAAACGCCCGCTCGAAGTCGGAGAAATCCTTGATGTAGTCCGTTCGTCCCGCCTTGGTGTAGAAGGTGTTGACGTTGCCCTGGTTCCAGGGCGGATCCACAAAGAGCATATCGGCGCTCTTCATAAACTCAGGTAGCGGGTCAAATAGGTTGTGCACTGCGACCTTACTACCATTTGCGGGAATTCCCCATACCTCGCCCTGCTCAATGGGAAATTGCTCCCAGGCGTCCCCATAATTCCAGTTAGGCGGCATCGTCCACCTCCACGATTGACCAACTCATTGAATATTGCGCGTTTTTGAAGAGATCGGCGATGCCGGTCAGTTGCTTGTAGCGGTGGATTGTCTCCAAGTCCAGCCCAAGGTGAACCGCAATGTCCTCTTCACTCATACCCTGGTCGATCAATCCTCGGATAACATCGGCATCCAGATCGACCTGGTGCACCCCTCTCGCCTTATTAAACTGAATTGTGGCAACCATGCGCTTCGAGGCATCATGGTCCAGCACAACGATTGGGATGTAGGGCAACCCAAGATAATCGTAGCCTGCGATCATGAAGCGGTGAAAACCGTCAATGATGACAAACGCCTGCTGGTCTGGATCGTAGATGGTGACGACCGGGAAGGCGAAACCGTTGTCAATGATTGACTGGCTCAGTAGATCCATTTTGTCATCAGGCACGCTGTTGGGGTTGTAGGTGTTGGCAATCACCAGTTCTCGCTTGACGACCAGCGTGTTGGCGCAGGGGATTGCAATCTTGTGAGTTTTCCCCTGTACAACTATTGGCTCCATCGCCTCGCGCACGGCAAGGTACTGCTCTATGGTTTCTATTCGCATTACAATACGCTCCTATAGTATGCAATCAACTCCTCGCGTGGATCTGGCTTGCTTTCCACTGGCACGAAGTTGCCGATGTCATTTAATACCAACTGGCGGCACTGCTGGCGGGCCACCCACTCGTTGTTGAGATGACGAGCGAAGCGCGTTTCAAATACATGTTTACTGGCTGAGTCTGGGTAGGTTTCCAGGAGGAAGTCGCGGTAAGTCAACCACGATTTGAAATTCTTTGGCAACTGGCGCGCATTAAACATCTTCGCAGACTTCCCAGTCTCTTGGGCGAACTGGATACCCTTGATGCGCTTGACGAGCCGGTTGTATGTTTTGGGCTCAAACTCTGGCAGTTCACAGATCGACTTGAACGATTTCTCGTGAATCAGCGACGAGGTGCGCATCTCGTTGATCGGCATCCCCTTTTTAAACATATAGTCATAGATTTTTGAGTAGCGAAGCTTCTGTTCGAAGATGTACTTCCAAACGTCATGGATGTTCCAATCAAAGATCGGGTACATCGCAAAATTGTCGCCCTTGGGGCTAGCCCAGTAGATGCTGCTCTCGCCAATGGTGACGGGGTTTTTGCTAACAGCGCGCCATCGGTTGGGGTGCTCGGTGCCGCGTAGACCGACCGTGAACGCTGCGTTGTTATAGCAGTGCTCGAAATTGTCGATCACGGCGTAGTAGTTCAGCCCGATGTTCTTGTCGTGGATGATTTGCTTTTCCCGGTCCCACGGTGCGAATTTGATGGCGTAGGATTTCTTGGGGCGCATCCATAGATCGTGCTTCCCCGGCTCCCAGGCGGTTAGGTGGTTTTCCTCAAACGACGTCGAGTTTGTCAGATCGAACTCAATCTGCAACCAAAGAGGGATGACATTGTCCGGGGCGATATCTTCAATCAGCCAGGACACCTGATCGATTGTAGATTGGTAGACAACTTCTTCGTCCAGGAAGAAGACGCCGATCTTGCGCTGGCGTCGTTTCGCCTCCATCAGCATAAGGTGGGCAAGCACGGTGCTATCTTTCCCACCACTGACCGACACCTTGATATCCTCGAAGTTGTCGAAGATGAAGCTGACTCGCTGGCGGGCAGCGTCGAGCACGTTACATGTATTACTGTAGACTTGCGTAGGTCGCATCGATGCGCTCCTTCCATTGCTGATATCGCTCCAGGTACCATTGGTCAATTTTGAGATCGGCAATCATTACGTCGAACTGGGTCTGATTTGCACGCTTGACGAAATCGCCAAACTCGATAAAGCGGTGGGGGAATTCGATGACGGTGTAGGGGCCGTCGCCTTCATTGACATTGTCATAGGTGACAATGTTGTCTAGCTTTAACCGCTTGTTACGGGCGACATATTTTTTAAATGGATCGACTGCGGCAGCCTTGTCTGCCCCGCCGACCAGATACAGGTTGCGCGGCAGTGTGTGCGGGTCGCCCGCGCCCAGCCCAGCGAAGAGTTTTTCTTTTTCGCTGGCGTATTTCCCCTTGGTCTTTTCGGTGGTCGGCACGCAGATTTGATTGATCGCAATTGCCTGCGGATTCACCCTGACGACCGCGTTCTGGCGTATCAACTCAGCACTGAACCCTTCCCGCTTCCACTTGCTGCCGGTGGCGAAGTCGAAGAGAATCATAAAGTCTTCGGCGGTGTCGATCTGCGGGAGGTACTGAAAGACCAACTGATGTCTGGTCTGATTGAGGAAGTTGCGAATACAGTTATAGGTCAAATCGTACCTATTCTGTGTGCGCAGGCATTCGTTGACCACGATCAGTGTGTCGCCGTTGATCTCTTGCAGTAGCCGATAGAATGTTCTGTACATGATGATTTCGGCATATTCGACCGCGTCGGCGTCGTCAATCGGCAAGGGGAACGATTGTGGGTATAGCACAACCAACTTAGTGATGCCGTGCTCCGCCCGGTAATCGGCAATGATATTCTTTTTGTCTACTTCTGAATATCCTAGATATATCATCTCGGCTCACAGTGCATGGTTTTTTGAATTGGTACGCATTCCGGGGGGAATAGTTTTATTTCCCCCGCTTCAATAGTCCCAATCGCAGCCGATATCGGCAGACTCTTGGGGATTAATATCTCCATCCCCTCGGCGAGGGCATCCAGGGCGTCTCGCCCAGTCTTGCGCGTTTCGCTCTGGATGAGCGCCGCCCCTTCCTTAAAGAGCGCAACCGCCTCGGCTGCCCCATCTACGCTCAAATCGCCATCCTCGACAGCGGCGATCAGGTCGTGGTAGCGACTGGTTGATTCGGCGCGGATGTGCTCAATCATTACACTGTCGGTGATGCCCATCAACTCGGTGAAAGCTGCCAGTTCATCGTCGCTAATGGCTGGCAGTGCGGGCAACGTGCTTTCGACCTGGCGGACAACCTCATCGAGTAGATCGTCATACGCGTTGGCAAGGTCAGGACCAACGATAGCACCGTGATTATTGATCAAATCGACCGGATCAAAAACGAAGCCATAGCACACGCTATCGGGTCGCTCGTCCCGATAGCGTGCCCCGGCAGAAAGGAATACATACTGGTTATCCTCTGCCAAAAAATCAAGGTCAAAGGAGTTTGAAGTGCCCATGAACTCGCGTTTTTGGGCTGGTATCAGCACGCCACTGGACATAATCGCGTGGAACCGAGCACGCACCGACTCGGTCGATTCGGCTGGATTCACATATTCGGCGGGTAGTAGTCCGATGACGTGTTCTGCAAGTAGTCTATTCATGTCTCACCGTAGTAGTCAATCGTTTGAATCGATTTGCGCTCAACCCCCCAAGGGAATTGGCGAGGCTCTTCCAGCCTGATCTTCTTGGATGGGTGATAGCTCTGAGCGTAGCCGATGGCGTTCTCTACGCACCAGCCAAACCCGTATTTGTCTTGGATGCCCTTGTCGGCAACAGGGACGAATGTCCAGTTGTCGAACTTCTCGCTATCCTCTGGCATATAGATCATGCCGACAAACGCTTCGACTTCATAGCGAGAGGTTTTCGCCAGTGGGCGACCTTTGTCATCGACCAGCATGAATCCCTGTACAAAAAGATTTGTGCTGGTGGCGTAGATGGCGTGCGCTACAACCGGCATGCGTGACGGTTGGCATAGGCGGCTAGTGATGTTGCGCTGCAACTCTTCCTGGGTAAACATATCATCCTCCAAAAAAATATACGCGACTGCTTTGGATGTATTATTATCTACGTAGATAATAATACATCCAAAGCAGTCTACTGTCAAGCATCAATCTACAACGCACGGATCAGGTCGCCGACCTCCCTCCTACTCTTATCTTTGACTCGGTCAACCTCGCGTTTAAACGAAATCACCGCGCTTTCCTTGCGCGCCATCGCCTGCTCGATGCGCTCGTCTATACTCTTTCGGCACACCAGATCGGTGTAGAGCACCTTCTTCGTCTGCCCAAGGCGATCATTGCGGCTCTCCGCCTGCAATCGATTCACGTATTTAAACTCGTTGCTGTAGAAGGTCGTATAGGCGGCAACGGTCAGATCAATGCCGTGCCCACCGCTCTGCGGGGTGGCGACCAGGAAGCGGGCGTCCTGGCGGAAGCGCCCCAGTTCGGCGTTGCGCTCCTTTTCGCTGAGGTCGCCATAGAACTGAGCAAACGACAACGGGCCGTATTCCTGCCCAAGCAGCGTGCTGATGGCGTCGATGTCGCGCCGGTACTTTGCCCAGACAATCATCTTCTCTCCGACGGGAATGGAGCTGATGACATCGCCGAGCATGTCCAGGCGTAGATGGGGAAACGTGATCGTGCGGTAACTGCCATCCTCTTGGCGGCGATTCCAAAAGCCGCACGTGATTTGCTGTAAGACTGTAAACAGGCGAAAGATCACGTACTCTGTCCACTCCACCTCATACATCTCGGCGAGAATCTCCTCCTTAGCTTGCTCATAGTACTCGCGCTGTATCTCGGTCATGCTGAAATAACGGGCATCGTAGAGCTTGCTGGGCAGGTCGAGGCACTCGGCCTTCGTGACCTGGTAGGTGTAGGGGTGGATCTTGCTGGCGAGGTACGACTGGTTGTGGCTGCGCACGATCAGCCCCTTATGCTCTTTGTGGTACTCCAGGTGATTATTGGCGAAGCTGTAAAAACTGTTATAGCCCAGAATCTTGGGCGACAAAAACTTCATCTGCGCAAAGAGATCGACGACGCCCTCAGTGATGGGCGTGCCGGTCAAGAGCGTGCGGTAGCGACAGCGCTCCGCCATCGTTGTGATGCGCTTGGTGCGCCGGCTGCGATGATTTTTGATGTAGGTGGACTCGTCCAGGATTACATAGGTATTCTCGGTGATGAGGTCGTTCACCGCCAGCACCACCCGGTTACTGGACGAGATCGACTCAATGCCGACCACGTACCAGAAAGCGCCCGGCACCTCGCCCTGGCGCGTCTTATCGTCAAAAACATAGATATCGGCGTCCTGGGCGTCGGTGTGCTTCTGGATTTCGTAGTGGACCGTTTCCTTGCAGGAGACGGGGCAGAACCAAACCACATGGTCGATTTTTGCCTGGCGCAAATAGGCGAACTCGATAGCCGTCCGCGTTTTGCCCGTGCCCATCTCCATAAAGAGGGCGTTGATCCGGGAGCGGATCAACTTGGTGACCGCATGCTGTTGGTGGTTAAGCAATGTCGTCCGCAAATTCATCGTCAATCGTCTCCTCTGCCACCGGCTGCAACCGTGGGCGCACGTCTTTGGCGACAACCCGCTTGCGCTGCTTGGGTGGCTCGACAGTCGTCAGAATCGCTGCGTCCCGCTTCGCCTTGGCAATGGCGATCAACTCCTGCGCACCTTCCGACAGGGCAAACTCATGGGCGCGGGCGAAATCAATGACCGCATCGAAGTACACAGATGGCACGACAACCGTGTCCCCATTGTAGCGACTGCGCGGCAGGCGCTTGGCGACTTCGTAATAATCATCCAGCCTGCCCCAGTTGATGGAGAACCAATCGTTGTATTCCCCGCCATCGACCACGCGTTTGATCCAGCGCGTCTGCTCCGACTGATAGTCGGCGGCGTGGATGGCAGCAACCCAAGACGTGTCCACTTCGATAATAAAGCCGCCCGCCAGCAGGCGATGGCACAGTTCAACGGCGCGATCCAACGGGTTGCCCGTGAATTTATCCATGCGCCGATACCACTGGCGATTTCCCCAGTTAAATTCCATAGAGCAGTGGAATTTAACGATCTGGCGAAATCCGTCGTGCTTCTCTTCGAGGAGGGCGCTCAGCGCGGAGCCGTTTAGCCGAATCGCGGCGACCGACTCCGTCTTTGGGGATTCTGGGCGCAGCACAACGCGTTCGGATGGTGCGGTTGGTACTGGTTTGGGTTCGATCGCTTTACGCAGAATTTCGTAGCGCTGCGCCGGGTCGGGAAGTTCGGCGAGCAGCACTGCGAGTTCTTCCTGCGTACAATCGATAATAATTGGGTTTTCCATTATGGATTGAGTTCTGTTTCGCAAGCCATAAAATTTAACTCGGAATTTTATGGCTTGCCTTCCTGTCAAATTCTGGATTTGACGCTATTGAAAACGTTTCTGGCTTCATCTTCCGATGCGTATCTGACAGATACGATACTTTCTCTCGTCAGATTGTTGCATGTAGCACGGGGCACACCGTCGTAATCCATATACAATCCAGTTACCATGTTGTTGTAGGTGATGTAAAACGTGCCGTGGTAGTTCAGGATGTGCAGGCTCCCCTCGCCGAACAGTCTCGCGTCTACAGCGGTAGCCTCACGAGGCATTTGATCACCAATTGTGTATTTGTATGACTTTTTGGCGATAGCTGACGCTTCGATTGTGTCATCGCTTAGCCCGTATTCGATCTGCTCCCATTTCAACTGCACTTGATGAATCGTGGCGAAATAGTGAACCATGTCGATATGCCTGGCGATCTCCTCGGCGCTGGCTCGCATCCATGCAGGTGCTGGCTCGCCGCGATACTCCTCGTATCGTTCAGGGGTGGATTTCTGCATGGCTTTCAGATTGCGTGCGGAGGCGAGGGCTTTATCTGTTGGCTTTGGGTAATTGCGTGGGTCGTGTCGCAGGTATTGCATTTTTATTTCTCCTTTCTATGTCTGAAGAATGGATAGGTACTCATACGTATTGATTATTATCTACGTAGATAATAACTCAGATTATCGCGCCGATTGCACTGCAAGTCAATAGGTAAAATGACCTATTTCCGCTTTTTCTGAGCGCGCTTGCGGTTCTGTTGTCGCCACTTCTCGCGTTGGGTCTCCTTTTCCTCTTCGGTCATAGCTGCCCAAGCGCGCCGATATCGCTCTCGATACTGCTGGTTGATTTCATCTTTTCGGGCGCTACGTAACTGGCGCGCATAGACGTGGTACGCTTCGCGCTCATCCTCCGGCAACTCTTTCAGTTTGGCCCCACGCCCCATCTTCTCGATGGCGCTGGCTAAAAGCCCCGTGTGCTTGTGCGGCTCCGAGTTCTTCGCTCTGGCCTCCGGCGTGATGCCGGGGTTGCGCCAGCGCCCCTCCTCCTCCTCGCGCAGCCTGGCGGCGCGTGAGTTTTGGGAGATGGTTTCGCTCGTGGGCTTGTTGATGGTCGCCGGATTCACCCAGTCGCCGCTCTCGATCCGCTCACGCATCCACTCGGCGCGGTTCTCCATTTTTCGGCTATTGGCAGCCTGGCGGCACTCCAGCGAGCAGTGGAGGCGGGGACGCCCCTTGCTGGTCCACCACTCGCCAACCGGGATACCTTTCCCGCAATAGTCACAGGTGCCGACAGGTGCCACTTTCTCCGGTTTTGACATGTCTCCTCCTTATTGCATTTTCATCTGCCGCAACGGCTGCACGATCAACAGCGCCACTTCACTCGCTCGCAACGCGTTCGCTAGCACGAACTGGGGTGCGTTGCTGTCTGCCCAAAATCTGGGCTGGTTGCTGTTGTCGCACAAATAGGCGAAGATTCGGCAGCGTCGTGTCAGCTCGATCAGCCCTTCGTGCATCTCGGTTCTGTTTTTCATGGTGACATCATCATAGCATGGCGATATTGAAAATAACGTCACTTTTATAATATTGACCAGTTGGAAAATTATCTATACCCACAATACCACGCCCGATCTTGAAATCCCGCAAAAATGCCGAAAAATAAAAAGAGAGGGGCGAGTCTGCATTTCACAGACTCGCCCCTCTCTTTTTATTAGTCATTAAGTGCGGTTTTTGGGCGATACAACAACCATCGCTTGGGTGATAGCCGGTCAAAACCGGCATGTGCCTCGCACCCAACCCAGGCATGTAACGGGGATTGGAATTGAACCAATTACCTCATGGTTATGAGCCATTCTAGCTGCCGGTGCTCTACCCCGCTATGATGACAACGGAGAATGCGCCACCCCGTCGCCTCCCACTCTTTCGTTTGCCGTCATCGCATTGGCATCCAGAGCGAGCACTGCTTTAAGTTTGACCTAGCCTTTCGGCAGCCACTGGTACCAGCAGTTTTCAGTCATAAAATCCGCAAATTTGAGCGTGCTTATCGCATAGGCTTTGCGGATGTACTGCCTGATTTTAGCACAGATATTCTGTTCGTTCAAGTGCCAAATGCGAAAACGTTTTCGCATTTGATGAGAGGGTAGGGGGGCAACATCAATGGGGGTCTACTCCTCGCCGCCGTTCGCTGGAGCGTTCGTTTTGCCGTTCGGTGGCGTTCGTTCGGCGTTCGCTACCGGGGAAAACACCCCCTTCTCTGCCGTCACCGAACGCCGAACGAACACACATTTGGGAACAAAATATCTATAAGGAAATCACGTGCAAATACGAAAACGTTTTCGTATTTGCACGCATCAAAACACATCCAATCCCCACGCGCGCAACTCATCCAGAATCCGCTGGATCGTGTCACGCGTGACCACATTGTGCCAGGTTAGGCGCTTGGCGTAGTGCGCTCTTTCTGGTGTGTCAGCGTGCCACTGCGCCCACGACCAGAGTACCCCAGACAACAGATTGCGATGAGCTTCTGTGAGTGGAAGTCCAGCATGAAATCGCTCAATTGCCCGGACGAGCGAGGGGAAGCGATGGGCGCATTGTCGCCAGTCTACCCAGAGTACGCCAGTCTTCCGGTTGTATTGCACCTGCGCTTTGGTGCGTTGGATGGCAAGCTCGATCTCTTCTCGGCTCATGCGTCGTAGGCGGACGTCGGCGCGGTTCTTCTCCCATGCGCAAAGCTTCGATATGACAGGGAAGGATAACCCAACCGCGCGCGCCAGCAGTATCCATCCGTCCACGCTGTCGCTCCAGGGAATGGTCTCGGCTGCCCCTTTGCCGCGGAAAAACTTCAATCGCGGATCTGTGGCGACCGAGCGCAACACGTGCCAGTTGCCGTAGTCAACGGCGGGGATGGTGCCGCGTCGAATCTGGTTGTTGATGTGGGATAGGCTCACCCCATGGTATGCAGCAACCTGTCCCACGGTCCACCACTCATCATTCCAGCGTCGGCGCTGGCGTTCGATGAGCGACTTGATATATGGGTCGCGCACGCGCTCAGTTTTGAAATACAGCCAGTTCTTTGGATTCACAGCGAAGCGGATTAAATCCTCACGGTGAACGACCACGATCTTGCGATTAGCGGGAAGTGGGCGACCGCTCAAAAATTTAAACTTCTCAATCCATCCCGTAATCGTTTTCACGCATGGGATGCCCAATGCGATTGCCACCTGATTGCAGGGCATCCAGTCAGGATGACGCGTGGGGGCAGGCAGACGCATTTCCCGTTCCCAGTGGATATGGATGCCTTCCACGGTTCGCCCCAGATGGTCTGCCATTTGCTGCTCGCTCAACCAGCCAAGATTCTGGCGCAGGTACTCTTCTTCTTCATCTGTCCAGCCAGCACGCTTGGCAGGAGTGTGCCCGGCTGCGTGCGAGATGATGGCTTTGGGGTCGTAGCCTCTGGCTGCCATCCAGTTGAGTGGTGCGCCGGTGCTGACCTCGCCATATATCACAGCGTCGCTAATTAACTCGTCAATGAAATCATCCATAA
>JACCDT010408835.1_pt1 | contig 12744 bp, 11 predicted proteins | sample 7446291 | NCBI WGS metagenome assembly JACCDT01 (sample SAMN15323446, study PRJNA562643) | freshwater metagenome | isolation source: river surface water | place: USA:Blue River Watershed | collected 2017-08-17
AACAGGTCAATGCGCCGGCGACGGCTCCGATCGCCAGGCGCAAGCTCTCGCACGAGGTGCTGGACCGGCTCCTGCCCCGCATCCGCAGCGGGGAGTACGCGGTCGGCTCGCTCCTGCCCTCCGAACGGGAGCTGATGGCCAGCCTCGGCGTGGGCCGCCCCGCGGTGCGCGAGGCGCTGCAGACGCTCGAGCGCATGGGGCTGGTGGCGATCGCCCACGGCGAGGGCGCCAGGGTGCTGCCGCTGACAGCGGACAAGGTGATCGGCCAGATCTCCGACGCGGCCATGCACCTGCTGTCCGGATCCAGTGACCTGCTCGAGCACCTGAAGGAAGCGCGGCTGGAGTTCGAAGTGGCCATGGTGCGCACCGCGGCCAAGCGCGCCACGCCGCAGCAGGTGGCGCACCTGGGCGCCCTGCTGGAGTCGCACAAGGCTTCGCTCGACGACCCGCAGCGCTTCCTGGCGACCGACATGGCCTTCCACCGCGCGATCGCGCAGATCTCGGGCAACGCCATCTACCAGGCGGTGTCCCAGGCCATGCTCGAGTGGCTGGAGCAGTTCCACCACGAGGCCGTTCGCGCGCCCGGCGCCGAGAAGACGACGCTGGCCGAACACACGAAGATGTTCAAGTGCATCGCCGCGGGCGACGCCGACGGCGCAGCCGCGGCGATGGTCGCGCACCTGCGGCGTGCCAACAAGCATTACGCCGCCCAACCCGCGCCGCCCGCCGTCGCCAAAGCCTCCCGGAAATCCGCATGAAACACACCACCTGGCTCGAAGTCGCGATCAACGGCCCCTGGTCCCGCAGCCGCCAGCCGAACATGCCCGTGCTGGCCGACGAGATCGTCGAGTCCGCGCTGGCCTGCGCCGGCGAAGGCGCCTCGATCATCCACTTCCATGCCTACGACCCGGTGTCCGGCCGCCAGCGTGACGACTACGACATCTACGCGCCCATCATCGAACGCATCCGTGCCCGGGCCGACGTGATCTGCTACGGCACCCTGCCCTTCGCCGGCAGCATCGACGCCCCCAGCCCGCTGGCGCCTGCGCAGCGCTACGCTGCGGTGGACAAGCTGGTGCGTGCCGGGCTGATCGAGTGGTCCGTGGTCGATCCCGGGTCCACCAACATCAGCCACTACACCGACATCGCCTGCGGAAAAGAAGGCTTCGTGTACGCGAACCCCGAGTCCCACGTGCGCTACGGCCTGGGCCTGGCGCAGCAGCACGGCATCACCCCGTCCTACGCCATCTACGAGCCGGGCTTCATGCGCCTGGGTGCCGCCTTGCACCGCGCCTACCCGGGCGCGCCCGTGCCGATCTACCGCCTGATGTTCTCGCAGCACATCGCCTTCGGCTTCCCCCCCGCCGACTGGGCGCTGGACGCCTACCTGCGCTTGCTGGCCCAGGAGCAGCCGCAGGCGCCGTGGATGGTGGCGGGCTTGGGCGTGGAGCTGGGAGGCCTCATGGACCAGGCCGTGGCCCGCGGCGGCCATGTGCGCGTGGGCCTGGAGGATTCCCCCATGGGCTGCCCGCATGACAACCTCACGCTGGTGCGCATGGCGCGCCAGCGCATCGAATCGGCCGGTGGCTCGCTGGCCACCGCTGTCCAGGTGCGCGAGCGCCTGCGCCAGACCCCTTGACCAGGAGTTCCCCATGAGTCTCTTCCCCGGGTTCGAAACCGGCCGCTTCCAGTCCAGCGGCGCGCAGATCCATTACCGGCGCGCCGGCGCGGGCGAACCCGTGCTGCTGCTGCACGGCTACCCCCAGACGCACGCCTGCTGGCACGAGGTGGCGCCCCAGCTGGCACAGCGCTATACGGTGATCTGCGCCGACCTGCGCGGCTACGGCGACTCGTCCAAGCCCGAAGGCTTGCCCGATCATTCCAACTATTCCAAGCGGGCCATGGCACTGGACATGGTGGAACTCATGGCCTCCCTGGGCTTCGAACGCTTCCACCTGGTGGGCCACGACCGGGGTGGTCGGGTCAGCCACCGGCTGGCGGCCGACCACCCGGAGCGTGTCCATACCCTCACGGTGCTGGACATCTCGCCGACGCTGCGCATGTTCGAGCGCACCGACATGGAGTTCGCGCGGGCGTACTACCACTGGTTCCTGATGCTCCAGCCGCCGCCGCTGCCGGAGCAGATGCTGGCAGGCAAGGTGCCGTTCAACATCCTCGGGCGGGTGGGCCGCGCCGAGGCCGACCTGAGCAAGTTCTCCGACGAGGCGGTGCAGGAGTACGTGCGCTGCTTTTCCGACCCGGCGGCGATCCACGCCAGCTGCGAGGACTACCGCGCCGCAGGCACGATCGACCTGGTGCATGACCGCGCCGACCGCGCGGCCGGCCACAAGCTGGCGATGCCGATGCTGGCGCTGTGGGGGGCGGAGGCAGTCGTCGGCAAGATGTTCGACTGCCTGGCCGACTGGCAGGCCGTCGCGTCCGACGTGACCGGCCGCGCCATGCCCTGCGGGCACTTCGTGCCCGAGGAGGCACCGCAGGAGACCTTGCAGGAAATCGGGAAGTTCCTGGCGAGCCACCCCATGGAGAACCCGTCATGAGCGCCGCACCCTTCGACCCTCGCCACCGCAGCCGGGTCCTGCTCGACGGCCCTGACCGCGCCGTCGCGCGCGGCATGCTCAAGGCCGCCGGACTGCGCGACGCGGACCTGCGCAAGCCGCAGGTGGGCGTGGCCCACTGCTGGATCGGCACGATGCCCTGCAACCTGAACCACCGCGACCTGGCCGCCGAGGTCATGGAGGGCATCCGCGCCGCGGGCGGCACCCCGCTGGAGATCAACACCGTCGCGATCAACGACGGCATCACCACCGGCTCGGAAGGCATGAAGACCTCCCTCGTCAGCCGCGAGGTCATCGCCGACTCGGTGGAGCTGGTGGCGCGCGGTCACATGCTCGACGCACTGGTGGTGATCGCCGGCTGCGACAAGACGATCCCGGCGATGGCCATGGCACTGGGCCGGCTGGACCTGCCCGGCGTGCTCCTGTACAGCGGATCCATCGCCTCGGGCGTCTGCCGCGAGCCCAATCGCCTGTTCGGCGACCGCCGCCTGACGATCCAGGACCTGTACGAGGCGATCGGCGCGTTCAACGCCGGCCACATCAACGAGCGCGAGTTCAAGGACGTCGAGGACCATGCCTGCCCCGGCGCCGGCGCCTGCGGCGGGCAGTTCACGGCCAACACCATGGCCACGGCCTGCGAGATGCTGGGCCTGTCGCCCATGGGCCTGAGCGGCATTCCCGCCCTGGCCGACGGCAAGGGCGACTCGGCCCGCGCGTGCGGCCGCATGGTGATGGACCTGCTGCGCGAGGGCGTCACCCCGCGCGCGATGGTGACGCGGCGCAGCCTGGAAAACGCCATCACCGGCGTCATGGCCACCGGCGGCTCCACCAACGCGGTGCTGCACCTGCTGGCGATCGCACGGGAGTTCGGCGTGGACCTGGAGATCGACGACTTCGACCCGATCTCGCGCCGCACCCCCGTCCTGGCCGACATGCGGCCCTGGGGCAACTACACGGCCCCCGAGATGCACGCGGCGGGCGGCATGCCGGTGGTGGGCAAGCGCCTGGTCGAGGCCGGTCTGCTGCACGTGGGGGAACGCACGGTCACCGGCCGCACCCTCGGCGAGGAGATCGAACGCGCCAGCGAGCCAGCGGGCCAGCAGGTGATCCGGCCCCTGGCGCACCCCATCAAGGCGCAGGGCGGCCTGGCCATCCTGCGCGGCAACCTGGCGCCCGGCGGCTGCGTGATCAAGCTGTCCGGCCAGAGCAAGGACACCCACCGCGGTCCGGCCCGCGTGTTCGAACGCGAGGAGGACGCCTTCGAGGCGATCAAGTCGGGCCGCATCCAGCCCGGTGACGTGATGGTGCTGCGCAACGAGGGGCCGCGCGGCGGTCCCGGCATGCGCGAGATGCAGCTGGTCACGGGCGCCCTGCAGGGCGCGGGACTGGGTGACACCGTGGCCCTGGTCACCGATGGCCGCTTCTCCGGCGCCAGCCGCGGATTCGTGATCGGCCACGTCGTGCCTGAGGCCGCCGATGGCGGCCCCATCGCCGTGTTGCGCGATGGCGATCCGCTCCTGATCGACGTGGGCCGCCGCCGGCTGGACGTCGAGATCCCGCAGGACGACCTGGCGCAGCGGCTGGCGGCCTGGCGCCCCGGCCCGCCACCGGCCGCCGCCACCGGGGTGCTCGCCAAGTTCGCGCGGCTGGTGCGCGACGCCTCGCAGGGTGCGGTGACCTCGGCTCACCCCTGAGCGGCCAGTGGCATGGGGCCTGCGCTTTCCCGCAGTTCCTCCGTCAGCCACTGGGCCAGGGCCCGGGTCTCGGCGCGGTCCCGCAGGTGCGGCGCGATCCACAACGCCAGCTTGTGCGGGCCCGGCACGAAGCCAAACGGGGCCACCAGCTTGCCGGCCTGAAGGTCATCGAGCACCAGCATGCGCGGCACCGTCGCGATCCCCAGCCCGCAGGACGCCGCCTGGATCAGGACATAGAAGTGCTCGAACGACTCGCGCACCGGCAACGACAGGCCCGCCAGCCCGGACGCCTGTTCCCACTCCTCCCACGCGTGGCGGCGAGTCTTGGTGGACAGCAGGCGGGCATGGGCGAGGTCGGCGGGCTTGCGGATGCGGGCGCTGCGCAGGTACTCCGGCGAGCAGACCGGCCCGACCCATTCGGTGACCAGCTCACGCACCACCACGTCCTCGGGCGGGGCCACCATGGTGTTTCGAATGGCCACGCCGATGTTCTCCCTCACCACGTCGACCGAACCGTAGTTCACGTTGAACTGCAGCTCGATCCCCGGATAGGCGGCGTGGAACCGCGCGACCCGCGGAATCAGCCAGTGCGTGAGGATGGACGCGGAGCACGACAAGGTCAGCGGGCCGGGCTTGAGCTGCTCCAGCGTCGCCTGTATCAGGCCCAGGGCCGAAGCAACGCCTTCGGCCAGGCGCTGCCCCTCGGGGGTGGGATCCGTGGATTGCGGCCCGCGTACGAGCAACTGCAGGCCCAGCGACTCCTCCAGGCCCCGCACATGGCGGCTGACGGCGCCGTGGGTGACGCAAAGCTCGTCGGCCGCGGCCGACATGCTGCGCAGGCGGGCGGCGGCCTCGAAGGCGCGCAGGGCATTGAAAGAAGGGCGGCGGGTATCGGTCATGGTGTGACTTTAAATCACATCCACGAAAGATTAAATCGCTTGGCAGCGCGATCCTGGCCGGTGATAGTTGATCAACACCGATCCGCAGGCGCAGGGCCAGGCGGGCGAACCAAGGAAACCGCGACCGTGGTCATGCTGAATAACGAAAGCCGCACCCGCCCCGAGTTCCGGGCGCGCTACTTCGTCGAGAGCCCGGATCCGCTGCAGAACGTGGCGGAGGTCATCGCCGGCGAGCAGTCCTCCGGCACCTTCCTCGCGCTGCCCGGCGAGACCGCCGAACTCAAGGCGCGCGCACGGGCGCGGGTCACGCGCATCGAGCCGCATGCGCCGGGGCTGGAGCCCACGCTGCACAGCGAGCCCGTGGCGCGACGCGGCCACCGCGGGCCGTACCACCGCGGCCTGGTCGAGATCGCCTTCCCGCAAGCCAACGTCGGGCACAACCTGCCGGCCCTGCTGGCGACCGTCGCCGGCAACCTGTTCGAACTGGGCGAGCTGACCGGCATCCGCCTGCTGGACATCGACCTGCCGCAGGACTACGCTGCCCGCTTCCCCGGCCCGGGCTTCGGTGTGGCTGGCACCCGGGCCAAGGCAGGTGTGCACGGGCGGCCGCTGATCGGCACCATCATCAAGCCGAGCATCGGCCTGGAGCCGGCGCAGATCGCCAGCCTGGTGGATGTCCTGGCGCAAGGCGACATCGACTTCATCAAGGACGACGAACTCACCGCCGACCCGGCGCATGCCCCCTTCGATCAACGACTGGCGGCGGTGATGCCCGTGCTGCACCGGCATGCCGACCGGCTGGGACGGATGCCCATGTACGCCATCAACATCTCGGGCAGCGTCGACGAGATGCGCCGGCGGCACGACCAGGTGCTGAAGGCCGGCGGCACCTGCATCATGGTCAGCTTGAACGGCATCGGCCTGTCGGGCCTGGAGTACCTGCGCCAGCACAGCGAGTTGCCGATCCACGGGCATCGCAACGGGTGGGGCGCCCTCACCCGTCATCCCGCCCTGGGCATGGCTTTTCCCGCCTGGCAGAAGCTGTGGCGCCTGGCAGGGGTGGACCAGATGCACGTGGGCGGCCTGCGCAGCAAGTTCTGGGAGCCCGATGCCAGCGTGACCGAGGCCGGGCGCAGCTGCCTGGCGCCGTTCGGCGGCCTGCCGCCCATGATGCCCGTCTTCTCCTCCGGCCAGTGGGCCGGGCACGCACCGGACGTGCACGCCGCCATGGGCAGCACCGACCTGATGCACCTGGCCGGCGGCGGCATCGTGAGCCACCCCCATGGCGTGGCCGCGGGCGTGGCCAGCATGCGCGAGGCCTGGGAGGCCGCGATGGCTGGCGAATCCCTGGACGCCTATGCGGCCACCCGCCCGGCGCTGCGCGCCGCGCTGGACAAGTTCGGGAGCCTGGCGTGAACGGGACGAAAGCAGACGCCGTGAAGCTGCGGCTGGCGTTCTACGGCGACGACTTCACCGGCTCGACCGACGCGCTGGAGGTGCTGGCCTTCGCTGGCCTGCGAACCGCGCTGTTCCTGGCGCCGCCGGATGCCGCGGCGCTGCGCCGCGCCGGCCCGCTGGATGCCTTTGGCGTCGCGGGCGACAGCCGCGCGATGACCCCGGGGGAGATGGACGCGACCCTGCCCCCGCTGCTGGACGCGCTGGCGGCCAGCGGCGCGCCCATCGTCCACTACAAGGTGTGCTCCACGTTCGACAGTGCGCCGGGCATCGGCAGCATCGGCCATGCGATGGCACTGGCACGCGGCCGCTTCGCCGCCGACTGGATTCCCGTGGTCGGCGGCACGCCTTCCCTGCGACGCTACTGCGCCTTCGGCCACCTGTTCGCGCGTTCGGCCACCGACGACCAGGTCCACCGCATCGACCGCCACCCGATCATGAAGGTCCACCCGGTGACGCCGATGGACGAGAGCGACCTGGTGCGCCACCTCGGCCGCCAGGCGCCGCTGGCGCTGGCCAACCTGCCCTTCACCGACCTGGAGGCAGGCCCTGAAGCGGCCGCCTCGAAGCTCGACGCGCTGCTGTCGCAGGGTGCGCAGGCCATCGTGCTGGACAGCCTCAACGAGGGGCACCTCACCGGTGTCGGCCGCCTGCTGGCGCAGCGCGCGGCCGCAGCCTCGCCCCTGTTCGTGGTGGGCCCGTCGGGCGTGGAATATGCGCTGGCCCAGTGGTGGCGGCACAACGGCGAACTGTCGGGCCCGGTGCCGGATTTCCGGCGGTTCCGCCAGGTCGACCGGGTGCTGGCGATCTCGGCCAGCGCCTCGCTCCTGAGCGCCCGGCAGGTGGATGCGGCTGTCGAAGCCGGCTTCGAGCCGCTGGCCATCGATACCGCGGCGCTGGTGTGCGCAGGCGGCAGTGACCACGCGCTGGCGCGGATCGCCGAGCAGGCGGTGCGCGTGCTGCGCGAAGGCCGAAGCCCCATCCTGCACACCGCCCGCGGTCCGGCCGATACGCGCATCGGGACCGCCATCGCGGCCCTGCAAGCCCAGGAGGGCCTCGCGCCCGAGCAGGCCCGCATCGAGGCCGGCCGCCGGCTGGGGCAACGCCTGGGCGCCCTGGCCCGCCAGATCCTTCAAGACGAACCGCTGGAGCGGCTGCTCCTCTCCGGCGGCGACACCTCGAGCCAGGTCGTCAAGGCGCTCGCGCCGGACGCCCTGCTCGTGGCGGCGCGGCTGACGCCGGGCGCGCCCCTGTGCCGGCTGGTCTCGCACCAGCCCTGGCTGGATGGCCTGGAGGTCGCCCTCAAGGGCGGCCAGATGGGTGATGCCGGCTTTTTCGAAACCGCCCGGACCGGCCGGCCCTGACGCCGGCGCTGACGGCAATCCCCAAGACGAGAGGAGACATCATGAAAAAATGGAAGACCCGACTGATCGCCGCAGCAGCCGCCGCGGTGCTGCCCCTGGCCGCGACTGCGCAACAGGCCAGCGCGGACTTCAAGGAGCGCACCATCCGCGTCAGTCACGTGGTGCCCAAGGACCACCCGTTCCAGGTCGGCATCGACAAGTTCGGCGAGATCCTGGCGCAAAAGACCGGCGGCCGCATGAAGGTGCGCGGCTACCCCGACGGCCAGCTCGGCGCCGAGCTGCAGTCGATTTCCGCGGCCCAGGGCGGCGTGCTGGAAATGGCCCTGGTCTCCACCGCCGCTGCCGCGTCGGTGGTCAAGGAGTTCGGCGTGTTCGACCTGCCCTTCCTCTTCACTGACTACAAGGAAGTGGACCTGGTGCTCGATGGCCCGGTCGGCCGGCGCCTGCTCGAACGCCTGTCCGAAAGGAACCTGGTGGGCCTGTGCTACTTCGAGAACGGCTTTCGCCATGTGACCAACAGCCGCCGCGCCATCACCAAGGCCGAGGACCTCAAGGGCCTGAAGATCCGCACCATCCAGAACCCGGTGTTCATCGACATCTTCAACACCCTGGGCGCCAACGCCACGCCGATGCCCTTCACGGAGGTGTTCACGGCCCTGGAGTCCAAGGCCATCGACGGCCAGGAAACGCCGTACAGCAACATCTACGGCAACAAGTTCTTCGAAGTCACGAAGCACATCAGCAACACCGGCCACATTTACGGCGGCGCCGTGATCCTGGCGGGCAAGAAGTTCTGGGACCAGTTGAGCCCCGCAGAGCAGAAGCTGATGCAGGAGACCTGCAACACCGCGCGTGATTTCGAGCGCAATTTCCAGCGCACCGAGGATCCGAAGCTGCTCGCGCAGATCAAGGCCAAAGGCGGCATCTACACCGAGATCGCGCCGGCCGAGCGCGCCCGCATGCGGGAAATGCTCAAGCCTGTCTACGACAAATACGCCCGCAACCTGGGCGAGGACGTGGTTCGCCAGACCCTGGCTGAACTGAACAAGCACCGCGCCTCCGCCAAGTGATGCGCCACGCGCGGTCCGGCTTCACCCGGGCCGCGCCAAGAAAGGAAATGACATGAAGAAGATCGTCGTGCTGGGCGCTGGCGGCAAGATGGGCTACCGCTGCTCCGCCAACCTGCGCAATGCCCCCTATGAGGTGATACATGTGGAAGTCAGCGAGGCCGGGCGCGAGCGCCTGAAGGCGCTGGACATTGCCTGCCGCCCCGCCGAGGAGGCCCTTCCCCAGGCCGATGTGGTGGTGCTGGCCATCCCGGACAACGCCATCGGCAAGGCCACCCACGCGCTGGAGCCGCTGTTCAAGCAGGGCGCCATCCTGATCGCGCTCGACGCCGCGGCGCCGTTCGCGGGTGAATTGCCGGACCGCGAGGACCTGACGATCTTCGTGGCCCACCCCTGCCATCCGCCGATCTTCAACGAGGAGACCGACCTGGAGGCCAAGCGCGACTACTTCGGCGGCCTCAAGGCGCGCCAGGGCATCGTCTGCGCCATGATGCGCGGCCCGGATTCGCACTTCGACCTGGCCGAGGACGTGGCACGCCGCATGTACGCACCGGTGATCCGCTCCCACCGCGCCACCGTCGACCAGATGGCCATCCTCGAGCCCGTGCTGTCGGAAACCGTCTGTGCCACCTGCCTGACGGTGATCCGCGAAGCCACCGACGAAGCCGTGCGCCGCGGCGTCCCCAAGGAGGTCGCCCACGACTTCATCCTCGGCCACCTGAACGTGGAACTGGCCATCCTGTTCGACCAGCTGCCCGGCGTGCGCATGTCGGACGCCGCCAACCGCGCCGTCGAACGGGCCAAGCTGGAGATCTTCCAGGCGGACTGGAAGAAGGTCTTCGAGCCCGATGCCATCCGCGAGAGCATCCGGATGATCACCCACGTGCAAGCCTGAGAAGGCCCGGGAGACCGTCATGATCGCCAAGCTGGCCGACCTCTATTTCCGCTCGCTCAAGGCCCTCGTCGCGCTGTGCCTGGCGCTCATGGTTCTGCTCGTGCTGGGCAACGTGGTCCTGCGCTACGTGTTCAACACCGGGCTCACGCTCAGCGAGGAGCTGTCTCGCTGGCTGTTCGTGTACCTGGTGTTCCTGGGCTCGGTGGTGGCGCTTCGCGAGCGCGCCCACCTGGGGGTCGACAGCCTGGTGGCCCGCCTGTCGCCGGGCGGGCGCCGCGCCTGCCTGGTCGCCAGCCTGCTGCTGATGCTGTGGGCCAATTGGCTGCTGGTCAAGGGAAGCTGGGCCCAGACGCTGATCAACATGGAGACCACGGCCCCCGCGTCGGGCGCGCCGGTGGCCATCGTGTACGCCGCAGGGGTGATCTTTGGCGTCTCGGCCGGCTGCCTGGTGCTGTGGGACCTGTGGCGCGCGCTCACCGGCGCGATGAGCGATGCCGAGCTCGTGATGGTGCGGGAATCCGAGGAACTCGAACCCGCGGGCGCAGCAGGCATCGTGCCTCGCGCGGCCCGCTGAAGGAGCCCCCATGCCGATCGCGATCTTCCTCTTTTCGCTGCTGGGCGCCATGGCGCTGGGCATGCCCATCGCCTACGCGCTGCTGGTCTCCGGCATCGGGCTGATGCTGCACCTGGACATGTTCGATGCGCAGATCATCGCGCAGAACGTGATCAACGGCGCCGACAGCTTTGCGCTCATGGCCGTCCCCTTCTTCATGCTGGCCGGCGAGATCATGAACGCTGGCGGGCTGTCCCGGCGCATCGTGAACGTGGCGATGGCGGCCGTCGGGCACATCCGCGGCGGCCTGGGGTATGTCACCGTCGTGGCGGCCTGCATCCTGTCGGCCCTGTCCGGCTCGGCGCTGGCCGACGCCGCCGCCCTGGCCACGCTGCTCGTGCCCATGATGGTGAGTGCCGGCCACGACCGCAAGCGCTCGGCGGGTCTGGTGGCCTCGGCCAGCATCATCGGGCCGATCATCCCGCCTTCCATCGGCTTCGTGATCTTCGGGGTAGCCGCCAACCTGTCAGTCACCAAGCTGTTCCTCGCCGGCATCATGCCCGGCCTCTACCTGGCTCTGGCGCTGATGGCCACCTGGTGGCTGCTGGTGAGGTCCGAGAACGTCCCGCCGCCGCCGCGCCGGGCACCAGGTGAGTTGCGCAAGGCCCTGGCCGAAGGCGCCTGGGCGCTGGTCATGCCCTTCATCGTGATCTTCGGCCTGAAGTTCGGTGTGTTCACCCCGACCGAGGCTGGCGTGGTGGCCGCCGCGTATGCCCTGGTGGTCTCCGTCTTCGTTTACCGTGAACTGAGCATCAAGGACCTGTATCCGCTGCTGGTGCGCGCCGGCCTGACCACCGCGGTGGTGATGCTGCTGGTGGCCGCCGCCCTGGTGGCTGGATGGCTGATCACCGTCGCGGACCTGCCAGGCAAGCTGGTGCAGCTGCTGGAGCCGCTCATTGCATCGCCCACCCTGCTGCTGGTGTCCCTGATGGTGGTGGTCCTGATCGTGGGGACCGCGATGGACATGACGCCCACCATCCTGATCCTGACGCCCGTGCTCATGCCTGTCGTCAAGGCGGCCGGCATCGACCCGATCTATTTCGGCGTGCTGTTCATGATCAACAACGCCATCGGGCTGATCACCCCGCCCGTGGGCACGGTGCTGAACGTGGTGGCGGGTGTTTCCCGCATGTCGATCAGCGACGTGACCCGAGGCGTCTGGCCCTTCGTGATCGCGCAGTCGGCGGTGTTGTTCCTGCTCGTCCTGTTTCCCTCCCTGGTCACCGTGCCAGCGCGCTGGTTCGCAGGCTGACCTTTCCACCTCCCCCATCAAAGGAACGATGATGCTGAAAAAAGAAGTTGCGAACGGTCCCCACGGCCGCGTGCTGGTCATGGACTCGATCACCAAGGTTTCGCCTGAGGACGAGGGCACCCTGGTGGTGTCCGCCTCCCATGGCGGCGCGAGCTCGGGCGAGTTCGCCCTGGAGGTCCCGCTGCGGGTGGTGTTCTTCAATGATGCCGGCGTCGGCAAGGACGAGGCTGGCATTGCGGCACTCGCCATGCTGGAGGCGCGTGGCGTGGCGGGCGGCACCGTCTCGCACATGAGCGCGCGCATTGGCGACAGCCAGGACATGTGGGACCACGGCGTGGTCTCGCACGTCAACTCCCACGCCCGGGCCCTGGGCATCGAGCCTGGCCACCCCCTGAAGCAGGCCCTCACGCGCCTCACCTGCTGAGCCCCGGCCAGTCCCCTCGCCCTGCGATGGCGGGGCGCGCGGGACGGCGTGGTCCTTCCTGGATCCCCGGGGAGGCCGCGCTCAGGTCACCGGCGCCGGGTTGAACAGCACCAGCGCGTTGTGCAGCTTCCAGTGCTCGGCCCAGGTCTTCTTCCTGCCGCTGGCGACATCCAGCAGGTAACGGAACATCTCCCAGCCCAGCTCCTCGATGGTGGTCTCGCCGTCAGCGATTCGGCCAGCGTTGATGTCCATCAGGTCATGCCAGCGGCGCGCCAGGTCGGTGCGCGTGGCCACCTTGACCACAGGGCAGGCGGCCAGTCCATAGGGCGTGCCGCGGCCCGTGGTGAAGATGTGCATGTTCATGCCGGCGGCCAGCTGCAGCGTGCCGCAGATGAAGTCGCTGGCCGGGGTGGCGGCGTAGACCAGGCCCTTGAGGCCCTTGTCCGAGAGCTTCTCGCCCGGTGACAGCGCGCCGGCGATCGGCGAGGAGCCCGACTTGACGATG
>JACCDT011319684.1_pt1 | contig 12744 bp, 12 predicted proteins | sample 7446291 | NCBI WGS metagenome assembly JACCDT01 (sample SAMN15323446, study PRJNA562643) | freshwater metagenome | isolation source: river surface water | place: USA:Blue River Watershed | collected 2017-08-17
AGGCACTTGCTGTTCAAGTGCAATACTTTCCTGGCCTGACTCAGCCTCGAAGCTGGCTGGATTGGTAGCAGCTTTAGTAAAGACCAGTAACGCGGTTCCTAAAAGTGCGAATATAATAACTGTCGAAAAACCAATAACCAAACGCTCATGGCGGGCAAACCATTTGCGTAGCTTAGGATATTGTAATAACGCTCTACTCATAATACTTATGGTAAGTATAACATCTAGGGCTTACAGTAAGCACCGGACATTGGAGCATTTTGGTTATAGGCGTGTGTTGGGTTTAATGGTATGCACAGCTGGCTGTATAAGGAGTTCAGCGAAACTTTGTAGTTAGCGCTATTACCTTGTGTATCATACTGAGGCCGATATTTTAATGCCCGACCAGGGTAAGGAGTTGCGTTATTTGGTCCACCGTTGCTCAAGTACCCAAAGCCACAATCTGCAGCTGCACCGCTTGGATCTTTATAGTTAACACAGTTGTCGACCCACTCTTTATTAATGTCTTTTTGCCATCCACCCCACCAGTCGGCGTGATGCATGGAGCCGCGTGTTCCAGTTAGTCGGGGCGTTGTTCCGACGGAAGTTTTGTCGACATCCGACGATAAATACCAGCTTGAGGTGTCCTCGCCGGGCATGACTACATAGTTTATGAAGTACGAGATAGCTGGATAAAGATCGTTATCACCCGTAGGACCGTTGCCACCATAACGTCCATCACAATTACCAAAGAACCATGAACCACGATTCACGCCGGATGCACGCCACTGTGTGTAATCGCCATAGTTCGTGTTATTTTTTGGCCAACAGTAAAAGAACTTAATCTCCATTTCTAGTACCGTTCGGACATTCGGATATGACCCGCTTTGGCCGACACATGTCGGAATTTCGTCCACACCTTTGGGTGTATTAGGCCCTGAAAAGTTATCACTACATTTGTAGTTTGCTTCGCCTTGGCCACCACCATTCTGGATAGGCACCTCTGCGACTGATGTTGGCATTGGGGAGATGTTGGCCATACACGGCTTGTAGACCTGGGCGTCCTGAACAGGATTTGGGCCTTTATAGTACACCACTACTCGCTCTGGGATTCTGGCATTTCCCTGGCCGTCGATCATTGCAGGCGCCCAGTAACCCGAGCGATTAAGCTCCTGTCCGTTGCAGGTTGATGATCCTGAATCCTTAAGTGTGTCGTATGTGCTATAGGCATTTACATCTGTATTTCCGAAGAACATATGTAAGTGAGCCTTACCTGGTACGCCGGGGTAAAGCAATGGATCGTCATAGGCAAAATGTGAAAATTCACAAGCTGTTCGATTTTGACCTCCCTCTGGTATCGGGAATGATTGCTCGGGGTTGCCATTCGGGTTATTCAGGTAGGCCGAACGGGGACCCAGAAGCGGAGAATCATTACCAATAGGTAATTGCGACTGAAGCGTATTCTTGTACGCTGAATTATCATGGTTTTTGTTCCTAATTGTTTGTGACTTAATCATGGCCAGGTTAGTCTGATACCCGTTAACTGCTCCAGCCGCACCAAATCGAACGGCCTTGCCGCCTGATGCGCCGGGCACTTGTTGTTCTAATGCAATACTTTCTTGACCTGACTCAGCTTCGAAACTGGCTTGGTTTGTGGCGGCTTTTGTAAAGACTAATAATGAGACCCCGAGCACAACGAATACCAGTACGCTTGCACCTCCAACTACCTGTCGCTCGTGGTGCTGTACCCATTTAATGGCGGACTTTACGGGAACCCCAAACCGTTTAGTATAATTTTGCATATTAGTTATGCCTAGTATATCAGTTATAATCTGGTAATTGATAGCGAAAGATAATATGAGGTACAGATGGCCATTAATCCTAAATGTGACATGTGCGGAAATGAATTAACAGAGTTTGGAGCGATACTACTAAGCCCGCCAGACGAAGCTAGCACCGTAAAGAAATTCCATGTCTGTGTTGATTGTTATGCTAAGCTGCTCAAGCAGATAAATTCAGAAGCCTAGGGTTATGCATCGGCTTTCTCGTAGAGGCTATGCCACTGTTCTAGGCTTAGTTCCTGAGGTCGGCAGTTAGGGTCGATCTGAGCTATCTCGAGTAGCTCAGTGGCTTCGTCTTTGCTAATACGTAGTCCAGCACTTAGGCTACTGCGGAGCTTTTTGCGTCTTTGTGCGAAACCGGCTTTGACTACTCGGAAAAACTTTTTGGTATCTAGATAGGGGAATAAAGGCTCTTCCCGGCGGACCAGAGTAATAATCTGGGAGTCTACCTTTGGAGGAGGAGTAAATAAAATTGCCGGAACCAACTCGCCCAATGTTGCCTGGTAATACAGCTGTACGCTTACACTCAACAGTGACATATCACCTGGCACGGCAGCAACGCGTTCAGCTACTTCTTTCTGGACCAGTAAGGTTATGACGGCCGGTGGGTTTGGTGCCTCACTCAGCACTCGGAGTAAATTGCTCGTTAGATAATAAGGGATGTTTGCGACAACTTTGTAGCCGGCTGGCAGTTCAGAATAGTTATAAGTAAGGCAATCAGCATGGATAGTCTGAAGGTTTTTATTCGGAAGCCTGCCAGGCAGCTGCCGAGCAAGATCTTGATCAAATTCCAGTGCTATCACTTCTTTTGCGTTGTCTACCAAATACTTGGTTAGCGTCCCCAGACCTGGGCCAATTTCGACCACCGTATCCTGATCATTAACCATGCCCGATTGAACCATAGCAACAAGGCTTAGTTCATCATGAAGCCAGTGCTGGCCAAGGCTCTTTTTGGGACGTGTGTCGTACATCAGTATATTCTACCAAAAATGTTGCAAAAAATACAGAAGATGTTCTGGCTTACCACCAGTGGTTCACGACCCAGAACTGGTATGCAGCCGCCCAGCTCCCATATCGGCCACGAGCATAGCCAGTGCACCACTTTAGCTGGGTAATTGGATTAGATGCCCAATCGGCACCAGCACTTGCCATCTTGTAGCCTGGCGTAGCCTGGCAAAGTCCATAACCAGTTTTTGGAGATGTTGGTGCACCATGGAATGCCGGACAGCCACCATATTCACCCTGCCACTTAGTAGGACACCAGCCAGATTCACGGCCAACAATATAATCGACAGCGTAATATTCGGATGGTGAGATTCCGGCAGCCACTAACCATTCGGCGCGCCCACCAGTAACTAATACTTTGGTTCCTTTAGCTACAACTCGGCGAACAGGATTAACGGCAATCACTTCTTGCAATACACGACGCCCTGTCTCGGCACCGTTTTGCAAATCTAGTTCATAAGTAACGATCTTCTTACCATCTAGTCCTGGGTCTTTTACAACTGTCGATCCAAGAGCTAAGCTGGGGTCGTCTTCGTTGGCGACAGGAGCGGGAATGACTTCTTCGCTAGTAATAACTTGCTTACCATAGCGGACTACGAATACCTGAAGTCCATCCGTAATTGGCGTTTCTGGTGACGGCTGAATAGTGTCGCCATCAATGGTCTTGATGTCTTTTTGTTCGAGCAAATCAGCGACCGTCTTAGCACGACTTCGAACAGATATATTATTTCCGTACAGGTTAACTGTTACAGGGGTTGCCCGGTCTACCACAATCTGGTCGCCAATGATCAAAGATTTGTTTGGCGACTCGACAGGAGTTTGTGTTTCTATGCCATCCTCGGGGTACAGTGTTATACCGGCTTGCTTAATTACCGTTCGGGGTTGTTGGTGGGGGCTTAGGACTGTTGTTGCTCGACCTCCGTCGAGGATTGTTACGGGGCGAGCTTGCTGGACGGTTATCTTCATATCATCCTCTAGAATCGGCGTATCGAGTTTTGGCGAAACGATGTCCTGGTCGTTTACCGTAATTTCTAGGTTCTTGAGTAAATCAGAGACTTTTTTAGCACGTGTCGGCACGGTCCGTTCTGATCCATCTACACTAACGGTGACGATTCGAGAATCACTAGCGCCAATTGTCTGAGTATTGCTTATAACCAGTCCAATGGCGCTAACAAAGACCAATCCAAGGAATGTTAGTACTGGCAAGACAAAGGGGTGGCCTCGAAGAGGATGGGCTCGCTTAAGCTTGCGACGCCCAATGGCGGTGTACTTACGTGATAGTCGTTTAAGTCTACGCATATATATGCGACCTTGGAGGATAGCGAACAATCCGGACAGTGTTACCCTCGTTCAGTCAGTTATAGTTTATCAAAATTCGAGGTCTTCTTAAAGTGCTTGAGCATCATGATGGTAGTCTTACTCAGAGGAATTGACCTCAATTGGTCGATGGGCTGCCAAGTGTATTCTGCTATCTCATGTGCCTGCACACGAACCTTCGGGCGAGAATCAAGGGTGGCCGAGTAGCCTACAATGTGGGCCGAGAACCCATTGCTTTGTGAACGAAAATCACCAAGGTAGATTAAATGCTCGGCCTCCAGAATTATGCCCGTTTCTTCTGCAACTTCGCGGATAGCACCTTGCAAGGCTGGTTCATGCCGCTTCAGTCCTCCGCCAGGAAGCTTCCAGCTACCCGTCCCAAGCCAATCTTTTACCAAGAGTACGGCATTGTTTTGGATTATGAGAACTCTTGTACGCGGCGGCGAGGCATGAATGACTAACCAAATTCCCGGCCATGTTAGGTAAAAGAACACTTTACCTGCCAAGCTAAACAATCGACGCTTCAAAGCTTTTCCAGCGGTGCAAATGCCACGTTAAGTTTTTTAGATCCCTTGCCTTTAAAATAGATAACCGCGCTATCGCCGTCAATCTCCATTACCTGACCCTCACCAAAAACGGTATGCCTGACAGAATCTCCTTCGTTAAGCTCAACAACATATCTTGGCTCATCACTAACGGGGTGATTAAAAGCATTTGGATCGGGTGCAGATGCCGTTTGATTATATCGGTCATAGCCATTCATCATAGCCGAATTACTATAGATATCATTATTACCTTTGTCCTGGAATTCGCCGTCTATCTCACTCAGGAAGCGAGAGGGTGGATTGTGCTGTACGCCGCCGTATAATACTCGGCTACTTGCGTAAAGCATGTGCAGCTCTTCGCGCGCTCTCGTCATGCCGACATAACAAAGCCTGCGCTCTTCTTCCATTTCGTGTTGGTCATAAAGGGCCCGGGAGTGGGGGAATATAGTCTCTTCCATTCCTACCATAAAGACTGCGGGGAACTCTAGACCTTTGGCCGAGTGAAGCGTCATGAGTGTAACAACGTTGCTTCCAAACTCAACATTGTCTAGATCGCTTACCAGGGCAACTTCTTCTAGGAACCCGTCCAAACCAACATCCTGGTACTCCTGAGCAACACTAATAAGTTCCTGAACATTCTCTTGGCGTGACTCGCCCTGTGCTGTCCCATCATCCAGAAAATGAAGATAATCGATGCGACGTATCAATGAATCGATTAGACCAGCTACGGTTGAGTCATCCAACACTGCTCGTAAGCTAACCAGCACATCACCGAGGTCACTTAGTGCCTTTCGAGCCTTGGGGGTTACCACTGAGCACTCTTCTGACTGCACAAGTGCCTGATTAAGTGTAAGCCCTTGAGCGGTTTGCCATCCGAAAAAGTTTTCTAAAGACTTCTTGCCTATACCACGCGCCGGTACGTTGACAATACGTTCAAAGCTGACTCGATCTTCTGGCTGGAAAACTAAACGTAAATAGGCCATTAAATCTTTGACTTCTTTGCGATCATAAAACCGTTGGCCGCCAACAATGCGGTAAGGGATACCGTAGTGAACAAAGGCCTCTTCTATGGAACGGCTTTGTGCGTTAGTACGATACAGAACGGCAAAGTCTTTATATTGCCTTAGTCCACTGTCGACGCCGTTACGGACACGCCGTACAACGGCTTCGCCTTCTGCTCGTTCGCCGTTTACTTGGGTAATCTTAACATGTTGACCATCACCTGCAGCCGTCCAAAGTTTTTTATCACTTCGTTGAGCATTCTTGGTAATGATGGCGTGTGCCGCATCAAGAATATGTTTGGTGCTGCGATAGTTCTGCTCCAATTTAATAACCGTACAGTTAGGATAGTCACTTTCGAACTTTAAGATATTGCGGAAATCTGCTCCGCGCCAACTATAAATCGATTGCCAGTCATCGCCAACCACGGCTAAGTTGTTGTGATCGGCCGTTAGCAGCTTAACTAACTGATACTGTGCGCTGTTGGTGTCCTGGTACTCGTCGATCATGATGTACTTAAACTGAGATTGCCACTTTTCGCGGATCTCTTGATTGTTTTTAAGCATGTTGACGGTCTTAGCAATAAGATCATCAAAATCTAATGCCCCCGCATCCTTAAGTGCTTTTTCGTAAGCCGGATAGACTTGTGCCGCGGCCATAGCCGCTGGTCCACTGGCAGTGCTGGAATACTGACTTGGGCCGATCATTTCGTTTTTTGCGCTACTGATCATACCGCTGACCATCCGTGCCGGAAACAGCTTTTCGTCTATGTGTAGTTATCGGCTGGCTCGTTTAATGGCAGTTTCGCGATCTGATTCGTCGAATATAACAAAGGTTCGAGGTAGTCCAGCGTACTCACCATCCTGGCGGAGTAAGCGGACGCAGATAGAGTGAAATGTCCCCATGTATGGCATAAACGAACGGTTCTGAGCATTTTCTCCAAGCAATTTAGCGACACGTTCGCGCATCTCTTTAGCAGCCTTATTGGTAAAAGTGACCGACAGAATGTTATACGGAGTGGCTTTGTGACTCGAGATAATGTGGGCAATACGGTGTGTCAGCACCATGGTTTTACCGCTCCCCGCCCCAGCCTGAATTAACAGAGGCCCTTCTGTGGTTTGGACAGCACGTTTTTGCTCGGGATTTAAACCTTCTAGTAGATCTATTTTTGCTTCAAAAGGCATCTATCTATTGTACCTCAGATACCGTCGCAGGCTCTTGGATTATTTGTTCAGTTTGAATGACTTGAGCATCTCGGTCACGCGGGCCAGATCTTGCTCGCTGAGCCTTGTAGCTTGCAAATCTTTATCGACAATCTTGATGTCTATGTATGCATCTTCGCCGAGTGTAAATGAGGTCAGCCCCAGATAGGCACCCATTTCGGACTTACCGATTTCTGGCTTGTTTTCTACATCGGCAGCGGTTGTCCCCTTTTGTGTGACTTCGATTCCTGCGAGAGTATACGGTTCAGTATCCTTGGAGCCCATGTATTGATAGGTGCTCAGGTAATAATGAACACTTGATGGCCTTCGGCGGCTTTCCGGGAAATTAGCATCAGGCAGTTGTTCGTAGCTGAGAAGTTTGTATGAACTACAGAAGTTGCCAGCTTTAAACGGCACATCTTTGGCCTTTGGCGTACAATCACCGCCTCTGCCGCCAGGATTGACATTAAACAACAAACTTTGAGTGCTATTGATGGCGAACGACACTGTTCCGAGTATTTCTTTGCTATTAAATTCGCTGAGCTCTTTAGAGCTATCCAGCTCAGTCGCTTCCCAATCATAAGCATTGGTTACCGAGAAATTACCGACTTTACTGGTATACAGTTTTGAGTCAGTCTTTGCTGCGGGCGTAGTTGCAGCTGGCAGGTCATTTGCCGTCGCCGTCTTAGCGTCGTTGGCTTTCTTATCTTGACCCTTCTTCCACAAGAAGTAGCCTCCAGCCGCTGCAGCGATCAAAAGTATAACCAAGAATATAGCTAGGACCTTCTTCTTACCCTTGCCATGGCTACCAACGTGCCCAAAGAAAGCCTCTTGATGACTCAACTTATGCACCGGCTCTGATACATTAGCTGTTTGTGGAGAAGGCGCAGGAACGGTAGGTATGAGAGCTTCTAACTTTTCTTCAAAATCCGTTACCGGGGCGGGTGGAGCCGATGGCTCGGCAACTTGTTCTGATTGAGCTTCTGGCTCGGGCGCTACAGGTGGGGGTGCGATTGGATTGCTTGGTGCAGCTGGCGCGAACATCGGATCGGATGTAACTGGTTGATTCGAGGTTATAGTCGATCGACTATTGGGAGCGGCTGGTGCAGTTCCTGGCTTACTGATATCAAAAAATCGTTTTGGTCCGTCCATTACTGTTCACCCCTTTCGGTTTGTAATCGATATGCTGCGTCACAAATACCGCTAAACTTTTCATAATTTAGACTTGCGCTGCCAATGAGTGCGCCATCACAGCCTTCCAACTCTAGGTATCCCCGTACTATCTGGTTATCGACACTTCCTCCATATAACAAGCGGAATGCTTTGGCTGCAGATGGCCCATACAAGTCTTTAACCTGTGCTCGAATAAAGTTAAGTGTTTCTTGAACGTCGCTCGGCTTAGCCAAAGTGCCCCCGAATGTACTGATAGCCCAGACTGGTTCGTAGGCAATAACTAGTTCTTTTACTTGAGATGAGGTTACGTTGCTTAGTGCGGTTACTATTTGGTCGTGAAGGACTTGGCGAGTCTCGCCTGCTTTATGTTCAACTTCAGTTTCGCCAATACAAATGATGGGTGTTATATCATTCCTTAAAGCGGCAGCAACTTTATCACGGACAACTTCGAGCGTTTCTCCAAAGTAAATCCTTCGCTCAGAGTGTCCGATAATTACGTAATGCACCAAGTCTTGTAGCATCGTGAAAGACACTTCGCCCGTGCAAGTACCCTCGTCTTTGTGGTATGCATTTTGAGCTGCTAGCCGAAATTTGCGGCGGTCAATCTGGACGCTCATTGGTTGTAAAGACAGCATGCTCGGAGCCAGTACTAGCTCAATATCTCGACGAATTCGAATACGTTCATGCAGCCGATGCACGAGCAAGCTGGATTGCTGCACGTTGAGATGCATTTTCCAATTTCCCACCAAGAGTATTTTTCTATCTGTCATAATGCTTATGTTACACCCAGTATAGAATAGATGCACTAAAGTAGAAAGTACTTTAACTAACGCTATATGAGATACGTAAGGTTTCTGGTCCGGCCTTAATCTTACGAATTACTTCGGGTCCAATATCGCGAAGCTTGGCAACATGTGTTCCGCCGCAGGGCACGCCAAAGTCGCCATATAATACGACTCGGCTTGGCTTGTCCTTTGGCAAGTAATCCGGCACATGTCGACACAAATTTGCCATCTCTTCCTTTGACACAAATTTAATTGTGGTTGAAATGTCTCGTTCTTGGATCTCGGCAATTTTATCTGAAAGCTTTTTAATTACGTCATCCTTTTCCTCATTCCCCAAGGACCCTAAGTATTCTACGTATGAGCCTTCAGGAAAGTGATAACCCTTGCCCGGAATCCAGTCATATCCTAGTTCGTTAACAGCCATATCGAGCAAGTGGCCACCAGAGTGGACACGAGTGTTGAGCTCACGTCGCTCACGATCTACACTGCAGGTAACATCTTCGCCGGTCATAAATGGCTGACCCTCGAATCGCCCGATGTGATGGACGATCCCTTCTGCAAACCTGACCTCTTCAACTAAAAATTTGGTTGATCCAGCAGTCATGATTCCGGTGTCGTAAGGCTGCCCACCACCTTGTGGGTAAAAAACAGTCTGATCAAGAAAAACAACTGTCTTGCCATCTTTTTGCTCGACGGCCTTAACAAACGCCTCGCATTCTAGTTGTTGCATATCTTCCATGTACAGTAGTTTGGTGTGTTCCATAGTTTCTCCGTTTGATTAATGTAAGTATACCAGTGCTACACTACTGATATGAAACCAAACGAATCTTCAGATATCCACATAAAATCAAGTCAAATAGTATATGGGAGTCGTTTTCTGATTGCGATTTGTATGCTGAGTGTTGCGGGTTATTTCTTTTTCAGAGACAACTCCGATTTGTTCTTTGCTGTCATGTATGCAAGTACTGGACTCTTTTTATTAATCGTATCTGCGCTGAGTAAACGAGTCTTCGTCAGGAGTAAGGGTGAAAAATTAACAGTTCAAACCCTTATGACACAACGCGCTGTTGATATCAGCAAGTTAACTGATGTTAGCTATCTGCCGGGTAGAAATGGTGGATTAATTATTTTGAAGAATTCCAACAATCAAGTAATTAAGATTGTTACTATTTTTAGCAAAACTGACACTGTTGATCTGTTTAGATACTTACAAACCTACGTTACAAAGCCTGGTGTTTCGAGAAACAGTGCGTACGACCAACGAGTGGCTAAACTCGGTATTTAAGAGTCTTGGAGTGCTTCAACACCGGGGAGTTTTTTACCGGACATTAGCTCTAGTCCTGCTCCACCGCCTGTTGAGACGTGGTCAAAGCTATCCGTTAACTTACGCGATTCAACGTAACCAACCGTATCGCCTCCGCCCACAACGCTGAAGGGTCTATGGCCATACGTACCGAGGATTGCGTCGACAAGTATTTCGGTTCCATGGGCGAATGGTCCAACTGGACCGTGCACGGCTTTAGTTTCCGTAACACCCAATGCGCCGTTCCAGATAACCGTATTTGCTAGCTGTAAGCTTCCTGCAACAAAAGCTCCAGAGAAAGGGCCAATATCCAAAATCATCTCGTCGGCCTGGATTTGGCTGGCTTTGCGTGGAGGCTTTCCGGGGTAACTTTCGACGTCGGCGATTACATGGGCATCCCAGTCAACAATACGAGTAGTAGTTTTGGAGTCTATTTTGCTAGAGACAATTCCGTCCTGAGGTAGGTAGAACACAAAGGGTCGCTTCTTAGCCTCTTTGCGGGCGGCGTCCATAATTTCGCGGGCCAACGGAAGATCTTCCTTGTCTACCAGGCTTTTACCTACTTCAATTCCTTCTGCAAGCAAAAAGGTGTTAGCCATAGCTCCACCAACAATCACAAAATCAGCAATGGTGATAAATTTGTTAAGAATTCCAATTTTGTCGGCAATCTTAGCGCCTCCGACCACAGCTAGTAATGGACGCTGAGGTTTGGCCATAACATTGGTAATGGTATCGACTTCTTTTTCGAGAAGTAATCCGGCAACGCTAGGCAGGAACTTAGTAACTGCGCTGGTGCTGGCATGCGCTCGGTGCACTACACCAAACCCATCTTGTACAAAAACGTCGGCATAACTTGCCAACCGTTTAGCGAAGTCAGCGTTATTTGCCTCCTCTTCTGGATGATAGCGAAGATTTTCTAGCATTAAGACCTCGCCGGCCTTAAGTTTAGTAGCGGCGATAATGGTGTCGTCCGCTACGCAGTCATCAGCAAACTGTACGGGTACATCGAGTAGCTTAGACAATCGCTTAGCAACCGGCTTAAGAGAACAACTCTTGTCGTTTGGACCCTTAGGTCGTCCAAGATGGCTACAAATAATTACCTTGCAGCCTTGTTTTAATAGATACTGTACCGTCGGAAGTGACTGAGTAATACGGTAATCGTCGCTAATCGTTCCGTCCGGGTTTACCGGCACATTGTAGTCTGCCCGTAGTAATACCGTTTTACCTTTTAGATTGATGTCTCGGATTGTTTTTTTAGTAAACATATACTTGAATTTTAACCATTAGCGTTTACTTTGACCAGGCCAATCTTAAAATGCAGGCCTATACCAGCCTGCAATTCCAATCACAAAGCCGCTCGAAACAAAACGCTTTTGAGGCATGCTTAGACAAAATTCACACTGCCCCTCTTCATAGTCTAAATAGCCAACTCGATAGTAGTAGCCAACTGGCAATGGTATGGTAGTGATCTCCGAGTCATAGCCGTATTTTGTGCGAATCTTTGTATTCACATTTGAGATTAAAGCGAGGTTAATGGAGGTGGTAAGTAGACAAAGTAAAGCAAATATTTTAAAAATTCTCTTGAGATTTCTTTGAGAATTTTTATGACTGCCCATGAAAGAATCTTAGGCCAGTACGCGGACTTTAATGGTATCTGTAGTACCGACAACGCCAGGATACTTGCCCGATACTGTAACAATCGTGTCGCCCTTCTTGAGTACTTTGGCGGTTCTGAGCCAGTTGGTAAGCTTAGTCGCAGCCAGTGGATCAACAGGTCGATTGTAGCTTTTGGTTCCATAGACCAAGGACAGCTGCTGGACAGTTGTCAGGTTAGAAGTAACAACAATAATTGGCACATTTGGACGATGCGAAGCAATCTGTAGAGCCGTGTCTCCGCTAAGAGTCTCTACTACGATAGCTTTAGATTCGATGCTATCCGACAAACGGATTACAGCATTAGATATGGCCCGGTGTCGACTTATTTCAGCCGGCTTAGTATTGTCATCGAATTTTACCGACAGAGGATTGTGATCTTGAACATACAAGATGACTCGCTTCATGATTTCCACAGACTGAATTGGGTACTTTCCATTAGCGGTTTCATCACTAAGCATCACGCAGTCGGCGCCCAATATCACCGCCGTTGCGATATCGGAAACTTCGGCACGGGTTGGCTCAGGCATCTCTGTCATGCTGGCTAACATCTGTGTTGCAACAATTGTCGGAGTGGCATACTTTAAGCCAAGTCCAATGATCTTACGTTGCACGATCGGCACGCTTTCGGGCAAGGTTTCGATGGCAAGGTCACCACGGGCGACCATGACCATGTCCGCCTCTTCGACGATTTCTTCTAGATTTTCGGTGGCTGCCTTGGTCTCGATTTTGGCGATCAATTTAGCTTTACTGCCAAGGTTCTTGAGCATAGTGCGTACTCGTTGCACATCGCGAGCATGCTGGATAAAGCTGAGGGCAACGTAATCGATATCTTGAGTTGATCCAAAAGTAAGATCTTTTTTATCTTTAACGGTGATGATGTCGCCACCAAAGTCAGTGTCAGGCAAATTTATGCCCTTGCGCTTAATGAGTACACCATCA
>JACCDT011781180.1_pt1 | contig 12733 bp, 17 predicted proteins | sample 7446291 | NCBI WGS metagenome assembly JACCDT01 (sample SAMN15323446, study PRJNA562643) | freshwater metagenome | isolation source: river surface water | place: USA:Blue River Watershed | collected 2017-08-17
ACTACCTGGCGGGGACTGGGGTCAGCGTGTCGCGCATGATCGCCTTCGGGCTGGGTGAGCGGTACCCCACCCACACCAACGGCACTGCTGAAGGCCGAAAGCAAAACCGGCGCGTCGTCGTCAACATCCAGCAGCGGTGATATGCAGATCCTCCGCATCTCGTCGCGGAACTTCAAGAGCCTGCGCGGCGACTTCTCGTTCACGTTCCCGGAAGGCCCCGGGCTGTTTTTGCTGCGCGGCGACAATCGCGTGGACACAGCACTGCAGGGCAATGGCGCCGGAAAGTCCACCCTTTGGGATCTGCTCTACTGGGTGCTGGAAGGCAAGACACCTCGAGGCCTGAGAGCAGGGGAGGTCGCCAGCTGGGGCGTGAAGAAGGACGTGTTTGCCGAGCTGGAATTCCGCGACGAGTGCGGGGATGTGCGAGTACTTCGCAGGACATGGGCCCCGATCTCGCTGACGCTCGACGGCCAGGACATCACCAAGGACGAGGGCGCAATCACGCAGTTCGTGAAGGTTCGCGGTGCGGCCTTCTTGTCCACGGTGCTCATGGCGCAAGCGGCGCCGCTATTCCTGGACCTGCCTGCTGAAGGCAAGACCCGGTTGCTCGCCGAGGTGCTTGACCTCGACCTTTGGCTCACCTACAGCGTGGCGGCTGGAAAGCGCAGCAGTGACGCCGACGCGAGGGCTCGTGTCCTTGAGCGCAAGCTCGCTGGACTCTACGGAGAAATTCGAGGCCTAGAGGCGCAGAAGGACTCCGGGGGCGCCAAGGTATGGGAGGACACCCGTGCGCGCCGTCTAGCCGCGATAGAAGCGGAGCACGGTGGCCTTGCTGCTCGCGTGCTAGCTTTGCAGACACATATCACCGCGCTACAGCGTGACTGGAACAAGGCGCGGAGCGCTGTGAAGGTCTGCAAGGAGTCGCTGCATACCTTGCGTTCATCCAGCATCGACTTCGTGGACAAGACCGTGGCCCCAGCTCAAGACGCCGTGAACCGCGCGAACTGGGAGACCCGCCGCGTGGCTGCTGATCTGAAGCGCGTGTCCGACCTTGGGGCGGGGGAGTGCCCGACCTGCGGTACTGAACTGACGGCTGCAAATCTTGACAAGCACGTCGAGGAGCTGAAGACAAAGCTCAATGCTGCGAAGGACGCCGAGGTCAAACTGCAGAAAGTGCTGGACAAGCACCAGGGGGTCTCCACGGGGCTGAAGGACAACGCGGTCCACTGTGAAAAGCTGCTGTCCGTGGCTGAGGATGAGCTTGAGGCTCGTGAGCGCGCGTTGTCCAGCGCCGAGCAGGGGAAAGGCCAGCTCAACCAGCACCTGGACCGCCTGGAGGACGAGGCCGCTGAGCTTGAGGGGCAGACCAACCCCCACGCCGAGGAGGCGAAGGCTCGGGCAGCGGCTCTACAACGTGCGCGTGACGACCAGAGGCAAGCATCGGCAGCGCTTCAAGTCACGGAAGAGGAGCGCGAGCTGGCAAGCATGTGGGCCAAGTCGTTCAAGGACCTGCGTCTGCAAGCCATGGAAGACGCCCTGCAGGAGCTGGAAGTCGAAGTCGCCAAGAGCCTGGGGGACCTGGGGCTCCAAGACTGGGCCATCCGGTTCGAGGCTGACCGCGAGACAGCGGCAGGCGGCGTGAAGCGCGGCTTCCACGTCACAGTGCAGAGTCCGAGCGTGGACAAGTCAGTGCCCTGGGAGGCTTGGTCGGGAGGTGAAGGGCAGCGACTACGTGTCGCGGGCAACATGGGGCTCAGCGACTTGGTGCGGACACGCAAGGCTGTGGGACTGGATCTAGAGGTGTGGGATGAGCCCACCACTTGGTTGAGTCCACAGGGGGTTGTGGATCTGCTCGACACCCTGCGAGACAGGGCGGTGCGCGAGCAGCGGCAAGTGTGGGTAGTTGACCATCGGACGCTAGGGTACGGCTACTTTGACCGCACATACACGATGATCAAGACGGACGTGAAGTCCTGGGTGGAGGAAAGAGAGTGATTTACCGACTCGGTGTGATGTGCACGGCGCAGGAGCTGAGCTCCTACCAATTCCAGGTGCTGGAAAAGCGGCTGCGTGAGCAGGACCAGTCGCGCATCACCTACGACCGTACAAGCATCGGGACTGACCTGCGGGAGGAGATCGCGCGTATGGAGCCTTGCTTGATGCTCAACTACAAGCACTTCAGCTTTCCGGGGCGCCCGGTTGGGAAGAGCGTCGGTTTGCTGGCTGCTTTGGTCACCGAAAATCTCGACGAGCTCATCGTGTTTCCTTCGGTAGGGCGCACAGCCGCGAACCCTGATCTTCCGTGGATGCTGCACAAGGTGCTAGCCGGGAGTGGTTGGGCGCACTCCAGGCTTCATCCCGCATGGCGGGAGTAGGTCTCAGCGCCTGTTGTTGGCGCGAGCACCGAACCACCACACGGTGCAGGTGTTGGTGATGTAGAGCACGGTGTTGATCACGTCGTACACCACGCGACGGATGTCGTCGGGGTTCGCCACGAGGTGGTGCTGAGAGTAGAGCTGCTGCACCCAGGCCACCAGCAGCGTCAGCAGCACGAAGGAGTAGACCGTAGCCGCTGGCCGGATAACGCCGCGCAGGAAGTCCACGAGAGCCATGAGCCAGCGAGCCACGCGGCTCTGCTTCTGGGCACCTTTGTCCAGGTAGGCCGCGGAGTCATGCTTGTAGCTGGCCTGCAGGTCGGAGCCGCGTTGCGCGTCAGCCCTGCTCTCCGCGTCCAAGGCAGCCAGGCGTTCCGCGCTTTCAGCACTGATGTTGGCGAGCTGCAGCTGGTGTCGTTGCTCCAGCTCCATCAAGCGCAGGGTCTGCTCCCCTTGCAGTCGGGCGAGCTCCAAGTCCTTGGCCTGCTTGGCCGCCGTGGCCCATGTCTGCAGCCCCAGGCCAAGCAGGCCCGTGATGGCACCGCCTACTGGACCGAGTACCAGCCCCGCGATTGCTTCAAGCATGTTGCTCTCCTAGAACGTGTAGGACGTGGGTGGTGATGGCCTGACGGTCAGCAAGGCCGTTGAGCCCACCGTTGACTCGCTTGGTCAGCGCGATGATGTCGCCCACGTCCGCGTACTGGTTGAGGTTGCGGCTGCGCCAGTAATCGGCGGCGCTGAGCACGCACCACCTTGGGTCTTCGAGCATGAGAGGGGCCAGCTCGAAGTCCGGCACGTCATCCATGATCGCTGACAGCCGCTTCGTCAGGGCCGCGTAGTTGGCACGACCCGTCACCTGAATCCACCCGCGACCCAGGTACCGCTTGCCATCACCAGGGCGTGTGTTCCCCAGCTTGGTGGCGAGCGTGGTGCCTGGCTCATACCGCAACTGCTGCTTGGTGGGGCCCCAGATCTCACGGCTGTACCGGAGGTGTCCGGTCTCGTGCCCGACCTGGCCCCACCAATGCGCGGCCCTCTGCACGCTGGTGATCTCCGCGAACGCCAACGCCTCGTCAACGTAGGGGGCCCAGCGCTCAGCGCGGGATCTCGGCAGGCGCAGCAGCGCTTGCAGTTGGTCGGCAGTCATGGCAAATCACTGCGGTCGGTGACGCACCATTCACGCAGCTCCGGCAGACGTCTGTGCGGCACGAACACCACCCAGGTCATAACGAGTGCAAGTGCGCCCTGCACGAGCACCAACCAGTCGGGTGCCGCGCGCGACAGTATGTGCACGCCCCCGCCAGGCCCAAGGAATACAAGCAGTACTCCAACCCAACCACGTGGTGATGTGAAATGACTGGTGTGCGCGAGCAGTAGCCCGATCACAAGCAGCACAGCGCTGGCGACAACGCAGATCCACGTGTAAGCTTCACTCATTGGGATACTCCTGCCGAACGAGCAAAATACCGGCTCACCACAAAAGGGGCCACCCATGCCATCACCAACGCGACGACCGGGGGCGGGATCGCGGTCGTGATGTGCAATCCGAACATGTCGGGCACGTAGGAGCTCAGAACGCCAAGCCCCGCGTATCCGACACTCCGAGACAGCGCGACAAGCACCCACGAGGCCGTAACGGATTTGGGAGGTGCCTCCAGTACTGCGGCTGCGGCAGCCCCTACTGCTGCTGCGGCCACTGTGTACCCGAACCCCTGCGTCAGAAACGCAGGGGGCATGTAGGCGGCAACAATGGCAGCGCTTGCGGCTGCCGGCGTATCTGTGGCCACAGTGGCCTCCTGTTGTTAATTGGGAAAGGTGATGTTACAGACGTCCCACCTCCCGCCAAATGGTGCCGGTTGAATCGGCGAGAAACATTAGGCAGCTTGTGGAGGTGAGTGCCCTAGACGCGCCTGTTACTGTGAGGATGGATGCATTGTTCGCGATCGTGACGGTCCCCGTGCCACCTCGCAATCAAACCCATTGTCAGCTGACGAGATGTCTTCTGCGTCAAGCCTGAAGAGCCCACCACCACCGCCACCCGGAGAGTCAGCTCCGAGCAGAAAGGCACGACCCGCGCCAGCTCGTGACAGTCTCCTGAGATCCACGACGTGGTCCACGATCCAACCCGGAGTAGGTTGAAATCCCTGGGCACGCTGAGGATCGTCAATGTTATACCACGGCACCACGTTCACAGGAGGTGTGCAGGACATGTTGGACCTCAGTACTTCATGCAGACGCGCAAGGCGACGGTTTTGACCCGGTTTTCCGTACCGCCAGTGGAGCCTGTGTTCGTCGTGGTGGTGGGTGTGCTGTCGTTCACCGCGTAGACGCCGCTGTCTGCCGTGCTGCCGAATGCGAGCGTGTGCGTGTGTGCCAGGAGCCCGTCAGCTTGGTAGCTGCCCAAGGTCCGACCGGCATCAACAGATGGGCTGCTGCGCGAGCCCTCCCAATACCTGGGGTGCAACCCGCGGTAATCCGGCATGCGGAAGGTCGTGGACCCATCTCCGGTGCTGAAAGCAACTCGAACGCCCACATCGCCAGCCGCCCACGCAGCATCCGTGATGAGCAGGGCTGGGTAAGTGGTGGCGAGATCCTGGACGTACGACCACAGGTCCGCGTACGTCGTGCGGCTGAGGAACTGGCCCTTGACCTCGACGTAGCCTGTGGGATCAGCGCGCCAAAGTCCGGTCACCACTGTGCCCACCGGAGTGCCATACTCGCGAGCCACCTTTTTCGCGGCGGCAAGCACGGCGGCCGCAAAGTTCGAGGAGGACCCATCATCGAGCACGTTGACGTCCTGATTCGCGACGAACTGCGCGAGGCCCGACGTGGGCACACTCATTTGCCGCATGAGCGTGTTGACCTGCTCGCTGCTCGCAACCCCAGTGGTGAACCCATTGGCGCGCAGGGTGGTGAGCGCCGACCACGCAGAGTACGTCAACGCGTTGGCGCCAACTGCAGCGCTGAAGGAAAAGTATTGATTGGTGCCTGCCATGCTGACCTCAGATTATGGAATTGCGCAGTAAATTACAGAGTGTCTTCCCAGACCATGAAGTCCCACCACCGTTTCGTGTCGTCCCACACGGTTGCAAACAAAACTGGAGCACTGGTGTAGTTGTAGGCCACATATTCCACCCCCATGGGTTTTGGAACAAGCTCCAGTACCTGAATCACCACTCGCAGGAAGGACGGGACCACGCCGCCACTCACAGTGACCGTGGCCGTCATATTCTGGAGATCATGTACTCGGAACAAAACGTCACCGAAGGAGAAAGACGCGGTGTAGTTGGTGTAGTCCAACTGCCGACCTTCCCAGTTGTTTTTAGCGACGAGGAGTCGGAGAACCTCACGGTAGGTGCTGTCATCCAGCACTACCTGACCCTCTACGGAAACTCCGGACGGTTTCCAATATCCCTCGTCGAACCCCAACCCCGAAACGTCAAAGCTAAAGTATGATCCTGAGATAGCAACAGGGAGGCGGCGAGAACCTCCAATCCAAATACCCAGGGTGTCGAGCTGCTCGCCCACCGCAGTGTCCAGGTGGTGCGCGGGCGTCATCGCGGCCAGGGTATCGCTGAGCTCCGAGAATGCGCTGCCAAGCAGTGCAACTACAGCAACCATTCGAGGCTTGTCTCGGTAACCTCCTGTGAGGAGTGCGGTGTAGTCGAAACTCATACCGTCACCGTAACGTCAGCAAGGGTGCAAACGGGCTGCTCGTTGAACGCGATTGCGATGTCGGAAGAGCCGAAAGCACCGGCGTTTTTCGCGATCTGCAACGACGTGATGTGGTAATACTGGGACTCACTACCACCGGAGAGCAGGGCGGGGGAGAACATGCGCGTGTAGAACACATCCTGACCGAACGGCAGCGCATTCACGTAGGCAACGATCGCCGCCTTGATCTCGTCACTGATCACCGAAGTCCAGCCGGTGAAGGTCGTGGCCACGATCTGCACCTTGATCGTCACCGTGGTGGGGCGGTAGTACTTGATGGGGATGGTATTCCCGAGCTCATCCGTGACGTTGGTGGTGGTGGTGCCGTGTGTGCCCACCCCGATGCTCTTATAGCGGCGGATGGTGTCAGCCACGTCGGCAGCCACGCCACCAGCAACCACCGCACAGATGTGATGCGCTGGGATGCCGTCAGCGTCAGTGCTCCCGCTGTCGTTTTCCAGTACTGCAGCTTGTGTCACTCCAGACAGCGCGGCCAGTGCACCGCGCAGCCCTTGCAGGATCGTGGTGCTTGACAGCGCGACGCTGCCGTCACGACGGAGGCGGAGCTCGGCATCGGATTCAACCGCCACGCCTGGCGAAGCTGCCCCGGAGTTGGTCACCGATGTCCAGCCGTAAGTTGGCGTTGCGATGCTGGTCAAGGTGCCGATGGAGGCCGCCACCGGGCCTTCGGTGTCGCACGTAGCCGTGGTGCTGACGGATCCCCCGCTGCCGATGACCACCGACGTGGGGAGGCTCCACAGAAGGCCGTCAGGCCCACGCACCTTGCCGTTGGTGACCATAGCCCCCACCGCACCACTGAGCACCACGGTCACGGTGCTGCGCGAGCTCGCACGTCGCACCACCCCGTTGATGCGCACCACCCCGTCCAGGGCAGCCCCCTGCGCAAACGAGGGGCGGAATCCTTGGTAGACAGCTACAGCCATCTGGTTGCTGTCGTGAATGCCCTTGGCGAACAGGGCGAGGAGCTGGCCGTCAGCGCTGTCTGCCTCCAGGTAGGCGTCGCTCCCGAAGATCTGACGAAACGACACCTGCAGCGAAGTCAGAATCTCCTCGTAGGAGGGCGCCGAGATGCCGGCAGGCGTGAGAGAGGCGGCGAGGGTTGCGAGTGGGTAAGTCATATCAGGTGCTCAGAGTAATGGTGGAGGTGATCCCGTAGGCGGTCTGCAAACGCATCGATACCACGAACGACCGACCATTCATCGTGCTGCTGTACTGCACGATTTCTGCCACGCCTGGCGTGGTGAGCACGCGCTGCTTGATCTCCACGTCGCGGCTGCCTTGCGTGCCTGTTCCCAGCACCTCGCCGGCGTAATCGGTTCCTGCGCCAACATCCAGGAACCACTCCCCTGTCCACAGTGCGAGCCGCGTGCGCACGGTCTGCGCAACCGCTTCGGCAGAGTCCATCAACCACTGCCCGCGCCGACCAAACTGGTAATCTCCGTCGGAGTCAAGGGCTCGGGTGCGCATGGGGGTGTCCTCAGCTTGGGACGAAGGTCGTGTCGAGACTGGACCCGTCGTCGTTGTCGATGAATTGGTGCACGTGGGTGCTCCCCACGTTGACGCCGTTGTTGAGCAAGGTGCCAGTGGTAGCCACGCTACCGGTGATGGTGACCGATCCCGTGATGTCCACAGCGGCGGCGACGCTCAGGTTGGTGGCCGTGATGGTGACGTCAGCGCTTGCGGTGACTGTGACGTTGGCTGCTGTGATCTCCACGTCCGCGGGGGTGATCACCTTGACGAGCTTCGCCGGGGTGATGGAGATCGAGGTGTCACCTACGTCGTTCCGGAGCACGACGTTGGCAGTGCTGATCGAACCAGGCACACGCGGGAGGCTGCGGAGCCCCGGGATCACAAACCCATCGCTGAGGTCGTGCATGCGCAGCTCAGCTTGCGGCTGCACGCCGCCGTACTGCCACCAGGCGTCGATGCACCGCGACGCAAACACCACGAGCACCTCGTCACCAGCGGCAATCGGGAACGTCAGGCAGAAGCCTCCACCCCCTGGGAACACCACCGGGCACTGGCCGAAGAGCGGCAGAGTGACCCAGCTCGTAGCCCCCTCCTTGGAGGTCAGCAGCGCTTGAATGGTGGGCTGCACATCCACCGTGCACTTGTCCGGGTCGAAGCTCTGCACCACCGCAGGAAGCGCAGTCCACAGCCCGGACTGCCAGCCACGAAGGGCTGCAAGTAGCGCGGTGTCAAGATCTTCGGTTCGCTCGCGTCTATCCATTGCCCACCACCTTCTGTGTGCTGCTGTCCATGGACAGGCAGATCAGGTCCGTGTACCACTCCTGCCCCCGCGTATCACCGCGGTGCTCGGCCACGAACACGCGGTAGGTGCCGTCGGCGCTGGTGGACGCGAAGAACTGCAGGCCCTTGTACTGGTTGTAGGCCACAGGCGCTCCATTGGGGTCACGCTGCACGGTCTGGTTGAGCGACGCATTGTCGATGCGCACTCGGCACCCAGGTACCATGCGAGGGTCAAGCAGGCAGCGTAGCTTGATGCCGTCCTGCGTTGACTCGGGAAGTCCGACGAGCCCCGATCGCGCGTGCAGCACAACCACCTCACCAGCCTCGTAGCCGCGCAGTGGTGTGAAGTAGACCTGCCCATCACGGATGCTCCAGGTCTGGCCATGCGTGGCGGCGTGGTCCCTGGCGAAGGCGCGGGCCATTCCGAACAGCACCTTCGGGCGTAGGATGGGTATGCCTCCTGTGACTGCGGCACTACTTGGCGCGACCTGGAGACCTGGCATGGCGCCGACGATGGCGGTGCGCACCTGCTCCTGCGTGCTTCCAGCGGCCAGCGTGGTGTTCACCACCCCGAAGTTGTAGCCGCTGTCACCGTCCGCGGCGAGGATGTCCAGGTAGGTGTCGGTCGCGTTCTCCTTGCCGATGCGAAACTGCTTGATTTCGCCGCGGAACACAACACCGAAACCCTCGTCATAGCCTGCCTGAAGCACCACCTTGCTGAACTCGCCACGAATTTGCTTGACCGTGGACTCCGACAGGTTGTATACCCGGATGCTGCAGTTGCTCGGGCTCTCGACATCCTGCTGCGACGTGGAGAACCGAAAGTGGAGGTTGCTCAGATCCAAGCCCTGCGCGCCCTCGTACAGCACAAGTGACGCCTTGCGCCCCCACAGCTTGGACATGTGCTTCTCCTACTCCGTCACAAAGAAAAGGTGCCCCGTGACGCCCAGGCTTGTTTTCGTCGGTGGCTGCGTGATGTCGGTGTCGCTCTGCGCCACGAGCTGGCCACCGATTCCGAGGTATCGGTACTGCTCCAGGAGATCAGCTCCCGTGACCAGTGCGATTCCCCCAATGAGCATCACGTCGTCGCTGTCGGCGATGTTCAGCGTCCAGCACTGCGCGGGCTCACACCAATACAGGGTCAGCCAGTAGAACACCCCAGCGAGTGGGATGGTGAATCGCTGAGGCGCCGCGGTGAGCGGAACTTCATAGGCTGCCATTCGCTACCTCCAACCTCGGTATGTGGTGGCGGGGGCCAATTGCTTGCTGCCCAGGTTCGCCGGAGCCGACACCGCAGTGGGATCCGATGGTGTCCCCGTCAACGCGGTGGTGTTGACCACCTTGGTGTCAACCACGATGACCTGGCGCAAGCTCGCCGTGACTACCAGCACGTTCTCCGTAGCTGGATCGGTCTTGACCACCAACGAAGCCATGAGCATGTTGAGATACAACCTCTTCCCGGTGAAGACATCGAACAGATCACGGCTTTCCTGCAGGCGCAGGAGCTTCGCGTAGATGTCTTTGACGCTGTCCGCGGTGTTGCCCGTGACCAGGGACTGGATACTCGATACCGTGTTCTGCGCCGCCGACACCACGCCATCCACGAAACCCACCACGCTCGGGCTGTTGCTCCACGCGGCTTGAATCACAAGCTGAGCGGGGCGCAGGAACGCGTGGTCGGAGATGCTGGCCCCCTGCTGCACAGGGTGGTCGGTGATTTCGAGAGCATCGGTGTGCACCTCCTCCAGGGTCACCTGCGCGGCGAAGGTGCCAATGCGACGCCGCGGCCTCACCACGATGCTCTGCAGCTGAAGTTGCGCGGCGGCGGTGACACCTCCGATGATGAGTGGCACGCTCATTGCACTGCCCCTCTGAAGTTGCGGACAAGGTCGCCGTTGGTGCGTTCTTGCTGCTGACCCACGGCGCGACCGATGTCAGCGGCATTGCTGCCGTTGATGGTGTAGTTGTTGGTCTGCTCGACGGTGGCGCCACCCACGGTGCGCATGTAGTCCAAGGTCTCGGGCTTGAGCTTGCGCTTGCCTGCCAGGTAGGCATCCATCACACCTTCCCCCGCGTTGTAGGCGCCTGTCGCCAGGCCCAAGTCCCCGTGGTAGTAGCGCAGCAGGTTCTGCATCTTGCGAGCAGCGGCGTCGGCGCTCTTGGCGAGGTCGTAGGGGTCGTCCAGGCCGTACTCACGCGCGGTTCTGGGCATGAACTGGAAGTGCCCCTCAGCGCCTGCCTGGCTCTTCATGTTCTTGCCGCGGCCCGACTCCTTCAACCACATCTTGTCCAGCAGGCCCGCAGGCAGCCCGTACTTCTCTTCCAGCGCCGAGAAGCGGGTTTCTGGGGCGCTGCTGCGGTTTTTGGCGTCGGGTGTAAGGGTGACTCGGTCCCCGGTGAATCCCAGGCCGGCGCTGAAGCGATCCCACAGCCCCATGGCGGCGTGCGTACCACCACCCTGCGTGGGCCCGACGAGGCGCTTCATGTCGCCCCACCACTCCGCAGCTACCCCGGTCACCTGCTTGACGAACCCACGGTCCTTCACATCCTTGATCAGCTGCGAGAACGCGTTCAGCGCGTTGATCAGTGTGCCCGACATCTCCTTGAACAACGGGAGGAGCTCCACGGCCAACTGGTTTTTGAGCACCCCGAACATCTCGGAGATCTCGCGCAACTGGTTGGCGTATTCCTTCCCAGCGCGCGCTGCCGCCTCCATGTCGAGGCCTGCGTCACGCCCCATGGCCTTGCGCTTCGCCGCCGCTTGATCAAGGGCGTCGAGGCTCTCACGGAGGAGTAGCAGGTCGTCGGGGTCGATGCCGAACAACGATCCGTATTGCTGCGCCAGGTAGTGGGGCATACCGGAAAGCTGCTCCACCAAATCCCGCAGCACCTCCACCTTGTCACGGCCTTCGACTTGAATACCGAACTGACCCTCGAGCAGCGCCTGCAGACCGGGGTTCGCGCGCATGGAGCGCGCAAGGCCTTCAACGGTGGCGGTGAGCTTGCCATTGGCCAGGCCTGCACGCTGCGCTGCGAATTCGTAGGCCTGCAGGTTCTCGGCGCTTGACTCTGCTTTCCGGCTGGAGTAGTAGAGCTTCTCCATCTGGAAGGCAAACACCGCCACCATGGTCTGCGCGGCGGCGGCAACCCCTGCGAGCCCCTTGGCGAGCGCGCTCGCCTTCTTGTCCAAGCCGACCAGCGTCTTGTCAATCTTGCCCTGCTCGGCTTGGTCTACCTTGAAGCCCAGCTGAAACAGGTATTGCCGCAGGATTTCGCTACCGCCCATGGGTCACCTACCTTTCATCGATTCTTGGATTCTGTGGGCGTTCTCCGCCTCGACGTCCAGCGCCTCGTTGAGGAGCATTACGTCGTAGAGCCCCAGGGTGCCGTCCACTAGGCTTTCGTACCTGCAACAGCCCCGGAGGACGGGGCGCATGAGCACGTCTTCGCCGTCGTGCATGTGGATGCACTCAGGGCCTGCGCCTTGGTGGGCTGTGAGCTTCAGGCGGAACCGCTCCCGACGCTCACTGCTCCGAAAAAACTGGACAGGTTCTCCTTGCACACCTCGACGGTCAGGCGCAACATCACGGTCATGTCGATGTCGGAGAACAGTATCTGGTTGTCGCGGGTCAGCACCGGCGACCAGCGCTCACCAGATCGGCGCGACGTGACACCGAGGCAAGCCTTGATCACGTAGTCCACGTCGGCGTCGGACATCCCAGCGACTGCCGGCCCCACCGCCGCCATGAACGCGGTGAGGTCATCGTCACCCTCTTGCGCTGCGGCCACAAGCGCGGGACCTGCGGCAGCGAGGGCGCCCAGGATGGGCACCAGTCGTCGGCTCACGTGGAGCTGCTGGAAAGCGTTGAGGCGGCCGAATTGGTATTCGTTGCCAGCGATGGTGAGGGGAATGGCTTGCATGATGTGTGGGGGTCTTGTGTTGTTGATCAGATCAGGTCAGCGGCGCCGCCAAGCGTGGCTGTGATGTTCACGGAAGCAAACGACCACTCCACGATGCCAGCATCCTTGCCGTAGTTGAGACCGGGCGTGCGCTGGAACGCGCACTGGCGGGCGGTGATCACGTCACCGCGCAACTTGTCGGCGATGGTGATGGTGTTCTGCCCGTGGCTGGCGGCGCTGCTGCGCTGGAACTCCATCATCGCGGACAACAGCGAGTTGGTGGGGCTGGTCTTGAGCAGGCGAATGGTGACGGTGCCGCTGCGGTCGGCGTGCAGGCTGTGCATGCCACTCCCATCGGCGCCGATCATCATGGTGTTGATGTCACCCGCCCACTCGAACGTGATGCCCTCTTCAGCGGCCCCGCTACCGGAACCCAGGTTGATGGCACCACCGGGACCCACGAGCGCCCCCAT
>JACCDT010909007.1_pt1 | contig 12731 bp, 21 predicted proteins | sample 7446291 | NCBI WGS metagenome assembly JACCDT01 (sample SAMN15323446, study PRJNA562643) | freshwater metagenome | isolation source: river surface water | place: USA:Blue River Watershed | collected 2017-08-17
AACGTCTACGAATTCTATCTTTTTGTAACTGAATGGCTTGTCTAATATGCCACAGTGTTTGTGGATTTTCTGCACATGGTAACTCTTTATCCATCTGCTGTAAGAAGACTTCGACCCACTCCAAACACGCTAGAGCATTAATATTTTTGCCGTCAGTCGATCCCCAATACGGGGCGTCGGCAAGAGGGTTGTTGTTTGGGATTTTGTCTTTGAGTGATAGCATTTCTATTGACCTATCGTCTCCGTTGTGGGGGTACGGTCCCGATGCGTACTTTGTTCCGGCACTCTTGTTTGTGGTCGCATCATTCTATCTACGTCCGGTATTTCTTGCCCCAATTGCTGGCAGGTTTGCTTTACAAACGAAACAAATAAGGGATCGTTCCAGGGTGGATTCCAGCCGCCTGAACGACAAATATACACTCCGTCAAAAGTTACATCTGTAATATTGGAGGTGGTAAACCGTGTTTCCGATACCGCTTCATATTCAAATTCAATTTCACTATATTTCGGCAGCACTGGTTCATGTTCCGGAAAATCCAAACGACTAGATGGATAGTGCTGAGATAATGAAATAATTTGTTTTTGCCGTATCAACATACCAATCCATGTACCGCAACACGGTTGTTTAGATTTTTCCCATGGGCGATAACCATAACATATATCATGATGATTATCTACATTCCATAATTTGATCGGCTCGTTAAGTTTTCGGCAAAATTTATACGCATGTTTGTGTGAGTCTCGTATGACTATTGGGCATTGCAGATTAAACCTACAACCTTGCTTTTTCAATGTATCTATAAAAGATAGACAACTTTCATCCGCTTTTAATGATTTTCGAAGTGATGGATCGCCCTCTAATCTGTTCCACCAATGTGTATTGAGTTGAGTATAACTTCCTTCATTACAGTCGATTAAATGCGGTAATTGTACTACCCAATAATCAAAATCAATACTGAGTATGTTCATGATACATGTTACTCCCAATTAAAGGAGACGACAATGGATACATACGATTGTATCTTGGCCCGTATGTTGGGTCTTTCCAGAGATTACAAATCTGGCGTCTGCTAATATTTCTCTTTGTGCAAACATTAAATAAGCATAAAGGCTCAAATACATCGACGGACGGACGATAGTGTGTACAGCCAGAACAAGATAGATTGATTGACGTTTTGTATCCACGGCCCACCAAGCCTGATGCTGTAGAAAATACGCAATAACAAAGATTAATGCCGCACAATTCCAATTTATAATCAACACTTATGTGAGATGCGATAATATCAGAACCGTCATCTTCATCTTTAATTATTTCTGTCCATCTGGAATATGTGTTTAAAGCACGGCAAATATCTTCGTGCATATCATCATTATCGTTATATGCTACAGTTATAATTGGTAGTTTACGTTGTTTATAATTCTCAATTCTATTTAGAATATTTCTAACTAATCGGTCATTATGTACGCTTGCGAAACTGTACTGCATATCTATGACGCACAAAACTGGCTTGACGGCCTCGTGTGCCATATTCAGTCTCCGGATTAAGTTAAACCGTAAAACACCGCATCTACGTATTCTTGAGATGGTCTAGCTAAGACTGTTGTACGAGTGTCAATAATCGTAGTCCCACGATCATGACAAACAACGAACGGCAAGTCTACATTGATGATTCTCATGGGCAAACCATTGGGTAGCCCTCTTAATCTAGACACATTCATAGTCCTAACCTCATCGCCCAGATTCATTTCTTGTGCAATTTCCACGTAGGGCAAATACTCTAAAACCACTATGTATTGTCCGACCTTTAAATCATCGGGCTGTAACTTCTTCATTATCAGTCTCCTTTATCGCAAACAGTTCAAGTGGGGCAATATTATCCAAATTATCAGTAATATACGTTTCAATACCAGTGGTTAAATCTTTAACTCGAATACCATTCGGAACTGATCCGTACTCTCCAATCACGGTATATCGATTGCCGGTGTCTGGATTGTCTACAGCAATTACCATTCCGTTCTTTGCTTCCGCAAGATTAATGCGGTGGCAAGTTTTATCAGGAAGACCTAATTCAGCATTAATGGTAATTCCACGTTCATTACACCATTCTACATATTCTTGAGACGGTTTCAATAGTTGATATCTTGTACCGCTTCGCGTAATTACGTAGTCAGGAGTGACTTGTTGAATTGGAGAAGTAGTAACAAAGGTTCCATCTGGCCACTTGTAATGACCAATAATTTCACCTTGTAAATGTTTACCCGTCAAACTTGTACCAATAACCGCCCAATTATTTAACTGACGCATCAATTTTCCTTTCACCAATCAATTCGAACCATTCCGTTTGGTACATTAGTAATTTCGTATCCCAACTGCTCCAATAGTAAGACGTTTTGATCAGCGATGGAGGGTGACAACTCAACAAACCGCAATCCTTGGCTGGCGGCGTTATTAATTGCCATACCGACTGAATGTGCGGCCATAATTTTTGTGTCGGGTCGTGATTCGCTAATAATTAATGCTTGTTCCGCCGATGGCAAAGCGTATTGTGTTTGTTTGGTATGTATACCAAGAATTCTATCTATAACTACTAATCCCGATCCTAACGCAAACAAGCAAATAAGAAACGAAACGACCGCTGCTACACGACTGTCATCACTGTCTACTAATACTGTAGCCAGACCAAAAACTAGGCAAGCAACAAAAAGAACGAATATTATTAAAACAATCACGCTCATATCCTTTCACACAATGAGGCGAATGCCTGACGGATATTCATATTATAAAACGGAGTACGGGGTTGTGTGGAGGAGCTCGCGAAGGATCGCGTTACTGCGTCCGCGTACATAGTGAAACGACCATCATCGCCCATGAAATGTTTGCCCCACAATTCTTCTCCGATCTTTTGCCGAATAGAAAGTTGTGAGAGGGCAAGATTGTCGAATGACGTATGAAACTTAGCGAAACATGCTGCAATCATCACGTGCCATTGCTCTAACGATTTTTGTACAGGATTATTTAATTCGTACTGCTTTCCAAATCCATACGACTTATATCCCAATACTAGAATTTTAGTTCCCGTAGGCAATTTTAGGACATCCCACACATTATGAACGCCCGCGATTACATGCACAACCGTATTCTCATCAACGATATGATTGATTGGAACTTTGCTAGAAAAGGAGATACCAACACCATAAACCAACCGTTCTTTGCGGTGTCTTTGAATGGCCGCCGTATGTGTTTTAACATGAAGTGCGTTTACTGTGATGTTTGGTACATATCCCAATCCAATAAGGCCGTACAACAAACGATCTAATTCTGGGTGACTGTACGGATCTCCACCACCAATAGCTAATTCAATGCCTGGCGGAAGATCTGTTAGTGAGTCTAGTACAAAATTAATATCGCCGTGCTTTCCATTTCGTGTGGACTGTTCGTGACAATACTGACATCCAGCGTTACAATAATCGGTAATCTTATAGTCTATGGACTCTGGAAAAAGAGGGGAGGCCTCGCCCTCCCAAGAACGCACCTTAGATCCATCGTCGTAAATTTCAACAAAACAATTACCATTTGTATACTTCGACAGCAGATTTGCCATTTAACACCTAATGATTATCATTGTCGGTGTGAACATAACTACGTTGATTAAAGAGAAACGCTTTTAAGGTTTCCTTATCAACACACGCATCCTCTGAAGTGCCCCATGATTGATGATCTACATATCCCCAAGGACAATACTTATCTTTTCGCGGTACAAATCGCACGTCTTTGGCACCAGTAACTTCCATAATTACTTCGCGTAATAACATAATATTAGTTAACGATAGTATATCGTCATCTGCACTTAACTCCCCAGCATTATCAGAAAGAATATAGGCGGCTTTACTGTAAAAATCATAGTAATCTTCTACTGCCCATCCAAACTCGCCGCCCTCAATTTCGATTACTTCATCCGGTGTGGCTCGCCAAGATGGAGTGAAGTTTTTATCCATCTCAATATGAATAGAGTGAGTGCTACTACTATTAGTTTCAAATACGCCCTTACGGATTAGTTGTTTCATTTTTATCTCCTGATTCTACAGCATACACCTTCATTCGTACTTCGCGAATTAAACTAATACTACCTTGCCATCTCCGGTGGAGATAAGTACGGTGAGATTGCTGAAGGGCCGGCTGCATAAATTCCACAAATTCAAATCTATCTTGTAATGCAGAAAGCTCCTGCGTATTATCTCCTGCAACATAGTAAGTGAAGCCAACGCTAAAAAGAGTTAAACTAAGACTAAGTATCGCGATTATAAAACAAGCCGTTCTACTTCCAACATCTTCCTGCCATGAGACTGCTGTAAATAGTACCGAAGTAACCATAAACAACCCAGCATTGTTATACCAAGAGGGCCTTACCGTTAAATCTTTCAAACCACGGATTTCTTCTGGCGACATCGTTTGCAGTCTACTAAAATCCATCCTCTTTCTTTTGCGGGCCATATTAATCCACTCCTTCTTCGCTCACGGATAAAAGGGCTGTATTCTTGTGAATGGTGAAGTATTGATTTGATGGAAGATATAAATCTGTATGTTGTCCGGTATATTCTTCACCCAATTCGTCTAGATGTGTAACTTCACCGCCGCACACGAAAATTTGATTGTTGTACAGATAAACATACGCATCTTTTATACAGTGTTTATTAGATTCAGGGGTATCTCTTTCCAAAGTCCATTGATACGTATGCGGTAGTAATTTGACATCAACCTTATTCTTCTTTAGAATATTAGAAGGGGCGAAGAACCATTCTCCGTGTCTTAGCGTGCCGGAAACACGAGCTTCTTTAGGTGTAAGGATCGTGTATGCTTCATTAATAGTACGAGCTTTAGAGGGCAACTGAACTCCGAAATATGTGCCCTCATCTTGTCCCATCAGGAAATATCGGGTTTTGCCCTTGTATGTCAAGTGCCACAATACAGAGGCAGAACGATGCCACCATCTAGATTGTCTATACTTATTCTCAATGATTGAATAACCCATTCCCGGAGATGGGAGTGGTTTGCTACTGATACCCCATTCTTCTGAACGGTCATCCTTTGTTGAATCAATAAGTTTCAAATTACCACGGTGAAACAATGTAGCAATCCTGTCATGTTCATCGGGTTTATTGACGCCAAAAATCAATCGAGAAAGGCATCGAAAACTAAAACTAATATCTTTATCGAACGCATCTTCTATTGGATTATCCGCATTAAGCAATAATCTCCGCTTATTTGTATCAACGATGGCTACACAACTATTCCACTGATTATAAACACTACTATTATTATGTTTAGATAAGCGTTCATTAAAACCGCTATTATACGCTACACCATCCTTATATCTATAACGATTGTGGGTATTATCAAAGATATCTGACAGATAAGGAACATTATTCCAATGAAAACTGTCTTCACCGTCTATTTGAATCAATTTACTCATTACTGGCACTCCTTATTCAAACGCTCTCGAATGGTTGTAAGCGAATCACGACGCTCCCACTTCCCATCTCTCCAAACCGGCGTCAGTTTAGAAATGGTACGCTCCACTTCTGGAGTGACTCCTTGAATTAAAGATAGCCCCTGATCAGTATCGATCACAGCCAATCTGCCGCGAGCCGAATTCTTTCCGCCATCATCTGTGATTGGCTTCTTGAATAGGGCGTGAGGTTCTCCATTAATATCCGCCCAAGTAGCCTTCATCGCGAAGCCGTATGTGTCTCTAGTGATGTATTGATAGGTATAACTGCCGATACCAAGAACAATATTGGTTGAGGCCATGCGTAAATCTTGCAACCCTTGAAGAATTTTATCGCAACGGTCAGGAGTAATAGAATCGCCATAAATTACGCCAATATGAGGATCAAGTGATTTGTAGCCATTCAAATTGAATTTGCCACCAAAAATCTCATCAAGGAGACGGATTACACCTCGTTGCCGAGCACTACCTGCGGCGGCATTAAAATCGCCGAGCAGAATCTTAACCGGATCACCACTATCAGGGCGAATTACCACCTTGCCATTACGACTCATGATTTTATTACGCAATTTCGGCAAGACCTTAAGCAGCACATCCCATAGATTCCAGGTATCTGAAACAATAGAAACAATGCCTTCGGGATAGAGATCAAGCAAATACTCAAACGTTTCAATCTCATTCATACCGTGCGAACACATGACCGCATGCTCTGTAGCTGGCACCGACCCACCAATCAAACCTTGGGCATCATAGTACTTCTTGAGGAATTGGATTGCCGGAACAGTATCCGTTCCATAGAATGATAACAAGTGCCCCGCACCGCTCAACATCGCCGCCTCAAGACCGGGCATACCTCGCATGGAAAAGTCGTGTCCCTGCCATGGAACAAATTCCAAATCGCCGCCCGTTCGATTAGCATAATCAATCATCATCTTCTTATAAAGATGAGCGGTTGTAGCCGAAGTCATGGGCATGAACAAACACGAACTCATGATGGTTTCGATGTAATTAGTGAGCCAAAAGAACTCATCCTTTGTATTTTCAATAGTAACACATGGCACGCCAATAGGGCATAACGTACCTTCGGGCAAGGCTCGGAATTCTAGGGGAATGTATCCAAGTTGGTGCAGATCGGCGATATGATCCGTACCAATAGCATTGCCGGGCACGTAATTATCGCAAAACTCCTTGTATTCTTTCACCACTTCATTAAGCGGCCTATCAAAGAAGTGTTGCTGCATTCTTTCCATGAGATATTCTTGAAGGAAATATTGCAGGCCGAAAACTACTACCTTGTTACTATCTTTAACACGACTAGATCGTGGGGTCCAGTTGGAATAAACTCGGCGAGTACCAACAGGATACTGCCGCCGATGGTCCAACTTATATCCATCAATGCACAACATGGGATTCATGAAAGTCATAATTACTCCTTGGATGTCGGGCGAATTACATCTGCGATACAACGAAACGGGTTAAGACAATGGATGTTACGATATACCTTTTTAAGTTCATCAACTCCCTTGGAAAAGATGCCGTGAGTAACCCATAAATCCAAATTACCCTGCATCCCCATTTCTTTAGCCTTACAAGCAAGGGCGATGAACGTAGCCCCGCCGTCACAAATATCATCAACAACTAGCCAATTACCATTCGGCACTTCTGAAAGACTGATATTGGACAGAATGCCATTAGAAGTATCTCGATGTTTATTGCCGTAGATTAATTTCTTAACACCCTTTCTTTCTGCAAGGGCCTCTACCTTCTTTCGGGCACCAGCATCAGGAATAATGTATCCATCATAGCCGTCAGGAATAAACTCGTCCAAAGCAAGTAGTATCAGCTTGCTGTCGAGAAGAGCAGACGTAACATCCGAGTGCGGATCAATAGTGAGAATACGATCTACTGGCAATTGTTTAATAATATCCGCATATACTCGTAATGAGAAGGGTTCACCCGGCATTCTACGATCCATTCTACCGCCCGGAATGTAGGGGATATATAGTTGTAAGTACGCCGGATCTGAATGAGCGATAGCATCGATCAACATCAACATACTTAAGAATTCATCGGAATTGCGGCAGATACCACTGACATTAATGCTTTTATCTTTAATCAGTGATGGATCTATTACGATGTGCGGCTCGCCTCCGCTAAAATTAAACCCTTTATAAGGAATTGTTTCTTTACAATATGGATCGGCAAAAACTAAATGTGGAAATGACATGGTTTCAGACTCCGTAAAAGTACACAGGCCCAGGAGGAATCGAACCCCCATCTACCGCTTAGAAGACGGTCGTTTTATCCGTTAAACTATGAGCCCAATTAATGAGATTAAGTAATGGTAATAATACGTGAAAGAATTTCTTGTGCAGTATCCATATTGATCCTCAAAAACCAATCTTTACCTTAGCTGTATAATCTACCGCATACACGACAGCATCTTCAAAAAATCCTAAAGATTGACAAAGACTATCAAGTTTGTTGCATATAGTTCTAGCCCCAACTTGCGTATCGGGCCTTGAACCAACTGTGTACCAGCCTTCTAGATTATGAGTTAAAGAAGGATAATAAAATCTATCACCAGAACGCAAAGTGTTAAATTTTACTGGAATTAATTGGGTGTAATGCACCATTTATTGGTCTTCCCGTAATAGTTCCGCCAAGAACTCATCCATTCTGCCCTCATATTCATCGGCAAGAGATTGCTGCTTTTCGACATCAAATCCGATAATCCGGGCGATACGTGTAATTCGTTGACGCTCTCGATACTTAATAAGAGTGGGATTGGGATAAATTAAACCTTCAAACTTTGGTGAAGCGTATGTGTGAGCTGCAAAAGTCCAAGTTCCCACCCAAGCCAACATCAAGAGAATTATGATTGTAATGCACTTAATATTATACCATTGAGATGACTCAGGATGTTGGTCTATCTCAATCCACCGATGCAACAAATACGCCCATAGAACAAACGCAATAATTATCATGATTAAAGGCAGCATTCGATTATTCCCTATACAGGATTTCCACGACGTAATACTGGTTTAGGAAGGCTGCACACATCCATCTCCTAATTCTTTCATTAGATTATTAGCAATAATTTTTTCAGCAGTCTGGCACAACCGAATATGGTAGGTTATATCATTTCCTAAAAGAACAACATTATCTATAGTAATGTAAGGAATAGTCCATCCATTTTCGTTAGATACCACTCTAATCTTAATATGTGGCGGCCCGTGAATTTGAATGTAGTCAGCATTATTTAAAATGAAAGACCATTTATCAGGCAAATTATAGTTATTCTTCTGAAATTCTGCTATCGCTTTGTAGGAATGAAATAATTGAGATGGTCTATAAAATGATTCACTATCCTCTAATTGAATAGCATAATTATTTTTTCGTACTTGCAACCCCCTCACTTTCACACTCACAATACTCCTATACGCATCTATGAAATAGTATATTTCGCCCAAATTAATAGGATGGCCATCAGCGGTTAAAATGGTGGACATGGATACTCTCTTTCAAGTGTTACATATACACATGGACTAATCCAATCCAAGTTTACGACTAGATTTATATGCTTCGGCGGCGGCAGGAGTGGAATAGATTTGTTCAGGCTTCAAACGCTCCTCAACACCGTACTCGTCAATAATATCGATGTTCCACTCCGTTGTGTCTCGGTCAATCTGATCCCAGAGAATGTTCAAGATTCCGCACCCACGGATAAGACCGCCCTCTTCATTTGCATACCAGACATACCAATAGTTCGTCCTAAATGTGATCGGTACGTCCTGCACAAGTTCGCCCATCTCATTAAGCCGCCAGCACCTTGGCAGATTCGCCACAATTTCGGCTAAGCGATCTGACTCGCGTGAAACGTGAATGTATTCTTCTTGGATTTTTTCTATCGCTTTGAGCGTGCCAGGATACTCGCTGTATGTTCCGATAATTGAGTCATATGCGTTTGATACGGCTTCGGCAAGACGGTCACGTTCGGCCTCGATACATCGCAGGTATTCCACCCGCTTCACGAGGTCATCGTCGGGCTTCGGGCACAGTCGCTCACGCAATGCTTCTAGCAATGTTCGGGCTGAATCGCTATTGAATAGCCTAACCGCTTCGTCCCGTTCATCCTTCAGTTGCGTCACTTCGGCCCGCAGCAACTGGATCGTCTTGATGGCCTGCTTGGCTGGGTCTTCGCCGGGCGGCATGGGTTGGTTTAGGTTGTTGGTGAGGAAGAACCGGAGGACGAAGCGGTCGGTTTCAAGTTCGGCAACGCGACACTCGGCGGTCTGGGCACGGGTAAGAAGTTCTTTGAGGGTGGGCATCTTTGGACAGTTCGCATCATCGAAGGACGCACAACACCACGCTTCACCAGTATCATTGGGTGGCAACGATTTTTGAACTGCGTTTGTTCCCTTTGGCTTCCCGCACCACAGGCAATTGATTGTCATGATGTTTCTTTCCTGTAAGTCACCGATGCTTGACCTTCCGTGATAATCATATTAGGTGGTGGAGGTGGAGGTGGTGGAACAGTGCGACGTGGGGAGATCATCATTTCCGCCCTATCACGATTAACATAAACTCCGCGTAAATCAGCACTAATTGTAATGCTTGAACCGCTCTGTAAGAAGGTGGCACGGCGATTAGGTTCACCCAAACAATGTATACCAACTACAGTTACTTCTTCAATCTCAGCATCGCCCATTAATGATCGCCCACGGCCATAACCCGGATCATCTAATTTGGCCAGACTTTTAACAATCCATACCTTCATACCAAGATGCAGGGGAATTCCGTCAGCACTTATTGGATGTCGATCAATATCGCATCGTTTTATATCCATAACTACTTGTTACTTTCTTTATTTGCTGCTACAAGAACCTCTCTCGATTCACTCACAGCCTTTAATACTGGCGGTAATTCTTGTTGAATCTTTTGAAACAAAGTGCGAAGAGATGTTTCATGTCGTTTAAGATATGTTTCTCCAAGATGTTTATAAAAAGCCATTAGAAATTGATCGGCACCATAACTTACAATAGCGTTAAGAGCGTGTAGCTCCCCTTCATTCAATTCCAAAGTCGCTAGAACACTCACGTCAATATTGAATTTAATACTCATACTACAGTATCCCCATTTCTTTTCAGATTCCATCATCACCATCAAGACTTCGTTCATATAGGCGATGACGCTCTTCCGCCGCAATTCATAATAGGCGTCAGATAGGTTTTAGCCGCTTTTTGCAAGAGGGGATCATCCCATGAATCTACTACTGAAGAACTAAGAATGTATCGTTGCCTAGTTTCATCCCACCGGAGTGCTTTTAAAATCGCCCCTAAAAAGATTCGATCCGCCTCATAAGTATTAAGTCGTGACTCTAACTCTTTTAGTGTGGCCTCAGCAGTTTCCGCACGAACTAATAATTGGTCTAGAGTGGGTTTATGTATGCACTCCCCACCTTTCATATATGCGGCCCAACAATAATCCATGCTATTGCTTGGGCTAACACTTCTGGTGTCTCCAGCAGGTTTCTTACACCATTTACACACCGTCATTATCATTACTCCGAGATGTATCAGACATCTGAGCCATCTTGCCATCACATTCAATAGCAATTCGCAATGCCTTTTTAGCCTTCTCAGAATCCCCCCCGGCAATGCATCAACCATGTTACCATCCACCAAGTTTCTTTCATAGATTTTTGAATTAATTGAATAGCCTCCCACCAAATTGCCGCACCCAAGCACGCGGGGATGCTCGTTAGAAATAGGAAACCGACAATCTTAAAAATATTTTCCATGATTATTGCTTTCTGCGACGTATCGCCGTTGATATGGGATGTTGTTCCAACATAATTTCGCGATCATACTTGTGGATGGTATACATATCGGAAATCATGTGGATCTCATTTTTAGTGTATAAGTGCGTATGGCAAATAAACCATCTAAAAAGACAAAACGATGTAAGACTTGCTCGGAATTAATAGTTAGTTCAAGAACTTATTGTAAGGATTGTTGGCAAAATAAAAGCCTGAGTAACAAATCTTTGGGTGAATTATTAGAATTAAATTCAGATTCTTCTACTGAAAGTGTTTCTATAGTAAGAAAGAAAATTCGATCTCAAGCCAATAAAATATATAGCAAATTAAAGAATTCGTCATGTATAAAGTGCGGATATACTTTGTTTGTAGAATTAGCACACATTGACGCCATAGCTAATTTTGGATTAGAATCGCTAGTATCTGAAGTTAATGACGTTTCAAACATAATTCCACTATGCCCTAATTGTCACTGGGAATTTGATCATGGATATTTTACGATTAAAGATTTAGGTATATAATGAATAACTGTATTGATTGTAAGACAGAAATCTCGACCAAAAGAACATATTGTACAGATTGTAAGATTTTACGACGTCGAGCAAGAGATTTGGTGAAATATTATAAAAGTAAAACCCCTTGTTCGACATGTGGTACACTGAAAAAAACTAATGCTAAAACATGTCAAACATGCAGGATTGTAGAGACTAGACATAAATTAGAGAATATGACACTTAATGAAATGGTTAATAGAAGAACTAACAATCGTACTTCCGTTACTAATAGATATACTGATATAAGAATGATGGCTAGAAATTCAAATATAGCATTAGGATCTAGTTGTATGCGATGTGGTTATTCCTTACATGTTGAAATTGCTCATATTAAAGCTATTTCAGAATTTGACGGTGAAACTTTGATTAAAACAATAAACCATCCGAGCAACTTATTAATACTATGTAGAAATTGCCATCATGAATTTGACGCTAAATTAATAGATTTGTCCGACATAATGGGGCGTGCGGGTACTGCCCCCGCCTTACCCAAATTATAAATTTGGAGCTTCCCTTCTCAGCCAACGCCCCGACTTGAGTTATGGAATCTGAATCTTCGTCTTACTATTACTCCAATGTCCGGATGGAGTTTGTTCCAAGTAGTTACGTTTAGAGCGATCGCCATCAAACATCAATCGCACACCAAGTTCAATATGCATGCCAGCCAGACGAAGTTGAAGTTCTTGTAACAAAGACTCGGCGATACCAATCGCCATTTCCTGCTCATCGCCCATTGGCAAATCAATATGCAGTCGATACATTATTTATCTCCCATTTCAAAACAACCCAACGCTCCAAAGATAAATGCAAAACCCATGGGTAGTGTAGCGTGACCAGCACCAAATATAA
>JACCDT011345078.1_pt1 | contig 12731 bp, 14 predicted proteins | sample 7446291 | NCBI WGS metagenome assembly JACCDT01 (sample SAMN15323446, study PRJNA562643) | freshwater metagenome | isolation source: river surface water | place: USA:Blue River Watershed | collected 2017-08-17
CCTTTATAAAGAAACGGCACATACACGTTGACCAGCTTGGCCAGGAGCAACGCCAGAACGGCCAAGACGACTCGGACTTTGAGATCGGTGCGCCCAGAGGGCCAAAGATAAACTGCTAAGCGCTTTACCGTCTGTAAATGGCTGCGCTTTTTATAGTGGGTCGCATCAAACGTCGTGGACATGGCGAAACTCTAGCAAAGCACACTGCGTCTGTCATGGTGGCCACTCCGGATTTCTTGACCATGACGCCTGTTCTAAAAAAGTGTATAGAGACTTATGCACTGTTTAATCTTGGCTTTGCTCGTGGCATTTCCGGTACAAGCAGGACTCATCGCCAATGCGTCCATCGCGCGCGGCTCCGAGAAAGGCACCTTGGTGCAGCGGTACCAGAGCGCCAAGGCCCGAGTGGACTTTAAGTACCGCTCTGACAATGGGTCGTTCATTTACGATTCTGTTTCGGGAAATATTTATTGGGTGGATCACTCCCACAAGTCTTTTATGGAAATCCATAAGGCCGATCTTGAGCGAGTTTTGGCTCTGGTTTCCAGTTTTAGCAAGAAACCACTCGATCCCGGCACGAGCGACTTCTTGATCTCCCAGAGTGGAAGCCCTCGGAAAGTAGGAAAGTGGACTTGCACTCCCTATGATGTGCATTTGCAGCAGGTAAAATCTGGAAGTTTTTGCGTGGTGCCGATGCACTCGGTGGGTGCCGTGGAGAAAGATTACCGCGCGCTCGATTCTCTGGTCGAAATGGTCCTAAAGACCGGAATGGTCCCCACAGAATCGCGAGCGGCACTGAGCACAATACGCAAAGCGACACAGAAGGGGTTTGTCGTGGAGTCTTCGGAAATAGACGGAAATGGGAATGTCGCGGGCAGTATCAAAGTCACCGAGATTCGCCAGGCGAAACTGGAAGATGCTGTGTTTCGCTCTCCCACCGGTTACAAAAAAATGGAGTTCACTTCACTTCTTCAGAAGTCGCTTTCTACGCCTTCTGGAAAATAACCACGCCGTCCGGAAAAAACACGGGTTCCATGCCGAACTTGTGCCCGATCCACCGCATCGTCCTGGGACTGTAAAACTGAACATGGGTTGGGTCTCGCGGGTAATGCCAGTCGAAAAAACCTTCCCATTGCGTGCGCATCTGCGTCATGACGCCTAATCGCCCGCCCGGCCTCAATCGAGCGTGGAGCTGAGTCCAGCCCGTCAGGGGTTCATGAAAATGCTCCACTGTTTCACTACAGGTCACAAAATCGTACTCAGCTTCCAGCGCGCGAGAGTTGGAAAAGAAAAAAGGATCGAAGTTTTGCATTTGAAACCCCTGCTCAGTCAGCATTTCGGACAGCACTGGGACGGGGCCACAGCCAAAATCGAGCCCCTGAGAGCCTGGTGGCACAACCTGCACCAGAGGCGCGAGCAATCGGTTGAGAAATTTTTCATACTCCGGAGTGCGCTGATTGCGATGTTGCAAGTAGCGTTTTTCTTCGTCCTCGGGAGAGAGCAGGTTTGCCCGCCCCAGAAACACACTACCGCAAGTTTCGCACCTAAAAAAAACCCGCGGATCGGACTGCAGGGATCCGAAAACAGTGCCTTTGGCCGCGCAGAGGCGACAGGTTTCATCAGACATCCTGTAGGAATACCTGCAAACGGGTCATTGAGCACCTGGATTTCTTCGGATAGCTTTACCGTATGAAATTCCTCCTATGCCTGTTCCTGGTTGTTTCAAGTGCTGTTTCCCCTCTGCTAGCCAAAAGTGGCGCCGATGATGAATTGCAGCAGCTACTCGAAGAAGTTTGGAAGTACCGTCTGGAAAACTACCCGGAATTTGCCACGGAGGTAGGAGTCACTCAGTACGATGACCGATGGACCGATCGCTCCCTCAAAGCGATTGAAAAAAGAGCTCGGGATCTGGATGTGCCTTGGAATAAGTTGCGCGCCATTCCCCGGGGGCGTTTGAGCAACGCCATGAAGCTGGAATTCGATTTGCTTAAATATACGCTTGAGACTGCGCGCTCCAACCGGGAGTTTCCAGAGGACCTATTGCCCATATCTCAGATGTTTGGAGTGATGGCTGAAATTTCCAACACCATTGCGTTGATGCCCCGGAGTACGGCTCGGGATTACGCCAATGTTCTCAAACGGCTCCAAGCACTGCCTCAGGTTTTTGATCAGCTACAGATCTTGCTAAAGACAGGCGTGGCTAAGGGCATCACTTTTCCCCAAGTAGCTATGCAAAAGGCTGCTATTCAGATCCAAGAGCTCTCAAAACAATCCCCTTCAGAAAGCGCGCTGCTCATTCCGTTTCGTGAGTTTCCAAATACTTTTCCCGAGGCCACTCGAAAAACGCTCGTATCTCAAGCAGAGGAAACCTATTGCAAGATCGTCTTGCCGTCCCTTCGTCGATTTTCAGACTTTTTCCAGACGGAGTATGTTCCCCACTGCCGACAGGAAACGGCGTGGACAAAACTTCCACAGGGATCGAAGTGGTATGCGGTTAAGGTGCGGGAATCCACGACGACTTCATTGTCCGCCGAAGCCATTCATCAAATCGGCCTAAGCGAAGTGGCAAGAATTCAAGTGGAGATGGAAAAGGTCAAAAAGGCGGCGGGTTTTGAGGGCTCTTTGGAGGAGTTTAATCGGTTTCTAAAAACCGATCCGCGTTTTTTTTATTCCTCGGAGGCTGAGCTTATTAAGGACTACCGCGATATTGCCAAGCGCATCGATCCGCAGCTGCCTCTATTTTTTGGGAAACTCCCTCGATTGACCTATGGCGTTTTGCCTATTCCGGCGCATTCGGCTCCGGCTCAGCCAACGGCGTATTATCAGCCGGGCTCTTTGCGCATTGGGCGAGCGGGAGTGTTTTTCGCCAACACGTATAACCTAAAAGCTCGACCCAAGTGGGAAATGGAAGCGTTGACGCTCCACGAGGCCGTGCCGGGACACCATTTGCAAATTGCTTTGGCAGAGGAGGCGGCTGGGGCTTCGGAGCTGCGGCGGCATCAACATTACAATGCTTTTGTTGAGGGATGGGGACTTTATTCGGAGAGTCTTGGGGCTGATCTGGGGTTGTACCAGGATCCTTATTCTCGCTATGGGCAGCTTACTTATGAGATGTGGCGCAGTATTCGCCTGGTGGTAGACACGGGCATGCATGCTTTGGGGTGGAGTCGGGAAAAAGCTATCGCGTATTTCAAGCAGCATGCTGGTAAATCGGACCACGATATCGAGACCGAAATCGATCGCTATCTGGTGATGCCGGGACAGGCGTTGGGGTACAAGATCGGGCAGTTGAAAATATTAGAACTACGAAAGCAGGTGCAGGCAAAGCTAGGTGATAAGTTCTCCCTGCGGGCGTTTCACGACGTTGTCTTGGCCAACGGAGCGCTTCCGTTGGATATTCTCGCCCGAAAATGCCTAGCTTCTTTTTAAGCAGGTACGCGCTACCTTTTCGCCAAAAGGTACCACGTACCTAGCGAGAAAAAGTAACCGCGTACCGGAATCAATCCTCTAAAGATTGATAGCGGATTTCGAGAATCTCAACGTCGACTTCGCCTTTGGGCGCGCGGAAAGTCACTACGTCGCCCACCTTGGCCCGCAACAAAGCCTTGCCCAAAGGAGAAATCCAACTAATGCGGCCTCGCTTACCATCGGTTTCGTCGATACCGACAATGGAATAAGTTTTCTCTTCTCCCCCTTCTAGACTCACTCTCACGGTCGCCCCAAAACGCACCGTATCGGCCTGTATCGTCTGAGAGTCCACAATTTCGGCAATCTCCAGCCGCTTGGTTAAAAATCGAATGCGTCGGTCAATCTCACGCAATCGGCGCTTGCCATAGATATAGTCCGCGTTCTCAGACCGATCGCCGTTGCTCGCCGCCCAGGCAACCACCTCAGTAATTTTGGGACGTTCGACCGTTACCAACTGATGGAGCTCGCCCTTCAGACGCGCAGCCCCCTGAGGAGTAATGTAGTTTTTAGTCCCCGGCGGAAGCCCGGGCGCCTCCACCTCGGGGACCTCTTCTTCGGCATCGGGGTTTTCTTTGACAAACGCTTTGCTCATTTCAACTCCAACGGTCTCTTACCAAAAAACAGGTTCCACCCTCAAGCCCGCATTGTCGTTCGTACCCAAGACCGCTATGTTCAGGCGATGGGCCGGAAATTTCACCACTGGATCGCGCGGAGCCATTCCGACATCCATACCCACCAGCAACTAGCCGATTTACTCCTTAAAAACCGGCAGTTCGAGCCCATTACCAAACTTGAGTACGGCGATCATGGCCTGGAAAACTCCTTCCGGGTCGTTTCAGAAGCGATTTCCAAAAACAAACGCATCGCCCTCTACGCTGATTACGATGTCGATGGCACCATGAGCTGCGTGAGCTGGGTGTGGTTCCTACGCGCCGTTGGGTTTACCAACTACGTCACTTACATCCCCTGCCGCTTTAAAGAAGGGTACGGCGTCAACCTGAATGCCGTGCGCCATCTGATCGAAAATGAAAAAGTGAATCTTATCATCACGATGGACACCGGCATCACCGCAAACGAAGAAGCAGCATACTGCCGCTCCCAAGGCGTTGAGTTCATCTGCACGGATCACCATTCGATCCAACCAGATAAAATGCCTGACTGCATTACCCTGAACCCCAAACTTCATCCCAACCCGAAGTACCAAGAAATGTGCGGGTGCGGGATTACTTTCGTCTTGCTTCGAAGACTCTCGGAAAAGTTTTCCGTGCCCATTGAACTATGGACCGATCTCCTTGCGCTCGCTGGAATGGCGACCATCTGTGACGTCGTTCCCCTGAACAGCGTCAACCACCGACTCGCTCGGCTTGGCGTGTCGGCCCTGATGCGCAGCGAACGGCCCATCTTGCGAAGATTGCGAGAAGCGGCATCAGTGCAAGAGGGCCTAGACGAGCAGGACGTGGGATTCCGTCTGGGACCAAGAATCAATGCCGTGGGACGCCTCGGCCACGCCGATAAAGTTGTTGAAGCCTTTCTCTCGGAATCGCCGGAAGAACTTGTACTCCACATGGGCAAGTGCAACGAAGAACGCAAAGAAATTCAAAAAAAGATTATCCGCGAAGCCGCTCTCCTGGGCGCGGACTATTTGAGTCAATCGGATTCGCCCATCTTGTTCCTAGGAGGAGATTGGCACCCGGGCGTTGTCGGCATCGCCGCAAGCCGAATAGCCGAGACTTTTTGGAAACCCACCTGGCTTTTTCAACGCAAAGACGGAAAAGGCAAAGGCTCCGCGCGATCCATCTACGGTTTTGACGTGACCCAAGCCATGGCATCGTGTGGCGAACTTTTCACCAAGTTTGGAGGCCACCGTGCCGCTGGAGGCTACGCTTTTTCTCTGGATGCGGAGGGGGAAATCCGCGCCCGCTTGGAAGACTACGCCCGACAGCAACGGGTCAAGACTCCCGAGCTTTGGCAAAGCCGAATTGAATACGACTGCCGACTCCCACTAGAACTAGCCACAAGTGCACTGCTATCCGAAATTGAAAAAACGCGGCCTTTCGGAAACGCATTTGAAGAACCTCGCTTTTTGATTGAGGGAGAAATTCTCAGCACGCAGTTTTATAACGACAAAACCACAGGTCAAAAGAAACACACTGCCGTCGTCGTAGGCAACAACCAGGGCCCTTCGAAAAAAATCCTCTTTTTTAATGAAGTAATCGATTCTTTGCACACTCAGAAGTCCGCAGCGTTCATTGTTTCAGCCAAAAAAGATACATTCCGAGGGGCATCTAGTTTGTCGCTCATTGGACACGACTGGCAAGCCTGAGCCCCCTCCTGACCTGCTGCGTAATGACACCCCTTTCCGCCTGATCCAAATTGCTCTTCGAAGGGGCGGGGATGAAACATCGTTTGATTTTATTGTCGTGTTGGATCAGCTTTTCGGTTTTTGCAGCGGTAGATCTCGTCGAGGTAGAAAAGGAACTCACCGGCTCCGGCGTACAGGGCTGGATTCACGGCGCGGCACACGATCAGCGCGAATACGTCTTTACATACCGTAATCCCAAAGACTTTTTTGACCATATGGAGTTCTCGCTCCTGCCCGCCAACAAAACAGTGATGGCAGAGCTCAAGAAAGCCACTCGGCACGATGAAGTGCTACTCATTGGAAAGTTCGGGAAAAATCCCAGTTCCCAAAAACACATTATCGTGGAGAGCATCAAAACGATTGCTGCGTACACTCCCCCTCCAGTCGCCGCTCGAAAACGCGAAGCGGATCTTCCCAAAGATTTACTCGCAGGCAAATCCACTCTAGCAACGGTCCATGCAGTCGCCGCGGAAGGAGAAATCCTTGTCCTCGAATACAAAGATGCCGTCGTCCCGGTTTTTGTCAAAGATACTGCCGTCAGCAAAACACTTTTTCGAGGGGACAAGATCCGTATTCACTACACAGTTCAGAAAACCCCCAAACTCCCCGTGCACTTGGGATTAGACTCCAGCGTCAAAACGCCGATCGAGGTTTTAGATCGCGTAGAAGATCAGCATGGGAAAAAACTCACCCTCCAAGGCTCGCTGGTGTACTTTCCAAAAAGCCCGCAAATCCGATTTGGGGTTTATGCCATTCAAGTCAAAGACACCGACGGGCTCAGTCGAAACTACACTTTGGTTAACTTTGAAGACCCAGACGTATTCAGTGAGATTCGAAAAAAGCTGGATAAAATCTGGTCCGAGGCCACTACTAATCCCCTAGATGGTCGCAATTGCCTGGTCCACCCCTCGATTCAGATCCGAGCAGAGGGTGATGGAAATGTTGTCTCTCCCAACCAAGCAAATCCCCAGATCTTGCTCGATGGGCCAGACGCGATCACCGTCGTCCCTTAGCGCTTGCGCGCCTCGGGGCAATAGCCTGGCTTGGGCCCCAGCTCAGGAAATTTTCGGCAAACCTGCGGGCGCTTGTCATACAAAGTACACAGGCGGTTGGCGTCCAGAAAAATACAATCGCCATTGGTGCGTTGCTCCAGCGTAAACAACCCACTGCGAACCCGAAACGAACGCACTTTCTTCTCTGCGACTAAGCGTTTGGCTATTTTACGTACGGGTTGTGTCGCCTCTTCAGGAGTGATCAGCTCCATTCTTTGCAAATCGGCCACGGACACCTCCACCGGAAGCGTACAACACAAAGCATGGCACCCCTTACAAAGCGCAGGTCGAAAGCGTATCCAAGTGGATGGGCGGCCGGCATCGGCGGGCTCTCTCATGAGCTGACCCTCGAAGTGGACAATGCCTTTTTGAAAAAAGGAGAATACTGCGCCAGCTCTCTCATGTACTCCGCCACATCTTCTGCGTCTTCTTTCGGAAGCTTGGAAAAGGGAACAATGTCTTTATCCGGTACATACCGAAAAGTGAAGTTGATCCGTCGGGTAACAAATCCCTGCACATCCAGCGCAAAAGGAGGCTTCTTTTTTTCCACTCGCTGGACCCGGTGAAACAGCTGATCTTTCCAACGAGGCCCCGCAAACACTTGAAGTGAGCAATCTTCCAACCACTGCTGCAAAATCACCGAACTCGGGTGCCCCTTGCCACGACTCGACACAAACTGAAACAACGCCCTATCCCCAAAAGAAAGACTCGCAACCGGTCCAGGTTCAAAGTCCTTGTGTTCGCCCACTCGTGCAGTATCCACGCTTTTTCCGTCTACTTCTCGCATGCCGTACAAATTGACCAAACAAGTATTCAAGTGCCAACCCCGAGGGATGAAAGACGGGGGATAGTCTCGACAAATTCCCCGCTCTATCCGTGCCACAAGTCGCTGGAATACTGGAGGGAAGGCTTCAGCCTGAACACAACGAAAACGCGTCCCCCGAGGCGGGTGATAATATCCCAAGCAAGCAAACTGCCAATTTCCCAGCCAATACACGGGACGCAATAGACTGCGCCCCTCTTTTCCCGCGGGTGCTGGGTGGTGAGCAGAATAGCGTTTTTCCCAAATCGGGTGAATGGTTTGCGTCCAACGCACAATCTCCGAGCGATCCGCCGCCGAAACAAATCCCGGCTCGTAAACTACTCCCGAAAAACCCCGACTCAAGACTTGGCCTTTCGATACTGACAGTGCGCATAAACCACATGCGAGTGGTGGACTTCCTGAAAGCCAAGCCGCGCAAGCACTTTTTCTTGCAGGGATTCAATCCCCACTTCATGAAACTCTAATATGGCGCGGCAGTCCAGACACACAACATGATCATGGTGCTCATTGCGTTGCACTTCATATACGGACTGCCCCGCTTTGTCGGTTAGACTATCTCGCAAAACGCCAGCCTCCAAAAGCACTGGGAGACACCGGTACACCGTCGCTGGGCCAATCTCTGGGTGGGTCTTGCGCACTTTTTTGACGAGTTCGGGTCCACTAAAATGGTCTGCGAGCTCCAAAACCACATTGAGAACCTTTTGGCGGGTTTGGCTTCGATTCAGTTTTTTCGATGACTGAAACCGCTCAAGCTTTTCGATCAAATGCGCTTTCTGGTTACTGGACAACGGCCGTAACTTTCGGCTTTTCTGCGGGCGGCCACAAGGGAAAAGCGGGCCTGGTGGGTTGGAATTCATGCAACGCAATCTGACATAAGAACTCTTCCCAAACCAGTCGAAATTGAACTTGAGAATGATTCTCAGTTTTGTTAGTTTGTGTACATGGACAATTCAACTCAGGAACGATGCTATAGCGTCCAGGACATCCCATCCTTTTTCTTGGAGTCCGTGGACCCAAGCCAAGCCGTTCTCGAGCTGCACTTGGGTGACCAACGTGTCCGACTGACCAAAGAAGCGTTTTATTCTATGGTTGGTTCGTTCGCCCAAATGGCTGTTGAGTTGCTGGAGTCTGAGCCACTTCGAAAGTGCGGCCAGATTCACTAAAGCACGGGGTAGGTTTTTGGATTGGGTGGGGAAAATATGTCAGAGTACGGTGCTGCTCACTGCGTGGTTCAACACCTCCACTGGACAGTTTCTTGAAGACGCTGCGATCCACCTCAGCGGCTCCAACAAAAATGCTGCCGAAACCTACACAGCTTATAAACATCGAACTTCTACTCAGGACCCAAAACTCCCCTACCCGCCAACCAAGCCGTCTATCGACATTCCTGAAACCCGAGAAGAGCTTTGGACCCTGGTGGGTCTGGACAAGGAAAAGTTTGAGCACCCCCCGACTCACCGGTGGCAGATGAGTCAGAGCGGAAACTGGATGATCCGTCGAATCCCGAACTCCAAAGTAAAAGGAAAACCCAGAATCATTTACCGATCGAGAAACAGCTCCGGACTTGAAGGTCTGTCCATCGTGGAAACCGAAGAAACCGACCCAGCCCTAGCCCCCGTAAGAGAAACTGAGATGGCCATCAAAAGGCAGAACTCTAAAGATTGGGATTTTTTTGCGTACGGTTCGGATGGAAAACTCGATGCTGCTTCTCTATTTTACACACGGTCTGGAAAAACTATTAAAGGCCCCGCGCCGGTGAGTTGTCTTGCTTGCCATTACAACCGCAGGACGCGGCTGTTTACTAATATTCCGGCTTCTTATCTCGTTGCGGAGAAATTCAACTCAGTTGGCGCGGACAGCAGTAATCGTCCCTGAATTGCCAAAACCACCACTTCCAGCACAATTTGCAGAGTAGTTGAGCAACATAGTGCGATTATTGTACGAACCGGATCCCGTGAACTGACTGCAACCCGACGTCGATTGACTAATCAGCATAGTAAAGTTTGTAAGCTGGTCTCCATTCGCCATGCCAGTGAACTGACCGGTTACTTTGGAGTTTTCGCCAGTGAAGGTGCCCGTGACGTAATTTCCGGATTGAGAAAGCGTAAACACAATGCGCTCGTAGTTGCTTGTCGAGTAAGAACCGTACAAAGCGCTCGACCACTGACTATAAAAAGTGCCGGTATAGTTATTCGCACCACACCCGACTAGCGCTAACACTGCTACAGCATATAAGAACGACCGCATATTTACTCCTAAGCGAATACTCCTAGTGCGCAGACCAAGAGTCTCCCACGCACAAACAAAGCAAATCGGGTGCCACTTGATTTCAAGCTAGATTTCCACCGGACTTCTCCAGCACTTTGAGAAGGTCTGAACACCGCGCCAATTTTGGTCACCTCAGATTGACCGACCGCGCCTTGGCTTTCGATTAGACCTAACCCGAGAATGGAGCGATACAGAATGTAAGACCAAGGAGACCCCATGGGTATTCTTTACCGACTCGTGCTTTCGAGTAGTATTTGGTTCTGCAGTCTTTCTTCCAGTGCTCCCGCGACGAAAAAAACACTGTTTGTTGTTATGGGCGGCTACCAGTCCTGCAAAAATGCCCTGCGCTCAACCACCCGCGCGTCGGACATACCCATTGCCCACCACTTCGACAAAATGGCGAAGAGCTTCATCTCCGCAAACAAAGACCTGGAAATCCTCACTCTCCACTCTTGCCTGAACTCCGATGCGCCGCCCGATGGAGAAGCGGAATATGTGCTTTCAGATAGTCCCAGCACCGATCGAACCGGCGATACCGACAAAATCCAACTCGAAATCGAAGACCTGGTAAAGGCCAATACCGGATTGGACGTCTACCTGATTGGGCATTCCTATGGCGGTTGGATGGCAATGCACCTAGCCGAAAATCTAGATTCCAAAACTCAGATTAAAGGCATCGTTACCATGGACCCCATCGGCCCCGACTGCACCGCTTCGGGTGTGATCTTCGGCGCGAGTGAATGCCATAGCGCCCCTACTGATCTAGACAACAAAGCTATCCGAAAGCGCGTGGGGACTTGGATTAATTTCTACCAAACCGAAGATAGCTGGCTAACTTCTTCTAGCATTGCCGAAGCCAGCGAAGACCACGAAATCGTGTTTGACTGGGGGCCACACAGCGAAATCTCTCGTCGCAAAGACGTTTGGCAGACAATTGAGAAAAGCCTCGGCAAAACCCTGTAAATTTTACTTGCTTCTCAGCACCAGGAAATCCGGCGCGCGCTTTTCTTGAATCGCGCGCAAACCTTCCTTGGCCTCAGGTCCCTTAAGGCATTTAGCCTGGTGAAGGCAATTAAACGCCAAGAAATCGTCGATCTTATCTTTCCACTTTAGTTCTTTTTTAATGTACTGCATTCCTAGCTTGGAATTAGCACGCAGCTCCTGCGCTAGCGCCCAAGTCACACGATCCAGTTCTTCTTGGGTCGCCGCGACCTCACAGGCCCCACCCCAAGTCGCGATCTTTTCGCCAGGTTCCGTACGTCCCCTAAGCCAGAGCTCTCGCGCCCTTGCTTCTCCTAGAAGCTTGGTCGTCATATAGAGAATCCCCATCCCGGGACTCAGCCCAATTTTAACAAAATTAAACGCAAACTTTGCCGAGGCGAGAACTGTTCTAAAATCACAGGCCCAAACAATTCCTAGCCCACCTCCCGCCACCGCACCGTTCACTTTGGCGATAGTTACTTGGGGCAGGTCTCTTACACTGAGAAAATTCGAATACAGGCGCTTGAGCGTCTGGCGTACTTTGGCTTCCGGCTGCCGCGTGCAGGACTCTAAGAATTTCAAATCTGCACCCGCGGAAAAAGCCTTGCCCTTACCGGTGAGGATAACCACATCCGAATCCTCTTTTTTGAGGGTTTGAACCGTTTTTCTAAACAACTCCGAAGTAGCCAGATCAAACGGGTTGTAGCGTTCTGGTTGGTTAAAGTACACCGTAGTGATTCGTTCGCGAGTCTCGAAAAATAGTGGGCCTTTGGAGTTCATTTCGTCATCTTACGATAGGTGGTACAATCGCCGCGATGGTTTTTTTAAACACCCAATCCGCTCGGCTCAAACGACGCATCTCCCTACTCGAAAAGCGAAACGAAAAAATCTCCCAATGGCGTATCGGTGTTTTTTTGACGACCGCAGGCGCGTTCTTGCTGCTAGGAGCTTCCTGGACCCAAACTTTAACGGCTATCGGCGCAGCGGTCTTCGCCTACTTGGTTTTCGTTCAAAACAAGGTGCGAGCCACCCAGGCGCGATTTCGGCAGAGACTCGAACTCGCTCAGAAGTTCGAAGCCATTCAAACTCTCGACTGGGCAAATATTCCAGCCCTGCCGCCCATCCCCGCTCTGCCGAGCCTACCGCGGTATTTTTCCGATCTAGACTTACTCTCTGGGCAAGCTCTCTTGCGCCTATTCAATTACACGGTCTCTACGGCAGGGATGCTGAAACTGATTTCCCTTTTTGATAGCAATGGAACCTCCATATCCGAAATCTTGCGCCGACAGAAGGTTTGCGATCAGCTACACCGGTTGCGAACGCTGAGACGCCGTTTTCTGGTGACGGATGGGCTTATGTCTGGAGCCATTGAGTCAGATAGCCTGCTCCGACTCATCGCCAATCCCTTGCACTCCACCCATGCGATTCGAGCTTTTTTTCTCATCGCCTTTCTTCAAGCTGTTTTTATCGGATCGTTTGTATGGTTTGCTCTAAGCGAAACTCGTCCCTACTTCCTCTTCGCTGGGCTCACCCTCTTTGGGGGCTATCGATTGATTCGCCGCCATGTGCAGATTGTACAAGCCTATGGATATGGTCTTTCAATCGATTCTTCTCTGGCAAAGTTTTCTGCTTTGACCCATGTGCTTGAGAAAATCGCAGCAACCAAAAGCGCGGAACTCCATACACTGCTGGCCCCCTTTCGAGCTCAGCGCAACTCGCTCTCGCTCCTAGCGAAAACAAGTCGAGTCGTGGGTTACCTCGGAGTGCGGCAAAACCC
>JACCDT010384334.1_pt1 | contig 12726 bp, 11 predicted proteins | sample 7446291 | NCBI WGS metagenome assembly JACCDT01 (sample SAMN15323446, study PRJNA562643) | freshwater metagenome | isolation source: river surface water | place: USA:Blue River Watershed | collected 2017-08-17
GCGCGCGGACGTGATCAGGCCGTCGGTGCCTTCCTTCTGCACGCCGGGCAGGCCGGCGAGGAATTTGTCGGTGACATCCTTGCCCAGGCCTTCCTTGCGGAACACGCGACCTTCGATATCGAGGGTCTCGGTCTTGAATGGCGCTGGCAGCGCGCGGCCGCGCTCGGCCGGATGGCGCCACTCGAGCCTGAAGCTGGCTTTGGGTGCGTCGTGGATCTTGCCGAGGTTGTGGCCGATGCGGGTGACCTCGAGCCAGTCGCCGTTCGGGTCGACCATGCGCCAGCTGGCGAGGTTGTCGAGCGCGGTGCCCCACAGCACGGCCTTCTTGCCACCAGCATTCATCGCGATGTTGCCGCCGATGCAGGACGCTTCGGCCGAGGTCGGATCGACCGCGAACACGAAGCCTGCGCGCTCGGCTGCGTCGGACACGCGCTTGGTGACCACGCCGGCGCCGGAATGGATGGTCGCGTATTCGCGATCCACGCCGGGCAGGGTCAGCATCTCGACCTCACCGAGCTGCTCGAGCTTTTCGGTGTTGATGACGGCCGACATCGGGGTCAGCGGGATCGCACCGCCGGTGTAACCGGTGCCGCCGCCGCGCGGGATGATGGTCAGGCCGAGTTCGATACAGGCCTTCACGAGGCCGGCGATTTCTTCTTCGGTATCGGGCGTCAGCACGACGAACGGATACTCGACACGCCAGTCGGTGGCGTCGGTCACGTGCGACACGCGCGACAGGCCGTCGAACTTGATGTTGTCGGCGGCGGTGTAACGGCCGAGCACGCGCTGTGCACGGCGGCGCAGGTCTTGCATCTGGCGGAATTCGGCGGCGAATTCTTCGACGGCCTTGGTCGCGAGGCGAATCAGCGTAGCGACATGCACCTTGCGGCGGCGGGTCTCGGGATCGAGCCCTTCGTCCCCCTCGGCGCCGAGGCGGCGCGATTCGACTTCACCCAGGCGGTGGTACATCGCATCGACCAGTGCATCGCGGCGCGACGGGTTGTCCAGCAGGTCGTCCTGCAGGTAGGGATTGCGACGCACGACCCAGATGTCGCCCAGCACTTCGTACAGCATGCGTGCCGAGCGGCCGGTCTGGCGCACGCTGCGCAAATTGGTGATCAGTTCCCAGGCTTCGTCCCCGAGCAGGCGGATCACAATTTCGCGATCGGAGAACGAGGTGTAGTTGTAAGGGATCTCTCGCAGGCGCGCCGAACCTTCCGGGGCGTCGGTGAGCAAAGCTTGAAGCTGCGCGGGGGCGTTCATTGGTGGCGAAGGTATGCCTGAATCTAAAGCCGCATTTTACCGTACTGCGGCGCACCACGAATGGACTCAGGCCGGTACAAACCCAGCAGAAACCCTTGATTTTGTGCGGGTTTGGGCGACCGACGACAGGTCGTGGCGGGCCGGCGGCCGTACGGCCGCTCAAATCCAGTGGCGTATCGCATGCCAGAAGCCGTCCGGCACCCGCATCAGCAGCCAGGTCATCGTCAGGTAGCGCGCCAGCTTGCCGACGGCCATCCAGGCGATGCTGGGCAGCAGCGGCATCTTCAGCCAGCCCGCCAGCACACACAGCGGGTCACCGACCACCGGCAGCCAGGACAGCAGCAGCGTGACCGGGCCGAAGCGCTCCAGCCAGCCGAACCAGCGGGTCTGACGCTCTTTCGCAAACGCCTGTTTTGCGCCATAGCCCATCGCATAGCTGACCGCGCCGCCGGCGGTATTGCCGGCCGTGGCCACCAGGATCGCCGGCCAGTACAGCTCGGGGTTGAGCTTGACGACGGCGAACACCGCCGGCTCGGACCCCATCGGCGCCAGCGTGGCCGAAATGAACGCAATGATGAAAAGTGCGGGCAGGCCCACGGTAGGCAGGGACAGCGCGGCCAGCAAGGCGTCGATCACGACGTGAGCCCGGTAGAGTGAAGAAGGGGGTCAATTATAATGAGCCGCATGACCACCGATTACCTGAAAAAAATCCTCACGTCGCGCGTGTATGACGTCGCGATCGAAACACCACTCGAGCTGGCCCCCACCTTGTCGGCACGCACCGGCAACCGCATTTACTTCAAGCGCGAAGACATGCAGAGCGTGTTCAGCTTCAAGCTGCGCGGCGCGCACAACAAGATGGCGCACCTGACGCCGGCCCAGCTGAAGCGTGGCGTGATCTGCGCGTCGGCCGGCAACCACGCACAGGGCGTCGCGCTGTCGGCAAGGACGCTGGGCTGCCGCGCCGTGATCGTGATGCCGACCACCACGCCGGCCGTGAAGGTCGAAGCGGTGCGCGCGCGCGGCGGCGAGGTGGTGCTGGCCGGTGATTCGTATTCGGACGCCTACCAGCATGCGCTCGCGCTGGAAAAAAAACACAAGCTGACCTTCGCGCATCCGTTCGACGATCCGTACGTGATCGCCGGGCAGGGCACGATTGCGATGGAAATCCTGCGCCAGCGTGCCGGCCCGATTCACGCGGTATTCGTCGCCATTGGTGGTGGCGGACTGATTGCGGGGGTGGGCGCGTATATCAAGGCTGTGCGCCCGGACATCAAGGTGATCGGCGTGCAGACCACGGACTCGGATGCGATGGCCAAGTCGCTCGCCGCCGGTCGCCGCGTGATGCTGCATGACGTCGGCTTGTTTTCGGACGGCACCGCCGTCAAGCAGGTGGGCGAAGAGACGTTCCGCCTCGCCAAGCAGGTAGTGGACGAAATCATCCTGGTCGATACCGATGCCGTCTGCGCGGCCATCAAGGATGTGTTCATCGACACGCGCAGCATCCTCGAGCCGGCCGGCGCGCTGGCTGTCGCCGGCGCCAAGGCCTATGTCGAACGCGCGGCGAAGTCGAAGAAACCGGTGCGCGACGAAAACCTGGTGGCGATCGCCTGCGGCGCCAACATGAACTTCGACCGCCTGCGCTTCGTCGCCGAGCGCGCCGAAGTGGGCGAAGCGCATGAAGCGGTGTTCGCGGTCACGATCCCGGAAGAGCGCGGCAGCTTCAAGCGCTTTTGCGAACTGGTCGGTTCGCGCTCCGTGACCGAATTCAATTACCGTATCAGCGATGCGAAAGAAGCCCATGTGTTTGTCGGCTTGCAGGTGCAAAACCGCGACGAGCCGGGCAAGATCAGCAAGCAGTTCGACAAGCATGGTTTCAAGAATCTGGACCTGACGCATGACGAACTGGCCAAGCTGCACATCCGCCATTTGGTCGGCGGCAAGAGCGCGCTGGCACAGGATGAATTGCTGTATCGCTTTGAATTCCCCGAGCGTCCGGGCGCACTGATGCGCTTCCTCGACAGCATGGCGCCGAACTGGAACATCAGCCTGTTCCATTACCGCAGCCAGGGTGGCGATGTCGGCCGCGTGCTGGTTGGCCTGCAAGTACCGAAGAAGGAAATGAAAGCCTTCCGTGCATTCCTCGCGACCTTGGGCTATCGTGCCTGGGACGAGAGCGAAAACCCGGCTTACAAGCTGTTCCTGTAAGCCCTCTTTCGCCGACCGTTTCGCATCCCATGTCAAGCATGAGTTCGCCACAATCGCCGTCCGACTCGCCGCTGGGCAAAGCCAGCCGCTACGAAGCCAGCTACCAACCCGGCCTGCTGTTCCCGCTGCCGCGCGCCGACAAGCGTGCCGAGCTCGGGCTGGCATACGGCAGCACGCTGCCCTTCTTCGGCATCGACGTCTGGAATGCGTATGAAGTGTCGTGGCTGAACATGCGCGGCAAGCCGCAAGTCGCGATTGCGACGATGCAGGTACCGGCCGATTCGCCGAACATCATCGAATCAAAATCGATGAAGCTGTACTTCAATTCTTTCAACCAATCCAGGGTGGCCAGCCCGGAAGCCTTGGTCGAATTATTGCGCGCCGACCTGTCAAACGCCGCCGGCGCCAGCGTGCAGGTGAGGCTGACCTTGCCCGAGGATTTCGGCAAGCTGCAGATGGGCGAGTTCGACGGCTTGCTGCTGGACAGGCTGGATATCGAGGTCAACGACTATGCGCCTGACCCGGCCCTGCTGCGTGTGGATGCCGCGGCAGCGCCGGTCGAAGAAACCCTGGTGTCGCATTTGCTGAAGTCAAATTGCCTGGTGACCGGGCAACCCGATTGGGGCACGGTGCAGATCCGTTATGCCGGCAACCCGATCGACCAGGAAGGGCTGCTGAAATACCTGATTGGCTTCCGGACGCATCAAGAATTCCACGAACAATGCGTCGAACGCATCTTCATGGACATGATGCGGCAGTGCCACCCGACCCAGCTGCTGGTGAGCGCCCGTTACACGCGGCGCGGCGGCATCGATATCAATCCGTGGCGCAGTAACTTTTCGATATCAAAACTGCCCGCCAATGTGCGCCACGCCCGCCAGTAATTGCGACAATATGCAAGCGCCTTCAAGTCATCTGCAACACGCTTTGAGGAAGCGATTGCGCTTGGCCGGGCACAGGTATAGATTTAGCGCCCGGGCAATAGTTGGCATCAGGATGACGAATAACGGGTGGCTTAGCATCACCGCTATGCAGCACACCACCTTTCAACAAGTCCTGACGCAACGATGACCGCGCTTCGCCGTCCCTTGAAAAAGCTCCTATAATTCACGGCGAACGTATTATTGTGCGACGCACCATGACTCATTTCAGCCAAATTCTGCCTGCCAAGAACGTGATGCTGGACCTCGAATGTTCCAGCAAGAAGCGCGCATTCGAGCAGGCCGGACTGATCTTCGAAAACAACTGCGGCATTGCTCGTTCGACGGTATCGGACAACCTGTTTGCGCGCGAGCGCCTCGGATCCACCGGCCTTGGCCATGGCGTGGCCGTGCCCCATGGCCGCATCAAGGGACTCAAGGCACCGTTGGCCGCCTTCGTGCGCCTGTCCGACCCGATTCCTTTCGAATCGCCGGATGGCGAGCCGGTCAAGCTGCTGATCTTCCTGCTGATCCCCGACAATGTGACCCAGCAGCATCTGGAAATACTGTCGGAGATCGCCGAAATGTTTTCGGACAAGGCATTTCGTGCGGCGATGACCGACGAAACCGACGCCGCCCTGCTGCACACCCGCCTCGTGAACTGGCATCCGCCGGAGCGCAGCGTCGCCTGACCGGGCACCACGACACCCCATGCCGCTCAACACCCCGCTTTCGATACAGCAGCTGTACGACGACAACCTCGAAGCGCTGAAGCTCGAATGGCTGGCCGGGCAATCCGGCGGCGATCGACTGATTTATGGTGACGCCGCATCGGCCGCCGACCAGGTCGGCCACCTGAACCTGATCCATCCGGGCCGTATCCAGGTGTTCGGCACGCAGGAAAACGATTACCTGCACCGCATCTCCGAAAACAGCCGCATCGCGCACGCACGCGAGCTGGTCAATGGCGAGCCGCCGGCTTTCATCATTGCGCAATCGCTGGAACCACACCCGATGATCGTGGCGCTGTGCAGCGAGCACAACATCCCGCTGCTGACCACGCCCATGCCCGCCGCGCAGGTGATCGATTACCTGCGCGTCTACCTGTCAAAGAAGCTGGCCACGCGCGTGACCATGCATGGCGTGTTCATGGATGTGCTGGGCGTGGGGGTGCTGATCACCGGTGAATCAGGCCTCGGCAAGAGCGAACTGGGCCTGGAACTGATCTCGCGCGACCATGGACTGGTGGCCGACGATGCCGTCGAGTTCTCGCGCATTGCGCCGAACATGATCGAAGGCCGTTGCCCGCCGCTGCTGCAAAACCTGCTTGAAGTGCGCGGGCTGGGCCTGCTGGACATCAAGACCATCTTTGGCGAAACCGCCGTGCGTCGCAAGATGCGGCTGAAGCTGATCGTGCACCTCGTGCGCCGCAAGACGCTGGAAGAAAATTACGAGCGCCTCCCGCTGCACCACCAGACCCAGGAAGTGCTGGGGCTGGCGATACGCAAGGTGGTGATCCCGGTCGAGGCCGGCCGCAACATCGCGGTGCTGCTCGAAGCCGCGGTGCGCAACACCATCCTGCAAATGCGCGGCATCGACACGCTGGCCAATTTCATGGAACGCCAGCAGCGCGCCATGGGTGGCGAATAACGCAGCGTGAACAACGCGCCACGGCGCCACGTCGAACAATAAAGTTCCGCTATGATGCGCGCATGCGCATCATTCTCCTCACAGGCATTTCCGGCTCGGGCAAATCGGTCTGCCTGAACGCCCTTGAAGACGCCGGTTACTTCTGCGTCGACAACCTGCCGCCCTCCTTGCTGCGCGCCCTGGTGGCCACCCGCATGGAAGAAGGCGCGCAAAATCTCGCCGTCGCCGTTGATGCCCGCAGCGCCTCGTCGCTGAATGCGCTGCCAGCCGACATCGCCTGGCTGAAGGAGCAGGGGCATCATCTCGACGTGATCTTCCTTACCGCGAAGACCGAGTCCCTGATCAATCGCTTTTCCGAAACCCGCCGCAGCCATCCGCTGTCGCATCGATTGGCGAAAGAATCGCCGCAGGATGCGCAGCAGGCGGACCCGACACTGATCGAATGCATACGGCAGGAGCGCGAGATGCTGGCCGAGATCGAAGGCCTCGGTTATGTGCTGGATACTTCCGGCCTGTCAGCCAACAAGCTGCGCGCATGGATCAAGGAGCTGATCCATCAAGCCAGGCCGGCACCATTGACGCTGCTGTTCGAGTCCTTTGCGTTCAAATACGGCGTACCGCTTGATGCCGACCTCGTATTCGATGTGCGCGTGGTGCCCAACCCCTATTACGACAAGCAGCTGCGCCCGTTGACGGGTCGCGACCTGCCCGTGATCGACTTCCTGACGGCGCAGCCGGACGCGATGAGCCTGCTGGATGACATTCGCAGCTTCGTCGCCAAGTGGCTGCCCGCCTTCCAGCGTGACAATCGCAGCTACCTGACCGTCGCCATCGGCTGCACCGGCGGCCAGCACCGATCGGTGTTCATGGTGGAGCGACTGGCTAGGCACTTTGGCCAGCATGCGCGCGTGCTGGTGCGCCACCGCGAACTCGATTGAAGGCTCGGATGTAAGGGGTAGGCTTCAAGCGCGCAACCCGAGCGCGCACGACGATTGCATCAGAACTGCGCGAGCAATTTCCGAACGGGCGATGGCAAGGCCGCGCTGGCTATCGCCGACAAAGGCTGCCACCCATAGGCTGCTTGTGCCGCCCCCGGCTGGCGCTTGCCCAGCGTGACCTTCAGCGGCAGCACGTGCAGCCGGTAATGGGTGAACGCATGCGTAAATGCCGGCAGCGGCTCGACGGCATGCACATCGCCAAACGAGGCCAATGCCAGTGCGACTTCGCCGATTTCCGGCGTCAGGCTCTCCTCGCCCAGCCGCAATAATTCGGGCAACGACTGCAGCCCGCCCCAGATGCCTTGCGGCGGCCGCTGCTCAAGCAGTACCTCGCCCTTGTGCAGCACAACCAGCATCACGGTGGACTTCTCCGGCACCGGCTTCTTCGGCTTCCTGGCCGGCAGCTCGGCCGTTCGGCCACTCTCATGAGCGATGCAACGCGCCTGCATCGGGCAGGCATCGCAGGCGGGGCGACTGCGCGTGCAGACGGTGGCGCCGAGGTCCATCAATCCCTGCGTGTAGGCCTCGATATCCTTCGCCGGCAGCAGGGCGCCGGCCCGCTGCCACAGCTGCTTCTCGACTTGCGACTGCCCGGGAAAGCCTTCGATGCCGAACACGCGGCAGAACACCCGCTTGACGTTCCCGTCGAGGATGGCCGCCCGCGCGCCATACGCGAAGGCCGCGATGGCCGCTGCAGTCGACGGACCGATGCCGGGCAACTCGGCCAGCAACCCGACCTGGCGCGGGAATTCGCCGTCATGCTTGTCGACCACGACTTGCGCGCAGCGGTGCAGGTTGCGCGCACGCGTGTAATAGCCAAGGCCCGCCCACAAGGCCATCACGTCGCCGCTGGGCGCCGCGGCCAATGCACGCACATCGGGAAAACGCTCGAGAAAGCGCGCGTAATACGGAATGACCGTCGCCACCTGGGTTTGCTGCAGCATGATCTCGGACAGCCAGATGCGGTAGGCATCGCGGGTCTGCTGCCATGGCAACTGGTGGCGGCCATGGCGCTTCTGCCAGGAGATGAGCGCGCGGCTGAACGACGGGTCGGCGAGCTCGCCGTCGGCGGGAGGTGCGATGCGCTTCATGTCTGGCAGCGCACGCAATAGAAAGTCGAGCGTTGACCCTGCACGATGCGACGCACCGTCGTGCCGCACTGCCGGCAAGGCTCGCCCTCGCGGTCGTACACGAAATAGCTCTGCTGGAAGTAGCCGGACGCACCGTCGGCCCCGATGAAGTCGCGCAGGCTGCTGCCACCCTGCTCGATGGCCGCGGCCAGCACGCGCTGTATGGCATCGGCCAGCTTCCGATAGCGAGGAAGCGATATGCGACGCGCAGCCGTGTTCGGGTTTATGCCCGACATGAACAGACTCTCGCATGCATAGATATTGCCGACTCCGACCACGATATCGCCGGCCAGCAGCACCTGCTTGATGGCGGCACTGCGGCTACGGGTCTGCCGGTACAGCAGCAGCGCGAGTTCAGCAGACGTCAGCTGGCCCAGCGGCTCCACGCCCAGGCTGCGCAGCAGCAGGTGTTCTTCGATGTCGCCCGCCTCATTCTCATGCCACAGCACGGCGCCGAAGCGGCGCGGATCCGTAAACCGCATCACCTGATTGCCCAGCTCGAGATCGAAATGGTCATGCTTTTGCGGCGGCACGCCGGGCGCCAGCATGCGCAAGTGGCCTGACATGCCGAGGTGGACGATCAGCGTGCCGTGCGCGAAGCGGATCAGCAGGTATTTGCCGCGCCTTCCGGTGGCCTCGATGCGGCGACCTGCCAGCAGCGTCGGCAGGTTTTCCGGAAAGGGCCAGCGCAGTCCGCTGCGGCGCATCACGACACCGGTGACCGTGCGCCCTTCGACATGCGGCGCAATGCCGCGCCGCGTGACTTCGACCTCGGGCAATTCAGGCATGGCAAACCGCCCTCAGGAAAGGCCGAGGGGAAGGCGAAAAAGAAGGAAGGCAGCTGCTCATGCGGGGCAAGTCAATGGCGGGCGAGGCGGGCGGCACGGCAGACCATGCTTTCGTCGTAAAATTCTTGTTCGTTTGCGGCATTCGTTTGCTGCATCTGTTCGCTGCACCCTACCGTGGCCCGGCCACGCAGGAAAACCCTTTGAAAAATTTCTCGCTCATTCTAACGCTGTCCGCGCTGCTGGCTGTGACAGGCACGGCCGGGTCGGCACCGGCCACGGCCAACGAAAGCGGCGCCGGTGCGGCCGACGGCTTGCCCAAGGTCGCGCTGTCGGAGGAGCTGATGTACAAGTTCCTGTCGGCCGAACTCGCGAATCAGCGGGGCGAGCATTTCGCCGCCTACGCCACCATGCTGTCGATCGCGCGCAGCTCGGGCGACCCGCGCCTGGCGCGCCGCGCGCTGGAGTTCGCGCTGTCCGGCTCGCTGGCGGCCGAAGCGCTGAAGGCCGGGCAGTTGTGGCATGAGCTGGCGCCCAAATCGGAAGAAGCGTCACAGGCGCTGCTGGGCTTGCAGCTGGCGAATGGCCGCTACGACGAGGCCAGGCAGGTGCTGGCGCAGCAGCTGGCGGCCGCCACGCCGGCCACCCTGCCGATCGCAATCGCGGGCGTGCAGCGTCAATTGGCGCGTGTGCAAGACCGCGCGCGCGCGATTGCAATGCTGCGCGAACTGCTCGACCCGTATCGCGATTCGCTCGATGCGCGGCTGACGCTGGCGCAGATCGCGATGATCAGCGGCGACCGTGCCACCGCGCTGCGCGAGGCGCGTGATGCGCTGGCGCGTTTCCCGGGCTCGGAGCTGGCCGCGTTGACGCTGGCTCAGATCATCGAGAACAAGGCCGAGGCGGCAAAATCGCTGGCTGATTTCCTGCAAAAAAACCCGAAGGCGCGCGAAGCGCGTTTGGCTTATGCACGCATGCTGTTCGAGCAGGGCAAGGCGGCGGACGCCAAAAAAGAATTCCAGGCGCTGCTGCAGCAATACCCGAAGGACCAGACCACGCTGTACGCGCTCGGCCTGCTGTCGGTTCAGACGGGCGATCTGAAGGACGCCGAGACCTATCTGTCCGGCTATATCAAGTCGCTGGATGGCAAGCCTGACCGCGAGCGCGATTCGTCGCAAGCGCTGATGGTGCTGGCGCAGATCGCTGAAGACCGCAACGACGACGCCACTGCACTGCAATGGCTTGCGCTGGTCGACAACAACAATCAAGGCAATGCGTTCGCCGCTCTGCTCAAGCGGGCACAGCTGACCGCGAAGACGGGCAAGATGGATGCGGCGCGCGCCATGCTGAGCCAGGCCGATGTCGACAGCGACGACGAACGCATCAAGCTGGTGATCGCCGAAGCTCAGCTGCTGCGCGATGCCGGCCGGGTACCGGAAGCGCTGAAGCTGATCGAGGATGCGCTCGACGCGCACAAGGACAACACCGACCTGCTGTACGAGCATGCGATGCTGGCCGAACGGCTCAAGCAGTTCGACACGATGGAACGTTCGCTGCGCCAGATCATGAAGGTCGCGCCAGACAACCAGCATGCCTATAACGCGCTGGGCTATTCATTTGCGGATCGCAATGTGCGCCTGCAGGAGGCGTATGACCTGATCAAGAAAGCCAATGAACTCGCGCCCGAAGACGCGTTCATTATGGACAGCCTGGGCTGGGTCGAATTCCGCCTCGGCCGCTTCGAGAAGGCCGAGGCGACGCTGCGCCGCGCCTACGGCATGAAGCCGGACCCGGAAATCGCCGCCCACCTGGGTGAAGTACTGTGGGCGCGTGGCCGCGAGGAAGAGGCCAAGCAACTGTGGCGCAACGCCAATGCGAAAGACCCGAAAAACGAGACCCTGAAGGGCACCCTGCGGCGCTTGCAGGTGAAGCTTTGACACGTCGCAGTTTCCTGTTGGCGTCGGCGCTGGCAACGCTGGCGCTGGCGGGCTGCGGCACGCTGGCGCCGCCTCCCGGCGCCGAAGGCACACGCCGCTTCCACGACGACATCAGCGTCGGAGGCCGGCTCTCGGTCCGCTATCAGCAGGACGGCAAGCCGCAGTCGGTGCAAGGCAAATTTCTTTGGCAGCAATCTGCCACGCGCACCGACATTGAACTGGCATCGCCGCTCGGACAGACGCTGGCCCGCATCACGCTGCTGCCGGGCAGCGCCGTCCTCGAGCAATCCGGCAAGCCGACTGCCGAGGCCACCGATGCCAGCGCGCTGACCAAGGCCATGCTGGGCTGGCCGCTACCGGTCGAGGGCCTGCGCTACTGGCTGCAAGGCTTCGTGCGCACCTTGTCGGGCGACCTGCTGGCGGTGCCGGTCGGCGACGGCAATGAGCAGGAAGGTGACGGCTGGCGCGTGCGGTATGTCGGCTGGCAGCAGATCGATGGCCATGCCTGCCCGAAGCGCATTGACTTTTCGCGGCCCGAGGCCAACGCCGGCGAGATCGCGCTGCGACTGGTGATCGACGACTGGCACCCGGACAGCAAATGACCGCAGCCACCGCACGCCAGGGCGCCCGCCTGCGCTCGCTGCATGATTGCGCCGCGCCGGCGAAGTTGAACCTGTTCCTGCACATCGTCGGCCGCCGCGATGATGGTTATCACCTGCTGCAGTCGGTCTTCCAGCTGATCGCATTGGGCGACACGCTGCATTTCGACCTGCGCGACGACGCCGCCATCGTGCGCACCACCGACTTGCCGGGCGTGCCTGCCGAAGGGGACCTCGTGGTTCGCGCGGCCAAGCTGCTGCAGTCAACGGCCAGAGAACGCGGGCTGCCGATAGCAGGCGCCGACATTGCGATCGACAAACGCTTGCCGATGGGCGGCGGCATCGGCGGCGGCTCGACCGACGCTGCCACCACGCTGGTGGCGCTCAACCACCTGTGGCAACTGGGGCTGACGCGGTCCGAGCTGATGCAGCTCGGCCTGCAACTGGGCGCGGATGTGCCGTTTTTCCTGTCGGGACGCAATGCCTTTGTCGAGGGCATCGGCGAGCAACTGACCCCGGTGGATACCCCGCGGGGCTGGTTCGTGTTGGTGCATCCGGGGGTGTCGGTACCGACGCCGGTGATTTTCGGAGCTCCTGAATTGACAAGGGACAGCAAACCCGTCAAAATATCGGACTTTTCCAATCGCCTCCCCGGGTTTGGGAAAAACGATTTGCAAGCAGTAGCCGCCCGGGCTTTTCCGCCGGTTGCAGACGCCCTCCAGTGGCTGTCGCGACGCGCTGAAGCCCGGATGACCGGCTCCGGCGCCTGTGTTTTTGCCGCATTTGCCACGGAATCCGAAGCAGATGCCGCGCTCAGCGACCTGCCTCCCGAATGGCGGGGCTGGAAGACCAAGACGCTGGAAGCGCACCCGCTGGCTCCGCTGCTGCCATCGTGAAGAATTCGTCGGGCCGTCTGGTCTGGCAACAGGTTGTGTAGGGGAATCGCCAAGTTGGTTAAGGCACCGGATTTTGATTCCGGCATTCCAAGGTTCGAATCCTTGTTCCCCTGCCATCAGTTTTGGTCGCGGCCCGTTCGGGCGCGGCCGAGATAACAAAAAAGCAAAGCTATCCTATCCGTCGTGTGCGCCAGGCCCCAGACCGGTGCAAGCGGCAATGACAAAAAGCCGGCGCAGGACGCAAGTCCTCCAGCCGGCTTTTCAAACTTTGAGAGAAGGCTTTCGGATCCCATGGTCCACGAGAACCTGATGGTCTTTACCGGGAACGCCAACCCGGACC
>JACCDT010433863.1_pt1 | contig 12726 bp, 15 predicted proteins | sample 7446291 | NCBI WGS metagenome assembly JACCDT01 (sample SAMN15323446, study PRJNA562643) | freshwater metagenome | isolation source: river surface water | place: USA:Blue River Watershed | collected 2017-08-17
ACGAGGCAGGGGCAACACTGGCGATCACTGCGCCAACCAGCTCGACCATCGGCGGCACCTCGACGGGGATGACGCTGAGCACCATCCCGGCTGTCACCGGCACCACGCATAGCGTCTCGACCATGGCACAGTTCAAGACGGCTATTGGTGCAGCTGTGTCTGGCGATGCGATCGAGGCAGCAGCAGGCTCCTATGCTTTCGATGTCGCGATCACCGACGCGAGTTTTACCGCGAACGAGGGCCTCGGCAACCAGGGCGCCGAGGGCATCCTGATCTACGGCACGACGGGCGACCGCGCTGATGTAGTCCTGACCGGGAACGGCACCTCGACCAACGGCAACTGGACGCTGACGCAGGGCGGTGCGAGCGCCTTCACGAGCTTCATGGACCTGTCGTTCGACTTCGCCAGCCAGAACATCAAGTTCACCTTCTCAGGCGGCAAGCTCAACCTTCAGAATGTGCTGGCCGAGGGCGGCACCGGCACCGACGTATTGAACATCAACAACGCCGCAGGCGCGGTTACCGTGAACGCGCTCGACACGCTTGCGCAGGATGGCGCCGGGGATCTCTGGAACTTCGATGGCGACGCGACATACAATGCCGCTTCCGAGGTAACGCTTGTTGCCTGTTCCGGCCTCCGCGCCGGCCCGTCGAACAACTCCTACCAGTGCCTCACCACGCACCATGACCTGCCGATCCGGGTCCACGGCGGCCTGTGGTCGGACGCGCACCTGAACGTATTTGCCAACGGTAATACGACCTCGATCACCTACGCCGAGTTCGCCACGATCACCAAGGGCGCTCGCACCTCTGGCATTGGCAATACGCACCTTTATGCCTGCGATTGGGTGGTCAACAACGCGACCACCGGCAACACCACAATGATCGGTGTCATCGGCACTCACGTAACGGGCTCGAAAGACAGTACGACTCTGGCGACGTTCCGCAGCATCCCCTCGGTCAAGCGCAACTTCGTCAACGTCACCAGCGGGCGCGGCATCCACAACTCGATCAGCGCGCAGATCATCGGCAACATCGTCACCGCCACGGATACCGCTATCCGCAACGGCGACGCTGCCTCGCTCCAGTCGAGCAGCAACATCAACTTCAACACTCTGCCCGCCAATACGACGGGCCTGAACCAGCCGACGACAACCAACGATCCGGCGATTTTCAACTCGAATGCCACAAAAACCAACACGACCAGTGTCAACACGACGGCGGGCGCGGCGTCGAGCCTGACCGGCAACTACAACGTCCTCGATCCGACCGTGGACTCGGATTACATCGCAGGCGGCAACGACATAACCGGCAGCGATGCAGCCCTAGACAGTGACTATTTCCCGACGGCAGCCGGTAACTGCGACGATAACGGTCAGTACTCCACCTTGGGCCACGTCGGCGGGGCTGATCCGTGGAACTTCGTGTTCGCCTACAAGCAGACCGTTGTCTCGCGCGGAGCCCGGTCCCTACCTGTCATTCGCTCGGGCGCCGAGCTCTATCCGGATTTCTACTGATGAAGGGCTTCAAAGATTCGACCAAGACCTGCTACGCGAAGGGTGGCCCCGCCGGCGGCGCCAAGGGTGCGGCCAAGGTGAGCCAGGTCATGTCGGAGTTCAAGCGCGGCGATCTCCACTCCGGGTCCAAGAGCGGCCCCAAGGTGACCTCGCGCGACCAGGCGGTCGCCATCGCCCTTTCGGAAGCCCGGCGCGGCAAGAAGGGTTGACGCCGGGCGCCGGGCGCTTTAACCCGTGCGCCATGTCTCGAACGACCAGACAACAGCCTCGACCGACCAGGATAACCTGGCGACGGTGAAGCGTGTCTGCTGCACCCGCGTGATCTGGGTGTAGCTTAGTCGGTAAAGCGCCTGCCTTGGGAGCAGGAGATCGGAGGTTCGAGACCTTCCACCCAGACCAACATTGCAGTGTAGCTCAGCGGTAGAGCTGGGTGCTCATAACGCCTAGGTCGCTGGTTCGATCCCAGCCACTGCAACCAAGCCCTTCAAGCATTGTGGCGATGCACCGTCCTTGTAACTCGGTGAGCGGGGTTCGATTCCTCGGCGGGGCTCCATCCTTCGCTGGCGCAACTGGATAGCGCACCCGACTTCGAATCGGGAGGCTCTGGGTTCAAATCCTAGGCGGAGGACCACGTCGGTGTAGCTTAGAGGCCCAAAGCTCCGGTCTCCAAAACCGGGATCGCAGGTTCGAATCCTGCCACCTTCGCCAGCTCCCGTGGGCCAACTGGATAGGCCACGCGTCTTCTATACGTGACATTGCAGGTTCGAGTCCTGCCGGGAGCGCCACTCCCCGTTCGTCTAACGGCAGGACCGCGTGTTTTGAGCGCGCAGATCGAGGTTCGAATCCTTGACAGGGAACCAAGTCGCCGGTATCGTCCTCCGTGCCGCGGCAGTCCCACCCTTGTTCCTCTTGAACGGCTGAATGAGAAGCTGCCGCGGCGACAATTACACCGCAAGGTGCTCGGGGAGAGCTTCGCAAGAGGCTCTCCCCTTTATTCCCGACCGAGTGCTCGCGATCCCCTCGGCAGGCAAGTCTTGTCGAATGAGAGGGCGCCTTGCGCAAGGCGCCCTTTCTACAAGGCCGGGAGGAGATGGGCTACGATGGTCCATCTCTGGGTGGGCTGGAAGCGTATCGTAACAGGCGCTCAGGCATCTCCTCCCGGCACCTCCCCAACATTTGTTAAGACGTTTCCCGGCAACTTTTTCCGAGGTGTCGGCGTTATTGATTTAGACCGCTCGCCCTGCTACTGTTTCCGCCACAGAGACGCTTGCCCCCCGTCGGCTCGCTGCTGCGGAACACAGAACGGGGCGATCGGCGTTGGCGTTTTCAGGCACTTTCACGACCACGTTCAACACCAGGAAGCTCATTGATCGAGCCTTCGGGCGATGTCGCGTGAAGCCGGAAATGATCTCGGCCGAATACCTCGACATCGCCAACGACAACCTGTTCCTGATCTTCAACGATCTGAGTAACCAAGGCGTCCTGCTCTGGGCGATCGACAAGATCATCATGCCTTTGTACGACGGCGTCGGCGACGTATCGCTGCCCGCGACCACAGTCGACGTGCTCAACGGCAACTTGAGGTGGCTGCAGCAAGTCGAGGGTACGAACACGGATACCAGCACCAGTCGGGTCATCGACTTCACCAGCGACACGTTCGTCAGCTCGGTCGGCATCCTGTGGTCTGCGGCCAGCGTGCCGATCAGCCTGAGCCGCAGCGACGACGGCGTGACCTGGGAGGTGATCCAGACCGAGACCCCCAGCGCGTCCGCTGGCGAGTGGACGTGGTTCGATCTCGACTCCGATGTCGCTGCGCGATACTTCCGCGTGCTCGCCACCTCGGGCACGCTCGGTTTCAGCGACATCTACACCGGCAACACCCCGACCGAGATACCGCTCGCGCGGCTCAACCGCGACGACTACACGAACCTCCCCAACAAGGTGTTCCAGTCGAACCGACCGCTGCAATACTGGTTCGACCGGCAGATTCCCCAGCCGATCATGCACCTCTGGCCGATTCCCAACGCGCAGGCCGAGGAGATGCAGTTGACCTTGTGGGTCTCGCGGCGGATGCAGGATGTCGGGTCGCTCACCCAGGAGATCGAGGCGCCAGAGCGCTGGCTGCAAGCGTTCGTCTCCCTGCTCGCGGCCCGGCTCTCCTACGAGATCGCCGAGGTCGATCCGCGCCTGATCCCCGTGCTCGAGGCGCGGTCCGACAAGGACCTGTACATCGCCCAGCTCGAGGAACGCGACAACAGCCCCTTCAACCTGACGCCCGGCGTTGCGGTGTACACACGATGAGCCTCTATCTCGACACTCGTGGCCTTGCCTCGCTCGCGATTGCGGTGTGCGACAGGTGCAATCTCAAGTTCCCGATCGGAGAGCTTCAGCCTGATCCGAACAGCCCCGGTCTTCGGGTCTGTGCCAAGGATCGCGATCAGTTCGATCCCTACCGTCTGCCTGCCCGCCAGACCGAGAACATCACTCTGCGGCATCCTCGCCCCGACGTGCCCCTCGGTACGAGCCCTTCTGGTATTCTGTCGGAGGACGCGGACTATTTCCTCACCGACGAGGATGGTAGCGGATTCTTGACCCCGTGAGCGTACCTTCCAACCTTATCCCCCGGCCCATAACCGGCTTGCCGCAGTACCTCGGCACGGACCCTGACGGCACGATCCCCTACGTCCTCGCGGGGACGCTCTACCAGGCGCGGTTCTCGACACTGCTCAGCACGCTTGGCGGGGGCACGGTCACCAGTGTCGCAGCCAGCGGGGGTACCACCGGGCTCAGCTTCACCGGCTCCCCGATCACCACCAGCGGCACCTTGACGCTCACCGGGACGCTCGCCGTCACCAACGGCGGCACCGGGCTCACCGCCCTCGGCACGGGCGTCACGACGGCTCTTGGCGTCAACGTCGGCTCGGCCGGAGCTTTCGTCACGTTCAACGGCGCCGGAGGCACGCCGTCGTCGCTCACGCTTACCAACGCGACGGGCCTTCCGCTCAGCACCGGTGTCACCGGCAATCTGCCCGTCACCAATCTCAACAGCGGCACCAGCGCCTCGGCCTCGACGTTCTGGCGCGGTGACGGAACCTGGGCGACACCGAGCGGCGGGGGCGACGTTACAGGTCCCGGTTCTTCCACAGACAATGCGATTGTCCGGTTCGACAGCACCACCGGCACGGTCGTCCAGAACAGCACGATCACCGTCAGCGATACCGGGACGATCGCTGCGGCGAGCGGCACGCTGACTCTTACCTCGCCGGCGCTGGTGACACCTGCGCTCGGTACACCGGCCAGCGGCACGATGACCAACGTCACCGGGCTGCCGATCGCGACGGGCGTCTCCGGCCTTGGCACCGGCATCGCGACCGCGCTCGCCGTCAACACCGGCAGTGCAGGCGCGCCAGTGCTGTTCAACGGTGCCGGGGGTACGCCATCATCGCTCACCGGCACCAACATTACCGGTACGGCCAGCGGGTTCACGGCAGGTGCCGCCAACGCGATCAAGAGCGCCACGACCACGGTCGATGTCGTTTCCGCCACAGCGCCGACCACCGGGCAGGTCCTGACGGCTACCGGTGCGTCCGCCGCGACGTGGCAGACCCCGGATACCGGTTCGGGCGGCCCGCACGTACTGATGGCCCCGGTCTCGGGCCGGTATTACTCGAACAACATCACCGCGACGGGTGTATCAAGCGATACGGTGGCGGCCAACACGCTGTACCTCTACGGCTTTATCCCGAACAACAACATCACCGTCGACAACATGGGTTTGTGGATCGCGGCGGGGGTCGGGGCCTCGAACTGCCGTCTGGGGATATACAGTTCGTCCGCCGGCGCCCCGGACACCTTGATCAACGGTACGGCGGACATCGCGACTGCTACGTCCGGTTTCAAGAGCGGTTCGCTTACGTCGACCGCGCTGGTCAAGGGCACCCAATACTGGCTGGCCGTGCTGTTCAGCGGAGCGGTCTCGGCGTCCTTCTCGCGCGACATCATCCCGCTCGCCCTCGATACGGCCAGCGGCAGCGACTATTACAGCCTTTCAGGCGCGCAGGCATACGGGGCGCTGCCAAGCTCCCCGCCGGCTCTTACTCTCGGGTTCGACGGCCTTACGTTGGCTTGTCGGAGTGCGTAGCGATGGGGACCAAGCAATGAAGAAGAACTGCAAGCCTCCCGCCAAGCCCAAGCCGTTCAAGACCGGCGGCCCGGTCAAGAAGCCCGCGCAGGGCGGCGGTAACGGCAATGGGCCGCCGGAGACGACCCGGAAGATGACGAGGTGGTGATGCACTGGACCTTGCTCGTCATGTGCTGCCTTGTCGTCTGGGCGATGGGCGGCGCAATCTGGCGTCCGGGCTCGCTGGCACTGGCAGCGTCCTGGTTCGTTGCGCAGATATGGTTCGTGCTCAACGGAGACAGTGTGCCGGTCGGGCTTTATCTTCTGCTCGACCCAATCGTGCTGCTGACTGTCTGGTTCTATCGTTCGTCATGGTTGGATTGGCTGATTATCGGCATATTTCCGTTACAGTGGGGCACCTACTTCGCAACGGAAGGCGTAGAACAATGGTGGATTTTAATGTACTTAGCTGGTGCGCAAATGTTGTGCGCCGGGCCTTGGGTGCAGATCCGGCGCGCAAGTACGTCCGTCAGTCATGGTCCGCTCAGGGCCGGGGGCAGGTGATGAGGACAGACGATGCTACCATCTATCGACCTGGGCGTTTTGACGATCCCGATCTTCGCCGGGATTTTCACGGCCGGCTGGGCGACATGTGTTCGTGTTCTTGTGCTTCCGATGAGGGAGAGGATGCGGGACATGGAGGCCAAGCTGGACCAGATCGAGCGCGACAGGGAAATTCGCTTGGCGATGTTGGAATCGCGGAGGCCAAACCGGTGAAGTCTCTGTTGGAAAAGTACATGGGCTTCGGCCTGCGTGCCCGCGCGCACCGGATCAAGGAGCGCATGGAGCAGTTCATCCACAGTCATTGACGAGGAAGGGGGCGACGGGGGCAATGCAACTGATCGAGAACTGGCGGGTCCTGTGGTGGCGCAGATGGAGCACATGGCTCGCTGCGCTCAACGGCCTGTTCGTGGGATACGTCTTCTCGCAGCCGATCCTCGTCATCGGCCTGATCGGTTTCGCGCCCGACGGCTGGCTCGTGCCGCTCGCCGTCGGCGCCGCTATTCTCGCGTTCGGCTTGCCGGTGCTGGTAGCCCATATCTCGCAGCCCAAGCTGCGGGAGAAGTGCGAGCAGACAACGCAGGGGGCGAACGATGCCGATCTCGCCCCTTGAAGCGATGCGCCAGCGCAACGCGGCCAAAGGGCTGCCGCCGAAGCTCACGGGCGCGCAGAAGGGTGGTCTGGCCGCTACCGTCGGCGCTACCGCCGCTGCCGCGCTGATCGCGCTCGTCGGACAGTGGGAGGGCAAGCGGAACGACCCTTATCAGGACATCGTCGGGGTCTGGACCGTGTGTTACGGCGAGACGCGCGTCGAGATGCGGCGTTACACCGACGCCGAGTGCAAGGTCATGCTGTCCGACGGGATCAACGACTTTGCCAAGCCTGTGCTAAAGCGCAATCCCGAGCTCAAGGACCACCCCAATCAGCTCGTCGCCGCAGTCTCGCTGGCCTACAACATCGGGATGCGGAACTACATCAACTCGACCGTGGCAAAACGGTTCGCCGCCGGGAACTACAAGGGTGCGTGCGACGCCATTTTGCTGTGGAACAGAGCCGGGGGGCGTGTCGTCAAAGGTCTCGACAACCGTCGACGCCAGGAGCGGCAGATTTGCCTGAAAGGACTGTGACGTGATCGAACTGATTATCGCCCTGCTCGTGCTGGGCCTCGTGCTCTATCTGGTGAGCCTCGTGCCGATCGACGGGCGGATCAAGACGGCGATCTACGCCATCGCGCTCATCTTCGCCGTGATTTACATCCTGCGGCATCTTCCAGCGCTGGGCCTCGGCTGATGGCTTACGCGGCTCTGAAGTGGCTGGGCTGGCGCGGAGGGGCGGCGGTGGCCATCGCTCTGGCGCTGGCCCTCGCCCTCTGGAGCCGCGGCAGCTGGAAAGAGGAAGCGGGCAAATGGAAAAAGACCGCTGGCGTCTGGCACACGGCCTTCGATACGCAGAAGTCGGCTTACGAGGCCGTGCAGGCTGCGGCCAAGGTGAAACTCGAAGCACAGCGCAAGGAGCAGAAGAATGAATACGACGCCGTTGCCGCACGGGCCGACAATGCGAACCGCAAAGTTGCTGCTCTGGTCGCTGCTTCTGAGCAGTTTGCTCGCAACAACCGGGTGCGGCGCTCGCAAGCCGGAACCGCTGGCGGTGCTGCCGGCGGAACTGCCGCCGCCGGTCAAGGTGACAGTGCCGCGGGCGATAGCCGATCCAGTGACGATGCCGTCGTGGTCCCGATCGACGACTTCAACCTCCTCGTCACCAACCAGGGACGGCTCCTGAAAGCCCACGACTGGTTCAAGGAACTGGAGGCCAAGGGGCTGGCCGAAGCCGCGCCAGCCGGAGGAGAATAACTAGTGCCCCAGGCTCTCACCTTCGACACCCTGCAACAGGATGTGCGGCGCTATCTGGAGCGCGGCAACGCGGCCGACACGACGGTCTTCGAGCAGATCCCGCGATTGATCAACCTTGCCGAACGTCGCATCGCCCTCGAACTCAAGATCGAGGGGTTTCTCGTTCCGGTCTCGGCCACGCTGCAAGCGGACCTCGCCGTCTACGACAAGCCCGACCGCTGGCGCGAGACGGTCTCATTCTCGATTGGCGCCGGCGAGAACGGTGAGCAGCGCACGGTGCTGTTCCCGCGCGGCTACGAGTATTGCCGGACCTTCTGGCCGGATGCGACGCAGACCGACCAGCCGCAGTTCTACGCCGACTACGACTACAGCCACTGGCTGATCGTGCCGACGCCCGACGCAGATTACGAGGCTGAGATCCTCTACTACGAGCTGCCGCAGCTGCTCGACGACGAGGTCCAGACTAACTGGATCACCGAGTACCTCCCGCAGCTGCTGCTCTACGCGACACTGCTCGAGGCGACTCCGTTCCTCAAGAACGACGAGCGCATCCCGACGTGGCAGGCATTCTACGACCGCGCCGCGGGCATGGTGAACGGCGAGGATCTGGCGCGGATGCTCGACCGCTCGGCCGTGCGCAAGACGGCATAGGAGACGACAGTGACGACCTTCACCTCGGTATTCGGCGGCACAACGATCTACCCGTCTGACGTCAGCCTGCTCAACCTCGCGCTCGACGAGGACGTCACGCTCGAATGGCCGCTGGAGGCTGCTACCGGCGCGAACATCATCGCTCGCATCGTCGAGATCACGCCGTCGGGCGCCTACACCATCACCATGCCCGACGCGACGCAGACCGGCGTCGGTCAGACCATCCTGTTCAATAACCTCGGCCCCGACGACGTCACCATCGTCAAGTCCGGGGGCGGCGCATTGCTGAGCCTTTCGGCCGGCGAAGTGTGGCAGGTCTACCTGACCAACAACACGACGGCGCCGGGTACGTGGAGCATTTTCCAGTACGGCGCCACGACCGCCCAGGCGCAGGCCACCGCGCTCGCCGGACCGGGCATCGTCGCCATCGGCTCGGTGCTCGCGCAGGAGATGGCGGTCTCGACGATCAACACGACGCCCTACACGATCACGACGGCCGACCGCAGCGCTGCTTTCGTCTGGACCGGCGCGCTCGGCACCTTCAACCTGCCCGGCGCCGCGACGGCGGGGGCAGGCTGGTTCATCAACGTGCGCAACGGCGGCACCGGCAACCTGACCATCGACCCGTCGAGCACCGAAACGATCAACGACACGACCACCCTCGTCATGTTGCCCGGTGACAGTGCGGTCATCGCCACCGACGGCATCGAGTGGTGGACCATCGGCCTCGGCCGCAACGCGGTCTTCGCCTTCGACTATACCTCGATCAGCGTCGCCGGTCTGGGGCCGGGCACCTACACGCTCAGCGGCGCCGAGCTCAACCGCATCGCCTACCAGTTCACCGGTGCGCTCGCGGGCAATCTCGAGATCGTCGTGCCGCCGACCATCCAGCAGTACTGGGTCACGAACGACGCCACCGGCTTCACCTTGTCGCTCAACACCGCGAGCGGCACGCCGGTCAACATCGCCAGCGGCGACAAGAGCATCTACTACTGCAACGGCACCGATGTCGTGCTGGCCGTGACCACCTCGGGCATCGCCACGCCGATCTCGATCGCCGATGGCGGCACCGGCGGAACGTCCGCGACCAACGCTCGCAGCAATCTCAGCGCGGCCAAGAGCGGGGCCAACTCGGACATCACCAGCATCACCGGCCTGGCCAGCGGCTCAACCGTCACCATCACTTTCAGCGGTGACAGCAACACCGGCATCGGCAACCCGAGTGCCGATGCGCTCGGCGGCAAGACGGGAGGCGTCGAAGCCTTCTTCGTCGGCACCGGCACCAACCCGAACCTGTTCTTCGGCAGCGGCTGTTTCGCTTCGGCCACGGCCAACAACCAGAATACCGCCTTCGGCATGCAGGCCGGTCTGAACCTGACGACCGGCGACAGCAATACTTACTTCGGCAACCGCGCCGGACAGAACAACACCACCGGCAATCGCAACAGCTTCTTCGGCTCGACGGCGGGTCTGGACGTGCGCGGCTCGGATTGGGCCATTCTCGGAAATATTTCTGGTTCCGCATCGACATACACCGGCGACAACGTGATCCTGCTTGGCTCAACGGTGGCGCCGTCGTCGGCCGGGGTTAGCAACGAAGCGACGATCGGCAACAGCGGCATAACTGCCTTGCGCTGCGCGGTGACGACGATCACGGCCATTTCGGACGAGCGTGACAAGGCCAACATTCGGGCACTGCCGGCAGGCATGGACATCGAACTGGTCAACACGCTGCGCCCGGTCCTGTTTTACTGGAACATGCGCGACGGCGCCAAGGTCGGCGTGCCCGACATCGGCTTCATCGCGCAGGAACTGAAAGCAGCGATGGAGCAGTGCGGCGTCGAGGTGCCGGGCCTCGTCTACGAGAGCAACCCCGACCGCCTCGAGGCCGCCAGCGGTTTGCTGCTGCCGATCGCCATCCGCGCGATCCAGCAGCTCTCGGATGCGCTCGACTGCACCAACCGCCGCCTCCGGGCCATCGAGGAGGCGTATGGCATCTGAAGCCATCATCCAGGTTGCGTCGGCTCCCGGCGTCAAGCGCGACGGCACCGTCTTCGAGGGGCAGAACTACGTCTCGGCGCAGTGGTGCCGCTTCCAGCGCGGCCTGCCGCGCAAGATGCCGGGCTACCGCGCGATCAACAAGTACCTGCAAGGCATCGGCCGGACGCTGCTCGGCTACACGCAGGACACCCTGACCTACGTCCACGTCGGCTCGGCCGAGAATATCGAGCGCTTCACGGTCGACGGTAACGGCAACACCTCGATCATCGCCGACCGGACGCCCGCGGCGCTGGCTGCCGACCCGCTCAACATGTGGCAGTTCGACACGCTTACCGACGCATCGAGCAACGTCAACCAGATCGTCGCGCAGGTCGCGCCGAACCTCGACTGCATCTGCAGCTCTACCGCTGGCCAGCTGTTCACCGGTAATTTGCTCGGCACCGCTGCGCTTACCGAGGTGACGACGGTGCCGAGCAACTGGAACCCCAACGGCGGGACGGTCACGCTCCATCCCTACAGCTTCGTCTACGGCAGCGACGGCTATGTCGCCTGGTCCATCCCTGGTGATCCGACCGACTTTACCGGCAGCGGCGCGGGCAACGCCTACGTCACCGGGCAGAAGATCGTGCGCGGACTGCCGTTCCGGGGCGGCCCCGGCAACAGTCCTTCGGGGCTGTTCTGGAGCGCCGACAGCCTGATCCGCGTGAGCTACATCGGCGGCACTCCGGTCTTCCAGTTCGACACGATCTCGGCGCAGACCACGATCCTCGGCGCGCAGGCCGTGATCGAGTACGACGGGGTCTTCTACTGGGCGGGCACCGACCGCTTCCAGATGTTCAACGGCGTCGTGCGCGACGTCGAGAACAACATGAACATCAACTGGTTCTACGACAACCTCAACGCGCCACTGCGGCAGAAGGTCTTCGCCTTCAAGGTGCCGCGCTACGGTGAGATATGGTGGTGCTTCCCGTTCGGCGACGCGACCGAATGCACGCACGCCGTCATCTACAACGTCCGTGAGAATACGTGGTACGATACCGAGCTGCCCAACGGGGGGCGGGCGGCGGGACTGTCTCCGGCAGTATTCCGCCGCCCAATGCTCACCGGCGTCGAGCCGCAAGCCTACATCGCGACGATAGCGACGATCAGCGCCGCGGGCAGCGGCTACGCTGTCGGCGACGTCCTGATGGTCGACGGCGGCATCGGCTCGATCCCGGTCGAGCTCACGGTGGAAACCGAGACAGGGGGCGCGATCGACACGGTGTCGATAACGAACGCGGGGTCCTACACTTTGGTCCCGACCGCGCCGGTCAGCGTAACCGCGGTGACGGGAACCGGCATCGACGCGACATTCAACATGGAGTTCATCACGCCGTACCGGTTCTGGATCCACGAGATCGGCGCTAACGAGGTCATCGAACAGAACGAGCAGCCGATCCTGAGCTACTTCGAGACCGGCGACATCATGCTGCCGCTGATGGAAGGCATGAGCGGGGAGGACAAGAACCTCAGCATCAGCATCGTCGAGCCCGACTTCGTCCAGTCGGGCGACATGTCGGTGCAGCTCGTAAGCCGGGAGAATGCGCGTGCTCCCGAGATTCGCAGCGATCTCGTCGTCTTCACCGAGCAGACAACGACGGGCGTCGATGCCGACGGCCAGATCGCCCGGTTCAAGTTCGAGGGGCGGCAGGTCCGTTTCTATTTCGAGAGCAACGCCATCAACGGGAACTACCAGTTCGGCCAGACGCTCGCGCACATCAAGCCCACCGACGGGAGGATCACGACATGATCGACCCCATCGGCCTTACATTGCGCGATTGGGCGGACTCCGTTATACTCGACAACGGTGACGCTTTCAGCTTCGGCAAGCTGATCGACGAGAACGCATGGCAGGATTGGGCCGCCGCCTTCACCGTGGCCCAGCCCTTCGCGCAGCGCGCTGTTCCCGATCCCTATCAGTTCGACGACTGGCGAGAGTGGGCAATGCGCAGTTACACAATGCTTGACGGACAGGGCTGATGGCGGA
>JACCDT010398216.1_pt1 | contig 12721 bp, 14 predicted proteins | sample 7446291 | NCBI WGS metagenome assembly JACCDT01 (sample SAMN15323446, study PRJNA562643) | freshwater metagenome | isolation source: river surface water | place: USA:Blue River Watershed | collected 2017-08-17
AAGTGATTTTGCACTCTATGTTTAAGCTCCATTTCATCGGAAGAAAAAACCGTGTAGATTTCGCTTAAAAATTTTTCTTGTGAGATCTTTTTCCCGATGAGATCTTCTCCGATAGTTTGTCTTATGACCCGCGACCTCACAACAGCCCGCTCGATGATCTCACTCAAACGTTCAAAAAAAGCAAACCCCCCTTTTTCATAGTCTTTCACGCACTGAACAAGCTCTTCATTGCTCAAATTAAGATAGGGAGCCACTTCGGAAGAAAGAAGATAAATTTTTTCAGGATCAAACTGCTCTAGGTATAATTTTATTGAACGACGCACTAGTTGGGGACTCAATGTCTTATATTCGACGTGATACTGCAACATTTCATCAATAGCAGGGCGTATATCACTTCTTTTAAGAAGTTTGGGAGTCTCTGCAAAACTTATCGAGAAAAGACATAAAACGAGCAGAATCAAGTACGGCATATTCTTCCATATACGGAATCAAAATTATTTTTACTAGCAATGACTGCAAATCACTTTTTGCCAAAAATTCTCCTAGAGGGTATAGTGCTTGTGTATTTTGAGGTCCACGCTATGTGGAACCTCTCATGGTTTCTATTTTTGTGATACTACCCGAAAGGAGATAGGCAACAATGCCGACAATTAACCAGTTAGTACGCTCTGGCCGTAGACCACGAGTAAGAAGAAAGAAATCCCCAGCGCTCCAACAGTGCGCGCAAAAACGGGGAGTCTGCTTGCAAGTCAAGACAAAGACCCCAAAGAAACCGAACTCAGCCCTCCGTAAAGTGGCTTGGGTACGTCTTTCAAATGGTCAGGAAGTGATTGCGTATATCGGAGGAGAAGGACACAACCTCCAAGAGCACAGTATCGTTCTCGTTCGCGGTGGTAGGGTCAAAGACCTTCCCGGCGTTCGTTACCATATTGTACGAGGCACGCTGGATTGTGCTGCGGTAAAAGACCGTAAAAAATCCCGATCCAAATACGGGGCAAAACGCCCGAAGTAAGATGAGGATATTGTGGCACATAGACAGTCTATGTAGCCAATCGATCAGTATCCTGGCTCTCCATGGGTTCTTCAGACTAGACCCCATTGAGATCTGGAAGGTTCTCCCAAGGAGCCTTCTCCATTGAAGTGGATTGTAGAAATGATGCACCTGTAACTTGAGGAAAAGCAACATGTCACGTAGAAGACGAGCGACGAAAAGGGAAATCGATCCTGATGTCCTTTACAAGAGCTCTGTACTAGCTAAATTTATCAATAAACTCATGATCGACGGCAAGAAATCTCTTGCGAGTCGAATCATTTATCGTGCGCTTGAAAAATTCGCAAAAAAAGTCAAAGCAGAAGACCCTCTTGCAGCTTTTGAGCAGGCACTCGAAAATGCAAAACCCTCTCTTGAAGTTAAATCTCGTCGTATTGGAGGAGCAACCTATCAAGTTCCAATCGAGATTCCTCAGGATCGCAGGACAGCGATGGCAATGCAGTGGATTATTAAGCACTCTCGGGAAAAAGCTGGCCGTTCGATGGAAGAAGCTCTCTCTAATGAGCTTGCGGATTGCTTCATGAACCAGGGAACGACTATTAAGAAAAAAGACGACACGCACCGTATGGCGGAAGCTAACCGCGCGTTCGCACATTACAAATGGTAAGAGTTAGCCAATGACAACTAAAAAAAGACCAGAAACAGATCGCTTAGCCAATGTGCGCAACATTGGTATTATGGCCCACATCGATGCAGGGAAAACAACCTGTACCGAAAGGATTCTTTACTATTCCGGTAGACTTCACCGGATTGGAGAGGTTCATGAAGGGGCTGCTACCATGGACTTCATGGAACAGGAAAAAGAGCGTGGAATCACGATTACTTCTGCCTCCACAACTGTTTACTGGAATGACTGTAAGATCAATATCATCGACACTCCTGGCCACGTTGACTTTACCATTGAAGTAGAACGCTCTCTACGAGTCCTTGACGGTGCTGTTGCAGTCTTTGACGCCGTAGCCGGTGTTCAACCTCAGTCAGAAACAGTCTGGCGTCAGGCCGAGCGTTATGGTGTTCCCCGTATTGCTTTTGTCAACAAGATGGACCGCGTGGGAGCCGACTACTTCATGGCGGTTGCGTCGATGAAAGAAAAACTCGGAGCTAATGCAGTTCCTGTTCAGTGCCCAATCGGCGCAGAAGGGGAATTCAAAGGCATGGTTGACCTCGTCACAATGAAGGCCTACCTCTTCCTCGATGAAACGCTCGGAGCGAAGTACGAAATTGCTGAAATACCAGCAGATCTTCTGTCTCGTTGCCAAGAGATGCGTCAGCACATGCTCGAAGAACTTGCAACAGTTGATGAGTCTAACGAAGTTTTCATGATGAGAGTCTTGGAAAAACCAGAGACTCTCACAGAGGCAGAGATTCATGCAGCAATCCGCAAGGGTGTCTGCACCAATAAAATGAATCCCGTTCTGTGCGGAACAGCCTTTAAAAACAAAGGTGTTCAACCGCTGCTCGATGCGGTTGTCAACTGGATGCCCTCCCCTCTTGATCGCGGAATGATTAAAGGAATTAACGTTTCCACAGGTGATCCAATGGAATTGGAACCTAAAGATGACGGACCTCTTGCAGCTTTAGCGTTTAAGATCATGTCCGATCCTTATGTCGGCAGACTCACCTTCGTGAGAGTCTATTCAGGCGTCCTGACCAAAGGATCTAGTCTCATGAATACGACAAAAGACAAAAGAGAACGCGTTTCAAGACTGCTCGAGATGCACGCCAACCAAAGAAAAGACCGTGATGACTTCTTCACAGGGGACATTGCTGCTTGTATTGGGCTGAAATATACCAGTACGGGAGATACTCTGTGCAGCGAAGATATGCCGCTTCTCTTAGAGAAGATGGAATTCCCAGAGCCTGTAATTTCCATGGCGATTGAGCCTAAAACCAAAGGCGACAGAGAAAAACTCTCTTTTGCTCTGGCAGCTCTTTCCGAAGAAGATCCAACCTTCCGAGTCACGACAAACGAAGAGACAGGACAGACGATCATCGCAGGAATGGGAGAGCTTCACCTTGAGATCATCCGTGACAGGATGTTCCGAGAACACAGCGTCGATGCGAATGTTGGTAAACCAGAAGTTTCCTACAAAGAAACGATCACGGTTCCTGCAAAATCAGAGACAAAGTATGTCAAGCAGTCGGGTGGTCGTGGTCAATACGCTCACGTTGTCTTAGAAATTGAGCCGAATGAAAAAGGCAAAGGCAATGAAGTCGTCAGTAAGATTGTCGGAGGATCAATTCCTAAGGAATACATTTCTCCTACAATTAAAGGGATTCAAGAAGGCTTGGCAACAGGCGTCCTCGCAGGCTACGGCCTTGTCGACGTCAAAGTAGCGATCGTCTTCGGATCCTATCACGAAGTTGACTCCAGCGAGATGGCGTTTAAGATTTGCGGTTCCATGGCAATTAAAGATGCCGCCCGCAAAGGTCAAGCGATTCTCCTAGAACCGATCATGAAAGTGGTCGTCACAACTCCTGAGCAGTTCATGGGAGATGTGATCGGAGATATCAACCGCCGTCGTGGTAAGATCATGAATCAAACGACACAAAAAGGATCTGTGCTCGTGGAAGCTGAGGTACCTTTATCTGAGATGTTTGGATACTCCACACAACTGCGCTCCTTAAGTTCAGGACGCGCAACATACGTGATGGAGCCTAGCCACTTCGAAAGAGTGCCTAACAAAATCCAAGAAGAAATTGTTAAAAAAGGATCTTAAAGGTCCTCAACATAGGTTAAATGTATCATGGGAAAGCAAGCTAGAAAGAAAATCAGAATTCGCCTTAAGGGTTACGACCAGCGGATTCTGGATAGAGCAACAGCCGATATCGTCGAAACTGCGAAACGGACAGGCGCTCGTATTGCGGGCCCGATCCCTCTTCCAACGAAGAGACAGATCTTTACCGTTCTGCGTTCTCCTCACGTTGATAGAAAGTCACGAGAGCAGTTCGAGATGCGTACTTATATCCGTATGCTCGACATCCTCAGCCCAACGCCTGACACGATCGACAAACTCAAAGTCCTTCCTGTGGCAGCTGGCGTCGACATCAAAATCAAAGCGTAAGCACGCTGAAAAGAGACGACGTATTCCGTCGTCTCTTTTTCTTTATAACAACTCTTACCCCTCATCGCATTCGATTAACACCATTCGCGGAAAATAATTTCATTTATCTAAAATAATCTTTATAACCGTACCGTGTATTTTTTCGAGCACCACTGGAGCGAGAAGGCAATTTAACCAAGTTGAGACCGTTGCATAACTCGGGACACCTGTAAAAATGGCCATTGTGTGATCTTTCGATTCTCGCTTGCCCTCTATGAGGCGTCCCGCATAATGGGCTTAGCTCAAATGCAAAATCTCATCAAAATGACCTATTTTTCCAAATATCCGTGAGTTTGCAACGGTCTCAAATTGTCCCGGGTGGAAGGCGCAGAAACGCAGGGAAAAACACCTGCAATTGTAAAGATTATTTTTTAATAAATGACATGACACAGCTTGACTCAGCCAAATTGAAGCGTAGTCTCTGATCGACGAAGCCTTGCCCTAAGCGGGCAAGATGACAAGACAGATCTGAAGATCCCTCCAAAGCTGCAAATTCCGCTTCTTCCTGTTGAATTCTAGCAAACATGCTTGTATCCAAACGTTTCTTTACGGATACCAGTGGTGGTTGGGATCATCCTGATAGATGAGATCATAGGGAGGGGCTTTTTCTTGTTTAGTGTATTTGCCCATTACTTTGCCGTCGACGACAATGAGGTAGTAATGCTGCTCTGAAATGAGTTGCGTGCCCATAGTAATGCGCTCAATATACTCATATTCTTTGACGCCACCTGATTTATTGTGAATCGCATAAGGTTGGCCGATGTCTTGTTCGACAACGCTCATAGACACTCCGGTCTGGATCGAGTCGTAACGATCCTGGGTCATCCGCGCGCTGGATCCAGCGCACGCTGTTAGCACGGTGAGAAGTAGAAAAAAACCTTTTCTCATCATGACTCCTCTTCTTTGGGAGGCATGGGATCTTCTGTTGTTCCAGCCGTTTGTTTCCAGACGGAGCCTTCAATCAACGTGCGGAATTGATCGTGGGTAGCGTATTCGGCTCGCATCCGATAACGGGATTCGTTTTCAATTTCGTAAAACTCAAATCCCTCAAAGCCGATGTCTTCAATTCTAAATTCCCAAGCGATTACTTTATCGCTGATGAGGCCTTTGCCTGTGATTTTTCCAAGCGCCTGGTTCTCAAGATCAATTTGAAACTCTCCATTGGTTAGACCATAAATGGAGAATTGATTATGCATCACGTCAGAAAGCCCTTTCACTTGGATTTCTTGGGTGCAGAGGATGAGCCCTGATGCGTCTTTAGGATTCACATCCCAACGGGTATAGAAAGCAAGCTCCTCAGAGACCATATTCAGTGTAATTTTTCCTTGGCCAAGCCAAAGACTAGGTGTCAAAATAAAGTTATGTGGGTGCATGAGGCTATCCCGAATAAAAAAAATAATTTAAAAACTGATGATTTTTGAGCATATCTGAAGGAGGCTTTTGAGGACAATGTGTAAACAAGCCCTAAAAAGCCGCCTGCGGAGAGGCTAAAACATAAACCTTCTGCTATAAATACTTTGTAAAATCCCAAGCGCTGCCATCGTCGACAACACAGATGATCCCCCATAGGTAATCATCATGAGAGGAACCCCGGTAATGGGTAAAAACCCACTCATCATCCCCATGCTAACAATCATATGCATGGCTAGATAGGTCGTAATGCCAGCGGAGAGCAACCTTCCAAAGTTGTCCTTAGCCAAAGCTGTAACCTGAAAACTAAAATAAATCAAACCAAAGAAAAAAAGGAGAAGAAAAAAAACTCCAATTAAACCAAATTCTTCACTAAAAGCTGCAAAAACAGAATCCGTATGGGCAGCTGGTAACCACTTTCTTCCAGTAAATTCGCTTTTTCTCCATCCACTCCCCGCAAACCCCCCAAGAGCAATAGCGGTCTGAGAGGCCTGCTGATGGTAGGTGTTGGGATTGAGCCTCTCATACTGATACTCTTTAATGAATCTTGTGGCATACGGGCGAAACTCTTCGTGAGGAATGACATTTAAAAACATCAAACTCACAAAAACCACACCGAGTGTTGCAAAAAAACTAAGAAGAGCAATCCAAACCTTCCCCACGCCCCCTAAATAAAACATCACAAGAGCAATCGGACACAAAACCAGCGAGGTTCCAAGATCGGGTTGTTTCAAAATCAGCACAAAAGGAATAAAAACAATCAGCATCGCCTGCAATGTAACGCTTGTTCTCCGAATCAATCCCCCTTTATTTTCTAAAAACAAGCTCAGCGCCATGACGATGATGAGTTTGGCGTATTCAGACGGTTGAAACGCAAAGTTAATCCCTGGGATCTTGTACCACCGATGAACATTTTGAATGGCGGGAACAAAAAACAACCCAAAGAGAGTGATTAAAATGCCGACATAGAGAATCCAGGTGTATTTTTTAAGCTGTCGATAGTCAAAACCGACAAAAAACAAGTAAACAATAGAACCTAAGCCAAACCACTTGATCTGATTTTTGGCAGCAGGCGTTAAGATTCTCTCATCCATGAGATCGGCAGTTTCTGCGGTTGTTGCTGCAATGACCAAAATGCTAATCAGCATCAAGGCAAGAAGAATCGGAATTGTCCTAAAGTCGATCTTGCTTAAGAATCGATGATCCCACATAATGCTTAAGTAAACCCCACTTCTGTTATAATGGCAAGAACCTACCGCAAAGTACTCTGAGGAAAGCCCGAGGCTTTAGGTGGGTGATTTTTGAGAACAAATTAGGCGGCAATATCGGGACGGATGATACGGCGCCTGATTTTCTCTCGAAAATCGCCAGCCAAAGACCGGGATTTACCGGAGGACTTTGCGGATAGGTTCAAGCATGCGCATCAACTTCATTCATTTAGATCTTATTCCCTCCACGAATACGTGGGTCAAGGAAAACCTTTCTTCTTTAGATCCACATACCATGACGTGCGTGACGGCCCGCGGGCAAACTCAGGGCAGAGGACGAGGCCACAAAACATGGGTCTCTGTCCCTAATCAGAATCTCTACGTTTCATTTTACGTCTGCCGCCCTTCTTCCTATCCCCACCTCCCTCACCTCGCTCAACTTCTCTGTCTGACCTGCGCGCAGGTTTTAATCTCTCAAGGACTGTCTCCCCAACTAAAGTGGCCTAATGATCTGCTACTGAACAAGAAAAAATGTGCAGGAGTCCTTGTCGAAGCCGTCTCTTTTCAATCTCAGATAGGACTCATTTTAGGATTAGGACTCAATCTGAATATGGAAGCAGAAGATCTTCAAGGAATCGATCAAGCAGCGACTTCGCTGAAATTAGAAACAGGAAAAAATTGGGATCTTGCACAGATCCTAAAACTGCTAGCAACGCAACTCACGCATGATCTTTCTCTTCTAGACGAACAAGGCTTCTCCCCGTTCTTAAAAATGTATGAGAACCTTCTCATCCACAAACAAGGAGATCACCTGGTCTCTACTGTTGGAAACCAACAGATCGAAGGATCGTACGCAGGGATTGATGCACAGGGACGCCTTCTTTTGCAGCTTAAAAATGGAACACTTCAACCTTTAAATTCTTATGTCTTTTGATCTACCATCAACCTCCGTCTATTTACCTCCTTATCCGATCTTACTTCAACGCCTCAATGAAAACACGTGGACAGCCTCCCGATTAATCCTCGGGACTCCGCGAGCCAAAACACTCATTCACGAAATTGCTCGTTGCTTTAGCAACCACATCGCCTCACGTGCTCTTATAAACCCAAAGGTGCCCCCTCTGGTCGCCAGTGTAGGAGAAGGATTTGCTCCTATAGGATTTCCTCTTGTTGAAGCAGAATGCCTAGCAATCTTAGGTAATTTAGTACAATCTAGTCATCAGGTTCTCAAGGTCAAAGCTTCAAGAGTGATGCGTCGGGAGTAACACTTAAAGCGGGGTGCACTTTGGCTCGAAGGGTTCTTTCGATTGCCTCTAGGGTAGCTCCTGTTGCAGAATAACAGGATGTACAAGTGCCTTCATAAGCAATGATCACTTCTCTTCCTTCGATCAGATCAAGTATTTTCACTCCCCCGGCATCAAGCGCGATGTAGGGCTGAATCTCTACTTCAATGACTTCATCTAAAATGGCTAGTTGTCTTTCCTTGGAAAGACTTCCCCACTCCGGATAAGTTGCTTCTGTCTGAAAGGCTGTTTCCGGAAGAGAGAGTTCAAGAAATGGAATATCTAAGCACTGGGAGGAGGCTTCTTGGATCGCTCGCAAAATCAGTGTATAATAAGGGCTGATCTCATCCTCATCCAGCGCCCCATCTTTACATTCTAGCTTGCGGATGACTTCGTGTTGGGAAAGATGCAGAGCCTGCTCATAATTTTTCCGCACGAGAAGTTCCGATACCAGATCACAGAGTCCAATCAAAAGCGAAGATCCAAAGACATGAAATTTGACATCGACGATCACACCATCACTTTCATCCACAAGCCAATGGAATTGAACAGCTCCTTCAAAGCCTTCTCCCTTCCCGACAGCAAGGCGCATCTTCCGCTCTTCTGCTTCTTCCTGGGTAAAACACCCCGCATGGAGTGGTTTTTCAATTCTATGGTGAAATTTTTTGCTGTATTTTTCAAAGATGCTAGGCTCTGGAACCATCGCTTGAGTAATCAGAGGATACGTATAGGATTTAAGCTGACTGACTGTGCTGATTAAAACTTTCAGAACATGATCAATCTCTTCTTCGGTCACATCAAATCGCAGGGCAAATGCAATAGCCTCTCTTACCAATAAGGCGTGCACCCCCTTGCGTCGCAGGAGATAATACAACGCTTCTGAGCAGACGCCTTGAAATTGGACTAAAGAGTAGTTAGGAAGTCTTGGCTTGTCCTTTAAAAGCAGGAGTGTTCCCGCAATCTGGTCTACTAATTTTTGTTCAAAGGTGTTTTTAAGCCGTGCGACTTCAAGATGATAGTGATCAAAATGGCGTGCATTTTCTAAAAATGTACGCGCAAGACCCTCGATTAAGAAACCAGATCGAAGACTGGAAGAAGAAAAGAGAGGGTGAAAGGCCACACCTCTTTTAACAACAAACCCTCCAGAAGATCTGGGTCCACACAAAGTGGCTCCATCAAAGGAGAGAAAATCAATGGAATGTTCTGCAAAACAAAACGGAAGAATCCCTAGCATATAGCTTCCATCGACATGTACTTTGAGTCCTTGGACATGACAACTTTTAGAGAGTTCATCGATCGGATAAATCTCTCCAGTCAAAGAATTGACACTGCTGAAAGAAACAAGCCCCGTCTCTGGTCTAATGAGCTTTTGAATGCTACTTACAGATACCATCTCTGGAGGAATCTGGGTAATCTCAAGCCCAAGAGCCGTCAGACGCTCGATCAGCGGCTGCAAAAATGAAGTTTCTTCAAGAGCAATAATGCAGTGTTTTTTTTCCTTAGTAAGCGCGCGATGAGACGAGAAAATCGCATACAACGCCTCTTCTCCATGAGGACAAAAATAAAAGACATCTTCTTCTTCCATGCCCAGCTCAGAATATAGCGTATCGAGAGCTTGCTCCACATGCATCTTGTCTTGAGAAACATCATCTTCTTTGAGAAGCAATATCATCCGCTCGATCACGGAAGAAAAAGGAGAAAGCTGTAGATCCCAATGCACTCTACGCATGCCCCCCCCTTTTCCAGAAACCTTCCCAGTTGTAGATCAGAGGAATGCCTGTTGCAATTTCTAAATGCACCACAGCGTCTTCTCCTAGCTGATCGATTTCCATCATGATCGCTCTAAGAGAATTGCCATGTGCACTGACAAGAACGGTTTCTCCCTTGAGGATACAGGGGATAATTTCTTTTTTGAAAAATGGAAGCGCCCTTTCGGCTGTCATACACAGGCTTTCTCCTTCTGGAGGAGGATCTCGAAAACTCCTGCGCCATTTTTTAAACTGTTCTTCACCAAACTCTTGCTTCACCTCTTCCTTGTTGAGTCCCTGCAATTTTCCATACATCCTCTCGTTAAGTTCCCAAGCAGGGATCATGGGGATCAGCCCTTCTGCTGTTTCTTGATTATAAACCTTTGCCCAGGACGCCCTCTTCCCTCCTTCGGGATGCTGCATACAGAGCACCTTGCCACTCGGATGACCCGCAAGCGCTAAACAGGCTGTCATTTGGGCTCTGATGAGTTCTGAAGTGAAAACACGATCGATCGAAAATTTTCTTAAGGCTTTTCCAGCCTCTAAGGATTCTGCAATCCCCTGAACACTCAAAGGGATATCCACCCACCCCGTAAATAGGTTCAGTCGATTCCACTCCGATTGCCCATGCCGTAATAAGATTAAACGACCCAAATTCCACCTCTTTCAAGAAAGATCATACCATGAAAACATCAATTCTCAAGACGTTAAAATATTTTTATGATTTCTTGCCAGACCTTTCAAAAGGTTCTAGAAAATAACCCAAGCAAAAGGTTACAATGCCAGCTTCCACCGGTGACGGTAGAAGGAGATCGTATGGAAAAAAAACGTCTTAGTAAAGCTCTTGCCGCAGCAGGAGTTGCCTCTCGAAGAGCCTGTGAAGAGATGATCTTTCGAGGCAAAGTCAGTGTCAATGGCAAGGTTGTGATTGTTCCTCAAACACTTGTGTCCTGGGAAACCGATCAGATCCGCGTCGATGATCTTCCGATTAAAGGTGAGGATAAAAAATATTACTATATCCTCAATAAACCTCACGGCTACATCTGCTCTAACACAAGGGTTGGAACCAAAAAAATTATTTTAGACCTCTTTGAGCCCCTGGAGACACGCTTATTTACCGTTGGAAGACTCGATAGAGATACAACAGGCCTTCTTCTGGTCACCAATGATGGTCACTTCGCCAACCGCGTGATCCATCCCTCCTCCAATCTCACGAAAGAGTACATCGTCAAAACGGAGCAGGAAATCTCAAGCGAGCACCTCAAAGCAATTGCCAAAGGAACCTACATCGAAGATACCTGGATTAAACCTGTCAGAGTCTCCAAAGTTCGCAAGGGAACTGTCAAAGTCGTCGTTAAAGAAGGGAAGAAAAGGGAAGTACGCCTCCTCGTCCAAAACGCAGGCCTTGATATCCTCGAGCTCTCCAGAGTCCGGATCGGAGGCCTCCAGTTGGGGAATCTACCGATCGGAACCTTCCGCGAGATGACCGAAACAGAAAAGCTCGTTATTTTTTCTTAACAGGCCACAACAATAGCAATACCGCTATTAATTCAACTTGAGACCGTTGCATAACTTAAGGCACCTGTAAGAATGGCCATTGTGCGATCTTTCGATTCTCGATCGCAATCAAAATCTCATCAAAATGACCTGTTTTTCCAAATATCCGTAAGTTTGCAACGGTCTCAACTTACCCCCCTAGCTTTTCCGAAACAGTAGACGAGATACAAGATTTCCGACGAAGGCAAGATGTTGACACTTTGGCAAGAAGCAAAGCGCGGTAGATTGTATAGAGCGGTCAGCGCAATCGGGCAACATAGGGGGGTAAGTCGAATTAATCGTGATTTCAATCCAACTTTCTAAATACTCCATAAGTGTGGTAGATTGAACTCCTTTTTCTAAACCCCTTGGAGGGTTTATGGCGAATTTCATTGGACGATGTGCGGGGCGTATTGCCTCCTCATTTGCCCCTCAAATTACATTCACTCTTTCTACAAAAACACAATCAGTATGCGCTAAAGTGATGAACACCTATGCCGAGGTCGTAGCTGGCGGGTCCTTAGCAGGAGGCGTTGCGGGAGTCTTTACTGCTGTCGATAAAGGTTGGGAGGTTCTACACGATCAAAAATTTTGTTTTACGGAGAAGCTCTTCTTTGTCCCGATTGGCATTCCCTTATCGTGCGCACTCTATGGTCTCGGAGGGGCTATGATCGGAGGAACAGCCGCCGCCTTTTTTCCGATTACAATCCACAAAATGCATGATTTGACAAGGAGGATTGACAGAAGTGTTTAGAAAAGTTTAGAATGTGAACCTATGTTGAATATCGCCCGTCTTTTTGGCAAGTCGCCGTTTGCTCCACTACAGAGCCATATGAAAAAGGTGGGCAGCTGCGTCGACAAGCTCGGAGCGGTTTTTGATCCCCTGGCTAAAGGGGATATGGAAAAAATCGAAAAACTCGTCTCAGAACTTTCTAAGCTCGAACACGAAGCCGACATCAGCAAAAATGATATCCGCAATCATCTTCCTCGAAGCCTTTTTCTACCAATTGACAGAGCGCATTTCCTAGAGATCTTGGCCATTCAAGATTGGATCGCCGATAAAGCAGAAGACATCGGAATTCTCCTCACACTATCTGCGATTGAACCTTTTCCTAATTCCTTTTGCGACCTCAAAATGCTTTTTAAAAAAAATGAAGAGGTCGTCTCCCACGCAAAACAGATCATCGCTGAAATCGATGAACTCCTCGAATCCTCCTTTGGAGGGATCGAAGCGGAGAAAGTCAAGGTGATGGTTGAAAGGACTGCGTTTTTAGAATATGAAGCAGACAAATTTCAAAAAGCTTTCCTTAAACGTCTTTTTGCTCACGCCTCATCACTGTCGCCTGCTTCGTTTTATCTCTGGGTGCGACTGATCGAAGAG
>JACCDT010838524.1_pt1 | contig 12715 bp, 13 predicted proteins | sample 7446291 | NCBI WGS metagenome assembly JACCDT01 (sample SAMN15323446, study PRJNA562643) | freshwater metagenome | isolation source: river surface water | place: USA:Blue River Watershed | collected 2017-08-17
CGTTCGGCAATGTGCTGCAGGATGGCGATACCGTCACGCTGATCAAGGACCTGAAGATCCGTAATGCATCGTCGTCGATCAAGGTCGGCACCAAGGTCAAGAACATCCGCCTGATCGAAGGCGATCATGATATCGATTGCAAGATCGAAGGCTTTGGCGCGATGCAGCTGAAGTCGGAGTTCGTGAAGAAGGCCTGACCTGCCGTGTCCGTGCGACACGGACGCCGTTGTTGTTGTATTTTTGCGTGCCGCGGCTTATCTGGCTCGATCGAAGCCAGTAGCCTGCGGGCATGCCGCTGACCTTCCCGCTATCTCAATCACAACGCGCTTCCTCGAAGGCGCCTCTCCCTCCGCTACCCCATATCGGACATTGTCGTTTTTCAGACGACTGCCGGCAATTTGAAAATTTCGCTTGCCGTATTACGCTAGACGTAATACGCTGCCAGTCATGATCGAGTCGTTCCGTTGCGACGAGACGCAAGCCTTGTTCGAAGGCGATCGTCCACGGAGATTTCGGTCGATACAGTCGGTGGCCGAACGCAAGCTCGCACAGCTCGATGCCGCACAGACCTTGGCTTTCCTTCGCTCGCCGCCGGGCAACCGGCTGGAAGCATTGAACGGCGATAGGTCAGGTCAGTACAGCATCCGCATCAATGAGCAATTCCGCGTGTGCTTTACCTGGAGCGATAGCGGTCCGGCCGACGTTGAAATAGTCGATTACCACTAAGGTGCTGCCATGACCCGTCCAGTCAATCGTTTGCGTGCTGTCCACCCGGGCGAAGTGCTACGGGAAGATTTCCTGGTTCCGATGGAGATCAGCGTCAATGCACTGGCGCTGGCGTTGGCGGTGCCGGCAACGCGCATCCATGAAATCGTCAAGGAGCGTCGTGGCATCACTGCCGATAGCGCACAGCGTCTGGCACACTACTTCGGCGGCGACGCCGCATCGTGGATGGCACTGCAGGCAGACTATGACCTGAAGACCTTGCCGACCCGCGCTGAGATCGAAAAGCGGGTGCATCGCAGGGCTTGATCAGCCCTCCTTGTGGGCGGCGGAAGCGGCTTGCGCAATTTGCGTCTCCAGACGCTTGCGCCCTACGAGCAGCACACCAGCGCATGCCAGCAATACCGCGCCTTCAGCCAGCATCGTCAGTCGCGGCCCCAGCACGACGGCGAGCAGGCCCGCCAGCAAGCCGCCCAATGCATCGAAGCCGAAGCGCGTAGAGGTGAAGAAAGCCACCACCCGGCCGCGGAATTCACCCGCGGTCGAGCCTTGCAGCAGCATCAGCGTGCCGACATTGCAGACCGAGATGCCGAAGCCCAGCACGACCATGCAGGCCATGGACAGTGCGAACCACGGGCTCTCTCCCATGCCCACCAAGGCCAGCGCGCTGCACAGCACGCCCGAACATACGCCACCGAGGATCTGCGTATTGGACTTGCGGGTCGCAAGGAAAATGGTCGACGCGAATGCGCCGCAGCCAGCCGCGCCCCACAGCCAGCCCAGCGTGGTCGCATCGCCGGCAAAGATGTCACGCGCGAAGACCGGCAGCAGCACGGTGTAAGCCGATGCTGTCAGGTTCAATGCCACCAGCACCAGAATCAGCTTGCGCACCGACATCGTCTGCCACGCATAAGCCAGTCCATTTTTGAACACTTCACCCACCGAACCGCTGGCGCGGGGTGGCGCTATCACGCGCATACGCACCAGGCCAATGATCACCGCGATAAAAGACACGCCATTGAACAGGAAGCAGGCAGCTTCCGACATCAGACCAAGCATCAGCCCGGCCAGCGGCGGGCCGAGAAAACGGCCGGCATTGAACAGCATCGCATTCAGCGCCAGCGCATTCGGCAAATCGTTGCGATCATCCACGAAGCTGGCAATCAGCGACTGCCGCAGCGGACCGTCAAAGCTGTTGATTACCCCGAGGCAGATCGCCATGAAAACGATGAAGGCGCTGCCGATCGAATCCGACCAGGTGCCTGCGGCGAGGATGAATGCCTGCACCGCCAGCAAAGACTGCACGATGATCAGCCAGCGTCGTTTGTCCTGCTTGTCGATCCATGCGCCGGCCAGCGGGCCGACCAGCAGCTGCGGAAAAAGGCTACAGAAGGCCGTCACGCCCAGCAGCGCCGCCGAGCCGGTGACCCGATAGATCAACCAAGACAGCGCCACCTGCTGTATCCACGAACCGAGCATGGACACGCCCTGCCCGGCAAAATACAGGCGGAAGTTGCGATGCCGGAGCGCACGCAGGCCGGCGGGCAGTTCGCGTTTCAAGGCGGGATCAGTAGCGGGCAATGTTAGTAGCGGACCGTGTCAGTTGCAGTGCGAGTTTCAGTGCGATTTTTAGTGCAAGTATCAGTTCGAATGGCCGGCAGCCTCAGTAAGCCGCACCTGCAGCCCCTGCCGCCGGCGCCTTGAATTTCTCGGCCAATGCAGCAGCGGCATTGCGCAGCAACAGCGCATCGACGCCCACCAGCAGGAAGCTCGCACCCAGCGCCTGGTAGGCGGCTGCCGTCGCGGGATCGGCCGAGAACACACCAGCGGCCTTGCCGGCGGCAGCGATCTTGCGAATCGCCTGCTCGACCGCAGCCTTGACTTCCGCGTGGCCGGGCTGCCCCAGATAACCCATCGATGCAGCAAGATCGGAAGGACCGATGAACACCGCATCCACGCCTTCCACCTTCAGGATGTCATCCATCGCCTCCAGGCCACGAACCGATTCGATCTGCGCGATCAGGCACATCTCGCCGTCGGCCTGCGCCAGATAGCCGGGAATGCCATTCCAGCGCGCCGCACGTGCCAGCGCCGTACCGACGCCACGGATGCCATGTGGCGGATAACGCATCGCCTGCACCAGCGCCCGCGCCTCGTCGGCCGACTCCACCATCGGCACCATCAGCGTCTGCGCGCCACCATCCAGCAATTGCTTGATGCGCGCTGCATCATGATCGAGCGTGCGCACCACCGGACGCACCGGAAATGCGGCCAGCGCCTGCAGCTGCGAAATGATGCTGCGCAGGTCATTCGGACCATGCTCGCCATCGATCAGCAGCCAGTCGAAGCCGGCGCTGGCAATGACTTCGGCAGCCAGCGCATCGGCAAGGCCGAGGAACAGGCCGACCTGCAGCTCGCGCGCCTGCAGCGCCTTCTTGAATTGGTTGACCGGCATGTTCATCGATGGGCTTCCTGATCGAGGGTTGGGCATGAATTGGGCATATATTGGGGATGCATTGGGCATGGACTGCGCGTGCTGCCCGGTCACTCAGGTGACTGGCGCAGCCTGCGCATGCAGCCGTGCTCAGCTGGCGACACGGCTTCGAAAAATCTCAAGCAAAGCGGAAGGATATGCTGCCCAGCGGGCCGTAGTCCGCGTGGAAGCTGTCACCCTTGATAGCCGGCGTCGGCCGCGTGAAGGAACCGGCCAGCACCACGTCACCGGCATTCAGCTGCTCGCCATACGGCGCGATCTTGTTGGCCAACCACGCCACGCCGGTGGCTGGGTGGTTCAGTACAGCCGCCGCCAGACCGGTTTCCTCGATTACGCCATTCTTGTGCAACAGCGCGCCGACCCAGCGCAAATCCACATCCATCGGCCGCACCGGGCGACCGCCGAGCACGATGCCGGCATTCGCCGCGAAATCGGAAATGGTGTCGAACACCTTGCGCATCACCTTGGTCTCGCGGTCGAACTGCTCGATGCGGGAGTCGATGATCTCGATGGCCGGCGTCACATACTCGGTGGCCGACAGCACGTCGAATAGCGTCACGCCCGGCCCCTTCAGCGGTTTGCCGAGGATAAAGGCCAATTCCACTTCCACCCGCGGCGCAATGAAACGCTCGAACGGCAGGTCGCTGCCGGTCTCGAAGAACATGTCGTCCATCAGCGGCGCATAGTCCGGCTCGGTAATCTGGCTGGCCATCTGCATCGCGCGCGAGGTCAGGCCGATCTTGCGGCCCTTGATCTTGCGGCCATCGGCCAGCTCCAGCTTTACCCACTCGCGCTGTATCGCATAGCCGTCCTCGATCGTCATATCCGGATGCTGCATCGAGAAGTGACGCAGCTGGGTGCGGGTCTTGCGGGCCTCGTACAACTGACGCGCGAGGGCAACGATGGTTTCCTGGTTCATCATGGTCAGGCCTTGGGTGCGATGGTGAAAAGCGGATGAAGGTTGCTGTGCTTGCTGTCGAAGACTTCCGGGCCCTCGTCGATCTGCACGGTGATGCCGATATGGCGCTTTGCGAACAGCTCGCTGAAATGCGCGTTCGCCGTCGCCGACAAGGCCTCGCCCACGCGCTGGTGGACGGCAGCGCTGCGGCCGCGCCCCATGCGCAAGTTCAGGTAGATGAAGGCATAGTCGCCGGGGTCAGCGGAGGCAGCGCCCACATGGGTGCCGGCCGCTCGCCCTGCTGCGCCGCCATCGGCCACCGCGTAGTGCGCGGCCGGATAGGCCAGCACGCGCGTGCCGCCGGTCGGGAACACGGGCTTGTCATCGTCACCGCGCGCTGCCAGCATCGTATCGGCCAGTGAGCGGCACAGTCCGGTCATGTCGGTTTCGCGGTCGAGGTTGGGTGTATACAGGATCACGAGGTGCGGCATGGCAGCTCCTTGTCAATTCGTTGGCAGCGGTCGGGCATGGTCGATGCGTATCAGAGGCGCGCCGATACCGGCGTAAAGCCCTGCGCACGGCTGGCCACCGGCGCCGGCACGGCCTCGCCCGACTGCGGCGTGACCGGGAATACGGCATTCACCTGACCGGTGCCGGACGCGCCGAAGTAAGGCGTGATGATCTCGGCCGGCGCATCGTAGCCCGACCAGCCGAGCGCGCCCATCAGCATCGCCGTGTCATGCATGAAGCCTTCGCCATGGCCCTTGGAAGCGTACTCGGGCAACATACCGCAGAAATCCTTCCATTCGCCGCGCTGCCACAGCTCCAGCACGCGATGGTCTAGCTGTTCGAGGAAGGGGCTCCAGACCTTGAAAGCAAACTCGGGCGCCAGCCCGTTCTGCGCAAAGCGATGGCTGAGGCTGCCGCTAGCCAGGAAGGCGACCTTGCCGTCGTAATGTTCCTCGATGACCCGGCGCATCGCCCAGCCCAGTCGCGCGCTGTCGTCCAGGTAGTGCGCCATGCACAGCGCCGACACCGACACCACCTTGAAGTGCTTGTCCTCGTTCATGTACCGCAGCGGCACCAGGGTGCCGTACTCGGGCGCCAGCGTGGTGTCCGCATGGGCGAGGGTTTCGACGCCCTGCTCGCTGCACGCCGTGGCCAGCAACTTGCCCAGCTCGGGATTGCCGGGCGCATCGAAGGCCATGTTCTTGATGAAGTGCGGCAGCTCGTTGCTGGTGTAGTCGCCCTTGAAGTGTTCGGCGCAATTGATGTGGTAGCTCGCATTGACCAGCCAGTGCGTGTCGAACACCACCAGCGTGTCGACGCCGAGTTCACGACAACGACGGCTGATTTCCTTGTGGCCTGCGATCGCATCCTTGCGCGTGCCGTGGCGCGGGCCAGGCATTTCGCTCAGCACCATCGAGGGCACGTGCGTGATCTTGGCGGCTAGTGCGAGTTGTCCCATGAGGATCGTCTCCGTTGCTTCAGTTTTCTTCTGCGTGATTGACAGTGCTGGTTCGCGAGCGCGGGCTTTGCGCCCGTTTCACGGGCCGGCCCTCGCCGCTGCTTACGCACCCCAATGCGGGATGTGGTGCGACCCCATCGACACCGCAATGTTCTTCGGCTCGCAAAACACCTCATAGCTCCAGGTGCCGCCTTCACGGCCGGTGCCGCTGGCCTTGGTGCCGCCGAAGGGCTGGCGCAGGTCGCGCACGTTCTGGCTGTTCACGAAGCACATGCCGGCTTCGATCGCCGCCGCAACCCGGTGCGCCTTGCCGATGTTCTCGGTCCACACATAGCTTGACAGGCCGTATTCGATATCGTTGGCCAGTGCGATCGCATGCGCTTCGTCGCGGAACGGGATCAGGCAGGCGACCGGCCCGAAGATCTCTTCCTGCGCGATGCGCATGCGGTTGTCCACATCGGCAAACACGGTCGGCCAGACGAAGTTGCCCTTGTCCATACCGGCCGGCAGCGCCGGCGCATAGGACGGACGGTCGAGACCGCCGCACAGCATCGTCGCGCCCTCTTTCGGGCCCAGCTCGATATAGCTGCGCACCTTGGCCAGGTGGCCTTGAGAAATCATCGGGCCGATGATGGTCTTCTCATCCAGCGGGTCGCCCACGGTGATACGGCGTGCGCGCTCCGCGAAACGCTGCGCGAAGTCAGCATAGATGCCCTGCTGGACCAGGATGCGACTGCCTGCGGTGCAGCGCTCGCCATTGTTCGAGAAAATCATGAAGATCGCGGCATCCAGCGCGCGGTCGAGGTCGGCGTCATCGAAGATCACGAATGGGGATTTGCCGCCCAGCTCCATGCTGAATTTCTTCAGGCCAGCCGACTTCACGATGCGGTTGCCGGTGGCGGTCGATCCGGTGAAGCTGATCGCGCGCACGTCCGGGTGCGTGACCAGCGGCTCGCCCGCGTCTGCGCCAAAGCCATGCACCACATTCAGCACGCCGGCCGGCACGCCGGCTTCCAATGCCAGTTCACCCAGCCGCGCTGCCGTCAGCGGCGACAGTTCGCTCATCTTCAACACCGCTGTATTGCCGAAGGCCAGGCAAGGCGCGACCTTCCAGGTAGCCGTCATGAAGGGCACGTTCCACGGGCTGACCAGCGCGCAGACGCCGACCGGATGGAACAGCGTGTAGTTCAGGTGTGTCGGCGTCGGATAGGTGTGGCCATCGACGCGGGTGCACATCTCGGCGAAATAATGGAAGTTGTCCGCAGCACGCGGCACCAGTTGCTTGCCGGTCTGGGAAATGGTCTGTCCGGTATCGCGCGTTTCGGTCTGCGAAATCTCCGGCACGTGCTGCGTGATCAACTCGCCGAGCTTGCGCATGACTTTCGCGCGCTCGGTCGCCGGCGTTGCCGCCCATGCGGGAAATGCCGCCTTTGCCGCGGCGACCGCTGCATGCACTTCCGCTTCGCCGCCGGCCGCGACTTCAGCCAGCACTTCCTGCGTGGCCGGGTTCACGGTCTCGAAATACGTGGTGCCGGCGACAGCGCGGCCATTGATCAGATGATCGACTTTCAATTGCAGCTCCCAAGATGAGCGATACAAACAGACTATGCAAACAGGCGATACAACGAGGCGATGCAAACAAGCTGTACGGGCAAGCGAACCCATACGGGACGCAGGGAGCCCTTGCCCACGAGGGCTGGCTACGGTGATTGCACCCTCAGCGTCCGAACGCCTGGTCGCCGACGATGGTGCTGACCAGCCGTCCGATCTGTTCGATCTCGGTCACGACTTCGTCGCCCTCGTTGACGTTGACGACACCGTCCGGCGTGCCGGTCAGGATCACGTCGCCGGCCTGCAGGGTCATGAAACCCGACAGGTATTCAATCAGCGCAGGTATATCGTTGATCATGTTGGCCGTGCTGCCCTGCTGGGTCTGCTCGCCATTCACGAAAGTACGCAGCGTCAGCGCATGCGGGTCGGGCACGTCTTCCGCATCGACCAGCCAGGGGCCGAGCACGGTGCCGCCATCGCGGTTCTTCACGCGCATGTTGGGACGGTACCAGTTTTCCAGATAGTCGCGAATGGCGTAGTCATTGCAGACGGTGTAGCCGGCGACGTAGTGCATCGCCTCCGCTGCGCTCACCTTGCTGGCGGTGCGACCGATCACGACGGCCAGCTCGCACTCGTAATGCATGAACTTCACGCCGGCCGGCCGGCGCGTGACGCCGCGATGGCCAACGAGGCTGCCCGGACCTTTCAGGAAGGCCAGCGGCTCATCCTTGGTCGTGATGGTCAGCTCTTTCGACAATTCCTTCACATGGTCGGCATAGTTCAGGCCGAGCGCGATGATGGTGCCAACATCGAATGGCGGCAGCCAGACCACCGCGTCTTCGGCCAGCACGCGTCCATCGGCCAATTGCAGGCCCTGCGCATGCGGCGTGGCGGTATGGATGGCACCCGCATAGGCGACTCGTGCTGTTTTCATCGCGCCACCTCCTCGGCCACATAGTGATTGACCAGCGGCGCCAGGCCGTCGATCTCGATGCGCGAACGCTGTCCGGGCTTCACACGCGGCGCGCCATGCGCGACACCCAGCAACAAGATGTCGCCCGGCGACAGCGTCATGAAGTCGCTCACATCGGCCAACAATTGTGCGACGCCGCGGATGCGCTCGCCGGTCGTCGTCTGGTGCACCAGCTGGTCGTCCACGAACACACGCACGTTCAATGCGTCCGGATTGCCGATCGCGTCGCGCAGCGTCACCGCCGGACCCAACGGACAAAAGCCGTCGCGCGCACGGAAGCGTAGCGAAGGACGGTAAAAACTCTGGTGTGGCAGGCACAGGTCGCCAACCGCAAGATAGCCGGCCACATGGTCGAGCGCATCGTCGACACTGACGCGGCACGCCGTGCGTGCGATCACGATGCCGAGGCTGGCGCCCAACTCAAGTTCGCGCAAGCCGTCATGGTCGCCATCGCCGCCATCGCCGCCATCGCCGCCATCGCCGTCATTGCTTTTATCAACGGATGGCACGGCAATCGCCGCACCATCGGCCGCCAGCGTGTTGCGCGGCTTCTGATATAGCACCGGCGCCAGCGGTGGCGCCTTGTAGGGCGCGTCATGCACGGCGTCGCCCAGCGCAGCCAGCGCGGGACGATGGTTCATCAGCGCGCCATAGACAATGCCCGACAGCTGGTAAGGCCGGACTTTGAGCGCGACGGGTGGCGTCGGGAATCCCATAGAAATTTACTAGCATGTTAGTGAGAAATTGCGCCCATTCTATTTACTCATATATGAGCAAGTCAATATAATGGGCAAAATATTTTCCCGAACCCGGCCGCCAGCCTCTTGCCGATTTCCAGTGCAGGCCGCCGGACCAATCCCATCCATGCCCAAGAACCAGGTCATCAAACGCCGCAACCTGCCCCTGCTGATGCTGCAGGCACGCGAAGCGGTGTTCTCGCGCTTCCGGCCGCTGCTGAATGAAGCCGGCATCACCGAACAGCAGTGGCGCGTGATCCGCGCGCTGCTCGAGCACGGCCCGCTGGAGCCGCGCCAGATCGGCGACATCTGCTGCCTGACCAGCCCCAGCCTCGCCGGCATCCTCGCGCGCATGGACGACCTTGGGCTGGTGCAGCGCGAGCGTCTGCCGCATGACCAGCGGCGCGTGCTGGTATCGGTGTCGCCAGCCGGCGAGGCACTGGCCAAGCGCCTCGCGCCGCGCGTCGAAGCCACCTACAAGGCCTTCGAGGATGCGGTCGGTGCGGAGCTGACTGCTGAATTGTATGAACTGCTGGATCGCCTGATCGCGACGCTCGGCCCAGGCGAGGCCGGCGAAACAGAAGAATGAGCGCTGACGGTATACACTTGCCGCTTGCGCAAGCAGCCTGAACGCCGAACCGCACTCAATGAGCGCGTCGGTGCGCAGTACAGGGATGGAGACCCCCTGTTTGATCGACACCCACCAAAAAGGATTACAACGTGTCCGGAAATGTTTCGAGCCCGACGGGCTTCTTCGATGTAACGGAAGCCATCGACCGCCGCTTCTCGCCCTTGCAGAAAATGATGTACGTGCTGGCAGCGCTGGCCATGATCCTCGATGGCTTCGACGGCCAGCTGATCGGCTTTGCGATCCCCGCGATCATCAAGGAATGGGGCGTCACCCGTGAAGCCTTCTCGGCCGCTGTCGCCTCCGGCCTGTTCGGCATGGCCATCGGCAGCGTCGCTGCCGGCTACATCGCCGATCGCATCGGCCGCCGCCTGCTGTTGGTCGCCAGCGTTTTCCTGTTCGGTGCCGCGACGGTGCTGATCGGCTTCGCACAGGACGTGGGCGCGATCGCATTGATCCGCTTCTTCGCCGGCCTCGGCATCGGCGCCGCGCTGCCCAGTGCTTCGACGATGACGGCCGAGTACACGCCGCAGCGACTACGCACACTGGCGGTGTCGGCCACCATCATCTGCTACCCGCTGGGCGGCATGCTGGCCGGCCTGTTCGCGGGCCAGGTGCTGCCGGTTGCCGGCTGGCGTCCGCTGTTCTTCATCGGCGGCGCCATCCCGATGGTCTATGCGGTGGTGCTGTTCTTCACGCTCGGCGAATCGCCGCGCTACCTGGCCCGCGTGCAGGCACGCTGGGACGAACTGCGCGCCGTCCTCGCGCGCATGGCGGTCGAAGTACCGGCCGGCATGGGCTTCCACGACGGACAGCAGGAAGAGCAGCAAGCCGACGGCCAGCAACGCGCCAGCTTCGGCACCCTGTTCTCGGCGGCTTACCTGCGCGACACCGCGGGCATGTGGATCTGCTTCTTCATGACGCTGCTGTCGATCTACAGCGCGTTCTCGTGGCTGCCAACGATGCTGACAGCCGAAGGCCTGTCGCCGAAACTGGCCGGCATGGGCCTGACCGCGTACAACCTGGGCGGCGTGATCGGCGCGATTGCCTGCGCGCTGGCGATCAACCGCTACGGCTCGCGCGCATCGATGCTCGTGTTCTGCTCGATGGCCGTGGTTACCGCCTTCGCGCTCAAGGGCGTGGATGTGCGCACTGATACGGACACTTTCCTGCTCGGCCTCGGCGTGCATGGCCTGTTCATGAACGCAGTGCAGACCACCAGCTATGCGCTGTGCGCGCACCTGTACCCGACCTGGATGCGTGCGACCGGTACCGCGTCGGCACTGAGCTTCGGCCGCTTCGGCGCGATCCTCAGCTCCTTCGTTGGTGCCAGCGTGATCACGGCCGGTGGTGCGAATGCCTACCTGAACCTGCTGGGTGGCTCGATGATCATCAGCCTGGTGGGTCTGGCGCTGATCAAGAACCACATCCCGCGCAACGAGAAGCAGCCGGAAGCAGCGGCTGCCTGAGTGCAGCCTTGACTGAGGCGGCACCCTCCCCTCGGGGATCGGTGCCGCAGCCTTACCCCGGGACCGTCACATCGGCTTCGGGGCCGCCAAAAAAATGCCCGTCGCTGGCTGAGGCGACGGGCAAAGGCCAAATCCAGGCCGAAACCGATTCAGTCTGCAACGGACGTCAGCCCGGCCCACCCTTCATGACGGTGGGCGCGCGGCGCGCCGCCATGCTGTTCATCCGGGCAGCAACCCCGCCAGCGACGTCTCGTTGCAGACGTTCCAGAGCCGCTTGAACACCTGCTGCATTTCTTCCCGTGTCGCCGCCTTGCCGAATTCGGCCAGCTGCAGCGCCTTGGTCTCGAGATCGGGACGCGTGAGCGTATTGCCCGGGTCGCCCTTCGGTTCGTCAACCCGCGCATGCAGCACGCGGCCGTCGCGCGTGTGCACGGTGACCTTGCCTATCCAGTGCGCCGGGTAGGCGCCGTCGACTTCTTCGTCCAGCACCATCTTCACGCGCACGCGGAAGTCGGCGATATCGGCATCGATGTAATGCGCCTCGAATTCATTGACGCCAGCTGCGCCGCGCAAGGCGACCATGGCCAGCACGGTGCCCATCGAGAACTTCGCCTGATGCACGGTCTTCGGATCCACCACCGGGCCCAGTACGTCGATTGCGCCCTGGTGCACATGCGTGATCACTTCGACGATTTCGGCAGCGTTCAGGTCATGGTCGCGCATCGCCTTCTGCAAGGCGTCGGCAGCCGGATGCGTATGGCGGCAGCTGGCGTGGTATTTGAATGAGGTCTCGATCGTGGCCCAGCGCTCGCCGAGGCGATCCACCAGCGCTGCCGGGTTGGTCGCTTGCGACATGCCGGCACCCATGCCCTGCTTGCCTTCGAGGATTTGCTTCGCGCCCGTGAAGCCCTTCTCGGCCAGCATGGCAGCGGTCAGACCGTCAGCGGCCGCCTTGCCGGTGTGCAGTTGCTTGGAGTCCGCCGCATCGCGCAGGAATTCCCACAAGCCGGCCGCCTGCGTGCCGGCCGAGCCCATCGCATGCTGCATCTGCTGCTGGTCAAGGCCGATCAGGCGGCCTACGGCAATGGCCGAGGCCACGGTGCCCACGGTGCCGGTGGTATGGAAGATCTTGTAGTGCGAGCGGCCGAGGAATTCGCCGATGCGGATGCCGGCTTCGTAGCCTGCGATCGCAGCGACGATCATGTCGCGGCCCGACAGGCCGCGGTCTTGTGCCACAGCCAGTACGGCCGGGAAGATGACCGCCGCCGGATGGAACACCGAGCCGTTGTGCACGTCATCCTGTTCCGCATAGTGTGACGCTGCGCCGTTGACCAGTGCGGCGAACAAGGGCGAGGTCTTGCGGCGCGAGATCAGCACCTCGGCGCGCCCCTGCGACGGTCCCTGCTCGGCGGCGAAGGCTTCGATGGCCTGCACCGGGCGGCCGGCCTTGCCGGCCAGCGCCGAGCCGAACCAGTCGAAGAACAAGTCTTCGGCACGGCGCAGCACCGGCTCAGGGATGTCCTCGTACCGGAGCGTGGACGCAAAGTGCGCAAGCTGCAGGCCGGGGACGATCGTGTCTTTCATGGATGGGCTCCGTGGCGTATCCGTATCAGAACGAACGCGGCAGGCCGAGCACGTGCTCGGCGACATAGGAAAGGATGAGGTTGGTCGAGATCGGCGCCACCTGGTACAGGCGGGTCTCGCGGAACTTGCGCTCGACGTCGTATTCGGCAGCGAAGCCGAAGCCGCCGTGGAACTGCAGGCAGGCATTGGC
>JACCDT011069107.1_pt1 | contig 12715 bp, 7 predicted proteins | sample 7446291 | NCBI WGS metagenome assembly JACCDT01 (sample SAMN15323446, study PRJNA562643) | freshwater metagenome | isolation source: river surface water | place: USA:Blue River Watershed | collected 2017-08-17
CGCGCTGCCAAAATATTTGAGTTATCTCCGTTGCTTACTGCGGCGAAGGCATCTGCTGTCTCAATACCTGCTTCAAGGAGAGTATCCCGATCAAAACCTATGCCGCTGATTGTGCGACCTTTAAAGTCTGGACCCAATCGACGGAATGCTTCTCGCGATTGATCGATAATCGAGACGGTATGACCTAGCTCTTCGAGTTCGGTCGCCAATGAGGAACCGACTCGACCGCAACCCATGATGACTACGTGCACAGGACATAACTTACCCCCTTAGGCTTGCCTTTATGACATCCACGCCTCGCGCCGTCCTTTCTGCGGGCCAAATAATTCGTGTGACGATCGAAAAAGTTGCCCATGGCGGACACTTCATCGCTCGTCATGAAGGTGCAGTCATATTTGTTCGCCATGCTTTGCCGGGCGAAGTTGTAGATGTGGTAATCACCAGTGTGGGTTCCTCGTTTAATCGCGGTGATGTGGTTGCTGTCGTTGAAGCCTCGCCTGATCGAGTTCAGGCCCCATGCCGATTTGCCAATCGCAATGGCTGCGGCGGTTGTGACTTTCAGCATGTAGAGATCGCTGCTCAGCGCAGACTTAAAGAAGATGTAATCACCGAACAGTTCTCCCGTATAGCGAAGATGGATATACATGTCGAGGTTGAAGAAGTTTCACCGGCACTGGGTTGGCGCACTCAAGCCACAATTGGGAGTGATAAACAGGGTAGAGCTGGGTTCTATGCATCTCGCACAAATACCATCATGGCAATTGATGATTGTTTGGTCTTACACCCAACTATTGGATATCCGACAATTCAATCTCAACGCTGGGAACCTGGCACCCGCATACAGGTGAGCGTATCAACCGATGGTTCCTCCAGATTGGTTGCTGGTGAGCTCATTCAAGGAGAGCGGATTCAAAACTTCAAGGTAAATAGTAAAAGCTATCAAGTGAGTCCTGATTCATTCTGGCAGAGCAATATCAATGCACCAAAGGTGCTCGTTGATTGCGTGAGTGAATTTGCAGATGTTCGCGCTGGCGATCATCTTCTTGACCTCTATGGAGGAGTCGGTCTCTTTGCGTTACAACTTCTTGAAAATGTCGGTGTGAGTGGGAGGATTGATTTAGTTGAGGGAAGCAAGAGTGCGACAACTGATGCTGCGGTTAACTTTGCAGGCGCACAGAATGTGAAAATTCACACCGGGGATGTTGAGAAAATACTTCCTCGTTTTTCGAACGCTGATGTAGTAATTCTTGATCCACCGCGAGATGGTGCAAAGAAGAGTGTGATTGCAAGTTTGGTGGCATGTCAGCCACGAGCAATTGTTTATGTGGCATGCGACCCGGCTGCATTGGCCAGGGATACCGCTCTTTTACGTGATGCCAATTACACCCTCGAAAAGGTGCGCGCATTTGACCTCTTCCCGATGACTCATCACATTGAGTGCGTTGCCCTCTTTACGCCCACTGCGGTATCTTGACCCCATGAGTAAGAATTCATTGGGAAGAAAGAGAAATCTCACCGTCGGCGGCAAAGATTTTGAAATCTTTGATATCAATGGACTTGAGGGGGTATCAGATCTACCCTTCTCGCTCAAAATTCTTCTCGAAAACCTTTTGCGCACCGAAGATGGTGCCAACATCACCGCTGACCACATCAAAGCTTTAGCTCAGTGGGATCCAGCGATAGAGCCAGATACTGAAATTCAGTTCACGCCAGCCCGCGTTGTGATGCAGGATTTCACCGGCGTTCCATGTGTTGTGGACCTTGCAACGATGCGCGAAGCGATCGTCGAACTCGGGGGAGACGCATCAAAGGTAAATCCCCTTGCACCAGCAGAGCTTGTTATTGACCACTCAGTTATCGCTGACCTCTTTGGTACTCGCGATTCATTTGAGCAGAACACAGATATTGAATATGAGCGCAACCGTGAGCGCTATCGCTTCTTGCGCTGGGGCCAGGGAGCATTTGATGAGTTTAAGGTGGTTCCACCTGGAACAGGAATTGTTCACCAAGTAAATATTGAATTTCTCGCTCGCGTTGTGATGACTCGTACAGTCAATGGAGTTCTTCGCGCATATCCTGATACGGTCGTAGGCACCGACTCGCACACAACAATGGTTAACGGCCTCGGTGTTCTCGGTTGGGGCGTCGGCGGAATTGAAGCCGAGGCAGCACTTTTGGGCCAGCCTGTATCAATGTTGATCCCTCGCGTCGTAGGATTCAAACTCAGCGGCGAATTGCCTATCGGAACTACTGCGACAGATCTTGCACTCACAATTACGCAGATGTTGCGCAAGCATGGTGTCGTCGGCAAATTTGTTGAGTTCTACGGACCTGGCGTTGTGAGCGTGCCAATGGCAAATCGCGCAACCATCGGAAACATGAGTCCTGAATACGGCTCAACCTGCGCGATCTTCCCAATCGATGAAGAGACTCTGCGCTATCTCCGATTAACTGGACGTAATGAAGAACAAGTAGCTCTCGTTGAAGCCTACGCAAAAGCACAAGGACTCTGGCACGATCCTGCAACGTCACCACGTTTCTCAGAACACATTGAACTTGATCTTTCAACTGTTGTTCCTTCCATTGCAGGTCCTAAGCGTCCACAAGATCGAATTTCACTCTCTGAATCAAAGAGTGCATTTGAAAAGATTTTGCCAACGTACTTCACTGAGAAAACTGGCAAAGCTGCCTACCCAGCAAAGGTGGGCGAGCATCAGACAACAGTGAAGAATGGCGATGTTGTTATTGCTTCAATTACTTCTTGTACAAATACCTCCAATCCATCAGTGATGATTGGTGCCGCCTTGCTAGCAAAAAAGGCGGTCGAGAAGGGGCTTACTTCAAAGCCTTGGGTAAAGACAACACTTGCTCCGGGATCTAAAGTCGTTACTGATTATTACGATCGAGCCGGTCTAACTCCATACATGCAGCAACTTGGTTTCCACCTTGTGGGTTATGGCTGCGTCACCTGTATCGGTAACTCTGGCCCATTGCCTGTAGAAATTAGCAAGGCAATTAATGAAAATGATCTAGCGGTCTCAGCAGTCCTTTCAGGAAATAGAAACTTCGAAGGACGAATTAGCCCTGATGTAAAGATGAATTACCTTGCCTCACCACCACTTGTGGTTGCTTATGCGCTAGCTGGCACCATGAATCATGACTTCGCAAACGATTCACTAGGCAATGACAAAGATGGCAATCCAGTTCTTCTAAAGGATATTTGGCCATCTGCTCAAGAGATTCAAGAAGTTATCGATGCATCAATCTCGTCAGAGATGTTTACTAAAGATTATGCAAGCGTATTTGATGGCGATCATCGCTGGAAATCACTTGATACACCAACAGGAAATACCTTCGAGTGGGATGCTAAGTCAACCTACGTACGCAAGCCGCCATACTTTGAAAATATGCCTGCAAAGCCAACCCCAGTTGTAGATATTTCGGGAGCGCGCGTTCTGGCTATCCTGGGTGACTCTGTGACCACAGATCACATTTCTCCAGCAGGAAATATCAAAGCGGATTCTCCGGCGGGTAAGTATCTGGAAGCACATGGTGTGGCACGTAATGATTTCAATTCTTACGGTTCGCGCCGCGGAAATCACGAAGTAATGATTCGTGGAACATTTGCAAACATTCGCCTTAAGAATTTATTGCTAGATGGCGTAGAAGGTGGCTTCACTCGTAATTTTCTCGATGGCGGCTCACAATCAACAATTTACGATGCCTCGATGGCATATCAAGCTGCTGGAATTCCATTGGTAATCCTTGCTGGCAAAGAGTACGGCTCTGGATCATCACGCGACTGGGCTGCAAAGGGAACAGCACTTCTTGGTGTTCGCGCAGTTATCGCTGAAAGTTTTGAAAGAATTCACCGCTCAAACTTGATCGGAATGGGTGTTCTACCACTGCAATTTGTTGAAGGTCAGAGCGCTTCCACCCTTGGGTTAAAGGGCGATGAAACCTTTGCAATATCTGGAATCACAGCCCTCAACACAGGGGGAGTTCCTAAGGAAGTGACTGTTACTGCAGGTGCGATTACCTTTAAGGCTAAGGTTCGCATTGATACACCTGGCGAGGCAGATTATTACCGCCATGGTGGAATTATGCAGTTCGTCCTACGTCAATTGCTTGGGTGATCTAGAATCTCTTCTGTGATCGAATCAATTAAGGGCCCTGAAGATATCAAGGGTTTGAGCCACGACGAGCTTGTCGTGCTCGCGCAGGAGATTCGCTCTTTCCTCATTGAGAAAGTTTCAAAATCCGGTGGACATTTAGGTCCAAACCTCGGAGTTGTGGAACTAACGATGGCGATCCATCGAGTCTTTGACTCTCCGCGGGATGTTGTTCTTTTTGATACTGGCCATCAGTCATATGTTCACAAGATTGTCACAGGGCGTGCTGGCGAGTTTGATTTGCTGCGCCAACGCGGTGGAATTGCTGGATATCCCAATCGAAGTGAGAGCGAACATGATGTTATTGAGAATTCACATGCATCAACAGCGCTCTCCTGGGGAGATGGAATCTCGCGTGGTTTTTCCATCACCGGACAGAACGATCGCAGCGTTGTAGTAGTTGTTGGCGATGGCGCTCTCACCGGCGGCATGTCCTGGGAGGCGCTCAACAACATTGCATCAGCGAAAGATCGCAACCTCGTACTTGTAGTCAACGATAATGAACGCTCATACTCACCAACCATTGGTGGAGTCGCGACTTACCTCTCTACTTTGCGTGTCACACAAGGATACGAACGCTTCCTTGACTGGGGGAAGGAAGTACTTCATAAGACTCCAGTCGTTGGTGCTCCGATATATGAAACTCTTCACGGAGTAAAGAAGGGCATAAAAGATATTGTCGCTCCGCAAGGAATGTTTGAAGATTTGGGTTTGAAGTATGTCGGGCCCATTGATGGTCATGACTTACCGTCCCTTGAAAAAGCTCTCGCGCAGGCTAAGCAATTTGGCGAGCCAGTCTTGGTGCATGTGATTACAGAGAAAGGCCGCGGTCATCAGCCAGCGATTGAGGATGAAGCTGAAAAATTCCACGCGGTTGGCGTTGTTGATCCCGCAACTGGTATTCCCGTTACAAAGAGCGCAAAATCATGGACAAAGGTCTTCTCTGATGAGTTAGTTGAGATTGGCGGAGAGCGTGAAGATATTGTTGCGATTACCGCCGCAATGCTCGGCCCAACCGGATTAGATAAGTTCGCAGCAGCATTTCCGGAGCGAACTATCGATGTGGGAATTGCCGAACAGCATGCTGTTACTAGCGCAGCGGGTATGGCCTTTGCTGGATTACACCCAGTTGTTGCTGTCTACTCCACATTCCTCAACCGTGCCTTTGATCAACTTCTTCTAGATGTTGCTCTGCATAAGGCCGGAGTTACCTTTGTTCTTGATCGCGCTGGAATAACTGGCGACGATGGACCTTCCCACCACGGTATCTGGGATATGGCGCTGACCGGAATAGTTCCAAGCCTTCATTTGGCTGCACCTCGTGACAGCGCACGGCTCAAGGAAGTTCTCCGCGAAGCAATTTCAATTAGTGACGCGCCATCTGTCATCCGTTTTCCAAAGGGAGCAGTCCCTGCTGATATTCCGGCATTTGAACGCCGTGACGGAATTGATGTTCTTTATCGCGGTGAGAGCGCAGATGTACTTCTTATCAGCGTTGGTTCAATGGCGACACTTGCAGTTGAAGCTGCTTCGCAGGCATATCGCGAAGGTGTAGGCGTGACTGTTATCGATCCTCGTTGGGTGAAGCCGCTACCAAAATCACTCATCACAATGGCCGATCGCTATAAGAGCGTTGTTGTAGTTGAAGATGGAATTTCACATGGTGGAATTGCAAGTGCACTCTCCGAAATGTTTAGAAGTGCAGGACTTGAAACGCCAATTCACTCAATTGGAGTACCGCTGACCTTTATCGAACATTCCAAGCGCTCAGAGATTTTGAGCGACCTTGGAATCACTTCACAGAACATCGCCCGTGAAATTGTGGAATGGTCTAGCTCTACTTTGAAGGCAGAGATGCCACTCCCGCAGGATGAAAACGAGAGCCGCAGACAGACTCGCTAATTCCTTCGCGATCTAAGTAAGGCAAGATTCCACCTAAGTGCATTGGCCATCCAGCACCCATCAACATGCAGAGATCAATCTCAGCGGGTGTTGCGACAACGCCTTCATCAAGCATCATGCGAGCTTCTTCAGCTAGCGCCTTTAGGGCACGTAGACGAACTTGTTCAGCCGTAGATGGACTATCGCCTTTGTGTATGAGTGCAACGGCAGCAGGGTTTGCAATCACTGAACCGTCATCTGATTAGATGTAGAAGGTCTTGATGCCCTCCCTGACCATCGCCTCCATTGTGGGGGAGATGCGGTAGCGAGGGCCAAGATTTTCGTGAAGAGTCTTTGCAACGTGCAGACCCACTCCTGGGCCGACAAGGCCAAGTAGTTCAAAGGGAGACATTGGGAAACCAATTGCACGCATCGCGTTATCAGCAACTTCTGGTGAAGTTCCTTCATCGACGGCATCGGTGATCTCACCCATGAAGCGAGTGAGGAGACGGTTGACGACAAATCCCGGAGCATCCTTACAGATGATCATCGTCTTCTTGAGTTCCTTACCAATATTTACCGCTGTCGCAGTTGTCGCATCATCTGTCTTTGAGGTGCGCGCAATCTCATGGAGCGGCATGATCGCAACAGGGTTGAAGAAGTGGAAGCCCACAACGCGTTCTGGGTGTTCAAGACCTTCTCCCATTCTCTCAACTGAGAGTGAAGAGGTGTTGGTTGCGAGAATGCACTCGGGAGAAACAATTTTTTCGAGTTTTTTAAAGAGCTCCTGCTTAAGAGATAGCTCTTCAAAAATCGCTTCAATAATGAAGTCGCAGCCAGCAAAAACGTTCTGGTCGGCTGAGCCTGAGACCAGAAGTGATAACCGCCCAGCAGATTCTGCGCTCATGCGTTTCTTCTCGACCAGTTTTGCCAATTCATTTCTAACCCAAGCGACGCCCTTATCTGCACGCTCTTGATCAATATCCGTCATAACAACCGGACACTTCAAATTGCGGACAAGCAAGAGCGCAAGTTGTGAGGCCATAAGACCAGCACCAACAACTCCGACCTTACCGACCTTACGTGCTAGCGCAGCCTTAGGAGCACCTTCCACCTTCTTGCGCTTTTTCTGAATCAGATTAAATGCGTAGAGTGAAGCGCGAAGTGGATCAGACATTGTCAGATCAGCAAGTGTCTGATCTTCGGCATCAAAGCCAGCTCCTCGAGAAGATGTACGAGAAGCTGCCATAAGCTCTAGCGCTTTCGTTGGGCTTGCAATCTCTGCACCGCCAAATTTCTTCAAGGCGATTGCGCGACCAGTAGCAAGTGCTGCATCCCATGCAGGATCCTTACTGTGATCTGCACGTTCGATCTTCTTTGAACCGTTAAGGACGGATGCTGCGAAGGCGATCGACTTTTCAAGGAAGTCGGCAGGTTCAAAAACACTATCAACAACACCAAGAGCTAGAGCATCTTTCGCCTTCATCATTGTGTTGTTATTGAGAGCATTAGCAATAATTACTTGAACAGCCTTCTCTGGACCAATGAGCATAGGCAAGATTGTTGCTCCGCCCCATCCTGGAACAAGACCAAGAAAGACTTCAGGTAATCCTGTAAATGCTGTTGCCGACAATGTGCGGTACTTGCAGTGCAGACCAACTTCAAGTCCTCCACCTAGCGCTAAACCATTTATGAAGGCAAAGGTAGGAATACCGCACTCATCGAATCTACGAAAGACATCGTGTCCGAGTTTTCCAATAGCAACAGCTTGGGAACGGTCGTTAAGGAATGAGAGTGCAGAGAGATCAGCACCGGCTGCAAAGATAAATGGCTTACCAGTTATGGCGATTGCAGCAGGCTTACGTGAGATTGCCTCCGTGATTGCAGCATCGAGTGCCGTGAGTGATTGTGGGCCAAATGTATTTGGGCGAGTGTGATCATGGCCGTTATCGAGAGTGATGAGAGCTAGCGATCCTGTTGCACCGAAGGCCGCAAAATCAACATCACGAACTAGTGCGTGGGTAACAACTTCTTCAGGAGCACCTTCTGGAAGCACGATTGATGTCATGAGTTATGCCTTCTTTCCGAAGTGTGGGTTCTCCCAGATGACGGTTCCGCCCATTCCAAGACCAATACACATAGTTGTAATGCCATAACGAACATCAGGCTTTTCTTCAAAGGTTCGCGCCAAGTTGAGCATCAAGCGAATTCCTGATGAGGCCAATGGGTGGCCGACAGCAATTGCGCCACCGTATGGATTAACACGAGCGTCATCATCTGCAATTCCAAAGTGATCAAGGAATGCCAAGACTTGTATCGCAAATGCTTCATTGACTTCAAAGGCGCCGATATCACTAATTTTTAATCCAGCCTTCGCAAGGGCCTTAATAGTTGATGGAACGGGTCCGTATCCCATTACTTCAGGCTCGACTCCAGCGAAAGCGAAGGTAACCATGCGAGCCTTAACTGATAGACCTAGCTCAATTGCCTTCGCCTCGTTTGCAAGTAGCGCTGCTGTTGCGCCATCGTTAAGTCCAGATGAGTTACCGGCAGTGACGCGACCTGCGGGACGAAACGGAGTCTTCAGGGTTGCAAGACCTTCCAAAGTTGTAGTTGGACGAGGAGGCTCATCAACTGTTGCAATACCCCAACCGAATTCAGCGCTTCGGGCAGCGGTAGGAATGAGATCGCGCTGAATCTTTCCATCCGCATACGCTTGAGCTGTCTTCATCTGAGAAGCGAGAGCAAATTTATCGGCACGCTCCTTTGTTAAATGTGGAAAGCGATCATGAAGGCGCTCTGCTGTTGCACCCATTGCGAGCGCATCTTGTTCAACGATGCGTTCTGCAAGAAAACGAGGATTCGGATCAAGTCCATCACCAATTGGATGGTTGCCCATATGTTCAACTCCACCGGCGATCGCAATATCGTTTGCACCCATCGCAATTGATGCGGCCAAAGTTGTTACAGCTGTCATCGCACCAGCGCACCAGCGATCAACTGAATATCCGGGAACGGTGTTTGGAAGTCCAGCGAGTAAAGATGCGCTACGTCCTAAGTTCATGCCTTGATCACCGGTCTGAGTTGCAGCAGCGATCGCAACATCATCGATCGCATCGAGTGGAAGTTGTGGGTTGCGCTCGAGAAGACCACGCATAGCTCGCACCATCAGATCATCTGCACGTGTTCCGGCATAGAGCGATCCAGCTTTTCCAAATGGGGTGCGAACTGCATCAACGAGAACAACTGAGGCGCTTGTAGCCATATTTCCAACTTTCGTAACGGTGAAGTTGACTCTAGGTTACTGGTCAGTAATACAAAAGGAAAGAGGCGCGACTCGACTAGAGGGGATGTGACGAATTACGCAACACTTTTGTTGCGTAATTCAGGCTTCTGTAATAGTCTTCTAAGTAGGCACTGACCGTGTGCGTTCTGGCATTAGCTACGTAAAGATTGAGGGATCGTGAAGAAATCGTTTCTAGCAGCATCTATCGCAGCAGCTGCTCTCGTTATCGGATCGCTAACCTGGGTGGCTACCCAGTCAGAGGACGACAGTGGGCAGGTCAATGAGCTGACGATCTACTCAGGACGATCAGAGGAGTTCATCGCACCATTTTTTGATCGCTGGGAGCAAGAGTGGGGGATCACCCTCAACGTTCGCTACGGTGATTCCGCTGAATTAGCGGCGCAGATCCTGGAAGAAGGCAAAAATTCTCCAGCAGATCTCTTTCTCTCTCAAGATGCCGGTTCACTCGGCGCGGTATCGGCCGCTGGCCTTTTCACACAATTGCCATCTTCTGTCGGCCAACTCATTGAAAATGAATTCATCGCAAAAGACCGTTCCTGGATTGGCGTAACAGGGCGAGTTCGCGTTTATGCATATAACCCAGAGGCGGTAAGAACACTTCCGCAGTCAATTACAGATCTTACAAAGAGCATCTATCGCGGAAAAATTGGAATTGCACCAAGTAACGCATCATTCCAGGCATTTGTTACAGCTCTAATTAATGAAAAGGGCGAAGCGTTTGCAGAGAAGTGGCTTACCGATCTCAAGAAGAATGAAGCAAAGATTTATCTGAAGAATAGCGCGATCGTTGAAGCAATCGATCAGGGAGCAATTGATTTAGGTCTTGTTAATCACTATTACCTTTGGGAAGTCTCCACCGCACTTGGAAGAGCGATTAATGTTAAGAATGGTTACTTTACGCCGGGAGATATCGGCAATCTGATCAACGTTTCCGGTGCTGGGGTTCTTGTAACCAGCAGCAAGCAATCTAACGCAGAGGATTTAATCAATTTCCTCACCTCAGAAGCTACTCAGGAGATGTTTGTAGCTCAAACCCACGAATATGCACTCATTCCAGGGACAGAGTCTCCGCAAGACCTTCCAGCGTTAAAGAGTCTGGGTTCACCTAAAGTTGATCTTGGCGAACTTGTAAAGATCCAAAGAACTCAAGATCTTCTTATCAAGGTAGGTCTCTTGTAGTGAGAAAGATGTGCAGTGAAAACTGGAGCTAAACTCACCCCTCTTGGCTTAAAGGCTCTGGTTGGGCTAGTTCTTATTCTCATTATGCAACCACTGCTCTACCTGATAATTCGCGCGAGTGAAAAGTCTGGCTCGCAAATCATTGCTCTGCTTACCCGCGAAAAGACGCTCGAAGTTCTCGGGATAACGCTCTCGCTTTTGGTGATTGTTGTAGCCGTCAATATTCTCGTTGGTACAGCTATCGCCGCAGGATTGCACTACGTGAAGATTCCAGTACCAAGGTTATTTTTGGTTGCGACGATATTGCCTCTGGCTATTCCCTCATACGTCTTTACCTACACCTGGAGGGCGCTCTTCCCATCGATGCAAGGTCTCTGGGCAGCTGCATTTATCCTCGCGCTCTCAACGATTCCATACATGATTTTTACCGTCTTGATCGCCTTTCAAAAGATTGATCTGGCACTCATTGAAGTGGGACGTTCACTCGGTCTTTCAAAAGTCGCTATCTTCTTTCGAATAATTCTCCCGCAAGTAAGGCGAAGTATTAGTGCAGGAGCACTTTTGTCAGGGCTTTATGTGCTCAGTGACTTTGGAGCCGTCTCACTCCTTAACGTTGAGACTCTCACAGTCTCGATTCAGAATCTCTTCAAATCTTCATACGATCGTGGTGCAGCGGCAGTGATTGGCGCGCTTCTCTTTCTCGCTGCGGCTGTATTCGTTTCTTTTGAAACAAGACTTAAGGGAAAAGATTTTGAAACTAGGGGTAGTGAAGGATTTCAAAACACGATTCGACGGATAGATAGAAAAGGTCTCTCACTCTTTACTGTGAGTATTCTCGCTGGGTACATCGCCTGCGCTGTGATCACTCCGTTTTATGTTTTGATTACTCGATTCTTAGCAAACCCAAGTGCAGTAAAAATTACCGATTTAGTATCAGCGGCGGCATCTACCGTGAGTGTTGCAGCCCTGGGCGCGATCTTGGCATTTATTCTCTCACTTCCATTGGCTTTCCTAATTTCACAAGGCAAGGCGAGATTCACAACTTTTTCGGAGAAGGCAATTCTTGTTTCACACGCCCTCCCTGGAGTGGTTGTAGGGCTAGCGTTGGTCTCATTCGGCTCGCGCTTAGGTGGGCTCTACCAATCAATTTATTTACTCGCTTTTGCCTACGCAGTTCTTTTTCTAGCTAAGTCTGTCGCATCGACGTCAAGTTCTCTCGCCCTCGTCTCACCACAGCTCAAGGAAGTAGCCGCAACTCTTGGAAAAAGTAGATCAAAAATCGCTACTGAAGTTGTATTCCCAATCGCGCTACCGAGTATGTCTCTTGGAATTCTCTTGGTTTTTCTAACGGCGATGAAAGAACTTCCAGCAACGCTGATGCTTAGGCCAACCGGAATGGATACCTTGGCAACGCAAATTTGGAGCGCTGCCTCCATTAGCCGATTTAATGAGGCTGCACCCTATGCATTAATATTGGTAGTGATTGCAGCCATACCAACATTTATCCTGACACTTCCTCGAACAGGCAATCGCGAAGAAACAGGCAATGGAATCGAGAAGAAGGTGAGTTATCTTTAAATGACCTCACTGAGCGTTTCTCATCTCACTGTAAAATTCGGTGATCGCGAAATCATCACAGATCTCTCATTAGATCTACGTGAAGGCGAGATCGCTTCGCTTCTTGGTCCTTCTGGATGCGGAAAGACAACGCTTCTTCGCGCCATTGCTGGATTGATTCAGCCAGCGGCCGGAACCATTCGATTTGGTTCCAAACTCGTCGGCGTTTCATCAGTTGTATTGCCACCGAGCAAGCGAGGGACTGGCTATGTTCCGCAGCAAGGTGCGCTTTTTCCACATCTGACTGTTGCTAAAAATATATCTTTTGGCTTAGATCGCGAACTTTACTCAAAGAGTGAAATTTCCAAGATCACCAGCGAGATGACTTCGCTCATTGGCATGAGTGGTTTAGAGGACCGTATGCCATATCAAATTTCGGGTGGTCAGCAGATGAGAGTCGCCCTGGCACGTGCATTAGCGATTAAGCCAAAATTGATTCTTCTAGATGAACCGTTTGCGGCTCTTGATGCCGCCTTCCGAGATGAGCTACGTACGGAAGTAATTGGACTACTTCGTTCACTTGGTTCAACTGCTCTTTTAGTTACTCACGATCGCGAAG
>JACCDT011697097.1_pt1 | contig 12715 bp, 13 predicted proteins | sample 7446291 | NCBI WGS metagenome assembly JACCDT01 (sample SAMN15323446, study PRJNA562643) | freshwater metagenome | isolation source: river surface water | place: USA:Blue River Watershed | collected 2017-08-17
ACCTAGTAAATCTTTAATCTTGGTACGAACGTCACCCACTGCAATTTGATCAATGGTCTCAAAAATAGTCAACTCGCCGTCCAATAAAGACGCCTGATTTTGAGCAAAATACCCAATTTGAGCATTATGACCTACTTCTAATTTTCCCTCAAAATCAATTTCACCCATGATGGCTTTAATCATGGTTGATTTACCTTCACCATTTTTACCCACCAAAGCTACTTTTTGACCCCTCTCGATAACCATATTGGCCTCTTTAAAAACGACATGATCACCATAAGCTTTTGACAAACCTTCAACCACTATAGGATATTGCCCCTAACGATGAGATGGTGGGAATTTTAATTTTAAAGCTGAAGTATCCACTTCATCTACTTCTACTAATTCTAATTTTTCTAACATACGAACACGCGATTGTACCTGTTCTGTTTTAGAAAAAGTACCTCTAAATCGTTCAATAAAAGCCTGATTTTCGGCAATAAATTTTTGCTGTTCATCGTATGCTTTTTGTTGATGAATTCTTCTGTCTTTTCGAAGTTCTAAATATTCAGAATATTTGGCTTTGTAATCGTAAATTCGTCCCATCGTAACTTCAATAGTACGATTGGTAATATTATCAACAAAAGCTCTATCGTGAGAAATTACCATTACCGCTTTTGCTTGATTAATTAAAAAATCCTCTAACCACTGAATACTCTCTATATCCATGTGATTGGTGGGCTCATCGAGCAAAATTAAATCAGGTTTTTTCAATAAGATTTTTGCCAATTCGATACGCATTCTCCACCCTCCAGAAAATTCAGATGTTTGTCGTGTACAATCTTCCCGTTCAAAACCGAGTCCTTTTAATACTTTTTCAACTTCAGCCTCATAATTCACTTCTTCAATTGAATAGAATTTTTCCGACAATTCCGAAACGCGTTCGATTAATTTCATGTATTCGTCACTTTCATAATCGGTACGAATCGTCAATTGTTCGTTGATGACATCAATTTCTTTTTTCATATCCAATACCTCAGCAAACGCTTTAGACGTTTCTTCCATCACTGTACAATCGTCTGATGTAAGTAAATGCTGCGGCAAATAAGCAATAACGGCATCACTTGGCGCCGAAATTACACCACGAGTAGGTTTACTTTGACCTGCAACAATTTTCAATAATGTTGATTTTCCAGCCCCATTTTTACCCATTAAGGCAATTTTATCATTTTCATTAATGGCAAAAGTTACTTCGCTAAAAAGCGTTGTTCCACCAAATTCTATGGCTATGTCGTTAACTGTAATCATTTTTTAAAGTAAAAGGTTAAAAGTAAAAAGTAAAAGATCTTTTTACTAAAAATTTGAAAGGTGCAAAGATAGATTAATTCATGTAGGAAACAATTAAGATTCCAAAAGGAAACAAAAAAAGCTCCTGTAAAACAGAAGCCAATTAATCCTATAATGATGTTCCTTACAAGCTCATTCTAAATTCTTCCAACACAGGGCTTATTTTTCCATAATACCGTTCATCTACAAAAAGCTCAACCGCCAAATCGGTACTGCCAAAACCGGCCAAACGAGCCGATTGTAAATTGTCTTTTTTAACCACTTCTACACCCACTTCCTCAATTTTTAATTTCAATGCGTCGGCTAGAATTTCACTCCCCGAAAAAACTTTCATTATACCCATATTTATTTTTATTTATTCTTCCATTTCAAAGAAGAGTGGTTCAATCATTATTCGATCGGCTAAGATTTCTACACGCTCCGTTATTTGCGAACAAAAAAACAAACGTTGTGTTTTCTCAGCACTCATAGAAAGGCGTTGGATAATTGAATCTTCTCTTTTACGCAACATTTCTTCTACATCATCGACCACAAACATTTTTATAGTATTCATGTTAAATCCGGCCGAAGAAAACATATCATTGATGCGAATGGGGGTTCCAATCAAAACATCTATACCTAAAGAAATTTGATTTTTATCATAATCCATATCCCCTTTTTCATGCACCCCAAAGACGCGCAAATTAGTATAATGATTCATCTTTTTGAACAACTCTAATGCCTCTAGTACTTTCTCTTTGTCCTGAACCAAAATCAAAGCACGTGTACTTTCTCCTACCGGTTTTTCCATTCGTTGAATAACATTCATTAGAATAGTTGTAGTTTTTCCGGATTTTTTTGGCGACTGAATAACCGCATCAACACCACTTTTAATGGTTGAAAACGTTTCTTGTTGCATTTCATTTGCCTCAATTAAATTATTTTCAATCAGAGCATTTTGAAGGCTTATATGTATTTTTTTTAATTGCATTGTTTTTTATGGTAATGGGTATAGGGCAATAGGCAACCTTTTGGCCATCACCTTTTACCAAATTTATTTACTCGCAAACAGTTTTACATCTTGTTCTGAAATTTCGTTTCCGCCCAATATAATTAAGCGTTCCACTACATTGCGCAACTCACGTATATTCCCTGTCCAATCATATTTTTGTAATAATGAAAGTGCTGCCTTTGAAAACGTTTTTGTAGTATTCCCTTGCTCGGAGGCAATTTTTGCTGCAAAATATGCAATCAACTCGGGAATATCTTCTCTTCGATCATTCAACGCAGGAACCTTAATTAAAATCACAGCCAAGCGATGGTATAAATCTTCTCTGAAGCGTCCTGCTTCTATTTCTTGTTTTAAATCTTTATTGGTAGCCGCCACAACACGAACATTAACTTTGATGTCTTTATCCGCCCCAACACGCTGGATCACATTTTCTTGCAAAGCGCGCAACACTTTTGCTTGAGCCGACAAACTCATATCTCCAATTTCATCCAAAAAAATAGTTCCTCCATCTGCAGCTTCAAATTTTCCTGCTCGATCTTTAACTGCCGAAGTAAAAGCCCCTTTCACATGTCCGAACAATTCACTTTCAATCAATTCAGATGGTATGGCTGCGCAATTCACTTCAATAATTGGCGCTAGGGATCGCTCACTTTTTTCATGCAATTGATGTGCAACTAATTCTTTTCCTGTTCCATTGGGCCCTGTGATTAAAACTCTAGCGTCTGTAGGAGCTACTTTATCAATCATGGATTTAATATGATTGATCGCATCGCTATTGCCAATCATTTCATAATTCTTAGAGACTTTCTTTTTCAGAATTTTGTTTTCAATAACCAATTGCTTTCGATCTAATGCATTGCGAACGGTATTCAATAAGCGATTCAAATCGGGTGGTTTTGAAATATAATCGAATGCCCCCAATCGCATAGTATTGATAGCGGTTTCCAAATCACCATGACCCGAAATCATGACCATCGGTATTTCTGGTTTGATTTTTTTTACAGCCTCTAATACCTCAACACCATCCATTTTTGGCATTTTGATATCACAAAGTATCAAGTCATAATCTTCGTTTTTGACTTTTTCTAACCCTTTCAATCCATCTTCTGCTTCCTCCACTTGATACGAATCGTTTTCTTCGGAAAGTATTTTAGTCAATACTCTTCGAATCGCTGCTTCGTCTTCTATGATCAGGATTTTACTCATTTTAATACTTCAACCATTTGTATAGTTCTTTCCAGGTTGGTTTCTTTCCATACATTAAGATACCAACTCGGTATATTTTGGATGCAAACCACACCACAAAGATAAACGTTCCAAACAATAAAACGATAGAAAGAGTCAATTGCCACCACGGCACTCCAAATGGAATACGCATTAACATAACGATAGGCGATGTAAATGGAATAATAGAAAAAACCGTTGCAACCGTACCATGAGGATCATTAATTACTGTAAAAAATCCGATATATACCCCTAAAATTAAGGGCATAATAATAGGTAATAAAAATTGTTGGGAATCCGTTTCTGAATCTACGGCTGCACCAATAGCAGCATACAAAGAACTATATAAAAAATAACCTCCAATAAAATAAACAATAAAGGATATGACCAATGTAGCCAAAGGAAGATTTGAAATCTCATTGGCATACATTTGAAATTTTGCCATTTTATCCACATTTGCAGTGGCAGTTTCCATCATTTCGGGCGAAACACTTGTGGATGCCCCCATCTGCAATCCTAAAAAAGAAGATGCGATAAAAAACAATAAGGTTCCTACAATGGCCCAAATGAGAAATTGCAAGATACCCGCTAGGGAGTTTCCAATAATTTTTCCCATCATCAATTGATAGGGTTTTACGGAAGAAATAATAATTTCAATTATTCTGGAAGTCTTTTCTTCAATGACACTGCGCATTACAAAATTGCCATATATTACGATAAACATCATGATTAAATAACCAAAAAAACCTCCAATAGCCACTTTGATTTCATTCAAGCCTTTTAAACTTTCTTCACCCGAAAATTTAGATAATTGTAAGGAAGAATCTGCTGTTGCCGCTTCAATTTTTTTTGCATCAAAACCCAACACTTTGAAATTATCTTGTGTAATGACCGAATCAATAACATCCTCTACATCGCTTATGAATTCTAAACTCGGACTGTCTTCAGAAATGTAAACAACTTTCTCTTTTAACTCTTGTACTTTGACTACTTTAGGGATATAAATTAATCCTTCAAAACTCGCTAAAGCAGTATCTTTTGCGGTTTTCAAGGGCATTGAAGACAAATCGGTATACTTTGTAAACTTGTCAGATTTAAATTCTTTCTTCAACAAACCTGCTTCATCATGAAGTGCGATTTGGGTAACCGAATCTTTATTCATAGTAGATAAAAATCCGATAAGCACTGCCATACCCACAAATAAAAGCGGACTTAAAAAGGTCATTACAATAAACGATTTATTGCGCACTTTAGCAATAAACTCTCTTTTTATTATTAAGGATAAAACACTCATAATTATTCTGTTACGGTTTGAATGAAAATATCGTTGACACTTGGTATTTTTTCTACAAAATGAGTCACTTGCCCAAAAGCAGTCAAAATAGAAAGCAATTCATTTGAGGCATGTGTTCCCAATTGAACTTCTAGTTTTAAATCCTCATTCAAGGATTTAAAATGAGTTGTACCAAGGGTAAATTTTTGGGTCAATTGAACCATCAATCCTTCTACATCCTTAGTCATTATACCCACTTGAAAGGTATTGGAACGGTATTGCCGTTTTACATCTTCTAATTTGCCTTCGATTAATTTGTTGGATTTATGTATCAACGCAATGTAGTCACACATTTCTTCCACGGATTCCATGCGATGGGTAGAAAATATAATAGACGTTCCTTTTTTATTTAACTCTATAATTTCGTCTTTAATCAAATTAGCATTTACGGGATCAAAACCAGAGAAAGGCTCATCCAGAATTAATAATTTAGGTTCGTGTAAAATGGTTACAATAAACTGAATTTTTTGTGCCATTCCTTTGGACAATTCTTGAATTTTTTTATCCCACCAACCTTCAATTTGAAATTTTTCAAACCAATATTTTAGCTGTTTTTTGGCTTCAGAAAGAGGCATTCCTTTGAGTTGGGCTAAATACAAACACTGTTCCCCAACTTTCATGGTTTTATACAAACCTCGTTCTTCTGGCATGTAGCCAATATACTTAACATGTTCGGGTTTTAAGGGCTGACCATCTAACAAAATCGTACCGCTATCGGGCATAGTAATTTGGTTGATGATACGAATTAGGGAAGTTTTCCCTGCGCCATTAGGTCCTAAAAGTCCGTAAATACTTCCGGAAGGAACCTGTAATGAAACGTTATTCAGAGCGGTATAATCGCCATATTGCTTCACTACATTTTGTACTTCTAAAATAGTGCCCATACAATTGTAATTTTTATTCTATAATTAGTAGTAGTAACCCCATTATTGTTACAAAAAAACCCATCCTTTACTACAAATGGATGGGGATTTATTTTGAAATTTAGAAATACTCAAGAGTTACCAAAATGAGCACTGCTATTTATATCTTATAAGTTATGAAAACATATCTTTTACTTTCTCAAAAAAAGATTTATCCGATTTTTCCGGTTTTGGAATAAAATTTTCATCGGTTAACATTCTTTCAAAAAATTGTTTTTGTTCGCTATTCAAATTTTTAGGTGTCCAAACATTTACATGAACGAGTAAATCTCCGTTCCCGTATGAATTCAAACTCGGAATACCTTTACCTTTTAATCGCAAAATTTTACCCGATTGAATTCCTTCTTCGAGTTTTATGCGCACTTTACCTGAGACCGTTTCAATGTCTTTTGAAACCCCAAGGGCAGCTTCGGCAACACTTATATAAAGATCATAATGAAGATTTTCACCTTCACGCTTTAAGAATTCGTGTTCAATTTCTTCAATGGCAACAATTAAATCCCCAGGAATACTATTGCTCCCAGGTGCTTCGTTTCCTTTATTTGCTACTTTTAGTTGCATACCATCAACAACACCCGCTGGAATTTTGATTGAAACCGTATCGTCATCAAGCAACATCCCTTGCGCATCGGCTCCGGTAGGCTTTTGATCTAATATTTGACCCGATCCACTACAAATATGACAAGTGGTTGCCGTTTGCATTCTCCCTAAAATGGTATTGGCAATTTTCATAATTTGCCCCGAACCATTACAAGTTGGACACGTTTTGTAGGTTACACCTTTAGCTTGAACTTTTCGTTTTACTTTTACTTTCTTTTCAACTCCATTGGCAATTTCTTCCAAAGTCAATTTTACTTTGATGCGAAGATTGCTTCCCTTAACACGACGTTGACCACCACCGCCGCCAAATCCTGAAAATCCGCCACCGCCAAACGCGCCACCAAAAATATCGCCAAACTGACTAAAGATATCGTCCATGTTCATGTGTTGACCTCCGCCGAAACCTCCGCCGTCAAAGGCCTGATGCCCATATTGGTCGTATTTGGCTTTCTTGTTGGGATCACTCAATACCTCATAGGCTTCAGCAGCTTCTTTAAACTTTTCTTCAGCTTCTTTATTTCCGGGGTTTTTATCTGGATGGAATTCAATAGCCTTTTTTCTATACGCTTTTTTAATTTCGTCGGCAGTTGCATTTTTGGAAATGCCTAATATTTCGTAAAAGTCCTTTTTCATTTTAAAACATATAATAATTAAAACGCTGCTTGCGTTTTTACTGACCGATTACCACTTTAGGAAAACGGATAATTTTATCCCCTAATTTGTATCCTTTTTCAATAACATCAACAATTTTTCCTTTCATTGCATCGTTAGGCGCAGGAATTTGTGTGATGGCTTCTGCAAAATCAGCATTGAAGTCATCACCTGATTTCACTTCAACTTCTTCCAATCCTTTGGAAACTAAAGTAGATCGCAATTTATCGTGAATCAATTGAACTCCTGTCACCAAAGCTTCATCTTCCGATTTAGATACTTGCGCCCATGCTCTATCGAAATCATCCAGGACAGGAAGCATGGCTTGCAACACTTCTTGATTGGCGGTTTTAAATAAATCTATGCGCTCTTTAGCAGTTCTTCTTTTATAATTTTCGAATTCAGCAAAAAGACGCAAAAATTTATCTTTTTCGTTGTTCAATTCTTCTTGTAATTGTTCTTCTGGGGATAATTCAGGGGTTGGAATTCCTTGATTTTCTGAAACATTTTCTTCTTTAATGTTCTCCTTTTCGATGTTTTCAGTACTTTCCTGACTCATATTTTTGAATATTTTTTTAAACATTTTTACTTTGGTAAATTGAAATGCAAATGTATTGCCAAATGTTTAAAAATGTCAAATTGTCAGTAAAAATAAATCAAAAGGATTATTTCAAGAGTTCAGCAAGCGCTTTGTCTAAAGACGCATACTTAAATTGAAAATTTTCATCCAATAATTTTCTACTACTCACGTGTTGGCTTGAAAATAGTATTTCGTGCATTTCTCCCAACAACAATTTCATTACAAACTGAGGAATATTGGGAAGAAATAAAGGTTTTTCGATTGTTCTTGCAATGGCTTTTGTAAGATCTTCATTGGTAACAGGATAGGGAGAAACACCGTTATACACTCCCGCCAACTTGTTTTGGATCACAAAATAAAAAATAGCCGCTAGATCATGAATATGAATCCATGACTGATAATGTTGCCCTGAACCAAATGCAGCTCCAAGCCCCATGCGAATTGGTTTTGCCATTTCTTTTAGCGCACCGCCATCTTTAGCAAGTACAATACCAATTCTAATTTTCGTTACGACCATTTCTAGCTTTTCAAACTGACTCACTTCGCTTTCCCATCGTTTGACCACATTACCTAAAAAAGAATCATCTATATCCAGGTCTGTTTCGTGATAAATTGAGGATAAACTGTTTGGATAAATCCCAATAGCTGATGCGGCAACAATTTGCGTAACCTTGTGAGTAATTTGCTGAAGGGTGTTGAATAACAATTGTGTTGAAAGTATACGACTTTGAATAATTTCTTCTTTGTAGTCTGTTGTCCATCTTTGGGCAACATTTGCACCTGCCAAATGAACAATTACGTCTACATCAGTAAAGGCGGCAACATCAATCTCGGCAGTCTTGGGATTCCAATAATATCCTTTATAAGAGGAATTACTAACTAACTTGGCTCTTGAAGTAGACAAATAGTGGACCGTGTGTCCGTTTTGTAACAATAAACCCACCAATTCTTGTCCTATTAAACCCGTTGCTCCTGTAACTAAAATAGTCATTGTATTTGCTTTTTCTCAAAGTTACAATCAATTGATAAGGTATGAAAGAAATTAACGAATGTTTAGGAATAGTTTGATGTTGTTCGTTAGGATCTTACCTTCAATGTCCATTCAAACTGCATTTCAGAAACTTGTTCTCCTTTTTCATTGACACCAATTGAAGTAAGCCAAATGGTTTGTCCCTCCTTTGTTTCAATCGTCTTTTGTATGGCAAACCTAATGGCATCGCCTTGTACACATGTAAAAATAATCCTACCTGTAGCTTTTTTAGTAAATACACTTTTGTTTTGAGCGACCAACATGGATATATTCTTTCCACTGGCTTTGATTTGGAGCATAACTAATACGCCCGTTGACATTTCAGCTGCCATAGCTTGCACCGCGAAATACATCGAATGAAACGGATTTTGGTTGAACCAACGGTGTTTGACCGTAACCTCACAACGCGACTCTGTAATCGATTTAACACGAACGCCCGACCAAAAAGCAGCCGGTAATTTAAAAAAAGAAAAAAGATTCAGTTTTGATGGTGTAAACTCCATTTTTGTTTGATTTAAGTGTAAATATACAAATTAGATTGGTTGTACCCAAAACGTGATAAATGTTAATTTTATGTTAAATATTAGTACTATGCGTTACATAATACCATACTATAAACTTATCTTTGCATAAGAAAATAATAGGCTATGTATGTGGTATACTTATTTTCTAACTCTAACATTTAAAAATAAATTAACGCATGAATATTGAAAACACTAAAGCGCAAATGCGTAAAGGGGTTTTAGAATTTTGCATCCTCTCGGTATTGCGAGAAAAAGATGCTTATACTTCTGAAATTCTGGATACGTTAAAAAACGCCAAACTATTAGTCGTTGAAGGAACAGTGTATCCTTTATTAACACGACTCAAAAACGATGGTTTGTTGAATTATCGCTGGGAAGAATCATCTTCGGGTCCACCCAGAAAATATTATGGTTTAACCGATGAAGGAAAAGAATTTTTACAAGAATTAAATGGCACCTGGAAAGAATTAGCCGATGCCGTAAATATAATAACCAAACAAAACTAAGCATCATGAATAAAACAATAAGTATAAATTTAGGAGGTTTTTTCTTCCACATTGATGAAGATGCCTATCAAAAATTATCGCGTTATTTTGATGCGGTTAAACGCTCTCTTTCTCCTGATGGAAGAGACGAAATAATGAAAGATATTGAAAGTCGCATTGCCGAATTATTTCAAGAACGCATTCAAAACGATAAACAAGTAATAGGTTTAGTTGAGATTGATGCTGTGATTGGTATCATGGGACAACCTGAAGATTATAAAATTGATGAAGAAACAACTAATTCATATAACGTTAATACATTTAACTCGAAAAGTGCTGCAAAAAAATTATATAGAGATAAGGAAAACAGCATAATTGGCGGAGTAGCGTCTGGATTTGGACATTATTTCAATATTGATCCCGTTTGGATTCGTTTACTCTTTGTGATAATTGTTGTAGCCGGATTTGGAAGTCCGATCTTGATCTACCTCATTTTGATGATAATTATTCCAGAAGCAGTAACTACTTCTCAAAAACTAGAAATGAAAGGTGAAGAAATTACTATTTCAAATATCGAACGAAAAGTTAAAGAAGGTATAGATGATATCGCTGATAAAATAGGCTCCATTGATCATCAAAAAATAGCCGAAAACACAAAACAAAGCATCAATAAAACAGGAAATGCATTGGGAAACTTTTTTTCAATAGTATTTAACATATTCACAAAATTGATTGGCGTAATCATTGTTGTATTCAGCTCTATTTCATTAGTTGCATTTTGTATTGCAGCAATATTTATGATTTTTTCGACAAATATGCCCGATAATTTTCTGTTAAACAATATTGAAACGCCTATTGGTTTAGAAACGCCAATGTGGATTCAAGGAATATTAGTACTTTTTGTCTTTGGAATTCCTTTTTTCTTCTTGCTTATCTTAGGACTAAAATTATTAGTAAATAACTTAAAATCAATTGGAAATATTGCAAAATACACATTACTTGCTACTTGGATTATTGCAATGGGTATTGCCATTTCATTAGGAGTAAATGAAGTATCGCAAATAGCATTTGAAGGGAAGACAGTACAAAAGCAAGAGTTAATTTTAAATCCAACAGACACTTTATACATAAAATTTAAAAACAATGATTTCTATTCGAAAAGCGTCCATCATGAAACCGATTTCAAAATTACACAAGACGAAAACAACAAAGAGATCATCTATTCCAATAATGTTTCAATTGAAATTATGGAAACTGAATCGAGTGTAGCTTATCTTCAAGTGGAAAAATTAGCTAAAGGAAAATCTGCTGAAGATGCGCGTAAAAGAGCTGAAAAAATTAAATATGCATTTAAAATTGAAGGTAATGTGCTGCAATTAGACAATTATTTAATCTCTGCTGTCGAAAATAAATTTAGAGGTCAAGAAATTGCATTGTACTTGTATTTACCAAAAGGAACCCATTTTAAAACCGATAAAAACTTTTACAGTTATGACCTTTCAAATGATGATTTTTTTAATCTTCATTACAGTTCTTCTGATTATATTTATAGAGTAGATCGTGAAAAGGTAAAATGTTTGAATTGCCCAATTTCTGAAAACGAACATCAAGATGTTGAGAATTATGAATTAGAAAATGATTCTACAGCCACTATTATTTATGATGAAAATGGAGTCTTAGTGAAAAAGAAAGTAGAGAATGTAGAAATCAAACTTAATAGAGCAATAGAAAAAGAAATTAACATCTCAAAAAAGAAATAATATGAAAACCACCTTTAAAGTAGTAGCGCTATTTGTAAGTATTTTGTTACTATCATGTAATGAACAATTTACAGGAATACAAGGCAGTGGAAACATTTCAAAAGAAAAAAGAAACATAGATGCCCCATTTACTGCAATTGTGTCTGATTCAGGAGTAAGTGTAATCGTAGGCCAAGAGTTAACAACATCCATTGAAGTAGAAACGGATGACAACATCCAACAGTACATCTCTACTAAAATTGAAAACGGCACTTTGTATATTAAAGTGGAAGGCAACATCAATACACAATCTCCTATAAATGTGAGTGTAAAAATGCCTTCTATCAGTAGCCTAGAAGCCTCTAGTGGATCAACAATCCATTCAAAGAATACGTTAAAGGGCACTTCTTTATCTTTGAATACCAGTAGTGGTGGCGAAATTGAAGCTGTTATAGAGTACGAAAAAGTAAGCTGTGATGCCTCTAGCGGAAGCCGTTTAACTGTTTCTGGAAAAGCACTCCTTTTGGAAACATCTTCATCTAGTGGAAGTGAAATCAACGCTGAAGAATTAGCTGCCAATGAAATTGTTGCCGATGCATCCAGTGGAAGTTTTACGAAAGTTAAACCCATTATTAAATTAAAAGGTACGGCTTCTAGTGGTAGTTCAATAACCTATTATCAAAACCCAAAAACACTAATTAAAACGGAAAGTTCGGGCGGAAGTGTTTCCAATGATTAATTCAGTAACTGCTTCATTTTCATGCTAATTTAACAAATAATTAGCATATAATTAACACCCCTAAAAAAAAGAAAAAACTAATTTTACACCATCAAATCAGATAAAAAACTAAATTCAACCTTATGATAAAACTAGTTATCCAAATTATCGAATTTGTATTTACCTTTATTACCCATTTGATAGCATCTATCTTTTAAATACAAAATATAAACATCGGTAAATTACCGATGTTTTTTTTATATTTGCGCTATTAATATATGCTAAAATGTCAAGAAAAATCGCTTTATTGCTTGTTGCCCTCGTAGTAACTTCACTATCTTTTGGACAAAAGAAAGAAAAAATTAAAGGTTCTAAAATTGTAACCGTTGCTATCAAAGAAATTCCTAATTTTGAGACCATTGAAGTGGGAGATAATTTTGAAATTCTACTAGTAAAAGGAGATAAACCTTCGATAGAAATTGAAGCCGACGATAATTTACACGAAATCATCAATTATGAAGTTTCTGGAAATGTATTGAAAATTAATGCCTTAAAAGAAGCTACTGGCTACAAAAAATTCACCATTCGCGT